>Ga0310811_10000250_pt1 | contig 76769 bp, 120 predicted proteins | sample YCmetagenome_FD_207642 | JGI IMG/M metagenome (GOLD analysis project Ga0310811, IMG submission 207642) | Soil microbial communities from experimental microcosm in Duke University, North Carolina, United States - YC | ecosystem: Engineered > Artificial ecosystem > Soil microcosm > Unclassified ... | reverse complement strand
CAGACGGTACTAACTGGAGCCCTATGAACGCGCATCAGACGGCTCAGTATGTCGAAGTCATCGGCAACATCTACGAAAATAGTGAGCTATTGGAGGCAAAGTAATGGCAGACACACCTAATAAAGAGGATGAAGAGTTATTGAAGCTTGCAGGCGAGTTCAAAGAGTACATGCTAAGCAGGAACACCTCATTCCCAGACATTTCTGGTAAGGACATATGGGATAAGCTGTACTATGCTGGAATGTTACCAGGTATTCTAAGATTCTTTATGGCTCGTGAAAACCACTTTGAGGTCTTCCTCAAAGTGGTTGGTGGAGAGGATGAGCTAGAAAACATTCTCAATCGCACTGATTACAAAGGCGACGTCCTAATGATGTCAACATACTATGCTGAAACTAAAGAATTTGGATGGACGCCACTAATCGACGTTCTCAAATCTCGTGACCAACGCATAGTCTTGGAAGCCCAAGCAATAGCATTTGTTTGGGCTGTTGGAATAATTGATAAAACGCATTTCAGTTCAACGGGTGACGACGATGACAATGACCCTACATTCAAGGGAATTAAAAGCGCTCTCAGAGGTCAGTATAAGGAAGCTACAGGTATAGACCCAGCTCTTAACTATCCAATTTCTGCTACCCTTAAGCAATCACAGAAAGAAGAGTAAGTATGTTAACCTGGATGACTATTAAAATATTCGAGGCTATGTTTGCGACAACTGTAACAGGATACAACTTAGACTTCTTGCGGGCCGTTGGATTCTTAGAATTATTTGTTGAGGTTATCGCAGTATTAGCCGGTATAGCGATACTCATATTCGCATTTATTGCTAAAAGATATACAGAGGAGTAAGGTATGGAAATCTTAATATTTTTCATTGTATTTATCGCATTGCTAGCCCTTGGGCTGTATGCGGTATACAAGAATTAAGGAGTAGACCATGACACACCAAGAAGTATCAGAGAGCTATCTAGAGGAGTATATGTAATGGAACAAAACATACTAAAACCACTGGTAACAGCGTATCACCAACATACATGGCTACCGTACAAGTACAGTAATGGGTGCAAGACTTCTGTACTGCTCAAAGTGTACTGTCATGAGTGCAAGAAGGTTGAGGATGTCGTGCGGAGGGATATGTAATGTCAGATTTAGATAATAAGCTACGCACGATAATAAAATTAGCATACATCAAGGGCACAAATGACGGTAAGGATGCAAAACGTGAAGAGCAAGTGATGAGTGATGCTGCAGAAGTAATTAAGCGAGTCTTTGTAGATGAAGGGTGGCGCTTTGACCCACTAACCACACAGAACATTGCAGTTAGGGAAGACGGCACGATCTATCCAGCTGATCCACGGTCTAACCTTATGACAGGTAAAGAGTGGTACAAGAGATTTAAGCGCGGACTCCTCGGATATTTCGACGAAGGTGGTGATTTCCCAAAATACCTAAATGGGTACAAAACCATAGAAGTATTGGGTGTAGCGGCTAGGGCCTCAGGTATAGAAGATGAGTAAGAGTGGATATAGAGTGACAGCAACGTCGCACGGACTCCCAATAGGGAGAGATATGGTACTTAGCGAAGTTTTCAGTACTCTTATCTTTAGTATGTTAGCTGCTCGTTCAGCCATCAAGAAAGGGTATACAGTGCGCATCTACAGGATCAGTAGAGATGAGTAACAGACTCTTAGTGGCTATATACCTCATAGCATTGATAATCACACTTGCATGGCTTACTACAATAATGGACATGAAAGAGGCTATGCTCCTGACAGCTATATCAGGCATAATCTGCCTACCGATACTGATTATTGCCAGGAACTTTGCTGAAGCAGTCGTAGAGATGTTCGGGTATAAGGAATAAAGGAGTAATTATGAACCTTAAACTATCAAACCAGACTATAGAACTAGATACACAGAAACTAACCGAGGAAGACAAGAAGAAGCTTATTGAGGCTTTAGAGGACAATACTTGGCCTAAGAAAGGCGATGAGTATTTTTATATTGATGCCTATTCTTATGATTCCAACAGTATAGGTAGCTACGGCTGGTGTGATAATACTATTGACCAGGGGTATCTATCTATTGGTAATATCTTCCGCACTAAACAAGAAGCTGAAAAACACCTCACCTACCTCAAAGCCCTTCAAGTACTTAAGGGAGATACCAAGGGGTATGAGTGGAAGTATAGAGAACAAGACTATGGATACGTTGTGACTTATAGCTGTATATTCAAGACTTTCCATTTTGAATTTGGAACTATGGCGCGTGAATCACAAGTAAGGTTTAGAACAGAAGAAGATGCTAAAGAGTCCGTCAAACTACATGAAAAGGAATGGCGCATTGTACTATTAGGAGAGGATAAATGAAACTATCGAAAAGCGATATAGGAGAGAAGGTTTTCTTCATTGGGGTCACGATGGCGATACTTTCCCCGTTACTCTTGTTTATTATCAGCCTTAAGTGGTATTCATTAGTGCTATCGTGCATAGCCCTGTTCACTTCAATCGGGTCACTGATGATGAGTCTTAGGAATCGGTAAATACATAAAGAGGATAAATATAGCAGCTACCTACGGGTAGTTTTTATTAGGGAGAAATAATATGGATCAAGCAACTCTCATAGGGCTAGGAACAGTCCTATGGGTTTTAGACGCAATAGCAATTACTGTAGCGATAGTACTTGTAGGACTAGGCTACCTAGTTTACGTAATAAGAGAGAAGCATAAGGAGGAGTAATGGACTTAAACCAAGTATCAATCATCGGGCGAGCTGTTAAAGATGTAGAGCTACGTACTACCCATAACGGTAAGAACATCGCAACTATTAGCGTAGCGAGTAATGCACAAGGAGAACGTACAAACTTCTTTGACGTTATTGTGTTCGACAAGCTAGCAGAGATTGCTTCTAAGTATGTTAAGAAAGGTAAGCAAATTGCCGTCTCAGGTAACTTGCAGCAACGTAGCTGGGAAGATAAGTCTGGCAACAAACGGTATACTGTGGAGATTATAGGTAGGACTATGCAACTCTTAGGTAAGAACGAATCCCAGTCAAATGATGTGGTATTAGAAGACATTGACGACAAGCCTATTGATTTGTCTCAAATCCCTTTCTAACGCTACATATAGCGTCTTATCTTGACAAACACTAGCATTGTACGCTATACTAGGAATAACTATTACCACAAACAGTAAATCCTAACCCAATTTTAACAAGCCCTCAAACGGGCTCATGATCTTATCCCAAGCGGCAAACTTTGGGTATTTTTGTGAGCCTATCTGAGGGCTTTTTTATTTACAATTTACTAATCTGCGAGTCGTATGTTCTACGACTGCACCTTGCGTCGAGCGCACGATCAAAAATCAGAAAGGGAATCCGTATTACCCTCCACGGGTTGGTTTTTCATTATATTCCTCTTCAAACCTTCTGGCCGGAAGTAAACACGTGCGTCTCGCAGATTAGTTGATTAGCAAACATAACACGGAGAGTGTATGCCAAACAAACGCAGCATAGATATGACGTCTGTATTCAAGCCAGAAGCCATTGAGAAGATGAAAGAAGCCATAGCACTACAGACTGAGAAGTTCATTGTACTGACCTTTCAGCAAGAAGATGGTGAACATCACTGGAAAATCAAGATCACTAAAGACAACCGTGTATTAGGTAAAGAGATCATTATGGGCAAACCTGAGGGATTGATGATCGTGGAAGATGAGAAGTAATGGCAGCTATGTACAATCCCGATGAGTTGGTGACTTTCGACCGCATCGTGCTAGATAGGGTCAAGAAAGGAGCATCCATTAACCTCGGCGCTTACTCTTCTGAAAGCTTAGCAGTCAGGAAGCATGACAATATCCCTGGCATTAAAGGGAAAATACTTGATGTAACATTTGACGTGCTTGCTTCAAAGATAGTCGACGATAAGTATTTAGTAGATTTCACCTGGAAAGTCCCCCGTTCTTGGTTCCAACATCTAAAGCAAGAAATATTCCCAAGTTACTTGTTGAAAAAAAGCCCAGTTAAATACGATAGCCATACTGAGGCAAAGGTAATCACATTTACAAGGATGGCTGAATACCCAAAAGCTAACGTCAAGATTTCAAAAGATTCGCGTGTATACATGGATGTGCTGGGCGGCCTCGAGGTAATTAGGGACACGATAGGAGTAGAAGATGTCTAATTCGATTACACTAGCCATCAAAGCCTCTCAACTCCGTCAAGGTATTCCTTTATCAGACCCTGAACAAGTTATCTTACAAACCAAGGTAGTTAAAGAGGTAGAGATGCCGAAGGATGAAGATGAGTAGTTTAGACGAAGATATTATAAAGGCCCACGAGAGGTTTAAGCATTCTAATCTGCCACTTTTCGCTGGCGTTGGTCCAATGTCTAAGTATGATTTCGAATACAAGAGAAATATATACGGGATAGAACGTGATCTCTTCCTTCATTTTGTAAAGTTGGCCTTCGTTGAGGCAGGCTGGTACCACTCTCTTCTCGTCGAATATCAGATGGGACGCATTGAGTCAGGAAAGCTCATGACCGGTCAAGAGTGGTATGACAGATTCCAGCGTGAGTATCATCGTCTCTTGGAAGTTCCTGAATCAACCTACATAGATAGTTTGTCCACCGATGCAGCTAAAAGGGCCTCAGGTATAAGTAATGACTAACAAAGAAATACTAGCCAATGCAATTAAGAAAGCCGTAGACAACGGTTGGAACAGTGGTGGGCATGATACTTCCGTAGTTTTTAATGACGATGATTACAACGGTTACACAATTCATGTCATGACCTGGCAGGCGGGTAGTCTCAAAAGCTTTATTTATCACTCTAATGAAGAGGTCATCTTCAACCACGACTTTGCTAAAGCACTCTGGAGTAAAGGGTTGAATGTAGCTGGCTGCTATGAGCACAACATGGATGAAGGCGTAACTAGCTTTATCCTACCTGGATGGAAGTATTTACTTCAGCAAATGGTAATCTCCGACGACCCTATTAAATACCTAGGAGAACATATCTAATGGCTGATCAAATGGGACGACCCTCAGTCTACTCAAAAAATGTAGCGGATAAGATATGTGAAGAGATTGTCATTGGTAGATCGCTACGATCTATATGCCAAGACGAAGATATGCCATCTATTTCCTCAGTCATTAAGTGGCTTGGAGAAAAGGAAGACTTTTCGGCACAATACGCGCGTGCTAAGGAAGAACAAGCTGATACTCTGACTGATGATATGGAAGATATTGCTAGGGATAACAACATAGACGTTGCTCGAGCAAGGCTTATTATTGATACCCGTAAGTGGGCAGCATCAAAGCTTAAGCCTAAGAAGTATGGTGACAAGATTGACATGACTACCAATGGCAAGGACTTACCTACACCAATCCTAGGCGGAATGAGCATTGATAAATCGTCTGGTGATATAACGGATAAATAGTAAGTGCCAAAATATATGGCCTGGTATAACAAAACCACCAAAATAAGCAGTATAGTAGCAATATTTAACATCAAGGATGATATAAGTGCCTTATCTACCAACTACATCACTTAAGAAAGTGCTAGCCCTAAAGAAAGACTTTAGGCTTGTGGCTGGTGGTACTTCAGCATCTAAGACTATATCTATTCTGCAAGTACTTATTGATACTGCCCAATCACGTAAGAACATCCTCATTGACGTGGTATCTGAAACCATGCCCCATATGCGAGGCGGGGCAATGCTAGACTTCGAGAATATTATGAAAGCTCATAATTATTGGGATGAAGCTAGGTGGAACAAGACGCTCACAACCTATACGTTTGAAACTGGCACTAAGATGCACTTCTTCTCAGCTGATGCACCTAGTAAGGCACACGGTCCACGCCGTGACATTCTCTATGTCAATGAGGGTAACAATATCCCATACGCTATCTTCGACCACATGGCTACTCGTACACGCGAAACCGTATGGGTCGACTGGAATCCTAGTGTGGAGTACTGGGCGTACACAGAGATTATGCAGAATCCTTTGTATGCAGGTATGTTCGACTTTATTACTCTCACATACAAGGATAATGAAGCCCTTGATGATAAGACTGTAATGAAGATCGAAGCCCACAAAGGCAATGCTGGATGGTGGAAGGTATACGGTGAAGGTCAACTCGGTGAGATCGAAGGGCGTATCTACACAGGGTGGAAGTGGATTGATGAAATACCACATGAGGCACGGTTTGTTAAACGCGGCCTAGACTTTGGGTACACTAACGACCCAACAGGTATCGTCGATGTCTATGAGTATAATGGTGGGTTTATCTTTGATGAACGCTGCTACCAGTATGGTATGAGTAACGAGGACATTGCTGAGTTTGTTAAGTCTTTACCTGACCCGAATAAGCTAATCATTGCAGATAGTTCCGAGCCTAAGAGCATAGCTCGTCTTAAACTGCTTGGTCTTAACGTACTCCCCGCTAATAAAGGTCAGGGAAGCATTAATGTTGGTATCGACTTCGTACAATCCAAACCTATCTCAGCCACTAAGAGCAGTACAAACCTTAAGAAGGAATACGAACGGTATATATGGATGAAAGACAAACTGACGGATAAGTTCATCAACCAGGCACCAGATATTGATAACCACTTGCTTGACCCTATTCGTTACGCTCTTGAGTCTTACTTCCCAAGAGATGATGACGATAACGACTACTCATCAGGTGATACAACAAGCTTAATGTACTAAGGAGGGATATGAGCGATAAGGACAAAGAGATACTTTTGGCAAAGATAGATGCATTACGCTGGTCTTTCTCCGATACTCAGCTTCAAGCAATTATGAGCACCATGAATGACTTGGTATCTTCTATACCTTCAACTGATCGTAACGAGATTGGCTTTAGAGGAAAGGGCAACGATAAATGAACATCAAATACGGACAAAAGCTAGTAGAGACTACTTACTACGATAGTAAACCTTCCACAATCGAACGATACATCTCTCGTGAGGAAGTAACCTCAGATTCTGAAGAACTTGCTATGTTTATCAAACTCCAACAAGAGAATAAAGGTTGTAAGCATATCAAGTTTGAACGAGATATATCTAGTAAAGGTAAACGTTACGTAATCAAGACATGGGAGGTATGACGTGTCTAAAGGTGGAATTGACATCTACCAATACCCAGATGGTAGATACCGCTTGCGTGTGTTCAGAAAGAATACGAGACACTACCTTGGTATGTTTCCCTCATATGAAGATGCAATAGCCGCACGAGAGAAGTTCCTTATAGACACTGATAATGGACAGCTATGCGTAGAACCAGAGGCCCCGATGTATACCAAGAGATGGTTCGAGCAGCAAGCCGATAAGCAGCGTATAGACTTTGCATCACGCTACATGAGCTGATTTTTACCAATAAACGACTGCTAATATAACATAAAAGGCTACTGACACACAGGGTCGCAAACCTAAGGAATGTGTCAGTGCCCTTCTTAACAAAAGACAACTTCAAAGAACGATGGGAGAGCTCCAAGGCGTATATGACGCCATTCTTTGATCCGTTGTCTGAATATGAGCGTATTGCTCGTAACCGTCCTCACCCTGGTATCAACAAGTCATACCCAAAGAATACTGATGGCACTATGGCTGGTATTGTTGATAGCCTTCCTAAGCGTGTTATCCAGCAGTTACCATCAGGTAAAGTAGAGACTACCCAAGGCACGGTGATGAGTATCGTTGCCAACTTTGTACTCTACAACGACATTATCCCAAACGCCAACCTAGATGCTGATGCTATCCAGAAGTGTTGGGCAGTTGTATCTAAATCTATGACATTTGGTGCTATCGGTACCATGAACTTATTCACAAAGCACGATTACTCATATGGTGCTGATTTCAAATACTTCTACGTAAAAGACGGATTTTTCCAATCAGGTAAGCTTACGTTCCAATCATGCGACTATTTCTTTGTTCGTGCGTGGTACCAAAAGAGCGACATTGAAGCAATTATCGACCGTATGCAGAAGCAACGTAAAGCTTCTCGTGAACGTGGTGAAGCGTACGACGAGGAGTGGAATCTACCTGCGCTTAAGCGTCTTAAAGACTGGTGCCAAGAGAAAGCTGAAGAAGCTAAGTCATCAGGCGAGAAAGAACGTAGTGCACGTTCAGAGGCTATTGAGGTTATCCATGGCTTTCAAAAAGGCGTAGGTGCTAAGTTCTTTTCTTGGGCTACTGGTCCAGAAGAGTTTATCTGTGAGCGTGTAAACAAAGACCCACGTGGCAAGATGCCAGTTAATTACATGTACACAACCCTCGACTTTGAGAACCCACTCGGCCGAGGAGTTATTGAGATGTCTGGCGGCATGCAGAACGTTATCGACTCAATGCTGCAGAGTTACCAGTACAACCGTGCTCTTATGCTAGCTCCACCTCTTATTAAGCGTGGCAACTGGGACAAATCTAAGGCTAAACTACAGCCTAACGCAATTATCGATCTTGGTTCAGACGAGAACAGTACTCTCGAACCATTAACCCTCGACACTACTGCTTTGTCTAACTTTACCCAAGACTATGGGTTGTTCAAGTCTCAGATCCTCGCATTAAACAACAACGGCGATACTTCCACTTCATCAGAAGTAGGTAACCCAGGATTCTCTAAGACCTCTGCTGGTGTACAAGCACAGCAACTAAAGCTTGGTGTATCAGATAACTACATGCGCAAACAGTTTGAGGCGTGGTGGTCAGACAACTGTGAGACGATGCTTAACATCCATTTCTCTAACAAGCATGGTCTTGAAGAGATTGAACTCGACGACGACACAGCACGCAAGGTACGTGAGATCGACCCAAGTCTTGTTACTGATGACAACAAGTACACCATCAACTACGACGAATACACTGAGATGCTTCGATTTACTGTTGATGCTTCTACCTCAGACAAAGAGTCAGACGAGAAGCAGATGGAGAACATCGACACTATTCTTGAGCGAGTACAGAACTCTCCTATGCTTCAGGCAATTATGCAGCAATACCCAGAGAAGCAGGCTGAGCTATACAACAAGGTTATTGCTCTATCTGGCGTAGAGGACGCTGAAGCGCTCCAGGTAGATGCTAAACAGTTTGCAGAACAGATCAAACAGCAACAGGCTATGGCTGAACAGCAAGCAGCACAACAGCAGATGATGCAAGCTCAGGCGGCACAACAAAGCCAGCAACTACCACAAGATGCACAGCAACCTACTGACCAACAGATGCAGCCTCAAGAAGAGATGTCTGAGATACCAGATATGCAGACTCTTGAAACCGCACAAGATCAACCTGAAGAACAGGGTGAGGAACAACTAGAACCTCACGAGATGATGCTTGTACAAGGTCTCCAGGACCGCGGTCTACCAGATGACGTTATCGAACAGGCGATTGTAATGATGCGCCAAGGTATTCCTGATGACGAAGTTCTACAGGTAATTGCTCAATCTATGCAACCACAAGGAGGTATGTAGTGGAAGACTTTATCCCTAACGATGGCGCAGTATTCGACCCGTCTGCAATCCCAGCAGAGCAAGAGAAAGAGAACCGCGAATACATCAACAAAGCTGAGAGTTCATACCCAGTTATTAATGACCTTATTAAGGACTTTGAGCAAGACATTGCCGACGCGGACTCTATTACAAAGCTCGGTATCACATCCGCTATGCCACAGATACAGGTACAGATTATTACGACAGCTAACGAGAAGTATGTAGAGAAACTTAAAACGAAACTGGAGGCGCTTAAAGCTATGGCTGAAGCCGGCAAGCAATAGGTGGTTTGCTTTCAGTTCGTACTCTTACTACGGATTGAAAGGAGATCATCCAGCTCCACGGCTCGTGCCCGTACGCACGTAAAACAATAAGGAGAACATATGCCTGAATTAGATTCAGCAACAACTGACGTAAACCCAATGGACGCGCTCGACTTCAATGAAGAAGAGACACCAACAGAGGTAGAGACTCAAGAAACTACCGCCGAGGACTCGTCAACCGAAGAAAACAAAGATGAGACGACTAATCAAGAAGAGGAAACAGAAGGCGATGAGTCTGAGAAGCCTGAGGGCGACGAAGAGGAACAAGCCGATGAAACAGAATCTGATGATGAGTCAAAACCTAAGAACTCGGCTCAGAACCGTATTAGGTCACTTGCAAATGAAAACCGTGCACTGAAGCAGCAGGTTGAAGCATTAAATGCTCAATTCTACCAGCCTCAGACGGCGGAGCAGTTGCAAGAGAGTGGAATGGATGAGACACAAGCCCAAATCGAGGTATTACGCCAAGAGAGGCTTATGGATCAGGCTAATGCTCATATCACTGCGTTAAACACTGATTTGAACATGGAAGCCCTACAAGTTGCACATGACTTTCCAGTATTCGACCCAGACAGCAAAGAGTACGATCCGAAATTTGCTGAAAAGGTACGAGACCAATGGATTGCCGCATCTGGCCTTACCACTGACCCTAACACCGGCTTCATTACCCAGGCCCGAGTCCTTCCGTACGATTTTTATAAAAGCTATGCAGAGGCTCGTGAAGAAGGAAAGAAACAGGGAGCAATCGCTGGTAAGCGTGACTATGAAAGAACCGCTAGTGCAGCAGATGTAACCCCGATCGCCTCACCGAAAGATGAGAAGAAAGATCCTTTGATGGAAGCCCTCCTTGCAGATTAACAGGAGTTAAAAAATGGCAGTTATGCCTTTTGCCGCTTCTCACCTAAAAGTAATTGATGAGAAGTATTTCGTAAAAGCAAAGACTGACATCGTTATCAACAAAGGCATCCGCCTAGAGTTTGATGGACGACGTTCAGTAACAATCTACAACTTTAGCACTGTAGCTGAAGTTGACTACGTCCGAGATGGTGCAAACCGCTTCGGTCAGCTCGTAGAGCTTGGTCTTGGTACACAAACCTTCACCCTTTCACAGGACAAGGCATTTACCTACACAATCGACCGCGGTAACTACGCAGACAACATGATGGTCAACGAAGTTGGCTCAACAGTTAAACGACAGGTTCGTGAAGTATCTGTGCCTACAACTGACAAGTACCGCCTTGCAACTATGCAGGCATACGCAGTTGCTAACAGCCAGACCGACACACCTGCAGTTATTACGACCTCAAACTCGTACTCAACATTCGTTAACCAAGTATCAGACCTTTACGACACTGACTCAGTAGAGCCAGACAACCTCGTAGCGTTCATGACTCGCGCTAAGTGGAACCTACTCCGCCGTAACGCTGAGTTCAAGCTTGCTTCTGACGACGCATATGCAGACGTAAAGACGGGTGTTGTTACCACTGTAGACGGTGTAAAAATCGTTCCAGTTCCAACAAGCTACCTTCCTACGAACACTGCATGGGTGATCGTTGCTGATGACGTACTTGTTGCACCAACTAAGTTCGACATGATCCGCACACTCACTGAAGTACAGGGTATCGACGGCTGGGTTGTTGAAGGCCGCCGCTACTACGACGCATTTATCCCAAGCAATCGTGGTAAAGCCTTACGAGTTCACATGGAAGCATAACAGGGGTCGGACAGTATTCCAACATCATAAATTACGCAGGATTCTAAGAAACATGAAGCTAGTAAAAATTGAAGGACTATACGCGAAGGATCACCCTTTATACACAACATATAAAGGTATGCTCGCTCGGTGTAATAACCCAAACGGAAAGTACTACAGCTACTATGGTGGCCGCGGTATCAAAGTCTGTGCAGACTGGCAAGGTAGATTAGGATTCAAACACTTTGTACGAGATATGGGAGAGCGCCCAAAAGGATACACGCTCGACCGAGCCGATACAAACGGAAACTACAGCAAATACAACTGTCGATGGAGCAATATGACAACTCAGTCACTCAATAAGCGTTTAGCGAGAGTGAACACGAGTGGATATGCTGGGGTGCATTTCTTCAAGCGAGCCAACTTATGGTCAGCTTACATCGATTTTAAGGGCAAGAGAAAGAACTTAGGTTATTTCAAACGCCTAGCAGATGCAGTGGAAGCGCGACGTGATGCGGAAAACGAACGACAAATGTTAGTAACAAACTAAGGAGGATTTTATGGCTAAACCAGACCCTAAAGACCCACAGAACCAGCCAGGTAACGCACCTGAAGTAAGTGAAAAAGATGTAAAGCTCGGCGTATACGTATTCCAACCACGCAACGAGCAAGACGAACCAGTCGGCGAGAAGAAATTCCTTGCATCAAACGACCAGGCTCACGTCGAAGCATTCCTTCACGCTGGCTACCGTGCAGCTACTGAATCAGAAACTAACGAGTATGTCGAGAAGACTAAGGCTGCGCGCGAAGAAGCACGCAAAGCCGCTCAGGTAGAAGGAGACAAATAATATGACTTTAAACAGTCACTTTAACCGCTCTGCTACAGATGTTACGGGTAACGTAACCCTAACAGCAGCAGACAGTGGTAAGACGTTTGTAGTAAAGGCAGATGGTGTAGTAATCACTCTTCCATCAACAGCACTTGGCCTTACCTACACGTTTAAGAACGGCTCACGCTATGACGGTGAATATGCTTACGCTGTATCACCTGCAGCAGCTGACGGCTTTACTGGTAACGGCTTTACGGCTGCTATCAACAAAGACGCAGTGGTATCAAAGGCTACCAGCCGCGCTAAGGATGAGTTCACCATTCTTGGTACTGGTACTGCTGGTGTAACTGGTTGGACTTTCCAGCAAGTTATGGGCACGATCACTCGCGAGGCGTAGTGAAGACGGGGGAGTGAAATATCTCCCCCACCAAATTAAACAAAGGACGATATGGCTAATAAATTAACTAAATTGGACAACTTGATACGCGGTGATACACCCCTGTTGACGTTTACCTTTAGCGTCGGTACAACATTGGTTGATTTAACAGGCTACGTCATTACGTTCACAGCTACCTCTAACTCTAATCCTGATAACTCGGATGTCCCTATTATCCGTATCTCGACTAGCGGTGACACAACGGGAGTAGTTAACTTCCAGTTATTAAATGACCAGGCAAGCAACTCGACTAAAGACTTAGTACCCGGAACTACTTACTACTTCGACGTACAGATATTCAACAACCAATCGGGTACTTTAAAACGCGTTATGACTCCCGTAAGAGGGACCTTCGGAGTAGATGCTGACTTTAACAGGATTGAATCATAATGGCTACACCTACTGAACGAATCAACATAGCGGTAAATCTATCAGGGCTTGACCAGAACGCAAGCTCAAATGTTTCAGCTGTTACCCGGCAGACGACCGTTGGTACTTCAGTAGTTCAGGGCCCAAAAGGTGACACCGGAGCTACTGGGCCTACGGGTGCGACAGGACCGGGGGTAGCTACGGGTGGTACTACAGGACAAGTGCTGCAGAAAGCATCCGGAACAAACTACGACACTAGCTGGCATAGCCTCGTAAAAGGGGACGTTGGGCTTGGAAATGTTGATAACACAAGTGATGCTAGCAAACCCGTTTCTACGGCAACACAGACAGCCTTAAACTTGAAAACAGATAAATCAACAACTATATCAGCTGGCACCGGATTAACAGGTGGCGGTGATCTTTCAGCTAACAGAACTCTTACACTTGCGAACACAGCGGTTACACCAGGCAGCTATACAAATGCAAGCGTAACAGTCGATGCACAAGGACGTGTCACCTCTGCATCAAGCGGCACTGCCGGAACCGGAGACGTCACAGGGCCAGCTAGTTCAACAGACCTAGCGCTAGTGATATTCAACGGTACAACAGGGAAGATTATAAAGAACTCACCAGTTACTATGAGTGCTGGCGGATCTCTATTCTTTCCTACCAATCAGGGGGTTTCTCTCGACTTCGCTTCGATCGGCGTAGCAACCTATATAGACGACTTGGGAGCTTCTTTCGGAGCCGGCATATCTGCAAATGATTCGTTGTCTCTATTTATGGGGACGGCTAACAAGTTTATATTCGCTGGGACACCTACTGCGAACAGAACACTGACGCTTCCAAACGCTACTACAAATTTGATGGGCGACACCACCTCTAATACCGTCACCAACAAAGACCTCACCTCTGGAACTAACACATTCCCTACACTCAATCAGAACACGACAGGGAGCGCTGCTACTCTCACTACATCTCGTACGATCGGGATACTTACAGGTGATGTAACGAGCTCTGGTTCTGGATTCAACGGGTCTGCAAATAACACCAACGCTACTACTTTAGCTACGGTGAACTCAAATGTGGGATCATTCGGGTCAGCCACTCAGGTTGCTGGGTTTACTGTAAACGCCAAGGGGCTGATCACAGCCGCTAGCAACACATCGATTCAAATCGCCGAGAGCCAGGTAACAAACCTTACATCAGATTTAGCTGCTAAGCAGGGAACAATCACACTCACGACTACTGGTACGAGCGGCGCTGCAACCTTAGTTGGAAACACGCTCAATATTCCTCAGTACGCAGGCGGTGGTACTGGAATTACAAGAAATATCTCGACCATCACTACATCTGTAACGCTTGGTGCTTCATCGTCTACCGATTATGTGGTGTTCGTAGGAAGCGGTGGTGCACCGACCCTACCTACGGCTGTGTCTAACACCAACTCATACACCATTAAGAACATCCACACAACAAATAAAACTATATCAACGACATCATCACAAACGATCGACGGTAGTACGACAGCAACGATTATTCCAAATCAGTCTCTCGAAGTTGTTTCTGATGGTTCAAACTGGAGGATAATCTAGTGACTTACGTACCACCCAATGCAAACGGCCAAGCGACAATGGCTAATAGTTCGCCTGTAGTAATCGCCTCTGACCAGAGTGCTCTTCCCGTCGGCGAACCCGGCGTGGTATCTACAAATAACTCAACTACTTCAGTACTAGCTGCTGCTGGGGTATTTACTGGTACATCGGAGGATGTCCTAGCGTATAACGAACTGCGTATTTCGGTCATTGCTTCACACGCATCTGCCACGGATGGTCTCTCCATTCAGCAGTCATCAGATAACACAAACTGGGATGTCACTGACACCTACACTATTCCTGCCACAACCGGTAAGACATTCGCAGTCCCGCGCCAGGCGCGATACTTCCGCATTGTCTATACTAATGGCGGTACCCTACAAACCTCATTCCGTCTACAGACTATATTGAATAGGGATGCTGTACGTGCTGCATCTCAGCGTGCGGCTGACGCGTATTCTAACGAGACTGACCTAGACCAGAACCAGTCGTTCCTTATGGGGTACAACGGTACAACCTGGGATAGGTTACGTAGTGATACTACCAACGGCCTCGACGTAGACGTAACGCGTCTACCAGCACTGGTAGCTGGGTCAGCGTTAGTAGGTAAGGTTGGAATTGACCAAACAACACCAGGCACAACTAACGCAGTTGTAGACACTCCTGTAACCTCAGGTGGCCTGAGCATCGTCACGGGTTCTGTAGGCGCTACAGCAACCGCTATCAAGGCTTCGGCGGGGCAGCTGTACGGGTACCACTTATTTAACACCACAGCAGCAGTAGCGTATGTACAAATATTCAACGTTGCTTCTGGATCAGTCACACTTGGTACGACTACTCCTACATTATCTATCGGCATTCCTGCTTCAGGTGGTGTTACAGTTAACTTCGATAAAGGTATCGCATTCGGTACGGCAATTAGTTTTGCTTGTACCACGACTCGAACAGGTTCAACAGGAGCGACATGTGATGTTAACTTCTTCTATAAGTAGGCTGGTATGGCAATAAGTCGACAAACATCAGGCAATGGCGCAGCAGGGTCAGTGACTTTTACGGGAACATGGGCTGCTGGTGATCTTATTGTTCTTAATCTTATGAACAGTGCCAGCACAACTGTACCAAGTATCCCTACTGGCTATACCTCGGTTACATCAGGCACAGAAGCTACTGGTGGTAGCGCACTGCGCCTTGTATATAAGTACGCTGTGGGCGGCGACACGGTACCGACTTTCACGAATACTACGTCAGTCGCCTACGCGATATACACTGGTATAAATGCGACCACACCGTTTGTACAAACAGCAGGTCAGGCAGCAAGCAGTAGTACGATGTCATCTTCGGGTATCGTTACCTATGCGAGCCCAGGCAATGACTGGGTGATTATCACTGCAACAGGCAAAGGTATTACAGGTAACATCGGGTCGCACCCGCCTACGAGTATGACACTTGTGACTGAGTATAAGAGTGGCTCAGATGATAACTGCATATTCGATAGTAATACACCGCTTTCATCGTATAGCTTTAACAACCAAACACTGTCAGCATCTGTCTCTTGGATTACCAAGACCACAGAACTCCAATACCTTGCTGGCGGTGGTGGCAGTACGGCACATAATCTTACCCTGCTTGGTGTGGGCGCTTAACTTGTGGCCAGCAGTAAGGAGAAGTACCCGCCGTCTGGCTGGGTGTCTATTCTTATGTTAGTAGTCATCGCTTTCGCGGTAATATGGCTCTAAAGGGTTACATATTGTATACTATAGCGAGTTATGGCATATATAGACAAATCAAAGGTGACTCTTAAACAGCTCATCGCTCTTAAGCGAAGGGAATACAAGAAGTTGCCTTCGGTGAGATGTTATATGTTGCGGGAGACAGTGCACTTTACTTTCGACGGGTTCGAACATCTCCATATGGATGGCCGAGGATCGCGTAGGAGTAGTGAGGATGCTTACAATCGGTTACTCTTGATGGAGCACGCACCAGGCATCATACTCGGCTCTAAATTCATAAAAGAAGATAAACCAAAATTCAAGAACGGGAAAGTAGCTGTGCATTATGAACTATATGGCAAAGTCGGCAAGAGCAGTGCCAATGTAGTAGTTACGCTCAGAAAACTTGGAGAGGGACGTCTACACTTCTATGGTATCAGATATAAGTAAACAAAAAAGCCGACCGATGGTCAGCTAATTTGTGGTGCTTGCATTCCTGCATAGGAGATTCCTTGGCAGAGCGTTAGGCTTTCGCCCGAACAAGCACTACTAGTAGTATAGCATAATTACTAAACATAGCAACTATATAATAGTTATCATCTAATTAAATCACCATCGAGCAGGTTGACAAACGTTGTATAATTTGCTATAAGTATATTTAGATATGGCAAACATCCTTAAGAAGGCTATAAGCATAAAAAGCGCAGCTCTTGTGATTGGGCTTGCAATTCTTGCTTATGTTGTGCTTATTGTAGGTAACATATTCTATATATCAGTAAGCGAATACTCAAAAGCCGAAGCGAATACTCAAGCCCAACAGATGGCAGTGTCTGAGGTAGACCCTGCCCTCGTCCCCTTGGTAAGACAATTACGTATCGACCCTACGGGGCTCATAATTAGATATATAGATGGATACGCAACAAAGGAGCAACAGGGCGAATTCGACGGTATACGCACCATAACTATTGCCAGGAATCATTCTGAGATCGAGCCAGTTGCAAATACGCTAGCTCATGAGTATCTTCATTCTGTATGGATAAAAATGCCCCAGCAAGACAAGGACTACCTTACAGTACAGCTGAACGACTTATATACTGGCGATGAGTTTATGAGAAACCGTATGAAGATTTACCTAGAAGAAGGACTCCAGCCGGGTACAATAGAATTTGCTAACGAACTTCATTCAATCTACTGTTCAGATATTTCCGACCCATACCTAAGCAAGCCTGTTTTAGATGAGTGTAATCGATGGATTAACCGCTCAGCGCTTACATTTCTTAGATAGCTGTAATTCTTTACCAATAACTACTACCTATAATATAGGTAGTTTATTTATACCTAGAATAGGGTAAATATTAACCTATCCATAAAGAGGGACGCCAATTAATTTATTTGGAGTTTCTTTATGGTTAACATTCTTGGTCACACAGTTGACATTCCCTTCGTCCAGAACCCATGGACGAATAACAATCAAGGCGCAGTCCCTATCCTTCAGAATCCTTTCAATGGCAAATCTGGTGTACAGGCTGGATTTTTCCCAACAGTAGTTAGTAAACCAGCTCAGCCAACCGGCACGCCAACAAAAGATAGCATACCCTCTGGTCCCGATACGGGACCATATCAGAACACTGCCTCCTCTTCTGGCGGCTCCTCAGCGTCATCATATGACCCTGCTGCGCTTGCATACTACGATGACCAGCTGGGTCAAGTTAATAGCGCTCTTGGCCGTATCGGTAGTCAACGAGATATTGGCAATCAGAACATTAACAGTCAGTACAATGCTGCATTAAACAAGCTCTTAGGCCAGAACGCAGCCGCACAGCGTGACTATGACACTACTAAGCAGCGTACAATCGACGACAATGTTACTGCCCGCGCAAAAGTTGATGACACCGTAGCTAAGCAATCTGCTGGCCTACGCCGACTACTCGGCAACAGCAGCAGCGCAGCACTCTACGCAGCACCTCTCGCTGTAGCACGCCAAGGCAACACCCAGCTAGGTGACATCCAAACAGGCTACTCACGTAACCTTCAGAATCTCGATACCGCCGATGAAGATCGCAAGCGGTCATTTCAAGATAGCCAAACTGACCTTAATAGCCAGGCTCAAATCCAACGAAATTCATTACAGGCTAGTCTCGCTGAGAAGGAAGCTCAACTTCTCGATCAGATGTCACAGCTACAGCTTCAGAAGGCTCAGGCACAAGGACAAACATACGATGCAGCGCGTGCTGCTACACAGGGTAATAACGCTCGCGTTAACGCACTTCTTGCACAAATTGACTCACTTGGCCTCAACCCAACGATCGCAGCTAAGAATGACCTTAAATTCACTGCACCTGAACTTGCTCAATACCAGACTAGCGATATTAACGTAACTCCTGGAGCATCGCCAGTTCAGTCCGCCGCAGGACAATTCTATAACCTACTAGGCTTAGGCGACGACCAACGTAAACAGCAAACCTTCTAAGGAGGTCACATGGATATTTTAGGAGCGCTTAAAAAGCTTATAGGGGTAGGCCAACATCAGCAGGCACCTCAGGCAGCCCCAGTAGCTCAGCATATGCCACAGGCCGTACCATTCCAATCACATCCAAATATGAAAGTGGGTGTTATTGACAAACCGACCACCAAACCACTTCAGCCGTTCATGACTAGCGAACTGCGTAATTTAATTCCACAGAATAAGCCTAATCCTCTATACCGTGTGTACACCAACCCGGAAACTGGAGCTCAAACCCTTGAGAATGATAACGCCGAGCCAAACGATCCGAATGCGGTACATCCTTTCAGTCCAATACAAGCACCGGTAGATTCGCCTCACCCACTAAATGGGTTCAACACACTTATCCAAGGAACCGCAGTACCTCAATACCAACGCCACCTTCAACGAGGAGATAGGGTAAGGAGTATCTAGTGGATATTTTTGGCGCCATCGGAAAACTACTGGGCCTTGTTCCTGATAAAAAGAAGAAGCCTCAGCAACAACCACAGCAAACCCAACAGTCTGTCGCACGTCCACAGGTGTCCGTTAATACGCCTTTAACTCCACAGCAGCCAAAACTCCTACAGCCCCAGGTAAATACTAGTCTTATCCATGCATCGAGCCTCAATCCACAGAAGAAGCTACTCGGGCAGAATATAAACCCTGAACCTACTATTAATGCAAAACCAGCTCCTCAGCCAACGCTTGATAACGCTGTTATTAAGCCTACGATTGACGATGCGAATAAGGTAGTGAACACCGTCGCTATACCTGTCACGGCTGCTGTGGGTGGGGCAATGATCGGTGCAGACAAATTATTTAACGGTGGTAAGAATACTAAGAATCTCATTAATGCTACAAACCAAGAGGTATACAACAACCTACAGCATTCCGTGGTTCCACTCGATGTAGCACGAGGCACAGCGTCCCCCCTCCAGTTTGCCAAAGAAGCTACTAGTACAGGTATTCACTATGCACCGTACGTACTCCCTGGTGGTGGAAAACTGGCCGAAGGATTAGGTGAGAAGGTAACTCAGAATATTGCAAACGATACTCTTCGTCGATCAGCGAATGTTGGAGTCAAGGCAGGGACAAATGCAGCAATTGATGTCCCTACATTTGCGGGACTTAACGCTGTGGATCAAGGAATTAACAGTAACTTCACGTCATTCGATCCTAATCAAGCAATGGCTGCCGGTCTACAGGCAGGAGGAGCTTCATTGGTAGGTGGGCTAGCAGGAGGAGCGCTCCGCAGCGGTAAAACACGGCTCGGTACTGCTATTCAACGTGTAAGGGAACAGCAGACACCAACAGTAGGCAGGATCCCATCTGTTAACAAAGTTGCCGCAGCTCCACGCCGAGTTGAGCAGATACCATCGCCTGAACCTGAAACAGCTCCACCTACACTTGATACAAGGTCATACCTGAGACAACAGCAGCAGCTACAAGACGCTGCGCGAAAGCAAGGTAGCGCGAATCCTATTACTAATCTTCGTAAGGAGATCAACTCTAAGCTTATTGATAGCCTATCACCTATCGAAAACACTCTTAAGACAGCGAACAAGAACGGCGCAAACATTAAAATCGGTGACGCAAACCACATTACCCCTCAATTAGATAGGGTTCTAAGAAGTGACACAATAGCTGGTCAGTACGTCAAAGACAATGGCCTAGCAGACGTAATTCAGAATGTCCCCGATACTAAAGCTCTAGATCAATACCTTATTGCTAAGCATGCTGCAGATCTTGAAGCAAATGGCATTAAGACTGGTAGAAATCTAGAAGCCGATCGCCAACTTGTCCAGTCACTTGCTCCGACATACGAGCCTCATGCGCAAGCGATCACGAAATACAACCAAGACCTACTAGATAAGACGGTAGACTACGGGCTCATCTCTAAGGCAACGGCTACAAAGCTCAAGAAGCAATACCCTAACTATGTACCCGCAAACCGCATATTCGGTGACGCTGAAACGAGAACATTTAAGGGCAATGGGAGCGGTAAGGCATCAATATCCGGCCAATCTGTAGTCCAAAGGATTAAGGGATCTGAGCGGCAGATCGAGAGTCCACTAGCTTCAATCGCTGCTAAAACGTCAGACGTAATCAAACAAGGTGAACGCAATAAAGCTGCGTCTATTCTTGCTAGCTACAAAGACTTACCTGGTAACCCGTTCAGTTTACGAGAGCTAAAGCCAAGCGAGATAGTTGGAAGTAAACCAACTATCTCATACATTGATAACGGTAAAGTTCGTAGATTCGAGACAACGCCTGAGATTGCTGCAGCTGCAAAATCGCTCAATAAAGAGCAATCGAACATCCTAATTAAGATGCTACAAGTCCCTACTAGGACGCTTAGGCTTGGTGCTACTGGTGTAAACGTAGGGTTTACGTTGGCCAACCTTGCAAAGGACATGGCATCTGCAGCGCTTAATTCAGAGCACCCACTACGATCATCCATACTTAACCCTAAAGCCCTAGGTAAGGCAACAGCTGCTTCGCTAAACCACAATAGTAAAGCATATGGTGAATTGTTACGAGAAGGAGCTGGCGGTACATCATTTGATATTGCACGCGATGCACCTAAACAGACTGTCGCCAGAATACGTGCTGATAAAAACGCGGGAACCAAAACACTCTATACAGTAACTCACCCAGGAGAGCTTCTACGTGCTGTTGAGAATACGATTGGGCGATCAGAGGAGTTTACACGCGCGCTACAGTACTACGGGAATAAGGGCGCCGCTCTTGCTAAGGGGGCTTCTGAAGATGAAGCAAAACGATATGGAGCACACGCAGCACGTAACAACACAATTAACTTTGCACGTGCGGGTGAGTACGGGAGTGTACTTAATAGCGTTCTTCCTTACTTAAATGCTGGTATACAAGGCGCTAGAACATTCGTACGCAATACTAAAGAACGACCTCTTCAGACCGCTGCTAAGGTCGCGGTACTCAGCACACTCCCTACAGTGACAACAACACTGTGGAATATTAGTGATCCTAAACGTAAAGCTGCTTACGACGATATTAGCGAATATGAAAAAGAAGGCAACATAATTATCGTCCCAGATAACCCAGTGAAAGACCCTACCACCGGTAGATGGAATGTTGTTAAAATCCCTGTGTCTCAGGAACTTGCTAACCTTAACAACATCGCAAGAAATGGCGTTGAAGCCGAAAACGGCGACAAGAACTTCGACTCAAAGAAAGCACTAGCTGGACTAGTAGGTACAACTACTTCACTGAATGTAGGTTCTGCACGAGAAGCTGAAAACCAGTTATTGCCTCAGGCTTTGAAACCGGGGATCGAGGCATTGAACAATAAGAACCTATTCACCGGTAATGACATCGTTCCTGAAAGTCAGAAGGAATTACCGGCAAGCGAGCAATACGGCGACTACACAAGTGGTACTGCAAAAACACTTGGTAAAGCACTTAACCTATCGCCGCGCCAGATCGACAACTTTATAAAGACATCTGCAGGAGGAGCCGGCCAAACCGCGCTAAATGTTAGCGATAATGCACTTGCAAACGCTGGAGTCATCTCACCAAACGAAGTAAAAGGTACGCCATTAGGATCTTCTATCAGTAACCGGTTCCTCGGCGCATCAAGCACGCCTTCTTCACAATATGCAGATGATGCCTATAGAGCGGCGCGGGACCAACTAATTAATTCTCCCGAATATACATCACTATCTCAAGATGATAAGATGAGTGCCCTTAACAGACTTAAGACAGATGTTAACGCGGTCACATACAGCAAACAGGATGCACTTAACCCAGGTAATGGGTATGAGCCAAAGAAACTCACTACTAACCAACGCAAGCTCCAAGAGGGTACACGTTCGGTAGCTGACTACACAAAGTCTACTGATCCATCATCTGAAACATACGCTGACAAGTATCAATCTGCTAAAGAAGACTTCGACTCTAAATCTAAGGATTGGTCGACTGTTCAAAAGGCCAAGAAGCAGAAAGAACTAAATAAGTTAGCTGTTCAAAAAGATTACGACAACGACACCGTAGATCTTTACAACATGAGCAAACAGGACGTATACAACCTTGTATCCACTGACCCTGACGGCAAGAAAAAAGTAGAAGGCATCCTCGCGTATGGTGATGCGCTCGTTAATGCTGGCCTAGAGAAAACTAACAAGTTCAGGGACAAATACGGCAACGTAAAGCTCGACGACGGCTCAAAAAAATCTGGCTCTGGCAAAAAAGGTGGAAAGAAGGGTAGAAAGTCTAGCTTCAAGATTCCTAAGTCATCTTTCAACCGAGTTGGTTCAACTGCTGCAATTCGTAAACTGCTGCAATCAAGCGGCAACGCAATAAAGGAGAAATCATGACCATCCAGGAAGTTATCCAAGACGCTTGGCTCATAGGTAAGGGTAAAGCAACAGCCCTTGAGACTACATCGGCCCAATATATTAAATTCCTTGCTCTAGGTAACATGCTTCAGAAGAAGTTAATCCGTGAACCTGGAGTGCAATGGGATTGGACATACGACCGAATTGACCTCGGTACCATTACGAGTGACCGAGTTACGTTAGACGACACTATTTACGCAATCCATAGGGATGAAAAAGACCCTGTTGTTATCACCACCCCGAACAGCACCCAGGAAACTTACTGGCAATATGTTACCCCTGGAGAGTTTAAACGCTACCGATACCCCGGTACCTGTACGATTATCGGACAAGAGTTGATCTTTAGTAAGACTTTCACTTCTACAGATACCCAATACAACGGCACCGTTACTGTACCCGCGCATATTAAGCCTGAAGACTTCACACAGACAACCGACGAGGTGCTCATACCAGACCCTGAGTGGCTCGCTACTATGATTGCGGCAGAATCTGTACGTAACTCAGTAACCAAACAGAATCAGCTTGGAAACCTTGTAGGTGATGCAAACAACCTCCTAGAAGGAATGAAAGAACGTAACTCCGGGTCTATCTCGCAAATTGAACTTTACCCGAGTGTTCTAGGTGAAACCTTCGGTGGAGAAGGATACACGAACCCATACCGTAACTCAACAGGTGAACCGCTAGGAGTAGAGTAGTATGAACCGAATTTGTTTAGTAAAAGATTGCTCGAAACCATTCTTTGCAAAGGGGTACTGTTCTCTACACTGGCAACGTGTAAAAAGAAATGGTGACCCTTTGAAACTCACAAGAAATGAAAATCAGGGCCTTACTAAGCATCCTCTTTATAAAACATACATGGATATAAAATACCGATGTCTAAACCAAAACTGCCCAAACTATAACAATTACGGCGGTAGAGGTATAGAAATAACAGAGTCTTGGCTTGGTCGTGATGGGTTCAAACAGTTTGTGAAGGATATGGGACCCAGGCCGATAGGAACGACCATAGATCGCATTAATGTTGACGGTAACTACGAGCCGTCTAATTGCAGATGGGCAACCGCACAGCAACAGGTAAATAACAGAAGAATATTTAAGAAAAACAAATCAGGGCATACGGGAGTGTATTTTCACAAGCGTGACAAGGCTTGGTACGCGAGCATATGTATCAACTACAAGCTCATGCATCTAGGGAAGTTTAGTGACTTCTCCGAAGCCTTAGCCGCTCGACTAGCTGCAGAGGTTAAATTTAAAGGAGTTAGAACGTGATACCGGTTCCTAAAATAACTAAACCGCCTACTATAGATCGACTGAGTAATAGGGCATGGGTTGGCGGATATAACAGCCAGCTAGATATTGGCCGTACACCAAATGACGGCCTCTCTAAGGCTGTGAACGTACGTCTTTACCAGGATGGTACGATTGGGCCTCGTCCTTCTCTTGTTCAATATGGCCCGCAGCCAGCTGGTACAGTTCTTGGCGAGATATATGAGTTTCGCTCAACTGTAGGTACAACAACCACGAACAGGATGATCTCCCTTCAGACCATCCCACAGAATGAAGTACAAACCCTTACAATCACCGGTACTCCAACAGGTGGCACATTCACACTTACATTCTCAGGTCAGACTACAAGCGCCATAGCCTACAACGCATCTGCTTCAACTGTTCAAACTGCTTTAATCGCGCTATCCAATATCGCACCAGGGGATGTGGTTTGTACTGGTGGTAATCTACCAGGTACGCCAATTGTTATAACTTTCGGCGGTGTCTACGCTAACACAGACGTACCCGCTATCACTTCAACCAGCAGTCTTACGGGCGGAACTTCTCCAGCCATCGCCATTACAGAGACTCTTAAGGGCGGTAATACCACCTACGTACATATCGCTCGAGGTGAGGACTTATCATGGACGAAAGTAACTGGTAAAACCTACAGTAATTCAGCAAACGGACACTTCTGCCAGATAGATAATAAGGTCCTTGTGATGAACGGCGTAGATAGCCTCTCCTACCTTGACACCCTCACACTAGGAGTAGTCCCATTTACCGCTTTGACGACCCCTACAATACCAACAATCACTGCCACCGGGCTATCTGGTACAACCTACACCTATTACTACACCGTCACAGCTAATAGTACGGTCGGAGAAACTGCTGGCTCACCTATCGCGAGCAAGCAGGTCTCACTTGTACGCGGCGCTTGGGACAATACTACTAACTTCCTCACGATTAGCTGGTCAGCAGTATCTGGTGCCCAAAGCTACAACTTATACATAGGTGAAACATCTGGGGCGCAGTATTTAATCGCTTCAGCTATCACTGGAACTTCGTTTAAGGACGATGGCTCGTCTTCAAAAGACGTAACGCACCAAGCGCCTATTGCCGATACCACCGCAGGTCCAAAAGTAACCAGGGGAACAGAAATCAACGGCCAGGTATTCCTTACCGGAGACTCAGACCACGTTGACTACGTGCGGTTCGGAGGCAAAGGTGCATACGCGCTCGATTTCTCACCATATAACGGTGGTGGGTGGGTATCAATCGGTAAAGGCACTAAATACATTCCTGTAAACGTAAAGCCATTTAGGACTGGCCAGGGAGATCCTGTACCTATGGTTATTTCTAAGGGAACGAACGGTGCTGGTAAACGCCACACGATGCAGGACGCGAACGTCACTGTAGGTGGTGAAGTTATTACTTACTTCGATGTGAAAGAAGACAACGGCCAGGATGGTACCGACTCACCTGACGGTATTGCATCTATCCAAGACCAACTAATTTACCCTTCGAGGGATGGGTTTAAGAGTACTTTCACTAAAGCTCAAATCCAGAACATTCTCTCGACCGAAACTATCTCAGAGAACATCGAAACAGACGTTAAAAACCTTAACATCCAGGCGATGGACTCGTGCGTACAGACAACAAGGGACGGAATAGTTTACTGGGCGCTCCCGGTAGGATCGGATACAAATAATCAGATATGGCTGCTCGACCTAGGAAACAGTAAACGTAAGGGTGCCTGGATGCTCCCATACAACGTTTCTGCTGACTGGATGACCTTGTATGAAGACAATTCAGGTATGACACACCATATAGTGCTAAGTGGTAATGTCATCTACGAGTTTTCTACCATTCAGGCAACTATGGATGGGTCTCTAGCCTTTCCTACAGATATAACGAGCGGTCAGTTAAGGTTCTCTGATGACGGCGAGGAATGGGCAACCGTTACAAGGATGACGTTCATTCTACTTAGACCAAAAGGAACCATTAATTTCTCAATCTTCGGTAGGACTGAAGATGACGACCAAGCAACAGTTGCTGTGGACTCTAGGACATACGCACCTACAAACCTACCTGCCGGTTGGGGCGAAGCTGGTTGGGGCGTCCTAGGATGGGGACAAACGGTTAATATACCGATTTCTTCAGGCGTTCCACGACAAAAAGTACAGATCGAGATTGATGAGGACATGAATTACGTGTCCTGGGAAGTCTCTTCTTCAGTTGCTGGTACTAACTATCAGCTTTCAGACGTAATCGTGGAAAGCGTAAACATCGGTCTACTCGATAGCGACAGCTAATTTTACCAATAAACGAAAACTATAATTAAGAAAACAGAGGTACTACATGACCGCGACAATAACAGATAAGATAATGGTAGCGTCGAGCGGTACTCGCCCGAACCCAACTACCCTCACAGCACAGAAGAGCGTCGGCGCATCACTTCTTAATGCCGACGACCTAACAGGTTGGGGCACTTCAACACCTGTCACATTTGTACTATACAAGATTGACTCAAACGGTAATGAGATTGTTGGGAGTCGTACAGACTGGAAGGGTATCGTCTCTGGTAATACCATTACGCAGCTTACTCTTACTGCCGGTACAGACACTATTTACCCAGCAGGCTCACCTGTTATCGCGGCAGCAACTGCTCGTTGGGCTGATGATTTAACGGCGGCTACGCTTGTTTCGCTCAACCAGAACGGTACATTAAAAGACAACAGTGTTGGCAACACAACTATTACCGATGGGTCTGTATCGACAGCGAAAGTCGCTGATGGTGCCGTAACCGGTCAAAAATTAGCAACTAACGCTATCACACTTGGTAAAAGCACTAGCTTTACATCATTTAGTACATCATCTGCTGCTGATGTACAAGCAACAGGCGCAACACTTACTGTCACAGTACCTTCAGGCGGTAGAGACGTAGAGATAATCTTAGATAACATAGTCGTTACAAACACTGTTGGTGTTCAATATGTTTCTCTCTCCCTCTGGGAAGGGACAGTTGGCAGCGGAACGCTACTGGCTAGGAAATATTGGGTTATTCCAAACGCAGGCGGTCTCGAAGGAGCCTCTATAGCAGCTCAGCATACTCCGTCAGCTGGTAGCCATACATACAACGTTGGCGTACAGGTACAGTCGGGTACAGGCGGATACAACACATACTCTGGACAGATTCTAAAAGCGAGGCTTGTGTAATGAACTACTTTAACGGAACAATAGCTTACGGAACAACTGGAATCCAAACAATAACCCTAGGGTTCCAACCTACAAATGTCAAAATCACTGTATCTCAGAAGTGGAACGGGCCTCAGTCATATATCCACTACTCAACTGGGTATGGTGGACTTGTTAATGTCGGAGGAACTCCAACGATGCGTCAACACGTCGATTCTTTGTTCCAAGATGCTACAGGTAGCCAAACTCTATCGAGTGATAGTAAGATAGTAAGCTTCTACGATCGCGTATCAGGTACCTTAACCGAAATTCTTAGCGTTTCGGTTGATTCTTTCACGGCAACGACTCTCAAATTAAACGTACTTACAGCTAATACGAATTACAACCTAAATATTGAGGTTTGGGGATAGTGTGAGCGACCAAGACTCTAAGCGACTACGCCGTATACTGCTTTGGTCTTGGTTTCTTATTTTGATTATTCTCATAGGAATAGTTACGTACTTCAGCCTTACAATTGCAAAAGTAAACGTAGATCTTGTGAGTGAGAACAACCGTATTACAACAAACGTTGAAAGCATGAAGGCCCTTCAGAAAAAAGTAGACCAGCTTGCGTCACAAGCTCAGACACCAGGTCCTGAAGGAAAAGCTGGCAAGGACGGGAAAGATGGGACTGACTCGACTTCTACTAACACAGTAGTAGAAAAGCAAACCATCGAACAAGTACCAGTCAACGGTAAGGATGGGCGGGACGGGAAAGATGGTGAAGATGCCCGGCCAATTATGCTTTGTAAGCTAGACGACGGCTCGATTGGATGGGCCTATGTTGGATCAAATATATGTAGCACTATAGAGGTCTTGCAGTGAGTAGCGAAGCACTAGGTATTCTCTACCAATACGGTCTTGCTGGCGTTGGTCTTATTGTTCTTGGGATTGTGGTTGTTTTCCTATACAGAGACGGAAAAGACAAGGATAAAGCATATAACGACCTTCAAGAAAAGCGACTTGCTGAAGCTAAAGAGGTAACTGATTTCGTAATCAAGCCACTCGAAGAGCAAGGGAAGATGAGCGAGAAAATGTATGACATCCTGGTTTCGATTAAAGAAAACGACCGGAGGCGCTAGCTATGCTTTTCTTTTGGAAAAAGAAATTGCGGGACGATAAGGTTGAGGAATCCATTCAATCTATCCGCCGCAATAACCTGAAACGCGCCAACAAGTCTATCGAAAAGATAAAAAAGCCGGCGGAGTTACTCGAGCTATATAAAGACGACGTAACGATGAAGATATTCTTGGCTACGGGAGGGGATAAAAGAAAATGATAGGCGAAATAAACGTTTACTCCCTTATTGGATTGGTCACCCGTTCCATTGCGATTGCAATTATATTGTTTTACATCATACCTAAACAGTTCAAAGAGGTCCTGCGTCCTCGTGACTGGCTAACGGGACTTAGGTGGCAGATGTTACTGATGTTCTCGTTCGCAATACTTGCATCAGTCCCATCCGTTGTCTACCAGATCTTAAGGACAATCGGAGTTGATGCACCAGTACTAAGAGACATTTCAAGTGTTACGGGGAACTTAAGCTTCTTGGCTATCAGCTTACTACTGGTAATGATCTATAACTACAAACGAAAGGAATAAGATGAGTTACAGCTACGACACATCACACAACTCACCAAACTACACGCCTCAAGCTAGCTCTACTGCTGTGTTTGGCTATAACCGAACTATAGAGGGCATTACGATACACTGGTGGGGTGATCCGAACCAGAACCCTTTGTATGAGGGTGTTAGAGATTATCTAGATAGAATAAACGGGAATACGAGTGCACATTATGTTGCTACAGGCACAGGACGACGCGTATCTTGCATCGTATCTCCAATGGACGTAGCATGGCACTCGGGCAGCGCATATGGCAACGCTAAGACTATCGGGGTAGAGTGCGACCCACGAGCAAGAGATGAGGACTATGACGTTGTTTCAGAGCTTATTGCAGACATTAGAAGTGCTTACGGTGATGTACCACTCTATTCACACAATATGTGGACAGGGACGACCTGTCCTGGCGTATACGACATTGTAAGGTTAGATAATATGAGTTATACAAAACAATCAAATGCAGATTGGGGAAGCGTCACTAATAAGTCAACTACTCCACCTCCAACAGCACCGCCTAGCCAGCCAGCTCCATCCACTCCCGTGAGTTCTCTACTTTATAAGGTAAGTAAGGATGGCAAACAAATCGGTGCATTCTCTAAAGATATTAATGCTTGGAATTGCTACATGAACAATGCTGCGGCGAGTATTACAGTGAATGGCACTGATGTGACATCTAATCTTAGGTCTAAATTCACTACTCCGTCTCCTACAACTACCGACAACTCAGGGCAGACACTACCAGACTCAGGTAAGCCAGTTGCCGAGAAGGACGACTACACAGAAATCCTCAATACTGTTAAAGCAAACAATACTCTACTTAATCAGCTGGTCAGCTGGTTTAAAAAGATATTTAACATCAAATAGGAGGAAAGATGTTTACTAAACTATTCTGGCAAGATGCATCGGAGCGAGCCATATCAACATTCGCACAGGCAATCATTGCTGTTGTGGGAGTGCTAGTACCAGCTGCAGCAAGTAACACGGGGGCAGACCTTGTAAGCTCATTTGGGCAGGTTATGAGCATCCTTCCACTCATTATTGGTATCGCTCTACTCGCAGCTTTCCTATCGCTCCTGAAGGCTATAACGGCCGCATATAAGGCAAATACTGATACTGCTTCATTTACCGTTGATACGAAACCACTAAATAAGGGGAACCTATGAAATTACTAGAAATCACATTACTATTCTTTATCGCATACGCAGTTAGTCACTACACATTAGCTAGTTTCGGCGTTAAAGAGCGTCTATGTCTAGTTATCGCGGTTATCTATGCCGTACTCGTATCGTTGCTACTTGGCGGCGTTCTGCTAGCTTAAGCCTTGCTTGCGTACTTCTGGTACTCTTCTTTAAGATAATTGTTAGTGAAGTGCGCATATATAAGCGTGGTCCTAATATTTGCATGCCCCATTAACGGCTGGACTATTTCTACCCGGGCACCGTTCTGCAGCATATTCGTCGCAAATGAGTGCCTCAGTGTATGAGGGGTCACTTTCTTACCGATACCAGCGTCAGAGGCGTACTGTGAGACTATCCTTGCTACATACTGGCGCGATAGCTTCTCGCCAAAACTATTTGTAAACAAGTACTCTGTTCTTCGTTTAGTTTTTAGGTAGTTTTGTAAACTCTCTGCAGCTCGTTCAGTTAAAAAAGTAGGACGAGATTTCCCGCCCTTACCGTGCTGGATAACGATCGAGTCAATGTAGAAGTCGTCATATTTCAGATTAGTAAGTTCTGACACTCGGGCACCACTTGCTATCATCACCCGCACAATAGCGAGATCACGTGGCTTCTTAATAACAGATAACAGTACCTCTTGTTCGGCAGGGGAGAGGAAGTTAGCCTCGGGACTTACGGACTTAGGGAGTTCTACAGATTCTGGTCGTATGTTAGTAAGGTCCTTAGCATAGAGGAATCTTACAAAGCTTCTAACAGTAGCCATCTTGTTATGATATGTTTTAGGCATGTATCCTTTAAGAGATAGCTCATCGGCATAAGAATCTATTGTGTAAATTGTTAAATCTTCTACTTGAATGTCCCCGACACACTTAAGGAACCCATTCATAGTGCTTCGGTAGGTAATCTCAGTATCGCGGGTAGAACCACGGCGCACGACCTTATATCTAATAAACTCGCTTATCGCTTCAGATAGCAACATAAATACGCTCCTTTCTCACACTAAAATTAATAGCGTAGGTTCATGGAGCGTATAATTGAATCCTGGTACCTACAAGAACAGAGGTGCTAGGCCATTTACATGACGTATTTCGATAATCTTAATACGTACGCTCCACAAAGTATATAGTGATAATATTTTGTGTACCATTTTTTAACTATTCCTCCTATTCGACTATGTAGTCTACCCGTTGTTTCTTCTTGCACTTCATACAGGCTCTTACGATGAAGTGAGCACCGTTACCCGTATAATGTTGTCCCTTACGTAACTGAGCCTCTGTGCGCTCTACACGTACTGTTTCCTTGAACTTCTTCCACTCGTGTTCACATTCTTCTTTAGAAACTTTAACCATATATCCCTCTATCCCCTACTAACCCAGCAGGAAAGTCTACCCCTTTATGAATCTATAACCATGCAACTGTAAGCCCCGGGCCTCACCGCTATTAACGTTCTATTGGCTTGCATCCCACAATGTATTTGGTAATTTTCGTGTACTGAGTAGGTCACCCGTTGTTAGGGAAAACAGAGCGGGTAATTTGTCTCAGCACGCGAAAAATCCAGCAGTTTTAGTTATCCGGTATGGCTGCGAACATACCGTATAGATTGTTGTAATACAACGAAATGAGATTTTGATACAAAAAATACCAGCCCTCATGACGAGGCTGGATGTACCAATTGCAGATTGATATTTATATCATAGCAAAGAAGGGGACTAAGGTCAATAAAAAAGACCTCTGATAAATCAGAAGTCTTTTAATAAATAGGTAGTGACTTGCATCTAGAAAAATAAAGCTACCACTTCTATTATACCACTCCAGCCGTAAGCATGTTGACAAAACGCACACAGTTTGCTACAATGCAAGTAGGTTAAATGAATTACTTCAAATAACCGTGGACCTTTCAAACAAAATTTGTAGAAAATATGGGTTTTGTCTTGAGTTTACAGCCAACCACTGCTAAAATAGCGTAAGTGCCGCTTTAGCTCAGCTGGTTAGAGCAGCTGTTTTGTAAACTAAGACTACTTTGCACCCATATAGGGTGCTTTTTTATTACCCGTTCTACGCCAATACTCGTTGCCGCCGGGATATAAAGACATAAACCGCCAACGAGGCGGTTATTTTTGTTTCACCGAATGGATGTACCAATTGCAGATTGATATGTCCAAAGGTGTAAGACCTTAACAATTCATTTGCAAGAACTGAGTGGTAAACGCCACGAAGTAACTACTACCAAGAGATGGTGGAAGTATGAAGCATTACGAACGGGCTAAAGATTTATATAGAGCCGACAGTTTATCGAAATGCGACAACTACCTACTGGAGGGATTAGTGAACTAAGGTATGCATGTTCGTTATTCACAAAGGGTGGCGTCACACTGGGGTAATAGTTGACTTTGGGTAGGCTGAGGCCATCCCTTGTGGGTAATGAATGATTGAGTGTAATAGTGCTGGTAGCAAACCTAAAGATGCGATAAGGGGAATCAACCGTCGGATGCACCAAGCATAAGGTGACTGTGAAGCCGTCTTTGTTATCAGCACCATACACTCAATCCACTACTAAATTTTGCAATACAGAATAGAGAAAGGAATTTATGAATATAGGAGTAGAAATATCCAAGGCTATTGTTAGCCTGCAAAAAGAACTAAAGGCCGTAGATAAGTCGGCAACAAATCCATTCTATAAAAACAGCTACGCACCCCTACCAGAGGTTAGGGAGCTTCTACAGCCGCTACTTGAGAAGAACAAACTAGCACTTATAGCAGTCCCGACAATTCTAGAAAACGAGAATGGATTAAGGTTTTACCTTATCCACGAGTCTGGCGAGCATATCACTGGCGAGTGGAAACTAAACCCAGTCAAGAACGACCCTCAATCAGTTGGATCGGCTGTAACATATCTACGACGATATGGCGATATGGCTATGACTGGCTTGGTAGCAGATGAAGACGACGATGGTAACGCAGGGAGTGCAAAGAAGAAGCAACCTGAACCACCTAAGGCATCTACTGCTCGACCTGCTACAGCTAACCAGCTAGACCTTATCAAGACGCTCGGTGAAGGGTTAGGTAAAGATGAAAAGTGGCTCGTTGCAGTATATGACAGGATTCACTCAGCCGCAGACGCATCGTCAATCATCCAACAGCTTAAGGATATGAAGAAAGAATAGTATGGAACTTACAGACGAAGAATACTTTGAACAAGAGATGGAAGCCGAGGCACGAGATGCCCGAGAAGCTGAGAAGCAAAAGACAATTACTGTTGAATATATCGTCGGAGAAGGACTTGAAAACCTCGTATCCGACCCGATGAAACCTGGACATCTTATATGGATTCCATTCTAGATCAATTAGGCGCAATCATTAAGTACCAGCAATATATCGCAAGGAGTACAGATGAAAACAACTGAACGACAAGCAAATAAAGCAATAAGAGATGTCGAGGATGAACTCGCATCACAAAACAAAAAGGAACCAAAAATGAAAGATACAATCACCGTTAATAAGCTCAAATACAACACGATGAAGTATGCCCTCTATACCTTAGTTATCGTAGGTTTAGTCTTCGTAGGACGTAACTGGGGATATAGCGACCACCAATCAGAAGTGAACAAAATCACTGCACAGTTAAAAACCCGGCAGTAGACAAGCCCGAACCTACTGCATATACCAGGGCGGTGGCAGTCACTATAGACTTGCCACCATTAGCATCAGATTATGCTAAGCCTATACAAACAGATGTAAGTGACGCGAAGATGTTCATTTACCAGCACGAGAGCGGAAACAATCCATCATCAGTAAATAAATCGTCAGGTGCCTGCGGATTAGGCCAGGCCCTACCTTGTAGTAAGATGCCATGCGCACCAACAGATTATGGATGTCAGGACGCCTACTTTACTGAATATATGAAAGGACGATACGGGACATGGGAGAACGCGCGGAGCTTCTGGATAGCTCACAAATGGTGGTGAAACAACGAACGCTTAGACAGAATCGCTCACTTCACCTACTGATGAATCACATAGCCGACGGATTAAACGAAAGCGGTTTATCTATGATGCGAGTGCTAAAACACAACGCAGAGATACCGTGGACACCTGAAGCTGCGAAGGAGTACTTACTAAGGCCAATCATTATTGCCATGTACAACAAGAGTTCTACAAAAGAACTAACGACGAAAGAAATCGGTGATGCAATCGACGTATTATGCGGGCATCTCGTAATGGCTACAGGCAAGGTATTTGAAATGCCAAGCCTGGAGACATTGATGAATCAAGACAGGGTTAAACATAGCTAGGAGGTAGTTATGGGGGTATCAGAGTTAAGCAAGAAATCATACCACGAGTTGAAAGACTTAGGGAGGAAGCAACGGCTTGTATACGACCAACTGAAGATTATGGAACAGATGCGGCCAAGCGCTCAGGATATTGCTGATGCACTCGGCTGGCCGATAAACTCAATCACTGGCAGATTATCTGAACTGAAGAAGTTTGGGTTTGTAGAAAAGACCGGCACTAAGATTAGTCGAATGGGCACGACCGTAGGAACGTTATGCACAGTTGACCCAGCAGATAAGAAAGCTACGAGTTTACTAGATGACGAATAGTGAATCTAAATTATCTAAGTTAAAAATCCATTACGAGTACACAGAGGACTATATAGACGTCCTTTCATTTTTCAAGAAATTACGAAAGAAGAACAATGGCAAACAAGAATAAAGTAAGAGCAGTTATGGGGATTGCGGAATATAAACAGGCAAAGACCCCACTAGAACTTGGACTCGAGTGCCCAGACAGCTACCTATCATCCAGATCACATTGGTTAGATTGGAGTAAGTATAACGGGTTTGTCTGGTGTGAAGGCTGCAAGAAGGATTATCCTGCTTGCCTTTGCCTAGATGACATAGACAAAGCTACAGATTTATTTTTGCAGTCCGTAGAAAGTGCAAAGAGTATTTAACAACCAGGGTGAGTGGCGGAATAGGTAGACGCTAGCTACATTCACGCTCAGCGACATGGATGGCAAGTCCGCCGGTACATCGACGGTCCTTATGCAAGGTAACTATACGAGTAACAAGTCCACCCATATTGATGGCAACGACAGTGGGAGCTGTCTCTCGTCAAATCCTTGCCTCACCCTTAGTAGAAAACCAGTTGGCGGCTATGCGAGGGCCGCCAATACCTTAACAATTTGAATGATTGAGTGTAGTAGTGTCGGAAATGATTCTGGACGTAGACCTTTAACCCATAGGGAACGGCGAGCAGGCTCGATGACCTTGTTTCCGACACCATGCGCTCAATCTATTGTGAATTTTTATGGCGAGATAAGTGGGAGATATTCGCTCTGCGTGTCGCGACACATCACGAGCTGGGATTTAAACCCGTAACTGTCAGGATTTGTCTCGTCAACCATATTGAAGGGCGTACCTGCAACGGGCCACTTCAATACAGCTAGTAGCAATCCCGTGTATTCGGTGACAAACCGGCGGCGAACCGACTGGGGAGTTTTAGTTGCTACTAGCTGACCATAAAAGTTCACAAAAGGAGAGACGTGGCCAATAAACAGCTCATTAAGAAGTTAGATAAGATATTTTCTCAATACATACGGTTGAGGGATTCAAAAGACGGGCATTTTGTATGTTGTTCTTGCGGACACCTAAAACCCTACTCACTCGCTGATGCTGGCCACTTTATTAACCGAAGATGGATGGCGACTAGGTGGGATGAAAGAAACGTACACGCCCAATGCTCAAGCTGTAATAGGTTTGATGAGGGCAATTTAACAGGATATTACAGGTTTATGCTTGAAAAATATGGACAGCAAACCATCGACATCTTGGAGAGTATGAAAACTCCTTATAAGTGGACAGATGGCGAGTTGGAAATGTTGATTAAGGATTATAAGGGAAAGGTAAAAGAGGTTAAATGAGTATATCTAAAGGAAGTAATGACACCATCTTGGATGCATTACGAGAGAGTATTGATAGTGCAGTCAAACAATCTATCAATCAGGCATTTGATGACGCTATTAAAGAAGCTGTAAGAGAAGCAAATGATAGACGTGATGAAGTAATCGCGTCAACGTCATTGAAGCTATCTCAATGGGTAAACTTCCAGTATAACGAAACTGTTCTTAAGATAACCGTCGAGAAGCCTAAGGAGATTAAGTAATGGACGATTTAGATGACAAGATATTAGATGCTGCCACCGACTATTCACAAGGCACCTCGAGTAACACGATACTTATAGAAGAAATCAAAGACGCCTTTATTAAAGCAGGCTGGACTAAACCAGACCCTACTAGAATCTTAGGAGATGAATAATATGCGCAGATACAAGTTCCTTGGCAAAGACGGTAGCAACGGTTACAAGCAAGGTAAGAGCTACTGGGGCTATCTAAACAGTAAGTTCGGTCAGAAAAGCGTAGAGTTCTTTCCTATCAACCCTACCCGTAAACCTATACGCTACACAGACTTAAGTGTATTTAGTTCAAATTGGCAATAACTCCAGTAAAGGATAAGAAATGAGGCGTGTACCAAATCGCATCAAGAAGTCATACGATAACTACGAAGTGAAGACAGGTAGCGCAGGATTCATTCAGCTTATAAAGAACGGCAAGCGTATACAACCGAAGAATACACATATTAAGTTCAACAAGAGGATAAGCTGAAATGAACCCTTATGAATTACAACAATCAGCCCCACCATATATAACGGACTATCTTAAGAAAGTTAATAGTATTCTTTCACAAGATAATAAGATCTATACATTCAAGAGCTATTTATCTTCTCTTAAGTGGGCGGGTTCAGAAGAGTTCTTATTTACACTAGCTATCAACTGCAATGTTGACCTAAAGATCATACGTGTAGACAAGAGGCTATTACGACAGACTATATACTTTGAAGTTTCTGGTAAAAAAGACAGTGTCAAAATGTTCAGTAAGAGTCTAGAGAGCGCAGTAAATGAATACAACAAGGATAAGGAGTAAAGAGAATGCCTAACTCACCTACTACATCAGCACTATATGACATAGATAAAGCACTTGATAACCTTATCGACTGGATGCTCGGCCATGACGATGAAGAACTCGCTAACATAGACTTTCGTAAAGCAAAACGAGAAGTCCTGACTACTGTAGAGTCCTACGGCGATCGTCGTGAGCTAGAAGGACAGCTAGCAGTATGGAAAAGGCTCAAGGGTCGTCAGGGTCTTTACATGAATGCAGAGGGCAACCTTGAGATTAATCCAGAATACATCCAAGAGCGAATTGATGAGTTGGAATCTCAAAAGGAAAAGAACAATGGATAACGAACTATGCGAAGTAGATGGTTGTGACAATACACGAGGCCGTGGGGCAGGATTTGGTATGTGTTCTAAACATTACATGCAGTTTCATAGAACAGGATCAGTAGATACCATTAGAGGTATGCATGGATTATCAGCAACACCCGAATACTTTGTTTGGGGCGCTATGGTACAGCGTTGCACAAATCCCAATAGTAAACTCTATAAGTTTTATGGCGGCAGGGGTATTCAGGTATGCGAACGGTGGCTAAAGTTCAGTAATTTCTTAGCAGATATGGGGAATAGACCCATTGATGGTACTCTTGACCGAGAAGATAACAATGGCAATTATGAACCAAGTAATTGTCGCTGGGTAACTCAAAAAGTGCAAAGCAACAACACACGTCGTAACCATTGGATAGAGTTTGAAGGTGAAAGTAAAACGATTGCACAATGGGCTGATTTACTAAATCTAAAGTATACAACCTTATATGCACGAATAAAAAATATGCCATTAGAAAAGGCTATGAAAGGACAATACTATGGATGGACAAGATAAAGACTCCCTTTTTGAGCTATGTAAGGAAGTGTATAAGCGAACTAAGTGGAACGATAACTCTTTGAAACATGAAATCTACGAAGATTATCGACCAGATTTAGATATTTCTGTCCCTATTTATACATCAGATTACCTACTAGAGAAGTTGAATGGATTTGGCTTTATGGATGGGCCGTCGGAAGGAATAAATCTAAAGCCACACAATAACCACGGATGGGGGTGGTTGGCCTATATCCCCGGCTACGCTTACAGATATGGAGGTGATGAAAATGTTGGATTTGCAGACACCCCTCTCAAAGCCATTCTAAAGCTTGTACTAGCTCTTGATAAGGAAGGTATAAAGCTATGAACCATACAATACGTTGTGATGAATGTGGATGCACAGCTCACACAGGAGAAGAATAAATGAGCGACCATAGTATTTTCCGTTGCCCTAAGTGCGAAAAATCGTATAAGCGCCGCAAATGGTTATGGAAGCATGTAATTGCCGTTCATGTCTACTACTGGCACAAAAACACACTACGGCAACCAGCAACAGAAGCACAGATCGAGCAAACACTTAATCGAATAAGGTTGAGGGAGAAGATAAGCGATGAGTAAGACAGTTTCGGTTCCGAAGCTCATCATTGTAGTGGGATTTATCGAGGCGCTCATACTCGACGCCTTTACCGATACTAAGAACTCAGACCTATATTTGTTTCTAATAGCAGCATCCGCTCTATCAGTAGCAATTAAATATGTCTGGAGAAATGATGCCTAATCAAATCTTATGGGAGTAGCAAATTAAACACCTCATAACATACGGGCGGATAATGGATTATACCAGCTCTCCTCTGCAAGAAATCGACACGCTAGAGTATCTAGGTAAACGAATACAATTTTGGAGGTGGTACAAACATCGAACTATGGGGCGACCAATATTGATACAGCGAAAATACAAGAATAACAAGTAATCTTATGGGAGTTAATGACGTGAGTAAACAACGAGAAATTAAATTCAGAGCGTGGGACAGCGTAGCAAAGAAGATGCTAGAGCAAATAACTACTTGGCACCACGCAATGGGCTTATCGGTAGTACTACCGTTTCGAGAATTTCACTATTCACCTAATAGTAACTGGCGCAAAGATGACTATGGCAACTTCTATTCCGATAACAATACAGTATACCTCATGCAATACACCGGCCTCAAAGACAAGAACGGTGTGGAGATTTATGAGGGGGATGTCGTCCGTCGCCATGAGGCAGCACCAGAATGGAAGGATAAAGAGCCATCGTCACGACTATTCCAGGTTCGATGGTCGGCCGAAGGCGCTTGGTTTGAACTGGATCATGCGGCACCTTGGGCAGACGGTACTAACTGGAGCCCTATGAACGCGCATCAGACGGCTCAGTATGTCGAAGTCATCGGCAACATCTACGAAAATAGTGAGCTATTGGAGGCAAAGTAATGGCAGACACACCTAATAAAGAGCCTAAGAACCTGGACGAAGCCATACAGCTGTTCAAAGGGTATATTAGAGAAGAGAATGGGTTTGATGAACTTGACTTCAAATCATATGTACAGTTTAGAAGCGAGCTACATCCATCTGTGGAAAACCCCCTTAAGGAAGTCCTCAAAGTGGTTGGTGAAGAGGATGGACTACGACAGAAGATAAAGTGTGCATTAGGCTATTGCGAAGCAAACCATCACGGCGGATGTCTATATGAGAGCTCAAGGAACGAATCTCAAGAACTCGACTTAATAGTGCACCTCATCAAATCTCGTGACCAACGCATAGCCTTGGAAGCACGGAAAAGCGAACGTATAAAAGCACGACAATTTTATGCAAAGCGCAATCCTTTGTACACACGTGAGTGGATAGCCGATTTATTAGGAATATCTCGACCAACGTTAAACAAATGGCTTAATGATCCAGGGATGTTTACTGTAGACGCAATACAGAAATTGGCCACCCTTAAGCAATCACAGAAAGAAGAGTAATGAGACGACCACGCAGTGGTATGAAGATATACGCTCTCTCACCTCCTAAGCCGCCATTTGAGTACCTGTGGCTTAAGCCTCTTCACATAGGTATGGTGTGAGGCCCGGGGCAGGATGGGAGTGACCTTAAAGAATGGGTTACTATTCCAGCAAAGAGCGTTACGAGGTTTAAAACGTATGCTCGATTACGACACTATCTAGTAAAGCGATATAGGAGTATAGAGAATGTCAGATTTAGATAAGAAGCTAGAAGAGATAATTGCGCGATGTGACTACTCAAATAATATGATCGAGCCTATATCAAATCCAGTATGGGCTATCAGACAGTTATTCGTAGACGAAGGATGGCGAGATGCTAGCGTCTACAGCACTAGAGTCGTAACAACGGAACAGCTTAAATCTGAGTTCCCTGATAAAGACAAAAGGATGACAGGTAAAGAATGGTACGAGAAGTTCATGATCGGATTGCAAGACTGGCGTGGATTTGTCTCCAAAGAATATAACGATGGGTATGCAAATGCACGAATACAAGCGATTGAAGCTGCTAAGAAGGCCTCAGGTATAGAAGGTGAGTAAATAGTGCTATAATATAAGTACCTTCGTGGTCACGACTGATTGTCCTCTACATACTGTAGGGGGCTTTCTTTATGCTAAAATAGAAGTATTCACCCTTAACACGTGTGCTACTACTTGAAAGCTTGTGACAGGTCATCGTGATACTACAATTAAATGATAAATAGGCCAGTTAATTCTGGTTATTGTGCTATATTGATGATAGATATGGCTAGACCTACAAAGCTTACACCAGAACTAATTGAGGAAGCTCGTAAATACTTGAAAGAGATAGACGTGAGTATCCATACCCTCTTACCAACAATAGAGGGGCTCGCACTTGCGTTACATATTAACAGAGACACAATATACCAATGGGAAAAAGATAATAAAGAGTTTTCCGACATCGTTGAGGAATTACGTCAAGCCCAAGGGCAAAAGCTGATACAAAACTCTATCCTAGGAAAGTATAACGCTACTATTGCTAAGCTTATACTCAGTGGTAAGCATGGATATGTTGAAAAGACTGAAACAGATATTACAAGTGCTGGTGAAAGTATTAATAAAGCAAAGCAACTTACAGATGAAGAACTGCGTAGCCGTATAAATGACGAACTTGAGCGACAGAAACTATCTGATTGAGCTCCTTGATGAGTCTGATAGGCGTCAGGCACGTAAAGATTGTGTGTTCTTTATCGAGCACTATCTCTACACGTTTGACCCACGTCCTGAGGCTTACCCACACAACCTGCCCTTTAAGCTATATGATTTCCAGAAAGAATACGTTGTAGGGCTTGTAAAGGCTATTAGAGAGGGCTATGACGTACTGGATGAGAAGTCTAGGGATATGGGGGTATCGTGGCTTGCGTTGGCTGTACGTTTTTGGTTTTGGCTGTTTGAAGAAGGGTATCAAGGACTTTTAGGTTCACGTAAAGAAGAGTATGTAGACGATGGTACTCTGGCTTCTTTATATGGGAAGCTGGATTATTTCATACAGAACATAAAAGACCCACTCATTCTACCGGAGGGCTTTGATACTAAGAAGCATCGAACATACATGAAGCTAGTAAACCCAGAGAACGGTAATGTACTTAAAGGCGAAAGCTCAAACAAGAACTTCTCTCGTGGTGGTCGCTATAAGGATGTATTCTTTGACGAGATAGGTTTCTGGCCTGACGCTAGAAGCTCATGGACGGCCGCAGGTGACGCCACACACTGCCGTCACGGGGTTACCACACCGCCTGATGAACCATCCTACGCTAAGACGTTACGCTTCTCTGAGAAGGTTTTAGTGAGGACGTGGCACTGGTCACTTCACCCACATAAGGATCAGAAGTGGTACGAGTATGAGAAGTCTAGGCGCAGTGAAGAAGAAGTCTTACACGAAATAGATATTAGTTGGGAATACTCAAAGACTGGTAGGCCATACCCAGAGATTGCCAGCGTTCCTATTCAGCTGGTTGAATATGATGAGGAGCTTCCTATGTACGTAGCGATGGACTTAGGGCTAGATGCTGTATCGTTAGGATATTACCAGCCTATTAAGAATAGTGATTGGGTAGCTATGATAGATGCACATGAGGAATCAGATCACATTATGGAATGGTACTTCCCGTTCTTAGGGCTAGAGGACTGCGTGAACGTACCTGAGTGCCCTTGGTGTGGAGGCCAGCATAACTTTGTATACACAGACAAACAACTAGAATTCATTGAAAAGGCCAAGAAATGGCGTAAGGACATTATCTTTGGTGACCCGTCAGGTAAGCAGCGACATATCGAATCAGGTGTGAGCCCATACAAGATACTTGAAGACCACGGAATAGATGTACAAGTAAATGATATGGAAAACGACTGGGTACACCGTAGGGATGCCACAAGACGCTTATTCACTCATCTAGTAGCTAATGACACCCCAGGCGTCAAGTGGTGGATTGAATGTATAAAGAACGCTCACTACCCTAAGCGTGAAGAGACAAGCCAGTCGGTAACTCCTATTACAAAGCCTGTACACGACTGGACATCTCACCATAGGACACAGACAGAGTTCTTTGCAGTAAACTACAAGGGAGAATACGAGATAGCTAATGGGTTTATTGATAGAAACCCTCCAGAGGGAGAGAGAGCCAAAGTTGAGTGGGTTGGTAAAAGTGATGGTACTATTGAAGGGACGGGTATAGACATACAACAGCTATTAAGTGGAGCGGGTGACAGAGATTGGAGGAGTATGTAATGTGGACGTGGAGTATTATCTTAACTAAGAGCAACCTAGCGAACGCCGTGCCGTACTTCTGCATGCGATGTCGCGCGCGTTTGTTCCACGTTAATAGAGATGTAGTAGCAGTATGGCAAGGTGAGGGCTACCCAGAGTTTGAGATACCACAAAACATGGGGTTAGTGCAGAAAAAGTGCCACGGTTGTGAGACAGTATACAACTTTTATTTCCAGTAATATGGTACAATTCAACTATAAGGTAGTTAAGCCGTACATATTCGTGCGGCTTATTTTATAGAGGAGAACAGCCATTAACCCCCAATTGTTCGCACAGCCACAGAGCGATTACAACCTAGATGATCTAGCTAACAAAGACGGTGAGCTGTATTTACTTCCATCAGTCAGTCTCGAGCTCGAAGATGACTATATCATTAAGAATCTACACACAATCATTGAAGACTCTCGTGACTACTATAATGACATTAACCATTTTAATCTCAAGAACAAGCGATTAAAGAACGCCCAGATGCTTCAAGGTGCACACCTTGAGGAAAACAAACTATATCGCCACCAAACCCCATACATTGATAATGAAGTCTTTGTGGGTATGGATGCCATACTAGCGTATGTATGCGCTCAGACGCCTAATGCCGAAGTTTATCCAGCCTCAGATAAAACAGACTCAATGGTGCTTGCTCAAAACCTAGAGAAATATATGCACTCTCATTCAGAGAAGTTTGAGCTACCACGTAAGCTAGAGGGCGCTGTATACAACATGGTGGGTAAGTTCGTTGGACTACTTAAGCTAAGGTGGGACCCGCTTTACGGAAAGAATGGTGAGATTGTCCCAGAGGTTGTTGACCCCAATCACGTAATTATAGACAAGAATGCTAAGCTTGGTGAGAATCCACGCTTTATCTGTCACGTGTTAAAGGACTCTGTAGAGGGCTTATGCGCTAAGTTCCCAGATAAAGAACAAACCATTCTCGACCACTTCTCTATCAAGCGTAAAGGTTCACGCAATATGAGCGCTGAGGTAGCCTACCGAGAGGTATGGTTTACTTACTACGACACAGATAATAAGCCACAAGAAGCAGTCGCGTGGTACGTGGATAACATCGTATTAGATAAGTCTCGTAACATTAACTGGCTCTACGACAACGAGGGTGAGAACTTCCTAGACGCTCCTATGAAGCCATTTATTCCATTCAACCTCACGAATGATGGCTCACACTGGATCGACCGCACTAACGCCCTAGAACAGGCTATCCCACAGCAGGACATTCTTAATAAGCTAGGCCGACAGTTACTTGATAATATCGGCACGGCTAATGGGTTCAAGGTTATTGATGCTCACGCAATGACTAAAGATGATGCACAAAACTTCACAGGCGACCCTAACCAGCTTCTCCTAGTAAAAACAAAGCCTAACCAACGCGTTACTGATGTAGTCGCACAGCTCAACCCTCAAATGGTATCGGCTCAGCTTATTGGAGAAGTGTCTAACGCAAAGCAGGCTATTCACAATCTACTTGGTACGCCATCACAGTTCACAGGATCAGACGAAAACAAGACCGAGACAGCATCAGAAGCGATGATGATTAAAAACCAAGCTTCTGGTCGTCAGGATAAGATCGTCCGCTCAGTTGATTACGGAATGGGTAAATACTTCCAGTTCCTCGCACAGATGATAACGGTTTGGTATACAGAGTCTCACTATGCCACAGTAAACGGCGGAGATGGTAAATTCGACTTCATTGAGATGCACCGAGATAAGGTTGAGAAGGGAATGAGCGTTAAAGTTCAGTCAGGTACCACACTGCCGTTCGATAAGAGCCGCCAAGAGTCTGTAGCTGTAAACTTACTCAAGTTAGGTGTTATCAGCCCATACGACGGCTACAAACTGCTTCATATGGACGATCCGCAGCAGCTTTACGATAACTTTATGAAGTGGAAGTCAGACCCTACTCAACTTGCTATGGATATTGCTATCAACGACGCAAACAGTGATGCAGTGGTTGACTGGACACAGCTAATGAACAGCCAAACTCCAGAAGACAGGGAAGACCCAACTCACGAGTATATCGAGCAGATGCGCAAGCTCCTTATCTCTGACGAGTTTATGAAATCCAAGGCCAAGGTTCAAAGCAATACAATTAGATTCGTTAACAAGGCTATAGATAGGTTCCAGCTTCAACAGGAGCTTCACCAGATGTCTCAATCTCCAGAGCAAGAACGACCGTTACCACCACAAGTACTTGCTACTGGTTTACAGCAGGTACAACCTCCGATGCCAATGGGTATGCCACCAGCTCCACAGATGCCACAACCGCCTATGGGTAATGTGGGTCAAGCCCCTGGACAACCATCACCAATGCAGGCTATTATGCAACAGCCAACACCTGGCCCTACAGCTCCGCCAGTCACACCAAACGGCGCGCCAGCTCAGCCTAGCGTTAACCTTGGCAACCCAGCTCAGTTACCACCAGTTTAATAAGGAAGGAACAGAATGGAAGAGGAAGTATTACCAAACAAAGAGGTAGCAGAGGAAGTCCAGCAGGAAGAGAACAAGGAGGACAAGGGTTTCAAACTCAACCCTAATCGTCCTCTAAAGAGTCAAGTAGATCAACTCCTCAAGGCCGTACCAGAAGAACCTGCTAAGGAAGATCCTAAAAAAGAAGAAGAAATTCCCGTTGAAGAACCCCAAGAGGAAGTGCCAGAAGAGGTAGAACTTGAAGAGATTCCAGAAGAGACAAAGCTAGAACCGCTCCCAGACTGGCAGAAGTACATTATTGATAACCTCCCAACCATCCAGGTAATGGGGCACCAGGGTGAAGAGGGTAAAGATAAAGTATTCACAGTTAAACGTCTAGAAGAACTTCCAGACGACTTTGAGTTTGCTTCTAAGCGAGCGGAGCTAGCATTTAACGCAGCACTCGCGGCTCAGGAAGTCAACGCGCGCGACTTGCTACAGAAGTACCGTACAGAAGAGGCTCAACGTTCCCAAGCAGACTTCGAAGCCCTCGAAGCTGTAGATATTCAGAACGATGTTAAAAGCCTACAGAAGGCTGGCATGCTTCCTAAGTTCAAGTACGAAGTGAACGACCCGCGCTTTAATGATGACCCAGCTGTACTCGAATCTAATAAGATTTATGATTTCTACAAGAAGATCAATGATGACTATTTCACTAAGTATAATGGTTCAGGCCGTATGTACCGAGTATCATATGAGGACGCAGCATATCGCTACTACGCACTGCATCCTAAAGAGGCTTCTAAAGAACAAAAGGAAGCTATTAAAAAGGAAGAGGTTAAATCTGAGAACCAGGCACAAAGGGAGAAAGTAGCTTCTAAGGTAGGTGCACCACAAAGCACTACGCCTGAAACTAAGGCCCGACCACTGCCTCCGGGAACAGACTTAAACCGTGTTTATCAGCTATATAAGATGGGGAGAATTTAATGGAAAACTACATCACACTATTTATCGCAACGCTAGAGCACCTTGGACAGCTTACTGCTAAGGAAGCAGAGAAGCTCGATAAGGAACTGAGGAACACTACAATCCCGTCAACGTACAAGGAAGCGCAGCATTTTATCAAGGACGTATTCGAGAAGATCAAAAAATAATATAGTTGACGCTTCTACCTCTCGTTGTATAATGAGTGTATAAAGGTAAGAGAGCCGCAGGGCTCTCTTATTTTTTATAGTAAATATAAGGAGCAATAAGGAATAAAATATGGCTGGACAAATTTTTACCAACCGCGTATCTGATATTACTTATCAGTACATTTTGCCTGCGCTTGTAGACCAGGTGTCGAACTCCAACGTCTTCACAAGCAAGATATTGTCGGAAACGTGCGACTGGGAGGGTGTTAGTTACAACGTGCCTATCCAGACTGCATTTAGCACGACAGGTGGCTCATTTAACGGCATGGACACATTCTCTACTGCCGCAACAAACAACACTCGTCAGATGACGTTCTACTTGACTGGTCAGTACCAATCAATCGTTATCCCTGGCATCGAAGCCGCAGTAAACGGTAACACTGAATCTCAGGTTATTAAACTGCTCACAGCTAAGATGGACGAGGCTAAAATCTCAATGGCTGATGCTATCGGTACAGAGCTTTATGGCTTTGGTCTTGGTAAAGCATTCGACGGTCTTGGCAACGTAGTAGACAACGGTACAAACGCTCCAACCTACGGTGGGCTTTCTCGTACTACCTACCCATTCCTTGACGCAGACGTAACTGCTGTAACTAACGGTACGATCACACTCAGCTACCTATCAAGCGAGTTTGACAACGTATCGGCTGCAAGCTCTACCTCAGAATCTCCAGACTACGGTCTTACTACTAAGGCTATCTGGACTTACGTTGAAGGTCTTATTCAGCCAATGCTTAGCGCACGCTACGAGAGCACAAGCATTCGTGGGTACAACCGTGTAGACGGTAAGACTCCACGAAGCACAGGACCTAACACTGGTGCTGAACTAAGTGGTGCAGGTGGTTTCATCTCTATCACTTGGCGTGGTCGTGACATCTTCGCAGATGACAAGGCTACAAGCGGTACGTTCTTCTGGATTAACCAAAAATACCTCGACTTCGCTGTACAGAAGAGCCCTGAGCTCCGTGACATCGGTTCTACAGTTGAGAGTATGCAAGGTTTCTACGAAGATGTTCCATTCCCATCAGCATTCCAGTTCCGCGATATGATGAGCTCAATCAACCAGCTCGGTCAGGTCGGTGCTGTCATCTTGCTTGGTAACCTCATCTGTCGCCAGCCACGTCGTAACGGTAAGTTGACGGGCGTGACAGGAAATTGATGCAGCTCACTTGGATTACTATGGGTCTAGTGATATACTAGACCCATGAGTAAGCCACGTTACAATATCAACGAGTCAATTTTTAGACACAAATATTTGAATGAAGGACTGTCAGGCATAGAGATGGCAGCCTTTTTTCATATAGGAAGATCTACAGTAAGCAGATATTTAAAGTCCTTTAATATTCCTGAGCGAAACATATCTGAGACAAGGAAAATTAAGAAGTGGTCACCAAGCGAAGAACAAAAGCAAAAACTATCTGAGTTGGGTAAAAGTCAAATAGGAAAGAATAATCCAACTTGGAAAGGTGGTACTTGGATTGACGATTGGGGTTATCGACGTATAAGAGTTAATGGGAAATATATCAAAGAACATAGGTATGTCATGTCTCAGCATCTAAACAGATCACTGAACAAAAATGAGCATGTTCATCACATAAATGGCGACAAACTTGATAATAGGATAGAAAACCTTACAATTCTCAACCCTAGCGAACATTCAAGTCTACACTGGGATGACGACAAACGCCATAGTCAATCAGAGAGGATTAAGAAAGCTAGGGCCGATAGATTCTGGAGTACGCGTAAGCTTTCCGAATAGTTTGATTTATGCCAGCAAGTGAATTACAATACACTCTATAAGGAATAGATCCGGTAACGGGTCTATTTTTTTACAAAATATAAGGAGAAAAACTATGGAAAATGGTGTACGAATTTTAACGAACGAGGACTTGTTTGTTCACAGTACTACCAAGGGTGAAACTCTTGGAGCACGCGGTGCAACACGCGACGGCCGCCAGTTTGTCTATGTACTCAGCGACGCTAGCGCAGGTCTTGCAGTCGGTAAGCTCGGTGTGCGAGCAGCGGTTGTTGCAAACCACGTAAACCGCTCACTCGACAGCACATCAGCTGTAGCAGTAGGTTCACTCCAGGTTGTTGTATCAGTAGGTGCAACGGCAGTTACCCAGGACCAATACGCCGACGGCTACCTTGTAGTACGCGATGGTACTGGTAAGGGTCAGATGCTCCAGATCGCTGGTAACACCGCTGTAAGTTCAGCAGGTGGTGCGGTAACCGTACAGCTACAAGATGCAGTCATCGTCGCACTTGCGACCGCAGACACAAAGGTTGACCTCATCAGCCCTTGGAGCGGTGTACTTGCCTCGACTACGCTTTCGCAAGCTGTTGGTGTGCCACTCGCAACACTTGCTGCTGGTGAATACGGCTGGGTTCAGACAAAGGGTCCTGCTTCAGTACTTGCAGATGGTGTTATCACTAAGGGTTACGCAGTTGGTCAGTCAACAAGCGTAGCAGGTGCAGTAGCAATCAACGGTGCAAGCGCAGCAACCTCACAGACTGTAGGTGTTGCTCCAGAAGCGACTGTTGATACTAAATACAACCAGCTTGAACTCGACGTAAAGTAAGGAGGCTAATATGTCTACACAAGACTTAGGCCAATACAACGCAGCAGTTCGACAAAACGGTGTACGTCTTAACTCGAATGAGCCACTTGTAGCCGCTGGAACAAACACACTTAGCGGTGCAACAACTCTTTCGGGCGCGACTACCGTATCAGGTGCAGCAAGCTTTACAAGCACCGTATCGTTCTCTACTGCTCCAACGGGACCATCCACTAGTCCTACGAGCAATAGTGCAACAGTCGGTGCAACAGTAGTACTAACAGCAGCAGATTCAGGTAAAACCTTCATTAACGCATCAACTAGCGGTAGCCCATCATGGACACTACCAACAGCCGCTAGCGGTCTGAAGTACACCTTTATCTGTGCTAACACAACTACTGGCTTCACTGTTACGGCGGCGGGAACAATTCACGCTAAGACAAGTGCAACAGGTACGGCAGTCAGCGGCACAACCCTAACAAACACACAGGCTACGGCAGTGGTTGGAGACACAATCACGTTAGTATCTGACGGTGCGGGTTGGTACATGACAGCGCAGTCTGGTATCTTCGCAGCAGCGTAACAAAATACACAGTAAAATAGCCTCTAAACCAGGGGCTATTTTCTTTTACAAATATATGGTATTGTTAAACCAATATGGAACTCAAGCAACTAAACGATAAGAAGTCAGAGCTTGAAAATGCTTTTAATTCCCTTGAGAGTGAGAAGCAAGGATTAACCAAGCGCCTTAACGAGATTAACACTGAACAGGTTAAAATACAGGGTGCCCATTCTTTAGTATCAGAACTTATTGAGAACTTTAAAAAGGAGAAGAAATAGTGGAAAACGATTACTACGGTGCACCTACAAATGCAGAGGTTAAGCCAATTCGTGAGCGCCTACGTGAGATGTATGAGCCGGAAGACTTTGTAACAGTTATTAACGGTGACACTAAGCCTTTAACCTACCAGTTCGCGGCCCCACAAGACCAAGAGACATATTCTGATTACCCAGGCCACAAAAATACTCTTATGAAGCGCCCACCACAGCGTCTTACTCTCCAACCAGGTCAGACTAAGCTTGTTCCTGCATATGAGGCCGATTTAATGATTGAAGCAGGTGTCAAGCAGATGGCTATGAGCAAACTCCAGGAGCGTATTGATGGCGGACACGTCGAGGCCCGACAAGCGTCTACCGATTGGACCGACCCATTCTTCCAGACAGAGGCTATTAAACGATTTTACGTTGGCAAAAAGGACATCTTAGCCGCTTACAATACCCAACCAACAGCCGATGTAGCAAAGGATTTAGAATTAGATGAGCAAAGGCGACCAGGCCGACCTCGCAAAGAAGTCTAGAGAACTCGCTGAAAAAGAGCGGGTACTTAATGCTCGTGAGAATATTTTAGAGCGCGAAAAAGCCCTACAGCAGCGTCAGAAGGTATTTGATGATGCCGAAACTAAGTTAGATGTACTTCGTAAGCAAATTACGGCCGAAGAGTCTATTTTAGAAGCGCGTAGGCAGGAAGTAGATGATCTGGCGGATAAAGCACAGGTTACTATTGACTCGCTAAAGGCTCAAGAACAGGTCGTTAGGCATTCTATCACTGCTCAGAACGACAAATTAGATGAACTAAAGACCAAAGAGACGCAGGTCAATGCCTCTATCCGTAATAAACGTCAAGAACTAGCAGATTTAAAGGAACAAATCCGAGAAACCAAAGAATACCGAGAAGAGCAAGAAAAACTATCTGAAAATACTATCAGCGAGTGGAATATTACCCTCCAAGAGTTCCGCAAAGAAGCAGATAATATTCAGCTGGAAAAGAATAAGCTCTCAGCAGATATTATTCGTCTCGGCCAAGACAAGTTGATGCTCGTTGAAGAGGTACGTAAGATAGAAGCAAAGATGAACGTGCTTGAAGACGGGTATGAATCTAAAGTAGAAGAGTTTAAAGACAAACTCCGTGAGCTCGATAAACAGCTAGATGAAAAGATTGTAGAGTTAGATAATCTCAAAAATGCACAGTCTATGAGAGAGCAGGCCCTAGATGCTAAAGAGCGGTCGGTACGTATCAAAGAGAGTGCATTCATAAAGCGTGATCTCGAGTTAAACCAAAAAGAACAAAGGCTACGCGGGGCATACGGTTTAGCTGGAATTGATTATGAAAATGACGTATAATATCGGCATAAGGTAAGAGCCGACAGAGGCTCTTTTTGTTAGGAGATTATCATAGTTAACTGGACAACAAAGCCTCAACCATTCGGCCCTAACCGCGCTCCGCTCCTAGAGGGTCTATCTTCTATTGATGGCGCTACTCCTGTACCCGTTGCCGTAAACCCAACCGATGGATCGGTGCTCACCTCTGTTACAGGAGGAGGCTCTGGAGGGACACAATATCAAGAGGGCGCGACTACTTCTCCTGCTACAGGTACGCTCGCTCTTGCACGCTATCAAGCCACTCCACCCTCTCTTACCGATGGGCAGATGTGGGAGCCGCAGCTAGACAGCTCTGGTAACCTAAAAGTCACGGGCTCACTTTCGGTTGGTGGAACGACAGACAACTCGGCATTTACCGCTGGTACATCTACGGGTACGCCGGCAATGGGCTTCTATCACTCGACAATTGACGCAGTAACAGACGGAAGAGCTGCCGCTGTAGCGATTACTGCCAACCGTGGGCAGCATGTCAACCTTAGGGATTCTTCTGGCGTAGAGATAGGCACGACTACTAACCAGTTAAATACTATAATGCCTGGTAAAGTAGATAGCGGAAACTCTAGCACAGCGACTCTTATCGCTAACTCTACGTTTACAGGTACGGGTCTATCAACTCTGGGGTACTCATTTATCCAACTATATGTTTTCTCGGATCAATCAAGTGCTGCTAATGGGGTAAAGATTGAGTTTTCATCAGATAATACTAACTGGAATGATTCAAGCACATCCACATTTACCGCTGGTGGGACAGCCCCTAACGATGGTCAGATATTTGGTGCACCTGCTCGCGCACAATATTATCGTATTGTTTACACAAATGGTGGTACAAACCAAACCACATTCCGTCTCCAAGCTACACTAAAGACTGGCGCACAGAATGGCGACATGGTCACAATGGTCACCGTACCAAACTCTACCAATCACGCGCAGCTTACCAAATCTTCTATAGTCGGCCTAACTACTGCTGGCGGTAGCGCATTTGTTGATGTGAAAGTAAACCCATCAGGAGCGCTTACAACAGCCTCTAGTACCTACGATGGGAGTGGGACAGCAATTACCTCTAACTCAACCACGACGACCGCTACAACTGGTCTGGATATGAATATCCGCTCTATTCTAAATACAGCCCCAACCACTCCAGGGTTCCTAGACATTAAGGGCGCAGATGGAAATGTATTTGTTAGGCAGGCAACAGCCGCTAACCTAAATGCAACTGTAGTAGGGACAGGTACATTTGCCGTGCAGAGCACCCCAGTTGCTCCTACAACCGTGTTTAATGGCAAGACGACAGTCACCACAGCTGGTACACGAGTTGTGCTTGCGTCTTCTCAGGCGGTTAAATCCGTTGCTATTAAGGCTCTCACTACCAATACGGGAATTATCTATGTAGGTAGTTCTACGGTTTCGTCTACGAACGGTTTCCAGCTCGCGGCGGGCGATACAGTAAACCTAGATATTGCTAACCTAAATACAGTGAATATAGACTCATCGGTGAACGGTGAAGGTGTAACGTACATAGGGAGTAACTAATGACTAATACTGCTTCCTCATCTCGGGTAGCCTCGATCAATAAGACAGGTTCGACTCCTCTTATAGGGAAAGTCACTCTAACAGGAGGAACTAATGTTACTCTGACTCAATCGGGTCAGGATATTTCTATTGCTGCAACTGGAGGGGTTGTGTGGACGGAAGTTACAGGAACGTCGCAAACAGCAGCAGTAAACAACGGATATATTCTTAACAACGCTGGTCTGGTTACGTTAACCCTTCCATCTACTGCTTCAGTAGGCGACGTAGTTGAAGTATCTGGTAAAGGTACTGGAGGTTGGAAAGTAGCCCAAAACTCAGGGCAGCAAATACACTTCGGTTCGGCGGCAACTACATCGGGTACAGGCGGCTCTCTGGCGAGTGTGAATCAGTGGGATACGCTACGTTTACTCTGCGTTACGGCAAATACTACGTGGGCAGTACTAAGCTCACAAGGGAATCTAACGGTAGTATAATGGCTACTCCTAATCCCATATTCGGTAATGGCTCAGACGGTTCGTTAAGTGTGACTTCGGGTACTACGAATCTGTCACTAGACAATAAATATCAGTACACCACAGTAAGTGTTTCTGTTGGAGCCACTCTCAGTACTACAGCCACAAGCGGTTCTGTTTTGTATATTCTCGCTACGACAAGTATTACAATTAGCGGAACAATAGATGTATCTAATAAAATAACCGCCGGACAGAGTAGTGGATCAGCTACCATAGACGGGGTAACATACACGTCACCATCAGTAGGTAATGGAGGAGCTGGTGCAGCTAATCTATACCTATCTACAGGTGGTGCTCAAGGGAGTGGCTTTGGCGGCGGAGGAGGGGGAGGCGGCACACAAGGTGGAGGCACACACAACGTCACGGGAGGAAACGGCGGTAACGGTGGTACGCCTAGCGGTAACGGAGGGGCAGCCGTAACAGCTTCTACATCAGATGTCGCTGGTAATAACGGAGGAACATCTGCTGGCGGTAGTGGAGCAGCCGCTAGTCTATCTGGGTCAGTCACATCTGGTGCGGGTGCTAATGCCTACGGGAATAATGGCTCTAACGGAGCAGGGAATGGGACAACAACCATTTCAGGCGGTGGTGGTGGAGCAGGAGGCAATTCAGGGAAGCCTGGTGTACATGTTGTTCTTAAGGCTCCTTCCATTACGATCAGTGGGACAATAATAACCTCTGGAACTGCTGGTTCTAATGGAGGAAATGGCGGTACAAGCTCTGCTCTAGCCGTATCAGGTTCTGGCGGGGGGGGAGGGGGCGGAGGAAATGCAGGGAACGTATACTTGGTTTATGCAACCCTTAGCGATAGCGGTACTTATACCTTAACGGGCGCAGCAAGTGGAAGAGGTGGAACTGGTTATATAAACGGACTTGATGGCGTTAACGGCTCGTATGGTGCCAAAGTAAAAACTACGGAACCTGCAAACGTTACTAATATATCTGGTATTTCGTCAGTTACTGGTTTATCAAGTATAACAATGTAAGGATTTGAAATGAGCACTAATAACTCACAAAACTCTCAATATGCTAATAACGCCGATGGATTCACTTTAGGTGGTGGCACAACCACGCGAAGTCTTACTGTTACTGGTGGGAATGTCACGGTAACGGGCGCAGGTTCCAATACTTATACTATGCCATCAGCATCAGACACCCTAGTGGGTAGGGCTTCTACAGATGTTTTAACCAATAAGGATCTGACATCCTCTACTAACTCATTCCCAGGTACAACTCTAGGTTACGCACAGATAACATCAATGTTCTCGACATCTTCAACGTCATTTGTTCAGGTTACAGGGCTAACGACAACAGTTACTGTGCCATCAGGCGGAAGAAAAGTTAAAATTACTGCTTTTTCAAAATCTATGTATAATACGTCTTCTGGTGCTTATTCTGAGATGTCGATATGGGATGGAACAGTTGGTAGTGGCACACAAATATCTGACTGTACTCTCCTTACGGCTGCAGCCAACCAGGAGGTGCCTAACAGCTGTATTGCGGTTGTAACGCCATCAGCTGGGTCTAAAACATACAATGTCGGCTTGAAGGCATCTGCTGGTACAGCTGCTATTACCGCTGCTACAACAAATCCTGCGTTTATATTAGTTGAGTTGATATAGTACTAGATTTAACTCGAAAACTAACTTATAATAACCATATAAGGCCGCAGCCGTTACTGCGGCTATTTTATTAGGAGATAATATGGCTACATATACATTCACAAAGAAAGCAGCACCTGTAGAGCCAGGGCAAGAGAACCTATTTGGCAACCTCCGTAATGATGCAAGCCGTAATGCGCTAACTGGCGTAGTTGCTAACGGACCGCAAACAGTGGACATTTCGGGAACTCCTGTCGTGTCTCCAGCTACTGTGTCTAACTCGGCCGTTACTACTCTCACTATCCCGCTTAATGCAGTACGAGTTAATTTTCTAGCAACAACGAACACCGTCAACATTAGCGAATCAGATAATACTGTAGCTGCTCACTATTTCACTATCCCCACTGGGGTGCAGATAAGCGTGGATGTAGCCCTAACCAGCGTACTCTATCTTAAAGCAAATACAGGCTCTTCAACGTTAAGTTTTTACTTCGATATTGTTTAGGAGGTATTATGAGCAAGAATCCAACATATTGGACACCACAATCAGGGTTCGGCTATGTTTTGCCTCAAAATGGGCTATATCTTCAAGATAACCTCGGAAATACTATTGTAGATAACTCTTTGAACTTTATCATCCCTAATGCGTATTATGTTATCGGTAAATATGCGACAGCTTGGAGCCAGGTCTAATGGGCAATGTAATCCTCGGTGGAACTGCTACAGGAGCTACTGTACTCCCTACAGCTAATAGTATTGATGGTACTAACGACTATCTAGCTATTTATACTAATTCTGCTTTAGCGACACAACGTATCAACCGTTCAACTCTACTTGGAGTGACAGGACAACCTGTAGATACGACGACTATCCAGACTCTCCAAAACAAAACAATAGATAATACCAATACGTTTTCTATTAAAGATACGCTTTTTACTTTAGTGGATGACGGGGACACTACAAAAAAGGCCCAGTTCCAGCTTTCAGGGATTACTGCAGGGACTACAAGAATGTACACACTACCTAACGTGTCCGACACGGTTGTTACCCTTACCGCTTCACAGACACTCACTAATAAGACGCTTACAAGCCCAACGATTAACGCACCAACTATTACAAACGCAACTATCTCGGCAGATGCTATTGTAGGTTTTACTACTTCAAACACAGGCACAATGTATGGTATTTCGGTCACGACAGGTGCGATTAGTAGCGCACTATCTCTTACTAGTACACTATCTGTTACGGGTGCTTCTACACTATCTGGTGCAATCACAGCTGGCTCTACCGTATCAACGACTGGCCAGTTAAGTCTCCAAACTTCCACTGCCCCCCCAGCGGCGGGCGCGACAACTTCAGGTATTAAAGTATCGTCTACGGCGAACTTTGGTATCTTCTGGGGTTCAGGAGCGCCTACATTCACCGCCGCTCAGGGCTCTATCTACTTACGTACTGACGGTTCATCAACGTCAACGCGTCTTTATGCCAATACTACAGGTTCAACGACCTGGACTAACTTCACGAGTGCCGCCTAATGTTGACTCTTAATCAAATAGCATCACGAACATACGACATGGTAGGGTCACCGAATGATAATGGTGTCACTACTGCTAATATTGCTCAAGACGTCAAACAGGGGCTACAGCTGTTTAAGAACGCCGCAAGGCGCTATTGGACGCGTAAGCAAGTACAGGCAAGCCTTGTAAACGGCCAACAGGACTATCAGCTACCAGCCGATTTTGTACGCACTACAGAAGTGACAATCACTGCTAATGGAATTGTATACCCTCTCACAGAGGTACCAAGCGAGCACAAATGGAACGAGCTTAACATTATCCCTGCTGTCACGATCTACATCCCAACGATGTACTTTGTTAAAGGATTTAATGTTGTCTCTATATGGCCAGCACCATCCACAAATAATATCGGTACGCTTAACATTTCTTATGAGCCACGATTACCAGATTACTCTCTAGCAGACGTCACAGGTACTGCAAGTGTATCTAATGGCTCTCAGACAGTCACAGACAGTGGTGCAAACTTTACGCAGAGTATGGTCAATATGTGGCTTTCTGTCACTGATGGGACGGGCGGTAACTGGTATCAAATTGCTTCGGTGCAGGATTCATCTCACTTAACACTTGCCAACTACTACCAGGACCAGACAAACGCTAGTGCTACGTATATTATTGGGGCGTGTCCAGACATTCCTGAGGATTACCACATGGGACTAGTTTACTATGCAGCTTACCAATTCTATCTAAAGCGAAAAGACGAAGGGAATGCTAATCAGTTCCTGTCTCTATTCCAGAATTTACTCGATCAATACCAAGAAACCTACTCGAGTAAGACGACGGGTATTGTATTTACTAAGCAGGCTGGTGATGTGTATAACATTTTCAATATACCTCCTACTCAGTTAACGGGTTAAAAATATGGCAAAAGGAAATTCTTCTAAAATACAGATCAATACTAACTTTTTCACTGGAGGTGTCTCGACTTCCAATAAGTTAGGTGTATCTAATTCATTTTATAAATCCCGTAACTTAGACTTTCGTTCAGACCCTGCCCAGATGTCAGTGCTTCCTGCCCCTCGTGCGCTAAGTACTACTTTACCTGACCTTCCATTGGCCATAGACCAGGATTTAAACGGCGTACGCTGGATGGTAGGCGATAGAGGGTATATTTACCGTATTAGTACGTCGAACGTCATCTCGGACGTTGCACAGATGTCTGAGGCAGGCTCTGCGGGCATTCTATATAACCAGGTGACCGACCAGTTGTATATCCCAGGTCAGACGAGTGTTTCAATGTATGGCCAGGTAACGACGGGGAATACAGGTCAACCAGCATTTAGAAGTAATAACTTTGCGCAATCTGTATCTATCAATAATGGTACGACCCAAATTTATAACCCAGACGATGGAAACTTTGATGGTGCACTTCGCTCTGTTGCAGCAACGCTCGGCGCGACTTATCCAGTACCGACAACAATTAAAGAAGACCCCTCGAGTTATTGCTTGTTCTCGCCAGATATTGAGCCAGGGTACTCCATCTCTGTATACATTGCTTCTAAGGGTACGGGTGACTATACTCTTACACTCCATGATTCGCAGAACAACAAACTAGCATTCAAGACCCTTACAAATGCTAATGTCACTTCTAATGCTCTTAACGAGTTTGTATTTGGATCGCAGATTCGCGTGCTTGTTGGTGGTGGTATCGCTTCAGGAGCAGCTAACTACCACTGGCACCTTACTTCTACGGTAAGCGATGGAACAATCGCCGTTGTACCTGTATCTTACGGCTCAAGCGCCACAGGCGATTTTATGTCAGCATATATGACGTGGAGTGCTTACAGGCTTGTCCAAACAACGAACGGATGGCATCCTACTGCACTATTCAATGTGGCCACGGGGACGGGTAATGGTCAAGCTCTTTGTATAGGGAATGGTCAGTACTTATCTACATATAACTTTGCTAGTGATAACAATCCCTCGAATAATGATTGGATTCGTCATCAGCTCGTGTTCAAGGCAGGATATGAGGTTTGCGGGTTAACCACTAACAATAATCAACTAGTTATTGGAGTTGAACGTCGCAGTAGGAACTCTTCGCGTAACTTCCAGGACGGTGCTCTGTATTTCTGGGATGGTACTACTCCTCAGCCTACATCTATTATTGATATACCTATGGGGGCACCATACGGGCTTTATTCAGTAAATAATGTTGTCTACTTCACTGTAGCAGGTTCCCTATACGCATGGAGCGGCGGAACGACAGTTATTAAAGTGAGGAAAATTGCCTACCAGAACACCGATTATCTCGGCACCGCAGATTCCACTATTGTTAACCCTAACATGTTTACTTCAAGGTACAACATTCTTCTTATAGGTTACCCTTCATCTACCACAAATCCTAATGTGGATTATGGTAATTACTCGTGGGGTGCTGTCGAGATGACATTCCCTAACTCATTTGGGTATTCTTACCAGATGTCTAATGGTCTACTCAATAACAATACGAGCGGTGTTACTAACCTTCAAATAGGTATGAATCAGAACTTTGTCGACACCCTGTATACATCGTGGGCGTATACACAAGGCGGCGTAACAACATATGGGATTGATATATTAGATAACTCATCTACTGCTGCACAGTCAGGAACATGGGAATCCCTTATATTCGATGGCGGGTCTAGGTTTAAGCAAAAGTATGCGAACAGGGCTAAAGTTAGCTTCACTGGATTGCCAGCAGGAGCAAGTGTAACACCGTACTATAAGTTAGATCGTGGCACAAAAACAACCGCTGCGGCTACGAATACAACAGATGCGACAAACGCCCTTATTGAAATAAATACTCGTTTCCATGAAATATCGTATGGGTTTGACTTTACAATGCCATCAGGTCTAACAACACCTCCAGACTTTACAGGTGTTACACTAGAAGTAGACCCAACAATGGGCGAAGTAGAAGTTGCACCAGATAACTAGGAGGTCATATGTACACAGATGGCGGTTTTGAATCACAAGTATCAGCAAATGCCCCTAACGCTAGTATGATGATGATGGCATATTCTTCTACGTTCGGTAACGCTAATTTTCAGATAATGCCAGCATCAGAAGGGGAAATACAGGAGGGATTTGTAACAGTCCCTTACTTATCATTGGAGTCGCTTCTTTATAACGGTCAGATGTCCAACCAAACTGTGGCTCCTCGACAGATTCAAACAGGCTCTACGGCAGGTACACAAAACTTACAGGGTGGCACTACTGTTACCGACTCACAGGGTAACATACGTGTCTCAATAGGTACGACAGGTGGCTTCTAATTCAGCAGGTATACGGGTCACCCAGATTGGCGTGAGCGACCCATTTGCGGCAGATTACCAATATGTGTTTAATTCCGACTGGCCATCTTTAGCTATCGCATATGAAACAGTCGTACAAGTTCCCTATACTGATGGGTTCTCAGTTTCTGCAACTGTTACGCATGGATTAGGGTTTTATCCTTTAACAATGGGATGGACTATTTTAAATGGCGTAAGTATTGGACGCACCTTTGGTTCTTCGGGTAACTTATCTAGCGCTCAAAATGACGTAGTATTCACCTTCGATAATAACAAGATTTATTTCGTTAACCGAGGTTTATATAACGCTGTAACCTACACGGTAAGTATTAAATGCTATAACGTAGATATTTCGACTGGCGTAGATTATACGCTTCCTAAATTCCCTACAGTATCGACTCCATACGACCCAACCACAGGGATAAAGGTATCTAAATACCAAAAGAGTATTGCTTCAAACGATCTACGAGACTTTATCTTACACTCTCGGGCTCAGTCCCCAGCAGTGCTTTCTATCGTAACTAACGTTAGCACCACTCCATCGGGTGTTAAATATATCGGATATAACAACCCCGCCAATTACACTCCATGGGTATTAGCTTTCACAGGCGGCCCAGGACAGGGCACCACCTATACTCCAGTGGCCCCAGGCACTCAGCAGAACGGGTATATATTCGCTATCCAAAGCGCCATGCAGGCTAAGGCCTCAGGATTCACACAAGCCCGTATACAAGCATCGTTTCTTCCTAATCCAAATAATAACTTTGGCAGCTTAGTAGTTTTGAGAGATCCGCTCGTAGTTCCTAATACCTTAAGGATAGTTTACTAATGCGCAACGATCTCGGTCCTATTTCTGTATCTGCACCAAGCACCTCTTTAACGACAGCTGAGGGGCAACACCTCACGTTTAACACAAAATATCCATTTGCTAAGCTAGACTCAACTAATAAGAATAGTTTCCAGATTATTACGGTGTTCTTTAATACTGAACCTCCAAACCCTACAGGCGGTCCTGGAACGACGACAACAAAGAAGACTCTTATCTACCGATACAAACACGGCTATACTTACGAGCCATCTTCGTGGTTTCTTGTTTCTACTGATAACTTCGCCACCGTTCTAGGATCGGAGGGTGCATGGCTTTTGGGTAACGCGAGTGGTGCATCAGCACAAATCGCAAAGTTTGAGGCGGAAGTAGACAGCACTTATGTGAATTTCTATATAGACAAACAGTGGACTAATACAGGAAGTAACTCGCCTCCTAATATCATCGGGTTCACCGTAAATGTACGTGCATATATATTCGTCGAAGGGCTTGACGCCACTTCGGTTCCATCTCACGTTTGATTTTTGTATTTTATGGTACAATAATGGCATAAGGTAAGAGCCGCACGAAGCGGCTTTTTATTATAAGAAAATGCCACTATCACTACCTTCAATAGATCAAATGCAAGCAGAAAAGTATCAGCAGGATACTCAGCTTCAGAATTTCTATAACCAAAACGCTCAGAACGCCACAAACCAATATAACACCGCCTACAACGCTGCTAACCAGGCACAAGGCGACCTCACTAACTTTACTAAGAATATGGTGAGCGGTAACGATGCATACCAAAAGCAACTCCAACTTGCTAACCAAAACGCCGGGTATGACGTTAACAACCTAAATCAAGCCCAGAATCAGGTATCGCAACTTACAGGCATTCTCGGTGGCCTTCCTCGTGCGTTACAGGCTTCTAATGCTAACTATGGTGCAACAGCAGGGAACGTTGCCAACCAGATGGCTACTACTGGCGCTAATTTGAATCAGTCGCTTCAGCTCGCTAACCAAAACGCTGCCAACCAGCTAGCCAAGCAGCAAGGGGGACTTACGGGGGCTCAACAAGGCACACAAGCTGTCCTTCAGGGGCAGGACCAGCAGAGGCAGGCGTATACAGCAGCGGCAAATAACGCGGCTCAAGTGATGGCTACAACTCAGCAACAGATGCAAGCAATGATTGCTGCACAACAGAATGGCCAGCAACTTACAGCGCAAGATCAAGCTACATTCGGACAGCTCAGGCAAACTTACGCAGCTTCTTCTGCGGCATATGCGCAGGCTAACTTACTTGCTAAGCAGGCTGAGGCACAAGCTTTGTCGAATCAGCAGAGTCGAAACTACATGGACTCGCAAGCCTACCAGAATCAACTTAAATACGGTAACGCATCCGGCCCTACACCAAGCGCTCCTGTTGCCAATAAAGCAGCTCCAAAGAAGTCTAACCCATTGGGTAATGGTTTCCTTGGGCAGTTCGCTGCACCTATGGAGCAGTCACTTGGGACATTCGGCCATTGGCTACTTGGATAGAATATGAATAATCAACCTACTCAACCACAGAACCTAACAGTAGACCCAGGGCAGTTCGGGCAGTACTCAGACTGGGCAAAAGAAAACCTTGCAAAGGGTGTGTCTGCTGACGCTCTTAATCAGGCTCTACAGCAACAACCGCAGCAAACAGAGCAACCTAAACAATCTGGCGATTTCTGGTCAACGGTAGGCGGTATTGCACTGCCCGTTCTTGGCGCGCTATTAGCTCCAGAAACAGGAGGAGCCTCTCTCTTAGCAAGTACTGCGCTGTCTGGGATAGGTAGTGCAGCAGGCAAGGCGGCAGACGAAGCAGCAGCTGGTAAAGAGCTATCTGGGGGTGATATTCTTGGCGCTGGTCTCACAGGCGCTGCTGGTAACCTAGCAGGTGGGGCTATTGTGAAGGGCGCAGGTAAAGTCCTAAAAGGAGTTGTTAAGCCGGCTGCCGATAAAGCGGCGACTTCTCTTGTACAAGGTCAAGGTCAAGGAGCACTAGACAAAGCAACTGCCGATTACCTTTATAGGAATGGCGTTACAGACCTACGACAAATGGGCCAGATTCATCCTGTTGTAACTGGAGAGAATGGGGCGTTTTCAAATGCAGTTAATAACTCCCTACTGAACGCTGGCGAACAGGGTACAAGATTAGACTTAAGCAGCCTCGCTACTGCTAGTAAAGGTATGCCAGGCAACACAGTACTTAATGCTGTACGCGAGGCGGGTATTGCAGGCGACTCTAAGTCTGTCAATAGTGTGCAGCAGTTCGTACAAGGACAGCTTGAGAAGTACAACCAAGACGCCATTAAGAGTATTCCAGCACGTAAAGGTGGTGGCGTTGTAAACAGTTTTGACAATGGTGTGCTGAACGCTCAACACCCTATTGATGCGCTTAATATGACTAAGGCGATGGACTCGCGGGCTGCCGAATGGATTGGCTCACGCTCTCCAGAGGTACAATTACAGGGTAAAGCACTGCGTAATATTTCTAACACTATTAAAGATTCTCTCTACGGTGAGGGTACAGCGATTGGTAAAACGGGTATTACCGACCAGGTACGCCAGACAGCTATTGACGAACTTGCGCCTTTGAAAGAGATTAACCCGACCTATTACCAGAATAAGGTAAATGAGATTAATAATGCTGGTACTATCGGTGAGCTACGAACTGCACAGAAACCTGAGGTTATCGCTAATCAGGCACTAGAATTTGCTCAGAATAAAGCTAATACATCAGGCGGTACTAATATTCCTGACCTATTAAAAGTCGGCGGACCTGTAGCTGGTATGTCTGTCGGCGGACCTGTAGGTATGGCGGCTGGCATGATTGCTCCTAAAGTATTAGGTTCTAATGCAGCAAATGTTGCTGGCACGGGCACACTAGCAAAACTATCTAAGACTATAGGGAATGAGAAAGCACAAAAGCTCATGGATACTCTAGGACGTGCCGGAGGCGTCCTAGCCGTTAATGCACCTAACATGGGTGCAGAACCAACTGGAGCCATCAGCACACCTAATACATTACAAGGAGAAACTATGAATGGAGGAGGCCAACCACAAAACAGGCTAAGTGACATTATTGATGCTATGCAGTCACAGGCAATCCTGGCACCGCAACTTAACCCTGGTGCTACGTCTGTCCTATCTAGCGTTGCACCACAACTTCAGACTAACGCTCTTTTACAGAACGAGCTGGGTGCACTTCCCGCAGGATTTGCTAACGCTGGTGGAGCACAGGGCCTTGGTGGAATCGGTAGTGTAATTTCAGGGTTCATACCAGGCACCGCCGCTAACGCCTACAGAGGTGAGCAAGCAGCTGTCGCGGCCCAACTTGCTAAGACTCTTGGAATATCTCCAGAAGCCGCACAACAGCTTCTTCCTAGTCTCCTACAAAACGAACAAACTGCCGGCATGCGACAGAGTGTTCTTGGTGGTATGGCGGGCGCTTTACCTAGCTAAGCTTCTTAATCGTCAGTTCTTTGTCTGGCGATTTGAGATCAATGCTAAACTCTAATTTATCTTCAAGCGAGTAGCCTAATTTAACGGCTACTTGCTTTATATACTCAGTCTTCAATTGGTTAAACCAATAGTCTGAGCCACGTTGTACATTGTCTAAGTTAGTAAGATATGAGAAGTCAGTGTCATCAATAATAAACTTCTTCTCTACTTCCTCAAGCTGCTTTTTAATCTTTGTGCTCATATTCCTCCTTTATGGCCTTCTAGCTAATGTACAGTGGATACCTCGGAATCGTATATCATTACCAACAGGGTGTGAGGATATACGAAGGTCTGCAATAGCATCGTCCATTTCTTTATTTATAAATAGCTCTGTAGGTAAAGTATCTAGTGAGTCTAATAGCTCGTTTAATTCCTGCGTAGTATTAAGGTTTGATACGTCCATTACAACTCCCTACTAATCCTCTCTATTACATCTTCACTAAAATACTTTTTAGATTCTTCTGGGTAGTTCCTAACAAACTCAGGATTCGCTTTACCTGCTTTATATGGTTGGATAATCTCCTTGGCGAATTGCTTTCGTTCGAGGTCATGTCGCCACTCTTTATGGGTAGGGTTTATATCAAAACCCATGGCCTTATCTTCACCCCTATGATATTTTCCATCAGTGCCGATATATCCAGTTGTTTTCATATATTCCTAGCTCGTTCCTGTTCTTCGCGCTCTAATTGGTAAGGAGTCTTAGGGGAAACAATAGCAGACAAATCAGTAACGTCTGCATATCCAGGTGCCTTGGGGGTGATGACTTTTGCTTCTGGCTCAGGATCGCGGTCCCATATCTTTTTAGAGAGCTTAGAAATATTATCTAAATAAATGCCTAAATGAATACCCGTTGAAAGCCCTATGAGAAGTCCAACGATTAAATAAAGCATATTACTCCTTTTCTGGGTCAGGCAAAGCGGCGCTTGCTGTAATAAGACCCCTTACTAATGCGACAGCGTTAGTGACAACCTCAGTGATAACCAAAGATGGGTCAATAACGCCTTCTGTAAGCATATCCACAGGTTTCTCTGTAATGTTTCGGAGATTAAATCCTTGCCACACTTCTGCGTCTTCTAAACGGGCTAAGTAAGATTCTGGGTTAAGACCTGCATTATCGAAGAGAACTTTAAATGGTTGTTTAAACGCTTCGTCAAACTCGGTACCACTTACGCGAGCAAGAGTAGAGCCACCCCCTGGCAAGATTCCGTCTTTCATAGCAGACTGTACAGCGCATACTGCGTCTTGAACACGTAGCTTAGTCTCTTCACGCTCAAACTCAATAGCTCCACCTACGCGTATAATAGCCATTTTACCCGTAAGGCGTGCAAGACGTTCTTTAATGAATTGAATGGCCTGTGGGTGTTCTTCGTCTTTGAGTTGTTCTTTAAGGCTTTTGATACGGTCTTTTACAAGCTCTTTTTCACTGTCGCCCTCTAGGATAGTAGTTGAGTGCTCAGTTACTAGAACTTCACTAGCGAACCCTAAATGATTCTCTACAGAGAAATTAACCCCATCATATACGGTTGCACCTGTTTTAATAGCAATATCGTCTAAAAATAGAGTGCGACCGCCCACAGTGTAGGGAGGGTCTACGGGAACAGCTAGAAGAAGTCCTTTAGCGCGTGACATTAAGAGTGTTTCAAGAGCGGCGTTATTCACCTCACCCACGATGATAAGTTCTTTATATCCTGCACGGACGATCTCATTAATGACGGGGGCGATTTCTACTTCTGTGTTGAATACTTTATTAGAAATAAGAATAGCTACATCCTTGTGGAGAGATTGATTAGAAGACTGGTCGTTAATAAGAGCAGTATCTTTATACCCACGGGGGAAGTAGAAGCCATCAACAATATCGTTATGGACACCAAGCCCTTCGTATTGCTCAATCATTACCCCGCCATCTACGCCAACCTCCTGGAGTACATCAGAGATCATTGCGCCTAGTTCTGGGTCGCCTGATGATACGGTAGCTACCTTAGTAAGGTCTTCTTCGGTGGTTTTCTTCTTAACTGAATCAATGTATTCAATAACTGTTTTTTCAGCGTGGCGGAGTTTTTCTGAAACTTCCATAGGATTCACTCCCTTGCTCTCAAGCTTACGAGCGGCCTGTAGAAGATGGTGCGAGAGTATAACAACTGCTGTCGTACCATCACCCACCTTCTGGTTGTTTTTCTCAGAAGCGGTAACAATAACCTTAGCAATATCGTCTTCGATAGGGTCGGCGAGTTTAATTCTCTTAATATTGGTCACACCGTCCCTAGAGAGAAGTGGAGCGCCTGTTTTAAATCCTACAATAACATTCCCTGCTTTTGGGCCATAGGCTGCTTTAGCTACATTATATACTTGCTCGCTAGCCCTACCGATTTTATTCTGTAGTACATCTCTCTCAGTTACAATGTCGGTTGCTTTCATTCTTCGGATGTCCCATCAATATCTTTAATTAATATAAGTGCTAGTTTCTCTCCAGTAGGGAGCTTCGCTACACGTAGATCGTCTTTGTACAATTTCCAGTAGCCTTTACGACCTACTAAATATTGGTAATCTACATCGTTCTCATTGATTGCTAGGATAGTACCGCTTGTCACACTATCATAGGTTTTTTCAGGCACTGGTACCTCACCATACTCAGATGTATCAAGTTTTACGAGTACACGTCCTTGTTCAGGTGTTATAACTCTTTGCATACCTCGCACTATACTATATAATCACGGTATAAGGCAACAGCCGCATCAGTGCGGTTGTTTTTAATAGGAGATACCTATGAAAGATATGAAGAAAGTGTTATCAAAAGCTAAAGCTGCAAAAATGGCTCGTAGTGGTAAAGATATGGGCAAACCTGGTAAGGGCTTCCAAAAGGTAGCCGAAAAAGCCGAAAAAGAATACGGCTCTAAAGAAGCAGGTGAGCGTGTAGCGGGAGCCATGTTTCAGAAGCTTCGTAAAGCGGGGAAGCTCTAATGTCTAAGGTTGAAGTAGGCTCATTCACTGTTAACAGTGGAACAGTATCAGTTAGTCTTGATGACTATACAATGAATGTACGTGGTGTGTCTTTTCAGGTAACACCTAGCACTACAAGTAGTGCAGAAGCATCAACAGGGTTTAGCGACGGAGTTAAGAATCGCTCTAAGTCTATTCTTGTTGATAGTACAAAACGTGAATCCTACCGTTCTACAACTTATGCAATCATGCACTATAGGAATGTGAGCGGTACAAGTACACGTAAGCTCGCAGGATATGTTACTGGCCTTCCACAAGGCGAGATCAACATGACCTTCGATAATTATGATGCCACACTAACGGTAGACTTTATTGCATACGGGGACTAGAAGTGGAACAGCGCTCACAAGCAGAATCTGAACAGCCAGCAAAAGTCTACCAGCTTGATGCTGTGATGAACAAGGTTCTTGAAGTTAACGGTAAGCTCGATACGCTCCTAACCCAGACAAGTGGTCTCGTTACTACTTCCCAACTTTCCGCAAGTGAGCAAAATACTAATGAAAAGATAAAAGAAGAAGTCGAAAAGATACACCTAGAATACGGCCCCTTAAAAAGGAATATTAATTGGTTATTTAGGACGATAGTTGGTGAGGCTGTGATTATCATCGGGGAGGCGATAATCATGTACCTCGCCTTAAAGAAATGAAAAAGCTTAGATACATAGCTTGGTTTATACTGCTTATATCATTAGCAGCAAGTATTATTACAACTCTCATCCTATTGCAGCAGAGAGATACTTTTAAGAAAACCCTCGAAGATGCAGTGACATCCCAAATCCATACTGAATTAAATAACGTACCTAAGCCTAAGGACGGTATTAATGGGGAGAACGCTACCCCTCAGCAAATCAGTCAGGCAGTAGATTCGTATATGGCTAAGAACCCTGTGAAAGATGGCCATGACGGCACTGATGGGCAGAGTGCGACCGACCAACAGGTACAGCAGGCAGTGAACAACTACTTTGCGAATAACCCGGTTAAGAACGGCCATGATGGTACGATCGGATTAGATGGTAAAACCCCGCAGATACGCTGTAATACTGTTAGGAACAGATGGGAGGTACGTTATTCAGATACGGATAACTGGCAATCACTTAACGGGCAAGATATTAAGTGTACAATAGATTTACAAGGAGGTAACTAATAATGACCGATTTACATACGTCAGATGACATCTTTGTGGCTTCTGATAATACAAAAGAACCTACAGAGGACAAATCATAATGGCTACGGAAGTACGACAATCTACTTACCCAAACATTAATGTTCCTGCTACTCGTGGGTACTGTCTTAAATATGTGGATGATGGGGTTAACGCTCCAAATAGGAAGCCAACTGCTCAGTCATCTTGGGACTCAAATCCAGATAAGCGCTCTGGTGATCTTCCAGTGGGTGTATGGGTGCCTATCTTCTTCTCGCTCACTAAAGGGCCTTACGCGGGCTTAGGACACATTGCATGGGCATTTAACCATGGCGGTGGATGGGTAGAAATTCACGACAGCGAGACTCAAACTAAGGCACGGCCTGTATATCGAAGTATTAACGAAGTACTTCAGTGGTTCGGGAATTATGCACCCGTTTATCTTGGCTGGTCTTTATCAGTTGATGGGGCAAGGATTGCACAAGAGTTTACTGTACAGGAATCTGCGCCAAGTGGTCTACATAATGCGAAAGGTACGGCTACTGTACTTGTAGATGCGTTGAACGTACGTAATGCACCAGATAAGAACAGTGCATCTGTTGCTGTTTATTCTAAGGGGCAAGCATTTAACTATGATGGGTACGTGACAGCAAACGGTTATGTGTGGCTTAGTTATGTGTCAAATAGTGGTGTACGCCGATACGTAGCCGAAGGACCAGACGATGGCAATAACAATACCGTATACGTGTCAGGAGGTGTGTAATGATTGATAAGCTAAAACCTTACACAAAGTCTATTATTGCTGGAGTTGTTGGATTGTTACAGATTCTTCAGCTAGTAGTACAGCTTTCACCTGGAGGCTTTAGTACAGAAGACGTAACATCTATCATTACAGCGGTAATTGTCGCGCTCGGCGGTACAGCTGCCGTATATCAATTCCCTAACGTAAAGAAGTGAAAGAGTTTGTAGCGTTTCTAAACCAAAACTTTGGATACCCTTATGGAGGATTGTACTCGAATCTTATAGCGTCTGCCTTATTAGGTATTTTAGGATTCCTGTGGGGAAGAGCATTTGAGCGTAGAACTGAGGCAAACCACGAACGTAGGCATAAAGAAGTGCTTGCAGCTCATCGTAAAACCCATGAGATATTAAAGAATGGTAAAATAGAGTAAAGTAGGGTAGAGTGATATAATATAAAGGCCACAGGAAGACTAGTATTCCGTTTAAAGGCATAAACAGCTCCCTAAGTACACGGGAGCTGTTTATTTTAGATTAGACTGTTGTGTAACTCTGCCACTATTCTATAGATATTACGAGCTTCTTCGAGTGTCTTAATCTCCCCGTTATGGTATTGGTAACCTAAACGGTCCGAGACATATTTATAAGCCTCTTTTCTATTAATCTTCCCATTCTTCCATAGGGGATCAAGTAGTCTATGAAGTCTTTTACGTGCATCTAATATTTCAGGTGTAGCAATGCATCCTAGTGGTCTAGTAGATTCTTTGGTTTTGTAATGGCACCCTACATAGTTTCCGCAAGCATCGCATCTCCAAAACGGTATGTCGTATAAGTCCTTACGATGTGGATAACGTTCTTTACCATCAGTAAGGCGAGCATCAACATCTCTACTACATCCAGTACAATAAATTATCACAGCGCCTTTTCCATTTCTCTCTTTAATAGCCATCCAAATAGTGACATAGGTTTATCACCTTTCCTCGCGGCGTCGGCGCACATCTTGTAACGTCCCTCGCCTATTGTCCTAAAAGCCTTACAATACCATCCTGTTAGGTCATTACCCTCTTCCGTCAATGTAAGACCCTCTGCGTAGCCCAGAGCTCTTTCTTGTATTTGTAAACTAGTTAACTTGTTACTAGTTACTAGTTTTTCTAGTTTCTTGTTACTAGTAACTAGTTCTCCGATGCTTTCCGCCATTAAATAGATATTCCTTTCCATAAGTAATAGATACGAATCGGATTGTTCGTTTAATGACCCGGCCGGGGTGTTATTTTTAGATCCAAAAAACTGCCTTTGGTGGGGCAGTCATTGGTTACATAGTTGTCTCGCTTCTTATATTAGCGCAGATACTTGTCCTTTGCAATACCCCAAACCAGTTTGTTTGGCTGAGAGCTTACATAGAGTATTGAGACAACTATGTAAACTCCTACACCAGATAATATCACAAGCTTCATTAAAAGTCACGAGGCATAAAAAATCTGCGGTTAGTAATAATCGAGGGTAGAAGATTATTCATGGGAGGCCGCAGATTTAAACTAGCACGCCCTGCAAAAAGTTAATGCAGAGATCGTATATTGTGTTTTGAGAAAGGTGCTACAGCCTTATAGGGATCGGCTGATATTTGCATTATAGCACAAAGCCTTATTATGCCCCTGCTGGAATGTGTGTGCCCATTAGATACCATCTCCGTATATATCGTTCTTAGTCATACCCTTATTTTACCACAAGAAAACGCCCTAGGGTGGGCATAGGGCGTTCTATCCCTGTGGGAATAGGGAGCGAGTTGCGGATGAGTATCAAGACTTTATATGACCAAAGCAATACACCGCAACTCAAGATACATCATATCATAGAGAGTTTTAGTAGCAAATAGTATTGCTTTACAAGCACTGTCGTGCTACAATAAGGATAACAAGAAAGGATATGACCAAATGAGCAAGATTAAAGCATTAGTATCTGATGATGTCGATAGTTTCGATGAGTTGGAGATTCTAAATGAAGTTTAGGCTACTTAAACCAAGCGAGGTAGAATGCCGAGTATCTACTGTTACTGAAAAAGGTGTTTCACTTCTTCTATATAAAGATGCACGAGTAGACCAGAACATACTTGACGAGACTCTAGGCATTGATGGATGGCAGCGCGACCATAAGGAACTAAAAGGTAATATCTACTGTGGCGTAGCAATCTATAGCAATAAAGAAGGTCTTGGCCAATGGATATGGAAGTGGGACGCTGGTTCTGAAAGTAATACGGAGGCCGTAAAGGGAGAAGCAAGTGACAGTTTTAAACGTGCTTGTTTTAACCTAGGTATTGGCCGGGAGCTTTATACAGCACCGTTTATCTGGGTGAACAAGAATGATGTAAGTCTAGTTGAATCTGGCAAGGACAACTACGGCAAGATTAAATACAAGACATTCGATAGATTTTCGGTAAGGGACATTAGCTATAGCCTATCCTCGGAGATTATTGGATTGGCTATCGTAAACGAGAAAACTGGTAAGGTAGTATTTACCTATGGAGGTGGCACCAAAGGGCCGACCATAACGGATAACCAGATATTTATGATTAACAACCTACTTGACCAACACGGTATAGAAAAAGGCCAACGTGCAGACTATCTCGCTACGGAGTTTGGTATTACTAAACCACGAGAAATGAGTCAAGTAGACGCACAGATGATTATTGAATCATTAGATACTAAGGAGAAATAGAGATGTACAAGATTACTATCCTCAAGACGGCACCAGAGCAAGTAAAGTCTAAAGAGTACAGGAAGATAGGCGAAGACGACGAAGGAAACGCTAAGTATGGTTATGTAGAAGAAGAACACACTAAAGATGTTGAACGAGAACTATACAAACAGGTTGTAGAAGATCTAGACATGACCGAAGTCATTAAGTCCATAAACGGTATGACTGAAGATGTATAAATGCCCTAGCTACTACGATAACGATAATATTTTACAAGACTGTGAATGTGGGGAGTGTGAGTAACAAACTTTTAGCAGCTATATACCTCATAGCATTAATAATCACATTTGCATGGCTTACTACAATAATGGATATAAAGGAGGCTATGATCTTGACAGCTATATCAGGCATAATCTGCCTACCGATACTGATTATTGCCAGGAATTTTGCTGAAGCAGTAGTAGAAATGTTCGGGTATAAGGAATAAAGGAGTAAATAATGAGGAATAGAGAAAATGGGTTTGAAATTGTGGACGCATTCTACATAGTCATAAGTGTGCTGGCTATAGGTTTGTTTATCACAATGGCCACTGTTAGTGTAATTGCTGTACATACACATAAACAGGTTACATTTACTGTAAGTAAAAGTGAGCGAGTAGTGAACAGCAGCGGTGAAGGCGCTCGGTACCTTGTATACACAAATAAAGGTGTATATGAGAACACAGATAGCTTTTGGAATGGTAAATGGAATAGCTCAGACCTTTATAACCAGATTCAGGTAGGTAAGAAATATAGTTGTGACACTACAGGATGGCGTAATGGATTCTTTAGCTGGTACCCTAACTTAATTAGCTGCGAGGAGCAGAAATAATGAACCTTAAACTATCAAACCAAACTATAGAACTAGATACACAGAAACTAACCGAGGAAGACAAGAAGAAGCTTATTGAGGCTTTAGAGGATAATACTTGGCCTAAGCAAGGTGATGCTTACTACTATCTTGACAATAACGGGGATGTACGAAACACCAGGTATTCTTACTCCTGGAACGTAGACCCGCAGCGTGTCAGTATAGGAAACTGTTTCCGCACAAGACAAGAAGTCCAAAAGCATCAGACCTACCTCAAAGCCCTACAAGTACTTAAGGGAGATACTAAGGGGTATGAGTGGAAGCTGGGAGATGAATTCTATTCCCCTTACTATGATGGTAAAAACATACGCGTAGATGTGGGTTATACGGCAGTTAGTGGTGAACCTGTAAAATTTAAGACACGGAAAGACGCTGAAGAATCTATCAAACTACATGAAAAGGAATGGCGCATTGTGCTATTAGGGGAGGATAAATAATATGATTACTAGAAGCAGAGTAGAGGCACTTGAAGATGAAATTAAAGAACTTAGGAAGACACTGACTGAGGATATATCAACGTACAGAGAACTCGATTATAGCCAGTCGTACCACAGCATTTACTACCGACCTATGAAAACCATCAGGAAGGCTACCATTCTAGGTAAAGTAGACGCTATCATCGAACATCTAGGTATAGACATCGAGGTAGCCCCACCCAAGGAGAGCGTAACCATTCCCGCAAAAATCGTAATAAAGTCTCGTACTGCAGCTACTAAGCGTAAATACGTTAAATCAGATAAGTACAGTAAGAAGAGCAAGAATGACTAACGAAGAGATACTTGAGACGGCTGTCCAAAAGGCCGTTGATGGAGGATGGAAACCCGGTTGGCGAGACAGACGTCCAGTGACTAAATGGGGAGCTCATTACGGCGATGATTTTGATGTAGGTGACGGCGTTCAGATAATCGGCCACCACGCTAGATCATCTGCAAGTTTCTGGTTCTTTCCAATAAAAGAACTCTTGTTCGATCACAGATTTGCTAAGTCACTGTGGGGTGAGGAGAGCAGCTGCCCAGGCGGTTATCATGTAACAGGCGGTTATTGTCTAGACTATGGGCACGGCTGGCAATATCATCTCCAAATGATGGTAATATCTGACGACCCCCTTAAATACCTAGGAGAACATATGAATGACTAACATAGACGTCATCATACTTAAAGCCCACGAGATTGATCGTTCGAAGAAATACATCATTGAGGTCAAAGAGGGTTCAATGACTATGTATGACGTAGACATGATGGCAAATTCACTACAAAAGATGGGAGTTGTATCAGCGGTAATTGTCAGGACAAAGGACGGGGAGTCCATAACCATAAAGGAGGCTACTTAATTGACTAACTTCGATAAGTACCGCTCCACCATTATTAAAAAGTACGGAAGCTGGGATAACTATCAGAAAGAACGTAAACGCCGTATGATAGAGCGTCATGGCTCAGAAGAGGCTGTTATAGAGCTTCAGAAGGCTATTTCAAGTAAAGGTGGAAAGATGAGTACCTCACGACCATTCAGGGACGTAGAAGGGCTTGCAGAACGAGCAGAGAAGCTAAGTAAAACAGGAAAGGATAAAAATTAGTGTCATCATGAAGATAATATCTCCTACGAATGACGATAAAAGTATAGTAGTCGACGATGAAGATTATGGGCTCCTCAACAGGTTCAAATGGTATATAAACGACAACGGCTATGCCATGACTCAGATAAGAGGAGAAAAACATATTAGGATGCACCACTTAGTATATGGGTCTATAGACAATCATAAGCTAGTGATTGACCACCTTAACAGAAACAGACTAGATAATAGAAAGTCTAACCTACGCCTTACGACACAAGCGAATAATTCTAGGAATAGGGATTCGGTAGGATACTGCTGGGACTCCAGCAAAAAATCCTACGTTGTCAGGTATAGGGGAAAGTTCTATGGAAGATATAAAACAGCCAGGGAAGCTGAAAAAGTATACAAGCTCGCCCAAAGCGGAGTCGAGTATGTGCCAAGGCAGCGCCAGAAATACATGTTACCTAAAAACATCTATCGCCAAGCAAATAAATGGGGATATGGATTTACCCTAAACGGGATAACGTACAGGAAGAATGGCTACGCTACAATGCCAGAAGCACAATTAAAATTAGAAGTAGCGAGAAAAGAGGCATTAGCATCATATCAGGAACACGCACTGGAGGATTAAAGGCAGCGAAGCGTAATTTAGAGAAGAATCCTAACTTCTTCCGAGAGATCGGAAAAATTGGAGGTGTACGGGGAACTACAGGGGGATTCTATAAGCGGGAAGAGTGTAACTGTCCTTCATTCAGCTTTACTCATACTAAACCTATGTGTGCCGGTAAGAAAGGTGGAGCTATCAGCCGAAGAAACGGAAAGAAAGTACCACAGAACGCTTGACTTAATAGCACAGCCGTGCTAGTATATATACATAAGCTTAATAAGGCTTATGACCAAAGCAACGGAACGAGATGAATAGGGTCTCACGCCATTTACGCCACAAGGCACTTCCACCGCTCAAATAAAAAGGAGAACATATGCAAAATATAAAATCAGTAGCAAGGACGACTCTTATCGCTCTAGCGGCGTACGGGTTTGTCTACATCATGTTAGTAGCAGCGGGGTATCCAAACTAATGAGCTCTGTAAAACCTACATACACAAAGAAGCAGGTAGCAATTGCACTTCTACCGTGGAGTATAATTGTAACCATGGTACTGGTAACTACTGGTGCCATCACTGGATGGACATTACGAAGTAACTTCTACAGTGAGATCAGCCAACAAGTAAGCTCAATTGTGGAGGCTAAAACAAATGCTAAACCAGTCAAATCTGAGTAATACTAAAATATACTTCGAGAGTCTCGAGAAAGACCAACCACACCACATTGTGGTACGAGGCAAAGTAAAAGACGTAATTTAACAACCAGTTGGCGGCTATGCGAGGGCCGCCAACACTTTAACAATTTGAGTGATTGAGTGTAGTAGTACTGGTAACAAGTAGGTGTATATCGTGAGGTATATACAGGGCATGGATACCGTGGCTTTAGAACTGCTTGTTATCAGCACCATACACTCAATCTATTGTGAATTTTTATGGCGAGATAAAGTAGCTTTCCAGGCTGGTAAACATAAGAACCCAAAGATTTATCTCGCTAAATGAGTATGTGAGTGGCGGAATAGATAGACGCTATCACAGAACTAATGTGGCTGGAGAGATACGTGGGTTGGATTAGAAGTGTCCATCCCATAAGGAACGTGACCACTGCCTAGGCAAGCATAAGTGCAAGTCAAAACGGCGCGTATCATGCAAGGTGACTATACGAGTATATTGAGGCGACATATTCGTCTGGTGCGGGAGAGAACCCAGGCACGGTATAATTACCGATACTGAAAACCCATCTCGTCAGATCCTTGCCTCACATACTCAACCGTAAAAGTTCACAAAAGGAGGAACATGCCAACACAAAAGATGTGTAAGTCCTGTGGCCGTTCTATCATCATATGGAACTCGGCCCAAACAAGATGTGCTAAATGCCAAAAGGAAAGGAGTAAAGCCAAACCATCTAAACCAATTAATAGGATTGGTAAGCAGGGTAAGAAAACAGCCTCAGCCGTAGCTAAATGGAAGAAAACCCAGAAACCTAACCACGAAGGATACTACACCTGCTATCTATGTGGTAAATGGGTACCCTACCTAGAAGCTGAACATAAACTATCTAAAGCAAGACACCCAGAGAGTCGTACAGACCCTAATAACTTAGCACCTGTATGCTCTGAATGTAACGAGAAGAAACGAAGTAAGGATTATAAGGGAAAGGTAAAAGAAATTAAGTGAACT
>Ga0310811_10000249_pt1 | contig 77360 bp, 66 predicted proteins | sample YCmetagenome_FD_207642 | JGI IMG/M metagenome (GOLD analysis project Ga0310811, IMG submission 207642) | Soil microbial communities from experimental microcosm in Duke University, North Carolina, United States - YC | ecosystem: Engineered > Artificial ecosystem > Soil microcosm > Unclassified ... | reverse complement strand
GGCCGGCGAGGAAATCGTGAAGGTCGACATCACCGACCCGGCTCAGCTCGCGCATGCGATGGAAGGCATCGACTGTGTCGTTCACCTCGCCGGTATTGCCGACGAAGACACGTGGGACCGCATCCGCCGGATGAACATCGAAGGCTGCTACAACGTCTTCGAAGCGGCCCGCATGGCCGGCGTGAAGCGCGTCATCTTTGCCAGTTCGAATCACGCGGTGGGGTTTCACCGCCGCGACCGCATGATCGACGATCAGGTCACGCCCCGACCCGACAGCCGGTACGGCGTGTCGAAGGTGTTCGGCGAGGCTGTCGGGCGGCTTTATGCCGACAAGTACGGGCTTTCGGTCGCCTGCCTGCGCATTGGATCGTTCCGCCCGGACGACAAGCCCACCGCGCCGCGCCACCTCTATACGTGGATCAGCCATCGCGACACGGTCCAGCTCGTGCAGCGCGCAATCGACCACCCCGATTATCACTTCGTCGTCGCGTACGGTGTCTCCGACAACGCGCGCAATCGTTGGGACAACTCGAACGCGCGCTGGCTCGGCTACCAGCCTCAGGACGATGCGGAGCGCTACGCCAGCGAGATCGGCTCGACGGGCACGAAGGAAGACGAACGCGAAGCGCTCTTCCACGGCGGCTTCGGCTGTCTTGCGGAGTTCGCCGGCAGCGTGGAAGAGATCGACTGATAGCGGGCGAATGGACTCGCGCTAATAGAGCGTCAAGCACATGTTGGAAGACTGCATTGCACTAGTCTCGAACGCCGAAGATGGCGACATCGCGGCCTATGGGTTCGGCGCTTCGGCACCCGCGTTGCGCACCGTCGAACGGCACCGGGTCGGCACTCACGTCATGCCGCTCGCGGTCGGCGCCGACCGGCAAACCGTTTTCGCGGCCGCGCGCGGCGCTGCGCCGGCGCTCGTTAAATGCACACTCGACACGCTGACCGGGCACCTCACGACGGATTACCGCGTTGCGATCGATGCGAGCATCGTTGCGCTGGCGCTCGACCGCACGGACCGTTTCTTGTTCGGTGCAGCGTACGGCGGTCATGAAGTCGTTGTGTATAGCGTCGCAGGTCTGGATCGAGGCGATCCGAAGCCGGTGCAAACGCTGCGCGGCGTGCGCAATGCGCACTCGGTGGTCGTGACGGGCGACAATCGCTTCGCCTATGTCACGTCGCTGGCAAACGACGAAATCCTGTGCTGCTCGATCGACGTGAACCTGGCCCAACCCCTTGGGATGATCGAGACGGCAACGCTCGACCGGGGTTTCGGTCCGCGTCATATGAGTCTTTCGCCGGACGGCAAATGGCTCTATGTCCTGAGCGAATTCCGCGCGACCGTCGCCGTGTTCCGGCGCGACGCCGATAGCGGAAAGCTGGCGCTTCACAGCGTATCGGCGCGACCGTCGGTGCTTGCAGGCATGCTCGACGGCTTTGTCCGCCCTCCGGCCACCGATCCCCAGCCCGATCCCGCAACGCTCACCTCGCTGATCTGGGCCGCCGACATTCACGTGCGCCCCGACGGGCAATTCGTCTACATTTCGGAGCGCACGACCAACCGGATCCTTGTTTTGCGTGTCACGCTCAATGGCGCACTGGAGCACGCCAGCCACTTCGATACGGAGGCGCAACCTCGCGGCTTCTCAATTGACCCATCCGGCCGGCTTCTTCTTGCATGCGGAGAAAAATCGACGCAAGTCTCACTCTATGGCATCGATGCGAAGTCCGGCGCGCTGACGCTGCATTCGCGCGCACGCGGCGGACGCGGAGCGAATTGGGTTAAGATCGTGCCCCGCGAATAGAACGCGACACTGCGTACACGGGTGAAGCACGATGATGTGGACATTCGTTGTACGAGCATGTTGTCAAGCGGCTATGAACGCGTGCACATAGGGAGCTGAAAGCTTTGCGAGACGCCACGGAAACCCATTGCCACTACACGCCTCTCGCGAATAGCGATCCGCGGCAGAAAGCCGACGATCTCGCGCGTGCACTGATCGAGCAGATTGCCGACAAGTGGACCATTCTTGTGATCGACGCGCTGGGCACGCGCGGCACGATGCGCTTTTCGGAGCTACGCGACGGGATTCCCGGCATCAGCCCGAAAATGCTGACAAAAACATTGCGGCAACTCGAGAGCACCGGCCTCCTTTCACGCTACGTTCACCCGGTCATACCGCCCCATGTCGACTACACGCTAACGCCGCTCGGCCGGAGCCTGCTGGAAAAGATCTGCGGCATCTGGGACTGGGTCGAAACGCACATGGAAGAACTCGAGCACGCGCGGCAACGATCGGCATCGTAGTCTTCGTCGATCACATCGCCACTCGTCCGCTAACCGGACTTCCCGCGCCGGCCCGGCCGACGACCTCGCTGGCAGATACGCCGCCGCGCTATCCGCCGCTTGCAGCGCGCGCATTCCCGCCCAAATGCCACCCGCCCGGCGCCCATCGCGCTAATGCCTGAACGCCGCGCGCCGAATGGCGCGTGAGCGAATCCCGTCTTCCGGTTGACGCCCCCAGGCGGCAGTTGCGCGCCGCCGATCGATGCACTTCTCACCGGACAGGTGAACCTGTGCACCAAGGCTGCGCGGCCCCACTCCCTTCTCCCGAACGATAGATCACGCCCCTCTGCCGCGTCGGATGTCCGTCGCATTCCATCGCGACATCGACGGACACGGCTCGCGGCACCGCCGGACCAATGCGGCGTGAATCCGGACAGAGCCTTCCAGCCGGCGCGAACATCGCTAACAGGTAGTTCGCGTGGCTGTGAAGAGCCCTTCGTCAACTCGTTCAAGGAGAGAGCAATGAAGCAATCCGAGGCATACACACTCAGCATCGGCGTCCTCGCCGTGGTCGACACCTGGCTCACCGGCACCCTGCTTCCGATGCCGGTCTGGGTCACGTTCATCGCGTGGGCGTCGTTCTTCGTGCTGGGCGGCGGCTCGGCGGGGTTCGTCAAGAGCGTCGCGTCGAACCTGGTCGGCCTGGTCATCAGTTCCCTCACATTGCTCGCCATCAACGGCACGAGCCAGACGGCGCTCGCCATTGCGGTATGCGTCGGTATCGGCAGCGCGGCGATGGTGCAGGCGTCGAAAATCAAGCTGCTCGACGTGCTGCCCGCCATCGTCTGGGGATTCGCGTCGACCGTGGGCACCACCGTCGCCTCGGGCCGCCCGATCACGACGCCGGGGCTCGCGAACCCCGCCCTTATCGCGGCCGCCGCCCTCGTGACCGGCGCCGTGTTCGGCTATGTGTCGGAAATCGCAGGAAACGCGCTCACCACGAGGCGCGTGATTGGCGTGAACTGACCAACGGCGCGCGATCTGAACGGCGCTGGGGTGTCCGTCCGGCACCGTCCGACTCGATTCGGCCAACCGTACCGGCGACGCGTGCCATCGTCGCGACCGAACAGGACGCAAGCCTCTCAGGCCGCGGAAATTTCGCTAGTTTCTTGATAGATCAACATTCCCGACACGGAGTTTTCCATGCGGCTCAGGAAGGTCCCAACGACGGTGATCACCGGCTTTCTCGGCGCCGGCAAAACGACGCTCGTCAATCACGTGCTCGACGCCACGCGGCCCATGCCGATCGGCATCGTCGTGAACGAGTTCGGCGAAGTCGGCATCGACGGCGAGATGATCGACGCGCAAGAAGAAGCCATTGTGGAGATCAGCAACGGCTGCGTGTGCTGCACCGTGCGCGCCGACCTCGTGACGAGCGTGCTCGCGCTTCTCGACCGTTTCGGCGACGGGCTGGCACGCCTGATCGTCGAGACCTCGGGGCTCGCGGACCCGGCGCCGGTTCTGCAGACGTTTCTCGCCGACCCCGACGTGCGCGAACGCGTCGAGCTGGAGTCCGTGGTGGTGGTCGTCGATGCGTGTCATGCGCAAGCGCAGCTCGGCGATGACATCGCGCGCGAGCAGATCGTATTCGCCGATCGCATCGTCGTGAACAAAGCCGATACGGCCACGCCCGCCCAGATCGAATCGCTGCAGGCAACGCTGCGCCAACTCAATCCGGCCGCGACGCACGAACTGACGACGCGCGCCCGTATCGACGTTCCCGCGCTTCTCTCGACGAAAACGTTCTCAGTCGACCAGTTGCTCGCTATCGAACCGGACATTCTCGAAGACAGCGAGCACGAGCACGAACACGACACCAGCATCGAGTCATTCGGCTTTGTGATTCCCGGCGCACTCGACCCGGCGCGTTTCGACCGCTGGGCCAACCAGCTGGTGCAGGCGCAGGGCTTAACGTTGCTGCGCATGAAGGGCGTGTTGAATATCGACGGCGAAACGCGGCGTCTCCATTTCCACAGTGTCCACATGCTGATGGAGACGCACTTCGGCAAAGCATGGACGCGCGACGAATTGCGCGAAAGCCGTTTCGTCGCCATTGGCCGCGGCCTCGATGCCCATGCGTTGCGTGCCGGCCTGATGGGCTGCGTTGCCGTGCCGGAAAAAGCCTCCGCGCACGCGGCAATTTTCTGAGTGTGCCTCTCTTCCTGGTAGCTCGGTCTTTTCTACACACTATGGACTACCGATGAAACTCCAACACCATCTCGGCGGACTCGAAAACCTCGGCCCCGTCAATCTGGACACGCGCGTGTTCGCCCAGCCGTGGGAGCAACGCATCTTCGGCATCCACACGGCGATGATGGCCGAGAGCGCGCATCTCGACAACGCGCTGCCTCGCTATGCCATCAAGGCGCTGCCGACCACGTTTCGAAGCAACTGGACGTGGGCGTCGCTGCGCACAGGTGCAGAGGGCATGCAGCCGTTCGAATACTTCAAGTTCCGCTACTACGAAAAGTGGCTTGGCGGCATTTCCCAGTTCTTTATCGACGCGGGTTACATCACCGCGCAGGAGCTTGCCGAGAAGACCGCGTTGTATCGGAGCGAGCCGGATTCGCCGCTGCCCCACCGTCCCAATGCGGCGCTCGACGCGCAGATCGACGCATACCTTCAGCAAGGCGATTCGCCGCGGCACAGCAACCAGCAGGCGGCACGCCTGAAGCCGGGCCAGCGCGTGCGCATTGCGGACCCCGAAGCCGTCGATCACACGCGCCTGCCGGGCTACCTGCGCAACAAGACCGGCACGGTGGACCTCATCTATCCGGACCACTACGCGTATTTCGTTTCGACCGGCGTGGACGGCATCGGCGAACCCATGCCGGTCTATCGCATTGCCTTCGAGGCGGCGGACATCTGGGGCCCGGGCAAGAGCGAGGCCAACACGACGATTTACGCGGACCTGTTCGACGCCTACGTGGCAGCAGTTGCCTGATTCCGCGCACGACTCACAAAGGACAGAAACATGAACGGCATTTTTTCTTATTCCGACGACCGCGAAACGTCGAGCGCCGCGAAGGTGCGCGCACTGGAGGCGCTGCTGATCGAAAAGGGCGTGATCGGCAGCGATTCGGTCGATACGGTGCTGCGCCATTTCGAAACCGTGGCGGGTCCCTTCAACGGCGCAAAGATCGTTGCGCGCGCATGGGTCGATCCGGCCTACAAGGCGCGTCTGATCGAGGACACACCCGCAGCGATCGCCGAACTCGATCTGCCCGCCGGGATGACGGGCGCGGAGGGCGAGCACATGGCCGCCGTGGCCAACAGCGCCGACGTGCACAACCTCATCATCTGCACGCTGTGCTCGTGCTACCCGTGGCCGGTGCTCGGCCTGCCGCCCTACTGGTACAAGGACCCGGTGTTCCGCGCGCGCGGCGTGCGCGAGCCGCGCGCCGTGCTGAGCGAATTCGGCGTCACGGTGCCGGAAACGAAGGCCGTGAAGGTATGGGACAGCAGCGCCCAGATCCGCTGGTTCGTCGTGCCCGAGCGGCCGGCGAACACGGAGGGCATGAGCGAGGAAGCGCTCGCCGCGCTCGTCACGCCCGAGTCGATGATGGGTGTGGCGCTCGTTGCCGCGCCGCAAGCGTAGGAGCTGGCGATGTTCACTCGATTCGAGGAATACGCCGCGGCGTCGATGCTCGGCCACGCCGACTCGCCGCCGCGCATCGACGGAAAGCTGCTGTTCACGAACCGCTGGGAGCGCGACGTGTTTGGCCTTGCGCTTTCGCTGGCGAAGGCCGGCTGCTTCGAATGGGAAGACTTTCGCCAGTGCCTGATCGCAGCAATAGGCCGCTGGGAGGCACTCGATTGCGCGAACCAGCCGCGCTGGGACTACTACGAACGTTTCTTTGAAGCGTTGTTGAACGTGATCGAGGCGAGCGGAACGCTCGAAACAGCGGAACTCGTGCGCGCCTTTGCGCCACGCCCTGCGAGGCAGGGTGCAACCACCGACTTGCACGCTCAGGAAGGAGACACCCATGAGCTTCGCCACTGAACCGCTACGCTCCCGCGCTTCGAGCCGCACGCGCATCGTCGCCATGTACGCCATGCTGGCGCTCGTCAACATCCTCGCGTGGACGTGGGCGCTCATCGTGCTGCGCACGTCGCCGATGCTGCTCGGCACGGCGTTTCTCGCGTACAGCTTCGGCCTGCGCCACGCGATGGACGCCGACCACATCGCCGCAATCGACAACGTGACCCGCAAGCTGATGAACGACGGCAAGCGGCCCGTGACAGTCGGCTTCTATTTCGCGCTCGGCCATTCGCTGATGGTCGTTGTCGGCGCGCTCGTCGTCGCGCTTGCTACCCAGTCGCTCGCGCACCATTTCGAAGCGCTGCGCCATGCCGGCACCACGATCGGCACACTCGTGTCCGCGGTCTTTCTGCTCGCCATCGCCGCGCTCAACGTCGTTCTGCTCGTCGATCTCGTGCGCGCCTTTCGCAAGGCGCGCCGCGGCCAGATCGGCGACGTGCACGACGACAACATGGCGCCGCTCGCGGGCAATCTGCTCGCGCGTCTGTTTCGGCCGCTCTTCGGCCTTGTGCGGTCGAGCTGGCTGATGCTTCCGCTCGGCGTTCTCTTCGGCCTCGGCTTCGAAACCGCCACCGAGGTGGCGCTCATCGGCACCTCGGCGTCACAGGCGTCGGCCGGCTTCTCCCTGTGGACGATCCTTGCGTTTCCGGGCCTTTTTGCAGCAGGCATGCTCACCATCGACACGACCGATGGCATCCTCATGCTCGGCGCCTATGGATGGGCTTTCATCAAGCCTTTGCGCAAGATGTACTACAACCTGACGATCACACTGATCTCGACGATCGTCGCCGCGCTGATCGGCGGTATCGAGGCACTGGGGCTCGCCGCCCAGATGCTCGATCTCGCCGGCCCGTTCTGGCGCTTCATCGACGCGCTCAACCACAATTTCGGGCTGCTCGGATACGGCATCGTCGCCATTTTCGCGCTCGGCTGGCTCGCTTCGGCGATGCTCTATAAACTGAAAGATTATGAGCGAGGAATCTCGCCGGCATGACCCGGAGCGGGTCCGCAAGACCGGCCGGCGGCTCCCCCTCCACTCTCTGCGAATGAGCGCGCAATGAACCGCATCAAGGTCGGCATGGTGGTATTCCCTGGCTTTCAGTTGCTCGATATCGCCGGGCCACGCGATGCATTCGCGGAGGTCCGCGTGCTGAGCCAGGGAGAATGCGAGTACGAAATCCTCACGGTCGGCACGACGCGCGGCGCGATCCAGTCGTCGAGCGGCATGACGGTCGTGCCGGAGCGCACGATTTTCGACGCGTGCCCTGACTTCGACACCGTGATCGTGCCCGGTGGCCTTGGCATCTTCGAGATCTTCGACGACCCGGCGCTCAGCGAATGGCTGCACGCGCAATACCGGCGCGCTCGTCGCGTCTGCGCCATCTGCAACGGGCTTTTCGCTCTGGGCTCCGCGGGCCTGCTCGACAACCGCGTGGTCACCACGCATTGGATGGACGTGCCCCGGCTCGCCACGACCTTTCCGAAATCGCGTATCGAACCCGACCACATCTATGTGAAAGACGGCGGCATCTACACGACGGCAGGCGTGACCGCGGGGATCGACCTTGCGCTCGCGTTGATCGAGGAGGACTACGGCCGCGCGATGGCGCTGGATGTCGCGAAGTATCTCATCGTGTATCTGCGGCGAGCCGGCGGTCAGTCGCAATTCAGCCCGCTGCTCGAATCGCAGGCGGCGCCGCATTCGCAAACCACGTCACTGCAACAGTACATTCTCGACAACCTGCAGATCGACCACACGGTCGCTTCGCTCGCCGAGCGCGTGCACATGAGCGCGCGCAATCTCGCTCGAACCTTCAGCAAGGAATGCGGCGTCACGCCCATGACGTTTCTCGCCAATGCGCGCATCGACGCGGCACGACGCCACCTGGAAAGCACGGACTTGTCCTTGCGCGAAATTGCGAAACGCTGCGGCTTCGACAGCACCGATGCGTTACGGCGTGTGTTCGCGCGACGCCTGCAGATCAACCCCGCGGACTATCGCGCACGCTTTCGCACGGAGCGAACGACAGGCCATTCGCAGCCGAGCCGACCGGCAGCGACACCCGCGCAAAGCGCGTTGAGCGCGGCCATCGAGGCGAACGCTGCTACGTCAGCGCGCGCGCCGCGGCCTGGCCGGCACTCCTGACCTCGACGGCTCTCGCGCGTATGCGATCCAGCGCGTCGTAAGCGGTCGCCAGCGCACCAACCGGAACGTACTCCAGCAACTGGTCGTAAGCCGTCACGAAGGGCGCGAACGCCGCCACCCCACGCTCGTCAAGGCGCCATTCTCCGGTCCGCTCGGCCCAGTCGAACGAACGCGCCACTGCGCCATCGGCGTCGTCGATCTGCTCCTGGCTCGTGGTGCAATAGCCTAGTTCGACCAGGTACACGACAAGACACATGACGTCGGTAAGCAAGCGGATGGACGACGCATTACCCTTACCTCGCCGTAGAAGATCCAGCGCAATGTGAGTACGCAATGCGGTGAAACTGGACGCCGCCCGGGGAAGCGGCAACAGGCGCGCCTTCGAATGCTGCGCTTGAGCCGTACGCACGTTGTGCGAGAGTCTGCGGTTCGTCTTTGCCATTGACTGCAACTATTCAGCTTTTTTCGTCTTCTGCATCTTCCACACGCGCCGCGAATTCGCGCAGGCGCAAGGCCGCTCAGCGCACTACCGCCGGCGCCGCATCGACATACAGCGCGTAGAGCGACTGGCCCGCCGCCATGAACAGCCGGTTGTGCGCCGCCCCGCCGAAACACAGGTTCGCACATCGTTCGGGTAGCGCAATACGGCCGATGGCATCGCCATCGGGCGCAAATATCATGACTCCGTTGAGGTCCGCTCCGGTGCCCCAGCCCGCCCAGAGATTGCCGTCGACGTCGCAACGAAAGCCGTCCGGCGCGCCGTTCTCGCCCCCATCGACGAAGGTTCGGCCGTTTGCCAGGCGCTTCCCGTCGACGACATCGTAGACGCAGATACGGCGCGGCTTCGAACCCGATTCGACGACATAAAGGAGCTTCTCGTCGGGCGAAAAACATAATCCATTGGGATTCGCGAGGTCGTCGGCGACGACATCGCAGCGGCCGGTGAGCGCATCGACGCGATAGACATGCGTCGGCAATTCGCGCGCCGCCTTGCTGCCCTCATAGTTCGTCGCAATGCCGAAATCCGGGTCGGTGAACCAGATGCTGTCGTCGCTCTTGACCACGACGTCGTTGGGCGAGTTCAGCCGCTTGCCTTCGACGCTGTCGACGAGCACCGTTATCGAACCGTCGTATTCGGTGCGCGTCACCCGCCGATGACCATGCTCGCACGTGACGAGCCGCCCCTGACGATCGCGCGTATTGCCATTTGCAAATCCGGAAGGCTTGCGAAACACCGACACGGCGCCCGTTTCGTCGTCCCATCGCAGGATGCGGTTGTTGGGAATGTCGCTCCACAACAGGTAGCGCCCGTCGCCGAACCACACGGGCCCCTCTCCCCAGCGCGTGCCGGTGAAGAGCCGCTCGACCGCGGCGTTAGTGATTCGATACTTCCTGAAGCGCGGATCGAGTATCTCGACAGCGGGGTCCGGATAGGTTTCGCTCTGTTGCCACATGACGCGCTTCGCCCGGGATATTCAACGCGCGCCTTCAGCGCGGTTGTTTGACAAAAGCTTCGAACGCCGCCGCATAGTCCGGATGCCAGCGCGACAACGCCGGCCGGTTCTCGACGATGTCCCCGATGGCCCAGAGCATGCGACGCTCGTCGAGCGAGCGCGGCACATCATTGTCGGGGCACAGAATATAGAAGTCGCCCGCGCCGAGCCGCTCAAGCATGAAGTCGACCGTTTGTTCGGGGGTCCATGCCGCGGCGGGTTTTTCCGTCCGGCCGTTGCGGGTCAATTCGGTATACACGAAACCAGGAATGAGCAAGTGCGCGCTGATCTCGCACCCGGGCGTATTGCGGAGTTCATGCTGCAATGCTTCCGTGAACGCTTTCAGCCCGGCCTTGGACACGTTGTACGCCGGGTCGCCGGGCGGCGTCGTGATGCCTTGCTTCGAGCCCGAATTGATGACGAGCCCAGGCCGGCCGCGCCTGATCATGTCGGGCACGAAAACGTGCGTGCCGTGAATGGCGCCCCACAGGTTGACGCCCAGCACGCGAGTCCAGGCTTCCGCGGGACCGAACATGCCACTGCCCGGTTGAATGCCGGCATTGTTCATCAGCACGTCAGTGCCGCCGAATCGTTCGGTGACCGCGGCATGAAGACGGCGCACATCGTCGAGAAGACTCACGTCCGTTTCCAGTCCGAACACGTCCTGTGCGCCGTGTGCGCTCAGCCCGGCAATCTCTTCCACGGCTCGTGCAATTCGATCTGCGCCGCGGTCCGCGATGCAAACGCGGAGTCCGAGTCCGGCAAACCGCTTTGCAGCCGCGAGGCCTATGCCCGCTGCGCCGCCCGTGATGACGGCGACGGCTCCCTTTGTCAGAGCGGAATGAGACATAGTCTGGGTCCTTGCTGTGTGTCGAGGTGTCTGCACAAACGGCAGCACCGACCGATTCGATTTGAGAGTAGCCAACGATGCTCGCGCGAGCGCTCTGTTCGCGTCGGCGTTGAGTGTCCTTACCGCCGTTCGATCCGGCAACGCAATTATTTCAGCTTCCCTGCCTATGCACTAGAACGCACTGCGCGGGTACCTGCTTTCCGCCTGGAAACCTGAACCGGATACGGCCTGTACACGTTGTGCCCTTTTTATTGGCCGCTTGACGCGCGGCTCGGGATCAGCACGCCGCTGCGTGTCAGCAAATCCCTCGTCAACCGAATGATCGTATCAATACCGCTTCCGCGGCGTTCGGCCTGGTAAGCAACCAGATACTTCTGCTGCCGGATCCGGGGCTTCGAGATCAACGTATGAATCAGCCCTGATTCGATTTCGGCTTTCATGATCGCCGGCTGCATCACGGCAACGCCGTGTCCGGCTGCCACGAGCTGCAGCATCGTCGCCAGCGAATTGCAGGAGCTCACGTTTTCGGCTTCGACCCCTGCATTGCGAAACCAGCTCATCACGAGGGTGTGATTCGAAGAAGGTTGCGATACGGTGATGATCGGCAGGGACGCCAGCATCTCCGGGGTGACCTCGTTCTTGGGCACGAGTGCGGGCGACGCGACCCAGTGCAAATTCGTGAGTCCGATTGTCTCCTCGACGACGTGCCTTGCGTCTGACGAATCGTTGAGGATCGCCACGTCGAGTTCGCGCTCGATCATTTTGCGGCTCAGCGTCACGCCAACATCGACGGTGATTTCGATCCGCAATCCCGCGTAGATCGCTTTCAATTGGGTCAGCAACTGGGCAAGCCCGGCGAGCGCTGTCGATTCGTTTGCCCCGAGGCGCAGCAAGCCCAGCATCGGATCGCGCCGCGCCGCCACATGGGCAAACTCATCCGTGAGCTTCAGAAGCCTCTCCGCCTGCGCCAGCGCGTCTCGCCCGACGATCGTCAAACCGGCTCCCCCGCGATCGCGGTCGAACAGTTGAACGCCCAGCTGCGCTTCGAGCTCCTGAATTCGGGCCGAAATCGTCGGTTGCGTCAGATGCTGATGACGCGCCGCCGCATGAAACCCACCGAGGCGCGCCGCCCAGTAGAACGTTTCGATTTGCTGCAACGAAAGGCGCATGATCGGAAATCTCTATCAGAAGTCGGTTTCACTTTCGATTATCGCTGATCAATTTTCGTCTTCTACACTGAAGTCACATTCGACGCACAGACAAGTGCGATCAAGGAGACGCAATGAGCAGCCCGATGGATTCCACGTCCGAGGACTCCACGTTGGAGTACGCCCAGCCCAAGACCACGGTCCGCTGGAACATCTTTCTGATCCTGTTGCTGCTCGTGACGGTCAACTATATCGACCGCGCGTCGCTATCGGTCGCGATGCCGCTCCTGACGAAGGAATTTTCGCTCTCGCCCGTCACGCAGGGACTCATTTTGAGTTCGTTCTTCTGGTCGTACACGCTGATGCAAGTCCCAGGAGGTTTGTTGGTCGATCGCTTCAAACCTCGCGCCGTGCTTGCGCTTTGCACCCTGTTCTGGGGCGGTTTTCAGGCGCTGGCGGCCCTCGCGACCAGTTCGGTGGTGCTGTTGTTGACGCGCATCGGCCTTGGCGTCGCTGAGGCGCCCGTCGCGTCCGCCGGCGGCGCGCTCAACGCCGCGTGGCTCTCGCAGCACGAACGCGTGCGCGGCGCCGCGCTGATGGACGGCGGCTCTCCGCTCGGCGCGGCGCTGGGTTCGATCTTGATCGCGTGGCTCATTCTCGTTGCGCATTCGTGGCGCGCGGCGTTCGCGATCGCCGGTATCGGAACGATTCTGTGCGGCGTCGGGGCGTGGTTGTACATCAAGAATCAGCCGCGCGATCACGCCGGTGTCAACGAGGCGGAAGCCATTTACATCGAACGGGCTCAGGCGGTGGAGCACGCGAGGGAAGCCAGCAATTCGTCGGGGCGAACGATGGACTTCCTCAAGTACCGCTCGGTGTGGCTGATGTTCGTCGGTTTCATGTGCTGCACGACGCTTTACTACGGGCTGCTGACCTGGATGCCGACCTACTTGCACAAAGTGCACGGCTTCGACCTGCAGCAAATGGGAAGCGCGAGCTTTGTGATCTTTTTGTGTGGCTTTGTCGGCGAGATCGTGGGCGGCTTTATCGCCGACAAATGGCTGTCGACCGGCGCCTCGCCCAACCTGGTCATGCGCGTCATGTTCGCCATAGCCGGTGTCGTCGCGACGCTCTCCGTGTTCGGCGTCGCCTACGCGACGAATCCGCGAATGGTCGTGATCCTGCTGTCGGCGACCTTGTTCTTCGTGCGCTGGGGCGGACTGTATTGGTCGATCCCCGCGATGCTGGCGACGCGCAACAAGGTGGGCGCGCTCGGCGGCTTGCTGAATTTTGGCGGAAACCTCGGCGGAATGGTGATTCCGATCGTGGTAGGCGCGATCGTTCAGTACACCGGCTCATATTTCCTCGCGATGATGTGCTTCGCCGCGATGGGGGTGGGCCTCCTCGTTTGTTCGGTCGGCATTGACTACCGCAGCAAGATTCCGGTGTGAGCGAGAGATTCGCACACGATTTTTCGACAGGAAACACAAACAATGACATTCCAATCTATCGAAGCCATCATTGGCCAGCCCGTTCGGCGCGATATCAGCCGCATGGTGCGTTTTGCAGCTGGCAACCTGGAGCGTGCAGCACAGTCGATCATGAATACGCCTGATGCGCACGTCGGCATCGTCACGGGGTTTTTCATTCGCAATGCCATTCCCCCGTCGCCCGAGACCGACGGGCTCGGCGGCATGGCGCACCTCGCCGCCGGTCTCGCGCACGCGGGCATCGCGGTAACCGTCATCTCCGACGCGCCGTGTAGCAAGGCCGTCTGGGCGGTCACCGACGAGCTGCCCGACACGGTCGCGCTGGAGATCACGTCGGTCAGCAAAGCGTCCGTTCTCGCGCTTCGTGAACGGCTCGAAGCCAGTGAGCGGCCGATCACGCATCTGATCGCGATCGAACGTCCGGCGCCCGGCAGCGATGGTAAGCCCCACCGCGAATATGGTGCGGACATGTCGGAAGACACCGCCCCGATGCATCTGTTGTTCGACGATCCGGATTGGGATCGCCCGTGGCAGACGATCGGCATCGGCGACGGCGGGAACGAAATCGGAATGGGCGTGCTGCCTCCCGACATCGTTCGCGACGACATCCCTTATGGCGCGCTCGTCGCTTCCAGCACGCCTGCAGATCATTTGATCGTCGCCGGCGTTTCGAACTGGGGCGGCTGGGGCTTGCTTTCCGCGATGGCAATCGTCGCACCGTCACTCGCTCCATCGCTGCTCAAGGATTTCGGTCCGGAAAAGGATCACGCGTTCCTTGCGGCAGCGGTCGAAGTCGGGCAGGCCGTGGACGACAGCCGCATCGACAAGCCCGCTCGCCCGGTCATGAGCGTCGACCGTCTGGAATGGGAGACACATGCGGACGTGCTCATGCAATTACGCGCAGTCGTGGAGACACACCTCGACGCGCAGGCGCCGGAAGCGGATGGCCTCGCCAATCCCACGTCCGCCAAATAAGAAAAACGTGAAAGGCTTCCCGCCTGCCCATTTGAGATCAAGCCACGCAATCATGTCCAACGTATCGGCCGTCGCTTTCGAACATCGCCCCGCGTGGGCAAACACTCTGCCCGAGGACATTCCCACTCCCTGCTTCGCTATCCACGAACAAGGCATCCTCGACAATCTTTACGCCACCGCGCGAGCGTGCGGCGGCATCGAGCGTTTGATGCCGCACGTGAAGACCCATCGCGCGCGATGGATCGTCGAACTGCTATTGGCCGAAGGCGTTCGCGCGTTCAAGACCGCGACCGTCGCGGAAACCGCAATGGTGCTGGAATCGGGCGCTCCGTATGTGGTGTGGGCCTACCCGAGCGTCAATCCTGCGAACATTCGCGCACTCATCGGTACGGCGCAGGCGTTCCCGGACGCGTCGGTCGGCGTGCTCGTCGATTCTCATGCCGGCCTCGACGCATGGCGGAGCGCAATCGCAGAACGGCAAACGTGCCCGGCCACCTTGAAGCTGATCGTCGACCTCGACCCCGGCATGGGCCGCACCGGCGCACCCATGACCGAAGCGGCACTCGATCTGGCGCACGATGTCGCCGCAATGCATCGATTCGGCGGCTGGCACGTGTACGACGGCCATATTCAGGGGCGCGACGCGGCGACGCGAGGCGAGCGCATCGGCGACGTCGTGCAACAGGTGGCGAGTCTCATCGATCGTGGCGCGCAATCGGGCCTCTCCTCCGAGCTGATCGCAGGCGGCAGCTATAGCTTCGATGTCTGGCCGGCCGAACTGGCCAAATATGTCGGACCGGGCAGTTGGACGTATTCGAGTTCCCAGCACGACGCGGAACTGCCTGAGCGCGAATGGCGGCCCAGCGCCTATGTGCTGGCGACCGTCATCTCCACAAAAAGCGGAACCGCGACGCTCGACGCGGGCGCGAAGGCCATCTCGCCGGATAAACCCATGCCGGATCGGTTTCTCTGGGATCGCAAGATTCTGACGATGAGTGAAGAGCATGTGGTCGTCGAGAGCGAAGGACTGGCGGTTGGAGATCGGGTCATGCTGATGCCTCGCCATGCCTGCACGACGGCTTATCTGTACGAAAAGGCTTTGGTGTTGTGCCGCGATGGCGAGTGGCGGTTTCGCGATCAACTCGGCAATCGGCGGTAGGCCAGGTAGCGGTCTGCATGCTTGTCCCCGACGCCAGGATTCCAGATTCATGAAACAAAGGAACGCTAAATGAAAGACCGATCCGATGCGCAGGTTCGCGCGATCGAAATTGCCGGTCTCGAGGCCGGCGGACATTACTCCCCAGCGATCGTCGCCAACGGCTTCGTGTTCGTTTCGGGGCAAACGCCGCGCGACGCCGACAGACGCATCATTGGCTCCACCATCGAAACGCAGACTGCCGCGGCGCTCGATAACGTCGCCAGGATACTGTCCGCCGCGGGCGGATCGCTCGCGAACGTCGTGAAAGTAACCATCTACCTGACCGATCTGGCGCTGTTCCCGCGTTTCAATACGGTCTATGCAAGCTACTTTCCGGATATCAAACCGGCCCGTACGACTGTTGAGTGCGGACTACGCGAGGTGCTGGTCGAAGTCGACGCGATCGCGTTCATCGGCGCATAGGGCCGCAAGGGCTCGCGCGGTAGCCCCCTACACAGGGCTGGATGCGAAGAAACGGTTTGTGACTAGCGGAAGAATTGGCGGGGCGATCGCATCGGCGGCTACCGGCGGCTGCCGAGTTGCTCTCGGACCCTATCGAAGGTAGATATAAGAGCAACGATGGTCCACACCGCACCGCGCGACGCGGAACGTAATGTCGTCTGCGACACGATCGAACAGCAGACGCACGCGACGCTGGCCGACGTCGAACGTGCGCTGGCGGCGGCGAGAGCCCACGCGGAGGACATCGTGAAGGTCGACGTCTATCTGTGCGACTTGACGCTCTTCGCCCGCTTCAACGCGGTCTACGCAACCTGGTTCGGTCGGGACATGCCGACCCGGACCACGGTCGAAGCCGGGCTGCTGCCCGGGTGCCAATAGAAATCGACGTGGTCGCCTGCACGGGTGCCCGCTAGCGCATCGCCTCACTATGCAGATTGCGCGTGGGCCCGAGCCCAGTCCGTAACGTCCCGATGCGTAGCGAACCACACATCGGAGCACGACCGTGCGTGCCGGATGAGTTCCTCCAGTATCCAGATGCGCGACCGGTAGCCTGTCACGTGCGGATGCATGGTCAGCTGGAATATGCCGCCTTCGACATAAGCGGCGTCGAATTCACGGCGAAAAATGTCGTAGACGTCGGCCGGGGCCGTATACGGCCGCACGGCTTCGAAGCGGTTCATGATCAGATACGCGCCGTCGTCGCGCATCCATTCGACCGGCAACTCCACCAGCCCGCTCGGAATGCCGTCCTCCAGCAATTCGTAACAGTCGACGTCCGCCATTAGCGACGAGTCGTAGCGCAGCTCCATTTCGCGGGCAATAGACAGCGTATTCGGACTGAAGTCCCACGACGGCGTGCGCATGCCGACAGGCCTCTGACCGGTGACAGCCTCGAGCGTATCCGCGGAGCGCAGCAGCAAATCGCGTTCGGCGTCATGCGGCAGCACCGAATTCAACTCGTGAATCCAGCCGTGCAAGCCGACTTCGTGCCCCTCGCCGACGATGCGTCGAGCTTCTTCCGGATGCAGCAGGGCCGTAACCGCCGGCACGAAGAACGACGCCGGAACACCGTGCTTGCGCAACACATCGAGAATCCTCGGCATCCCTGCGCGGCCACCGTACTGCCCCCAACTGAGCCGGCCGATCGACTTCCCGCCTTCGCGCAACTCGCTCGTCTCGTGGTCGCAATCGAAAGATAACGCCACCGCACAGCGCGCGCGGCCGGGCCACCCCACCGGGCGAAGCGGACGGCCGGCGCGCACCCGGTTCACCAACCGCCGCCATCGCTGTTCGGACCATTGCCACGGCTCGCCGTTCGCGTCATCCACGTTCATCAGTATTCCTCATGTGCAAAGGGAAAAAATAGACATATCGCACGCGCCGACGGTGGCGAGAAACCGATCGTCCGGCGTCGCCTGTCCGGGTGCACTGCCGAACACCCGCTTGACCATGTGATGGCCGGAACGCCGTCATACGGGCAGCTTCTTCTCGTAGTCGATGCCAAGCGAGCAGAGCAGCAAGCCGACACCGGTCGCGGCGAAAAACATCATCGCCAGAAAATACGAACCGCTCGCCTGAACGATGCTGCCGACCAGGATCGGGGCTCCGATCCCGCCGATCGCCGCACCGAGATTCAGGCAACCACCCAGCGCGCCAACCTTGTTGCGCGTGGCCAGCAACGGCGGAATGCTCCAGTAGAGGTTGCCCCAACGCAGGAAGAAGACAGTACAGGAAAGCAGCACGACGACCAATGCGGCGCTCGACAGATACGCGACCGAAAAAATTGACACCGTCGCGACCACCGCCGCCACGCCAAAAATCGTCCGCAGCACCGTGTTTGGCCTGCCGCCCGCGGCCAACCATCGGTCGGCAAACCACGCGCCGGTCAGTTCGCCGATAAAGCCCGAGAAATAGATGATGAAGCTCGACCCGCCCATCTGCCCGATATCGAGGTGATGAACCTTTACCAGATAGCTCGGCATCCATGTCAACAGCCCGTTGAACAGCGTATTGCAGCACATAAAGCCAAAGAACATCAGCAGGAACGCGCGATACTTCAGGAAATCGAGCGAGCGCCCCGACGCGTTGTCCGGCTCGAGCTGCAACTCCTCTTCCTGCGAGCGCTCGATAAGCAACGCCTCTTGATCGTTGACACCAGGATGCTCGCGCGGATGATTGCGAACATACCACCACGCAAATACACCGACCCATGCCGTAGCGACGCCGGCGACAACGAACGCAAGCCGCCAGGAGCCCATCAGGCTGATCAACGCGGAGATCACGAGCGAACCGACGGCCGCACCCAATGGAGCCCCTCCGTCCATCAGCGCCGCGCCGCGCGTGCGTTCGTTTCGCGTCAGCCACAGCGCGTTGAGCTTGCCGCCAGCGGGCGCTACAGCCGATTCGGCCAATCCGAGGCCGAGGCGCATCGCCATCAGCGACGCTGCATTCGTGCAGAATCCCGCGAATGCCTGGAAGGTGCCCCAGACAAGCGCAGCGACAGCGATCACGATACGCGGCTTGAAACGGTCGACGAGCATGCCCGCAGGAATCTGCATGAGCGTGTACGACCAGAAGAAAGAACTCAGAATCAGGCCTTGCATCACCGGTGTGAGTGAGAACTCCTTCGAGATCATCGGCATCGCGACCGACAGCGACGCGCGATCCACGTAGTTGATCGTTACCAGCACCAGCAGGAACCCGAATATCCTCCAGCGAACCGACGATTTTCGGCCATAGTCAAGCGCAGCTACCCGCGTATTCATATGCAACTCTCCGCTTCGATGGACTCGTCTCGTGTCGCGCCGTCAAAACCTCACACGCAAGGCTGCGCGTGCAACCCATTGTGTTGTCGTACTCGATTCCGAACCTGGGAATCCCTGATAGATGTCGGCATTCGCGCCGCCACCCGATTTTTGCCAGGCCGCGTTCAAATAGACATCCGTACGCTTCGACAGTGCATAGTCGGCCAGCAGGTTGATCTGGTTGTACTTCGGCCTGGCGTTGTTGTAGTCCACCTTCGCGTCTGTGAACGTATAGCCGAGCCCCAGCGTCGTCACCGGCGACACCTTATATTGCCCCCAGATTTCATAGTTCTCGAAGGTCACCGTATTGCCGACCACACCACTCGAATCCTCGAACCGCGTGTTCGTGTACGCGAACGTGAAGTGTGCCAGGCCAACCGTATACGCGATGCCGAGGCCGATATCCTGCATGCTCGACGGATTGCCGACGTACCCGAATGCACCTTCACCGTTCGATATGCCGGGCGTCGCGTTCGGCTTGAAGCCGCCGTCAGCGAACTGATGCGCCGGATCCGTGGCATAAAAATACGCGGCGGCCACATATAACTGGCTGTTTTGATAACTGGCACCGGCGCCGATCGTGCTGTTGCGGCGAAAATCGCCGGCCACGCCGCCGAACGCGTACATTGCCTCGGCCGACAAGCCGTCCCAGGATGGCGTCGCGTACTTGACCGAGTTGTTCACCCGGAACGCGTTGTCCGTGTTGTCGATGTCGCTTGGATGGGAAAAAAGTCCGCCCCATTGGCCATTGGACGTCGTTTTGCCGATCATGTCGACGACCGGGTCATACTGGCGGCCGAACGTCAGCGTGCCCCAACGCGTGTCGGCAAGACCGACATAGGCCTGGCGGCCGAATTCCAGACCGCCTTGTCCGAGCGCTCCGCTGGAAAGGTTGAATCCGTTTTCGAGGCGGAAGATCGCTCTCGTCCCCCCTCCCAGATCCTCGCTGCCGACCATGCCCCAGCGGCTACCGCCTTCGACGCCGCTCTGCAACGCCCATTGACTATGGCCCGCCGAGTTGCTGACGTAGGTAACACCTTCGTCGATCAACCCGTATAACGTAACGCTGCTTTGCGCCAGAGCCGGCACGGAGAACGCACCCAAAATCGGGAGGGCAACCAGTGATTTCTTCACGTTAGTACTCCATATTGATCGTTCGACACTTGACCGTCTTTTTCACAATCTTCTGGCTACCTGACCAATTCCGGGTAGACGCAGTCGACTGCCTGGGATCACTTAATTACAGACATCTCCGATACGGAACCGACACCACCCATCTGCGCATTCGCTCCGTTTTCAGCCACTGCGAAGCGAAATAGCGACCCGAGTATACGAACGCAATTTTTCCGGTGGATAATCAAACTTAGCAAAGCCAACTGATAGAAACCCTCGATCATGCGCATCTCTCTTCAGCAAATCGAAACCTTTTACTGGGTCGCCCGATTAGGCGGATTCCACGCAGCAGCACGCCACCAACATCTCACGCAGCCGACGATCTCGGCACGTATTCAGGAATTCGAAGAACATCTCGGCACACAGCTCTTCACGCGCGGCCGAAGCCGCTCCGAGCTGACGCTTGCCGGACGCGATGCACTGGTCAGCGCGGAACAGGTACTCAAGCTCGCGGAAAAACTCGAGCAGATTGCGCAGCACACCGATCCGATGTACGGGTTACTGCGCCTCGGAGCAAACGAGTCCGCCGCCCACGCGGGTCTCGCCGAGCTTCTGACGCAACTCAAGACGCGATATCCGCAGATGAAGATCGAACTCACCATCGACGTCGGCGTCGTCCTCGCGCACAAGCTCGGCACGCACGAACTGGACGTGGCGATACTGAACGACGCTCCTGGCGCACCCCACGTCGTCCAGCGCGTCATCGGGCGGTCAGACCTGCACTGGGTCGCGTCGCCGAAACTCGTGGCAGAGCGCAATGTCACGCCGCACGAGCTGGCGTCGATGCCCGTCATTACCGTGTCCCAGCCGTCGTCGAACCATTCGCTGGTCGTGAACTGGTTTCGCAGTGCGGGTTGCTCACCCGACAACATCAGCTCATGCAATTCGCTGGCCATGATGCTGCGGCTCGTTGCGGCCGGACATGCCGCAGCCGTGCTATCACCTGCCATCATGCGCACGGAGATCGATGCCGGCCTGATTCACGTGCTGAACACTGCGCATCCGATCACCCAACAGGAGTTTTTCGTCGCCTATCAGGAGGAGTGCCTTTCCGGCGCCGAAACCATCATGACACTCGCAAGGGATGTACTTGCGCGAAGTCGCGTGCTGATACCCGACTAACTTCGAAATTCGCGCGACCGCGCGGGCCGCCCGCGGTCAGGACATCGGCGCTTCGAACCAGTTCAGTCGCCGGCCAGTTTGCGCATCGAACAAATGCACCGCGCCCGGCATTGGAGCAATGCGCAGCTCGTCGCCCGGCTTCACGGTGACGCGCTCCCGGAACTCGCAGACGATCTCATCGCCGCCACATCGCACGTTGATCTGCGTGGCCACGCCGGTCGTTTCCACGACCACGACTTCCGTCGGCGTACCTGTCTCCGTCACGACGAAATGCTCGGGGCGGATGCCGAGAATCACCGGCTGGCCGTGCCCCTCGGCAAACCGCCTTCCGAGGCCTACCGTCAGCCCGCTCTCCGAACGGAACGAAGCTTCGCCCTCTCCGTCGGTCAGCGTCCCTTTCAGGAAATTCATTGCTGGCGATCCGATGAATCCCGCGACGAACATGTTGCAGGGACGATCGTAGATTTCGAGCGGCGCGCCCACCTGCTCGACCGCTCCATCGCGCATCACGACAATCCGGTCGGCGAGCGTCATCGCCTCGACCTGATCGTGAGTGACGTAGACGGTCGTCGTACGCAAACGTTGATGAAGCTGCTTGATTTCGGTGCGCATCGCGACACGCAACTTCGCGTCGAGATTGGATAGCGGCTCGTCGAACAGGAAAACCTGCGGATCGCGGACGATCGCGCGCCCCATCGCGACGCGCTGGCGCTGACCACCGGAAAGCTGGCGCGGATAGCGGTCGAGCAACTTGCCGAGCGCGAGGATTTCGGCCGCCCGCTGAACACGCCCTTCGATTTCGGCTCCGGGAACGTGGCTGATCTTGAGTGAGAACCCCATGTTCTGCGCGACCGTCATGTGGGGATAAAGCGCATAGTTCTGGAACACCATCGCCATGTCGCGATGCTTCGGCGGCATGTCGTTGACCACCTTTCCTGCGACGCGGATCTGACCGCCGGAGATGTCCTCGAGCCCGGCGATCATCCGCAGCAGCGTCGACTTCCCGCATCCGGACGGCCCCACCAATACCGCGAATTCTCCATCGGGAATATCGACGCTGACGTCCTGAATGACGGAATGGGCGCCATAGGACTTCTTGACGTTAAGAATGCTTAGGTTTGCCAAAGTGATGTCTCCCGCAATGGATGATCGGGTCGCGCAGTGCCGGCGTTACGGCATCAGCAGACCGCCGTTGACTTCGACGACCTGACCGGTCACATAGCCACTCAACCGGTCCGAACATAGATACAGAAAAGTTCCGACACAGTCCTCCGGATCGCCGATGCGGCCCATCGGAATCTGCGTCGCGGTGGCCCTCAATGCTTCGGGCGATGTAACGCGATCCTGCATGTCGGTCGTGATCACGCCGGGGGATACGACGTTCACGCGAATGTTCTCGAGCGCCACTTCCTTCGCAATAGAACGGGAGAAGGTCGACATAAACGCCTTGGCGCCGGCATAGACCGCGGAACCGGCGCCCCCGCCGGTACGCGCGGCAACGGAACTGACATTGATGATGTTGCCGCCGCCACCCTGACTTCGAAATTGCCGGATCGCGGCACGGCAGGCGGTGAAGACCGGTCGCACGTTGATGGCGATATGACGCTCGAAGAGCTCATCGGGAAAATCGGCAATGCCGACCCGCGAAATCTGATCGCCGGCATTGTTGATGATCACGTCGAGTCGCCCAAAGGCGTCCACCGTTTCGCGGATCAACCGCTCGACGACACCGGGCTGCGCAATATCGCCCTCGGCCAGCCGCGCCTCGCCGCCGCATTTCCCGATGGCGGCCGCCACGTTCTGGGCCTGCTCGAAGCCGCTGCGATAATGAACCATCACCTTCGCACCCTGCGCACCGAACCCGCTCGCCACCGCCGCACCGATGCCGCGGCTCGCGCCGGTCACGAGGCAGACCTTGCCGGCGATTTCATTCACATTCATGAGACTTCTCCGTCGTTCAGGATAGGTTGCCGGGCACGGCTGCTTCACGGCCGGACGCGCCGAGCAGGAACGGCATCGCAATGTCGTGGAACGCGTCCGGCTGTTCGAGCTGGGGGGTATGCCCTGCGTCCTCGACGATCGCCAACGCCGCGCCCTCGATGCATGCCTGCATCCGCGCGCCATGTTCAGGCGTGCGTGCACGGTCGTAACGCCCCTGGACGATCAACGTCGGCACGCGAATCGCAGCAAGCTGCGCGAGCGTATCGTTGGACGCATTGGAACGCGCGGCTTCGACAGCCGCATGCTGCGATGCTGCCAATGCAACCGAGCGGAACCTTGCGAGTTCGGCCTCTTCCGGCGGATTCAGGAAGAAGCCTCTGACGATCGGCTCGACGGTGGTCTCGTCCCACACGGCGCCCGCCAGCGCAGCGGCCTTTTCGAGCGCCGCCGCCGGCTCCGCGGTCGTCGCGCCAGTCGCGACGAGCAGCAGGCGCAACACGCGGTCCGGATAGCGCAGCGCAAAATGCTGCGCGACGACGCCGCCCATCGACCCGCCCACGAGGGCGACCCGCGCGAGGCCGCGAGCATCGAGCAGGCGAGCCAGCCAGTCCGCCAGCCCCGCCATCGTGTACGGACCCGGTTCGCCCGCCGATGCGCCGAAGCCAGGCAGATCGGGCACCAGGGACCGGATGCCGGCGGCGGCAAGCCGATCCGCGGTGGGCGCCCAGTATGCGGAGGACTGGCAGAACCCATGCAGCAATACCACAGCGGTTCCTGCTCCTTCACGCTCAAGCACGAACGCGGCCATCAGCTTGCCTCCTTCTTCAATTGCTGCGCCTTTTGCGCCGAAGCGGTCAGCGCAGCGAGGGGCGTCGTCTGCCGCATCAGTACGGACTGGATCTGCTGCTGCGTGAAGCGATCCCATTCGCTATACCAGGTGGTCGCGATGTTCTCGCGCGTACTGGCGTTCGCCATCTGCTGGTGGATGATTGCGGGCTCGTATCCGAGCTGCTTTTGCAGCGCCTCGATCTGCGGATCGCTGTCGAGCTGCCTGAACGGATATCCGACGCCATACCGGAGATACCATGTCTTGGCCGACGAGTACTGGCCCTTCCCGTCCTTGCCGCCGAGGAAATACATCAGACGCCACGCGGCATCGCGGTTCTTCGCCTGCGAACTCATGCCGTAAAGACGGGCCCACCCCATGGGACCTTTGCCGACGTCCCGCACGCCGGGAAAGCGCGTCATCCGGATGTTGCCCGCGCGCTTGCTGTATTGCGGCGTGTTCGAGCGCGGAAAAACATTGCCGACGTTGGACGTGAAGATGCCCTGCCCGCTCAGGTACGCATCGCGCACCTGCGTATCGTCGAGTTCCAGCCCGCGCGGGTCCAGGATGTTCCAGCTGTGCATCGCGTCCAGCATCCACTCGAGGACCGTCAGCGCCGTCTTGTCCTCGTTCGGAAATACCGGATCCATGGCCGGAGTGAACAGGTGTCCGCCCGACGCGAGCACCATCGACCAGAATTCGCTCAATCCGTCCACGTTCGTCTTGTAGCCCTTCAGGATCGGATAGTCGGCGAGACCCGCTTTCTTGACCTCGAGCGCCGCGCTTTTCAACTGGTCGAGCGTGACCGGCGCGGACTTGACGCCGGCCTTGTCGAGCGCGGTGCGATCGTAGAGATAGACGTAGATATCGCCGTAATACGGCGTGCCATATTGCTTGCCCTTGTAAACCAGCGCCTGACGGTCGAACGGATAAATATCCTGATTCAGTTCTGCGAGCTTCGGCAAGCCGTCGATCGGCTGCAGCCAGCCCGCATCGACCCACGCGCCGAGATCCGTATCCCGTACGTAAAATGCATCCGGCTGCGTACCCGCGTTGAACAGCGCGATCATCTTCTCGCTGTACAGTTGCATGTCGAGCGGCGTGTAATCCACCTTGATGTCCGGGTTCTCCGCCATGAACTGGTTCAGGCGAAGTTCGACCACCTGCGGCTCGAACGCCCAGCCCGCGAATCGCACCGATACGTTCGCGGCACGCGCTGCGGACATCGGCACGACGCTGCCCAGCGCCATGCCGGTACCGGCCAGCGCGGACATTGTCAGAAATCGACGGCGTGACAACGAATGACGGAGATCGTCACTGGAAGGCATCGTGGTCCTCCTTGCGGCTATGAAATTGATTGAGGAAACGGGCGTGGTCAATCCTTCACTGCGCCGCTCGTGAGCCCTTGCACGATCAGTCGCTGAAACAGAAATGCGAGCGCAAGCGGCGGGACGATGGCGAGCACGCCGCCGGTCGCCATCAGCGTGCGCTGGGTCGTCACGTCGGTGGCGAATCCCGCGACGACCACCGGCAATGTCTTGGAGGCGGTCGTGCTGGTCAGGATGACCGCGAACAGGTAGTCGTTCCATGCGGTCATGAACGCGAACATGGCCGACGATACAAGTCCGGGCATCGCCACCGGCAGCAAGACCTTGACGAGCATCTGAACCCAGCTGCAGCCGTCCATCAGCGCGGCTTCCTCGAGCGAGCGCGGAATGGTCTGGAAGTAGTTCTTCAGCAGCCAGATGGTGAAGGGCAGTGTGAACGTCACATAGGTGACGATCAACGCGGACAGATGGTCCAGCATGCCCAGGTCCTTCATGACCAGATACAGCGGGACGATCAGCGCAATGCCCGGCACCATCCGCGAGCCGAGGTAAAGCCCGAGCAACGCGCCCTGGCCGCGAAACTTCAGACGCGCAAGACTGTAGCCAGCCAGGGTGCCGAGCACCAGATTGACCGCCGCGGTGCCGAGCGCAGCGATCAGCGAGTTCACCATGCCCGGCAGCATTTCCTCGGCTGCACGGCCGCCCACGATCGCGCTCGTGCCGGTCGGATGAAAGAACATCCGGTAGTGCTCGAGTGTCGGGTGCCGCGGAATCCACTGCGTCGGCACCGTGAGAGCGTCGTGCTCGTGCATGAAACTCGTGAGCAGCAACCAGCAGAACGGCGCGAGGATATAGATCGCAACGGCAATGCCCGCGATCACGAGAAACGTCGTGCGGCGCGACGGCGACCTGGCCGACGGAAACGGTCCGTTAGAAAGCGTGCTCATGCCTCAAAGTCTCCACGTCCGTACAACACCCGGAAATAAGCTAGCGCAAGCCCCAGTGTGATCAGGCTGACCAACCACGCGTACGCATTGCCGTGGCCGAAATCGAGGTTGTCGAAGGTCGTCAGATAGGTCTGCCATGTCAACGTGGTCGTCGCCGTGCCGGGACCGCCCGCGGTCAGCACGTAGATCACGTCAAATGCACGCAGCGCGGACATCGTCTGCAGGATCAGAACAACCAGCAGCGATTGCGAGAGCCACGGCAGCGTGATGTAACGGAATAGCTGGAACCGACCGGCACCGTCCAGCCGACCGGCCTCGTACAAATCGGACGGTATGCGCTGCAGCGCGGCAAGCAGCAGGATCACAGCGAGCGGCAGCAGGCTCCAGACCTCCGAGAACACCAGCGCCAGCAACGCGGACGTCGGCGTCGACAGCCAGCCGCGATACTGGTCGATCAAGCCGAGCGAGACCAGCAGCCCGTTCAACGCGCCGACCTTCGCGTCATAGATCCATTGCCACATCAAGCCGTTCACGACCGGAGGAATCGCCCATGGCAGCAATACCAGCGCACGCACCAGCGACCGGCCGGGAAATTCACGGTTGAGCAGCAGCGCGATCAGTATCCCGAGGACCACCACCAGCACCACGACCAGCGCGGTGTACACGACGGTGATGCGCAATGCGGACCAGAACTCCGGCGACTGAAGGATGTCGCCGTAGTTGGACAGGCCCACGAACCTGAACGCCTTCGGACGCTGCAGGTTGTAGCGGTGCAGGCTGAGCCACGCGGACCACACGATCGGAAATGCGGACAGCAGAACGATCGCGATCAGCGCCGGCGTATTCAGCAACCAGGCAAACGCGCGCCGGTCGTAGCCGACACGCTTGCCGCGCGCACTCGAGGTGGCTGACGATAAGGATAACGACGTTCTCATAAAGTGCTCCCTCGACGCAGAAACCGGCCCGCCCGCGCGCCGGTGAGACCTCGCGCGTCGTAAGTCAGCGTGCCGCGTACCATGACGGACTCGATGCCGGCCGCCGGCGTGGTCGGGTGCGCCCACGTCGCGCGGTCGATCACGCGATCCGGATCGAAGACCACCAGGTCGGCGTGCTTGCCGGGCGCGATTTCTCCGCGATCCCGCAGGTTGAAGCGCTGCGCGGACAGGCCGGTCATCCGGTGCACGGCCTCCTCCAGCCCGAACAGTCCCAGCTCTCGCGAGTAATGTCCCAGCACGCGCGGGAAAGTGCCCCACAGACGCGGATGCGGATGACGGTCGTGCGGCAGGCCATCCGAGCCGATCATCGTTGCGTCGTACTGGAGAACACGGCGCACGTCGTCCTCGCGCATCTGAAAGTAGCAGGCGCCGCCCGGCTGCAGCCGGGTGCACGCCTCCTGCTGGCTGCATTGCCATTCCTGCGCGATATCGGCCAGCGAGCGCCCGCTCATCTCCGGATGCGGCTCGGACCACGTTACGGTGATCTCGATGATGCCGTCCACCAGGTCCGGACGCAGGATGGTCGAACCGGCGACGTAGGGGTACGCATCGAGGCCGATCGGCTGCGTGCGCCGAGCGGCATCGATATGCGCGAGCGTTTCGACCGTGCGCCCCCAGTTGGCAGGACCAGCGCATTTGTGATGCGAGATCACCACCGGCAGGCCGGCATCGCGTCCCGCCGTAAATGCTTCGTCAAGCGAAGCAATTACGTCTTCCGCTTCATCGCGGATATGCGCGGTATAGACACCGCCGGCCTTCGCAGCTATACGTGCGAGCAGCGCGACTTCGGCCGCGTCGGCAGCGGCGTTGGTATCGTAAAAGAGCCCTGTGCTCAGTCCGATCGCGCCGGCCTCCATTGCCTCACGCATCATTTCGGCCATCCGCGCCTGCTCGTCGGGCGTTGCCGCGCGATACGGATCGTCCATCGCGGCGACGCGCAGCGTCGAGTGGCCGACGAGCGCCGCGACGTTGACCGCGGGACAGGCTTCGTCAACCGCTTGCACGTACGCCTGCATGGATGGGAAAGCATATTTGTCCGTGCCGCCGAGCAGCGTCAGCGGCGCCGGCACGTGCGCATGCACGAGCGGTGCGAGGCTGATCCCGCAATTGCCGACCAGGACGGTCGTCACCCCCTGACTGATCTTCGACGACATGTCCGGCGCCGACAGCACGCTTTCATCATCGTGCGTGTGCACGTCGATGAAGCCCGGCGCAATGATCCGTCCAGTCACGTCGACCGACACGGCTCCGCGCGGCGCGAGCGCCACGCCGACTTCGCTGATTCGGCCGTCTTCGACCCTGACGTCGGCCCGAAAGCGGGGAGCGCCGCGGCCATCGATCACGACGCCGCCCTGGAACAGCCAATGCGCCGAACGCGGATCGTCCTGAGTCGCGCTCACGAATCCACCTTCGCGGCCGGCAAGCTTGCCGCATGCAATGTGTAAATAAATTTCACTTACAGACCCAGTTATTTCTTACGATATCGAACAGGCGAACCCTGCAACCCGATTGCCCGACGCGTCAATCCCACATCGAATTTCATCGATCGGCGCGGAAAAATGGGGCATTTCCGCTAATAGATGCTCGCTATTGGAGCATCTACGGCATTTACCACGCTCATTTCTGGACAGTGGTCCAGCAACTCATCCGATCAAATATGTAACAAAATTACATCGACAAGCGTAGCGCGTCGCCTCTTTGATGTCAAAAAGGAAAAAATAAAAAATTCGTCGATGGAATGCGTCAGCGGGGAGGAAGCCGGTCTGCCGCGGGCTCGCGGCGCCGGAGCGTCCTATTGCTCGCCGGATGCGTCGTGCTCGGCCTCGGACCAGGCGCGTTGCAACGCGGGATGAACGTCGCTATCGACGCCGCGCTCCCGCAGTACGGAGCGCACGCGCTTCAGCCGCTCCAGCGCCGCCGGCCCCAACCGCAAGCCCACTCCGACCATCAGGATCTCGATGAGGATCTGACCTGCGATATACGCCTCCGTCCCCACGCGGGCAGAGGCGTCCTCCGGCACGACCACGCCGATCGGAATCGTGCACTGCTGGGCAAGCGGAGTGTCGGGTCGCGAGATGCCGATAACCGTGGCGCCCTGCTCGCGCGCGAGCGCCACCGCTTCGAGCAGGGTAGGCATGCGGCCGACATGCGAGATCGCCAGCACGACGTCGCGCGACGACATCGCGGCCGCCGAGATGACCTGCATGTGCGGATCGAAATAAGCGTTGGACATCAGCCCAAGCCGGGTGAAACGCGCCTGGGCGTCGTTCGCGAGGAAGGTCGACACGCTGCCCACGCTGTAGCAGTCGATCCGCCGGGCGGCCGCGAGCTTCTCGATGGCACTGCTGACCATGTCGGCATCGAGTTGGCCTTCGAGACCGGTCAACACCGCCGCGGCACCAAACAGGATCTTGTGGATCAAGTCCGGGATGCCATCCTTCGCATCGACTGCCCGATGCAGATACGGCGTGCCCACCGCAATGCTCTGCGCGAGTTGCAGCTTGAAATCGCTTAGGCCTTCAAAGCCCACCGCTCGGCAAAACCGCACAACCGTCGGTGCGCTGACACCCGCGCGCCGCGCTATCTCCGCCACATTGGCGCGCACCGACCACTCCGGCTCAGCAAGTATCGCGTTGCCTACCTGCTGCTGTGCGTCGGGCAACGAGCCAGCGATTGCCCGGATTCGGGCCAGTGCGTCATTCCTGGAATGAGGTACCACGTGTGAGATATCCATGTGCCGGTTCGCTGAATTGATGTACAGGCTGATGCGCCGCCAAACGTCACGGAATGCCTTCGCCGCAATCAGTGTAAACAAATTTCAGGGTAGGCAGGCGTGCGATGCGCGGCCGGAATGCGCGCATCTCCATGTCGGAAAAGAGGCCGTCTGCGAGCAGCAACGGGTTGATCAATCCGATCCCCGACACCCTGCTGAACGAGAGCGCACACACCAAACGGAGGCCCGGCGACGATCGGAGGCCGCAGCGCAACGTGCTGCTCGCGAAATGCCGCCTGGATGGGAATTGTCGTCGGCGAGTCGTCAGGCAGTGCGATGACCCGCTTTGATCCGCAGCAGATCAAAGCGGGTGGGTGCAGGTGCCTCAGGCCGATGTTTCGATGGGGCGAAACCCGTCTGGTTTCGCGAGGCGGCGCTGCCAGGTCAGAAACTGCTCCATTCGCCCGCATCCGCGGTGTGCAGCACAGCGGCAGGCCGCAGTACCGGCTGGGTCTTCGACCGGACGACGCCCGACGATGCCGATGCGGTGCGCGTCGGCGCGGCAGCGCTGGCCGTGCCTGCGTCGTGCGAAACAGCCAGCCTGAACATCGAGACGGAAGCTTCCAGTTCCTTCGCCTGGGACTCGAGCGCACCCGCAGCGGCGGCCGCCTCTTCGACGAGCGCGGCGTTCTGCTGCGTGACTTCGTCCATCTGCGTGACGGCCTGATTGACCTGTCCGATACCCTTGCTCTGCTCCCGCGACGCAGCGGAGATTTCGCCGATGATGTCGGCGACGCGCCTGATCTCCCGGGTAATCTCGGTCATCTTCGTGCCCGCTTCCTGCACCGTCGAAGCACCCGTCTGCACGCGCCGCACGGAATCGGTGATCAGTTCCTTGATCTCCTTCGCCGCGCCCGACGAGCGCTGGGCCAGCGATCTCACTTCGGAGGCGACCACCGCGAACCCCCGCCCCTGTTCGCCCGCGCGGGCCGCCTCGACGGCCGCGTTCAACGCGAGGATATTGGTCTGGAATGCAATCCCCTCGATGATGCCGACGATGTCCGAAATCTTGTCCGAGCCCGCGTTGATGTCGTTCATCGTCTCCACCACGCGCGACACCGCGGCGCCGCCCTGCGCCGCCACCTCGGCCGCATTCTCGGCGAGCTGGCTGGCCTCGCTGGCGTTGTCGGCGTTCAGCGTGACGGAGGACGTCAACTGTTCCATGCTGGACGCCGTTTCCTCGAGCGAAGCGGCCTGCTCCTCGGTACGCTGCGACAGGTTCTGGTTACCCGCTGCGATCTGGTACGTGGCAGTAGCGATCGACTCGGCCGACATCTTGATCGCGGCGATCGTCAGCGATAGCTGCGTCTGCATGCGCCTCATCGAAAACAGCAGGCTCGATTGATCGCCCGGCCTTATGTTCACCACGACCGCCAGATCGTTATTGGCAATCTTGTTGGCAATTTCGGCCGCATACGACGGCTCGCCGCCGAGCGAGCGGAGAATCCCGCGGTTAAGCGGCACGACTGCCGCCGCCAGCACGCCGGCCAGTACCACCAGAATGGCGACGCTCCGATAGAGCGACTCCCGGAATGCAGCGTCGAGGTCGTCGACGTACACCCCCGTATTCAAGATCCAGTCCCACGGCTGGTAACTCGTCGCATACGAGATTTTCGGAGAAGCATCGTGGGCGCCGGGTCTCGGGAACGCGTACGAGTAAAAGCCTTTTCCGTCGCGTTTTACGATGGCAACGATATCTTCGTAAATGTGATCGCCGTTTGGACCTGCATAGTCACCAAGGTCTTTACCGATCATCTGCGATGCAGTCGGATGCATCAGCATCGTCGGATGCGAGTTGAAGATGGTGACGTATCCTTCCGTGCCGTATCGCATATGCCGAACGCTGTCCATCGCCCGCTTTTGCGCCTCCTCGACGGGCAGCGAACCCGCAGCTGCCTGCTCCCCGAAGGCTTTGACGACGCCCAGCGCGGTTTCGGCCACGTGCTGCAAATCGGACTTGCGCTCTTCCAGCCGTATCGCCCTCGTCTGGTAAGCGTCGTAAACCGAGATTCCCGCGAGGCATATAAGACTCAAGATCAGCGGCAACCAGAGCTTTTGTGCAAACGACAGTTTCATACCCCTACGCCCCCTGCATTCAATTCGAACCATACTGATGTCGGCCAATACATCTATATCGGCTTTTATTTATCGACCTTTAGAACTTTAACCCGGTATTTCGGCGTTAATTCGTACTGGTCCTTTCACGCTAATAACAGACCCTATGCAAGACGGGCGACAATGTAACGTATGTAATCCTTTAATGCGCCGGGTCGGCTTGTGCCGATGCGCCTACGTGAGGCTCGCCGGCATCCGCGTGACCGGTTGCAGCCGGCCGGTTGCAACGCTCGATGAACGTACGTCGCATTGGAGCCAGCACGAACTTCGAACCTATCCCTACGGCGATCGCTATGACGGCGCAGCAGATCAGCACCAGCGTCCAGTCGCCGGTGGACTCCTTGACGAGGCTGCCGAGCGGAACCAGCAGTGCGGCGACACCCTTCGTCGTGTACAGTGCGCCCGCATTGGCCGTCACATGCGCGTCGCCGAACGTGTCGCCAGCCAGTGCCGATGAAATCGCATACGTTTCGCCCCAGCAGAGAAAGATCAGCGGCGCGAACACGAGAAAGCCGACCGGCGTATGGCCGAGCGTCGCGAGTCCGATCAGCGCAACGCCTTCACCGACAAATACGATGGCCATCACGTTTTCCCGTCCAAACCGGTCGGACAGATATCCGCCCAGCGGACGCGTCAGTCCGTTCGCCAGATTGTTGATGGAAAGTGTCAGCGCTAGCAGCGGAATCGTTGCCCCTAAGAGCGTCATCGACGTTTTCGCAATGCCGTAGTCGCGCGCCATCGGACCGAGCTGGGCGGTGGCAATCAGCCCGCCGACGCTGACCGCGACGAACGCCACGTACATCATCCAGAACACAGGGGTTTTGAGCGTTTGAGCCACGGTGAGGCTATGACGCGCCTCGGCGCGCCGCAATGATTTCGTCCTCTTCTGCGCGACCGGAGCTTGCTTCAGGAACAGGGACAAGACCAGAATGGATCCGCCCAGAATCATCGCAAACATGGAAAACGCGCTTTGATACCCATGGACCTTGATGGCATTTGCGATGGGAACCACCGTTAGCGCCGCGCCGACTCCGAAGCCGGTCGCGGTAAGCCCCGAAGCAAAACCGCGTTTCTCCGGGAACCACTTCAACGCATTGCCGACACACGTTCCGTACACCGAACCGCCGCCCACACCGGAGAGCACAGCCGCCATATAGAGCATCGGCAGCGAACGCGCATGGGCATTCATCGTCCACGCAATACAGATCAGGACCGCGCCCGCCGCGACGACCGGGCGTGGACCGAACCGGTCGACCAGCATGCCTTCGAGCGGGCCGAGCCAGGTTTCGAGAAGGATAAAGATGGTAAAGGCGGTCTGGATGTCGTGCTCGGGCCAGCCCATCGTGTCGTGCATCGGCCGCACGAAAAGCGTCCACCCGTACTGGAGATTCGCGATCAACGCCATGCAAAGCACACCGACCAGGAGTTGCAGCCACCGGGTCTTTCCGTGAACCCTCGCCGGCTCTTCAAGCTTCGTTAGATACATGAGCGTGTCCCCCTGTTGTCCAGACTACGAAGTAGATTCCGTCGTCACCGGCTATCGCTGCGCGAAGCGCGTCAGGACAGCGCCTGTTCGACCCAGCGCAACACGCCATCCGTGGACCGGAAATCGGCAATCGAGCGCGCATGCAACTGCGGATGGCTTTCCTGAAGCATGCGTGCGAGCGATGCACCCGGGCCGAGTTCGAGAAACACCGTGGCTCCTCGCTCGACGGCCGCTTCGATGCAGGTGCTCCAACGGATGGTCTGCATCAGTTGCGCGGCAAGCGAATCGACGGCGGCCGGCCAGTTGTCTATCGCAGCGCCGCTGATTCCCGCGCTGACCGGAAACGCCGGCGCCTGGGCGGCGATGCTGTGCAGCCGCTCCTTGAACGCAAGCGCGACGGGTTCCAGCACCGACGTATGGGAAATGATCGACACGGCCAGCTGGCGGACCGTCCCTGCGCCGTTTTGTGCGGCGTGCGTGGCAATCTGTTCGAGTGCCGGCCGGCTGCCGCCGACGATGAAATGGTCTTCGCCGTTTTCGATGGCAATCTGCGCGCCGAAGCGTGCGCAGGTCGCGTCGAGCTGCGGTTTGAGCAGGCCGCGTATGGCGAGCATGCCGCCGTGAGCGGCGGCGCACTCATCCATCATCGCGGCGCGCGTGCGGGCCAGTCGAACCGTCTCCGATACGGACAAGGCGCCCGCGCAGCCATACGCGGCCAACTCGCCGATGCTATAGCCCGCGCACAGGAGCGGTTCCGGCAATCGCGCCGCCAAAGGGCGCCAGGCCGCCAGCGCAGCCGCGCATATCAGCGGCTGCGCGACGCCGTTCTGGAACATGCATTCGTCCAGCGGCTCCCGATCGAGGCGCCACACGTCCATGTCCATCAGGTGACCCGCTTCCTCGATGACCTCGCGCGCAAGCGGCTCGTCGCGAAATGCAGCGAACATGCCGGGATGCTGTGATCCCTGACCGGAACAGAGGATGGCGAGACCCATACCGTCAGAGCTCCTGCAACCCGTTGATGAACATCGTCGCGGCGAGAACGTCGGCGGCGCCTCCCGGACTCAGATTGCGTTCGACGAAATGTCGATGGATCGTCATCGCGTGCCGATGCCAATCCGGCGCGCGCACGCCGCCCGCCTGAAGAAACGAACGGCTCGTCCGTTTCACGAAGTCCATGCCGTCCGCGCCGCCGCGATAAAGGATGTTCGTGTCGTCCAGCACCGCCATCACGGCAAAGAGCGTCTGCACGGCGGCGACCGAACGCGGACAGCCGGACGCAACGAACCGCTCGAACGTCGGCACCGCGACCATGCATAGCACCTGATATCCGCCGGCGGCGACTTCCCTCGCACCGGCAATACCGTATCGCGCCACCACCTCCGTGCCATGACTCGGCGGCGCGGCTTCCGCGCTCGCGAGAATGTCGGCGCCGTACGAACGCGCGACCGTATTGCAGATGGCGTGCGCACTGAGTGCGACGCCGCGTGCGTTCAGCTTTCCGGCGGCGGCCGCGAGCAGCCCCAGATTGAAGATCGCGCCGCGGTGGGTATTGACGCCACCCGTTGCGGCGAGCATGCGCCGCTCGGCCGCGAGCCCGAGTCTCTGCAGGACGGCGAACGGCGCGTCGTGCTGACCGCTCCGCGCCACCTGAGCGAAGTAATGCCGCAACGAAAACAGACTGCGCACGAACGTCGATACGTCCATGTCCCGATGACTGCCGCAATCGATGCGCGTCACGAGCCCAGGCTTCGGCGCAATCATCACTTCGTCATAGAGCGCATGCACTGCGGCGCGCGCGGCACGGAACGCGAACGCGTCGCGCGCAGGGCGCGAATGCGCAGACCAGCGCGCAAGCGGCCGAAACGACGTCGACGCTTCGAGGTTCATACTCGCGCCTTCTCCACGCGCTTTGCGATTTCCGCTGCGAGCGTGCGGCCGCCGCGTTCGGCTCCGATTGCGTCGCGCCGGTCGGCCGTCGAGCGATGAGCAAGCGCGCCATCGAGCGCACCCGACAGATCGCCATCCCACACGCCTTCGACGATGCCGAGCTTGACGAAGCTCGGCACGCCGGGCGCGAACACCGGCGAACTGGCGCACAACGATTCGAGGCGCTCTAGCGGAATCTGCGTAATACGGCTCATCGCCGGCAGGTTCATCACGTAGATGCGCGCCTCCGGCACCGCGTAGGTCTGATCGGCGATCATGCCGGCCGCGAGGAATCCGCCCGAAATCGCCTGGTCGTAGACGAGGCTCAGCACCTGATGACCGCGTGCGCGCGCCACCTCGAGGCACTTCGCCAGATGCGCGAGATAGCCGTTGTTCGCGAGCAGTTCGTCGCGACGCGATAGCCGCTGCCCGGCGTTGTCGACGAGCAGAAGAATGGGCGCTCCCGGCATCTCCTGCATCACGCGCAGCACATGCGCCGCGAGCGCATGCGCGGTTTCGACGCCGATCGGCGCGTGCCCGACGGTCCCGATCAACGCGACGCGACCGCACGCGCTCGTCCCCTCTCCGGCAATCACGTCGCCTTCAATGTCCGTGCGATGGCCGCGGGGAAAAAGGCTGTCGAGGTAATCAGAGAGCGTCATCGCAAGCATCCCCGTTCGTGGTGCCGCGCAGATGCGCGGTTGCGGCAAGAAATTCCGCGGTGTCGAGTTCGGTCACGTTCGACGGGTCGTCGACGCCCAGCTTCGTCCAGATGTCGAGCGCGTCGCCGCACGCACCGAATCGCGCAATGCGTGCAGCAAGACGCTCATGTTCGGCGAGCATGGCGTCGAGATCGAGCGGAACCGGCCGGTCTAGAAACCCGGCGGCGGCCTCGCGGAACGCGTGGATATCGTCGTCGACGAAGCGATCGATTTCGCCCAGCAGGTAACGATGCTTGCCGCCCATCGTGCGCCAGACGAGCGCACGGTCCTTCGCGTCGAACTCCTCGACGCCCTGCGCGGTTTCGATCACTTCAGGACCGGACACCGACAGCCGCCCCGCTTCGCTCATCACGATCGCATCGCAGCAGCGCGCGACGATGCCCATGCCGCCGTAGCAACCGTTGCCGCCGCCGATCAGCACGATCACCGGGACGCCGGCATGGCGCGCATCGAACACCGCGCGCTGGATCTCCGAGATCGCGACGAGGCCCGCATTCGCTTCGTGCAAACGCACGCCGCCCGTCTCGAGCAGCAGCACGACGGCGGCAGGCTTCTCTTTCGCGGCGCGACGAAGCAGCCCCGTCAGCTTGGCGCCATGAATCTCGCCGACGGCTCCGCCCATGAAACGGCCCTCCTGCGCGGCCACGAATACCCGGGCTTGCGCGAGACGACCCTCGCCGGTCACGATGCCGTCGTCGAACGCGACCGGCACGTCGAGCGCCGCCAGATGAGGGCTCGTCGTGCGTTCGCGCGGATCCAGCCATTCGATGAACGTGCCCGCGTCACACAGTCCATGCGCGCGCTCGCGCGCGGTCGATTCGAGGTAGCTTTGTCGCAGCGGCGCAAGCACGCCGTATGGGACGCCGTCGCGCTGGTTCATGGGCATGTCCCGTCGAGCGTCTGCGAGGCCTGCGAAAGACGCAGGCTCACGACGGCGGGCGTCGCGCCGCTGTCGTTGACGGTAATGCGCGTGTTGGCGAGCGCCCGTGCCGTAACAAAGCGCTCCATCACCGCGCGCCACGTGGTTTCGAAACCGTGAACCGACGTGCGAACGTCGACTTCGCAGCGGCCTTCGAGCGCTTGCCGTTCGACGAGCACTTCGAGGTCGCCGGACGCGACCACGCCCACAATCGCGTACACGCCGCGATCGCTGGACGCGAGGCCGTCGAACGAAAATCGAAGCTCCTCCATTCCCGATGCTCCTGTAGGTATCCTGTAGATTTTCCGTATCTCTGCGCGCGTTCGCGAACGCAGAAAATCGCTACCAGTTGCGAAAGCGTTTCGGCGGATCGTAAAGTCCGCCGGACCAGCGCACGAGGTCCTTGATCGACCGCGCTGCAAGCAGGTCGCGCGTCGCATCCAGTGGATTGACGCCGATGTCTTCCGGTCGCCGTATCGCACCGCGCGCGCGCAATGCCTCGACCATCCGCGCGTCGCGCGCGAGACCGGCGGCCGTAAAACCGCTCACGCCGCGGATCGCCTGCTCCCGCTCCTCCGCGTTGCGGCACAGCAGCAGGTTCGCGATGCCTTCTTCCGTGACGATATGGGTCACGTCGTCGCCATAAACCATCACGGGTGGCAGCGCCATGTCGAATTGCGGCATTAATTCCCACGCGTCGAGCCGTTCGACGAACGTCGGCTGCATCTTTTCGCCAAACGTCTCTACCATCTGCACGACGAGCTTGCGACCTCGCGGCATGCCGCCGGAACCGCTCGACGACGCTTCCCGTCCCGCCTTCAGCCAGGCGTCGCTCGTGTGACGGCGCGCGCGCGAATCGCAGCCGAAATTGGGTGCGCCGCCGAAGCCTGTCATCCGGTTACGGGTGGCCGTGGAGCTATTGCCCTGCAGGTCGATCTGCAACGTCGAACCGATGAAGAGATCCGAATAGTGGCCGGCGAGCTGGCAGAACACGCGATTCGATCGCAGGCTGCCGTCCGGGCCCGTAAAGAAGATGTCCGGCCGGGCAGCCACATACTCTTCCATGCCCAGTTCCGAGCCGGCCGAGTGAATCGACTGCACGAAACCCGATTCGATCGCAGGAATCAGCGTGGGACACGGGTTCACCGACATGTGCGTGCAGATCTTGCCGCGCAGGCCGAGTTTTTCCGCGTAGGTGGGCAGCAGCAGCTCGATCGCCGCCGTATCGAAGCCGATGCCGTGATTCAGCCGCGTCACGCCATACTCGGCATAGATGCCCTTGATGACCATCATCGCCATCAGGATCTGGATCTCGGTGATCGCAGCGGGGTCGCGCGTGAAGATCGGCTCGATGTAGTGCGGCCGCGGTGCACGCACCACGAAGTTGACCCAGTCGCACGGGACATCGACGCGCGGCACGCGGTCCACCAGTTCGTTGACCTGAGCGATCACGATGCCGTTCTTGAACGCAGTCGCCTCCACCACGGCTGGCGTATCTTCGGTATTCGGCCCGGTATAGAGATTGCCGTCGCGATCCGCGCTTTGCGCCGCGATGAAGCTCACGCGTGGCGTGAGATCGCAAAAATAGCGGCCGTACAGCTCGAGATACGTATGGATCGCGCCGATGCGCACCTTGCCTTCGGCAACGAGATTCGCGAGCCGCACGCCTTGCGGCCCGGAATACGAGAAGTCCAGATCGCGAGCAATGCCTTTGTCGAAGATATCGAGGTGTTGCGGCAACGCGATGTTCGACTGTACGACGTGCAGATCGTGGACACGTTGCGGATCGACTTTCGCGAGGCACGCCGCAAGAAAGTCCGCATGCTTCTGGTTGTTGCCCTCGATGCACACGCGATCGCCCGGTTCGAGCACCGCTTCGAGCAGTTGCACGACGGCCCCTGGTTCCACCAGCCTGCCATGCGCGAATTCGCTGCCTCGCTCAAGCCGCGCGGCCTTGCTGGCCGCAAGCCGGTTCCACTGCATCTCGACGTCTCGCTTCATCTGATCTCCGTACGAACACGGCCGAGTCGGACAATGCAGCCCCCGCCGCTGTCGTCAACTTATATGCCTCTGATATTTATCATGCGTCGAGTGTAGATGTCGTCCGCACGACTGCCTAACAGTGTTTACCCTTATTTAACAAGAAGGCGAGATAAATTGGAGCGATCGGAAGGAAAGGACGTCAGCACGGCCCGATGTTCGCGCGGTCGCTCTCGAGTGCGCTCCGTGCGAGACGCTCGCCGAAGTCGATCAGGCTGTCGCTCGCTGCGGCCGCCACATCGGCGTCGCCCGAAGCGATCGCGCGCGCGAGCGCCGCATGGCGACACGCAGACTCTGCAAGCACCTGAGCATCGCCCGCACGCTGGAACCAGAAGCGGCGTGACGGGCCCTGCAAAAGCCTGATCGTATCGACGACGAATTCGTTGCTGCATGCGGCGAGGCACAGTTCGTTGAAGGCCTTGTCCGCGTGGACGAAGCACAGCGTGTCGGTGCTTGCGGCTGCGTTCTCGAAATCCACCGCGAGTTCGAGCAGCTGCGCGCGCTGTGCGTCGCTGCATTCGCGGGCCGCAAGCCGTGCGAGCAGGCGCTCGACTTCGCGGCGCATCGCCAGCAGACGCAGCTGCGTATGCGGATCGATCGTGCGGACGACGATGCCGCGCTTCGGCCGGACCTCAAGGAGATTTTCGCGTTGGAGCCGCCGCACTGCCTCGCGCGTGGGCATGCGGCTCATGCCGATCAGATCGCTCAACTGCGCTTCAGAAACCGTGGCGCCCGGCGCGATGCGCTGCGTGACGATCGCCTCTTCGAGCAGCCGGTAGGCCAGGGTCGCGAGCGTGTCGGGCTTGCCCGCGCGGCCTGCGGCGTCGGCAGCGTCTGGAGCACTCCCGGAAGAAGCACGCATGGGGGACTACAGTTCGGTCAGGGTAGCGAGCGTGAACGCTTCGATGTTGTCGAGCAGTGCATCAAGTGCCTTGCCCGCGTCTTCAGCATTGCCGTCGGCGATCGCCCGCGCGACCGCGCCGTGCAGACGTGCCATCTCAGGCAGATCGGCCGCGCGCTTGTAGTGGTAGTACCAGAAGCGTCGCGACAGGCCATGCATCAGTCGCATCGCGCTTTCGGCGAATTCGTTGCGCGCCGCGATCAGACACAGCTCGTTGAACTCCCGGTCGAGCCGCACGAAGCTGACGTCGTCGTTCGCCGCCGCCGCCTCGGCGAATTCGGCCGCCAACTGGCTGAATACCTCGCGCTCTTCAGGCGTCGCACTGCGCGCCGCGCTCCGGCACACCAGCCGTTCGACTTCGCGGCGCGTGCGCAACAGCTTCAGTTGCTTCTTCACGTCGATCTCCGGCACCAGCAGCCCGCGCTGCGGCAGGATCACGATCAGGTGTTCGCGTGCCAGCCGCTGGATCGCCTCGCGAATCGGCGTGCGGCCGATGCCTGTCATTTCGCTCAACGACAGTTCAGAAACGGACGCGCCCGGCGCGATCTGCAGCGTGACGATCGCTTCCTCGATTTGCGTGTAGGCCTGTTCGGTCAGGCTCTCGGTCTGCGGCCGCTTGAACCGTTCGGTGCGCGGCGCGCGCGCCGACGTGGATGCGCGCGCGCGTGACGGTCTGGTTGCTGTGGTGGACTTGCGGGCGGTTCGTTCGACAGGCATGAAAACCTCGGCTGCGTATTGCATATATACGCATTGTATATGACGGTCATGCCGCATGTCAGCGAGCTGTCAGCCACGCCGTGGCCCTCACCGCGGGCCGTCGAATCAGATCGGCGTCATCACGTTCAGTTCGTCGACGGTCAGTTGCGGGCCGTCGAGCGTCACACGCGAATGATCGTTCCTGAAGCGCTCGATGACCGGTTTCAGTTCCTCTTTCACGTGCCTGTCGTCGTAGCCGTTGAACAGCGTGCCCAGCAGACCGCGTCGCAGGTCGCTCGTGCCCAGCACCCAGTCCGCGATCGGAAACGTGAGATTCATGTTGTACTTCATCATGATTCCCATGTTGTGATGCGCGGTGTGGTGGCGCCGGATCGTATTGACGAACGGCACGTTGCGCACGAACCAGTTGTCGTGGACGTGGCAGCAGTAGTGAAACGTCTCGTAGGTCAGGTACATCGCGACCATCGTGATGAAGACGATATAGCCCGCGTTGGCATCGAAGACCAGCGACGCGACGAAGCCGAGCACCGTACCGCCGACACCGAGCGTGATGAGCACGCGCCACGGAAAAAACACGATGCGGAATTCACGCGACGAGTCGATCGTGGGCTCGTTGTCGGTGAAGTATTGATGGTGCTGACGCGTATGGCGCTCGTAGATCGCGCGCAACGCGAAGACGTCGATGCGACGGTGCATCACGAAGCGGTGCATTGCCCATTCGACGAAATTGCCCGCGAGGAATACCGGTATCGCGAGCAGCCATTCCCAGCCCGCCGCGTGCAGGTGATGCACGCAATACCAGATCGCCGTCACACCGGCCGCATATAACACGGCGACATGCAGCAGCCCGTTGTAGAGCGGACTGATATCGGCCTTGTACTGCTCCCTGAACTTGCGTTGACGCTCGGTCATCATGGTCGTCTCCTGTATGTTGAGCCTCGCCAGCGGCCATCCATCTAACATATTAGTTGAATATTTATTGTCGTCAAGAAATCGGAGCGGCGGGCGGGCAAGGGTTTTCACCGAGTTCGCCATGCCATGCGCGCATCACGATGTCCCGATAGGCGACAGCGGCGTCCGCGACGGGGAACGCTTTGGCGAGACGGGTGACGCCAAGCGCGTCGTGCGTCAGCGCGTCGAGCGCTTCGTGTGCAATTCCGAGCTCGCGCATATCGGACGGAATGCCGAGCGCACGAACGAGTTCGCGCAACGCATGCGCCAGTGCCACGATTACCGCGTCGGGATCGGTCCCGGCAATGCCGAACAGGGCTGCAATCTCCATCAGTTCCGCCTCGCGCGTCTTCGCGAGGGCGCCGATCACGTACGGCAGCATGACCGCATTGGTGGTGCCGTGCGAGCGGTGCGTGAGCCCTGCGACTGCGTAGGCGATGCCGTGGACTGCGTTGAGTCCGGCGCTGCCGTACGACAGCGCCGCGTAAATGCTCGCGTAGCACATGCCTGTGCGCGCCTCGACATCCGCTCCGTTTTCGTAGACGCGACGCAGATAGCTCACGCACAACTCGATCGCCTCCCGCGCAAACATCATGGTCAGCGACGAGCGTCCGCTATAGCCCGGATCGGGATGGCCGTCGCGTCCGAATGGCGCGGAGTCCATCGTCAGATACGATTCGATCGCATGCGTGAGCGCATCGATGCCGGCATCGGCCGTCACGTTCGGTGGGCAGCTGTAAGTGAATTCCGGATCGACCAGCGCAATCTGAGGTCTCAACGCGTTGTCCATCACGGCGACTTTGGTGGCGTTCTCCGGGTCGACGAGAATCGCGCCGGGCGTCGCTTCGGAGCCGGTGCCGGCCGTTGTCGGCAGCGCAATCAGCGGCAGCGGCCGTGGCGCCTCGTCGAGCGCGCCGACGAATTCGCGCACTGGACGTCCGTCGCGCAGCGTAAGGCACAACGCCTTCGCGAGATCGATGTTGCTGCCGCCCCCAAGCGCGACCACGTGATCCGCGTCGGCGCCGGCGAGCGCCTCGCGCACGCGGCAGGTCGCGTCGTCGACGAGCGTCGTGCGCGGGTCCGGTTCGCCGCCGTCGAATACTTCGTACGCGATGCCGCACGCCTGCGCGGCCTGTACGTATTCGGTCACCCATGGAGTGCGCCCGGTGAAAAACCGGTCCGTCACCAGCACGCCGCGCCGGTATCCGAGACGCGCAACCAGTTCCGGCAACTGGCGACGTGCGCCGGCGCCGATGACGAGGCGCCCGGGCGCGCAAAAATGAATCGTATCGTCAATTCTCATGGGCTTCCCACGGTGTGCGTTTGTTCGGCAAGGAAGAGGTGCATCGCATCGGCAAGCGCGGCGCTGGGTACGGCAGGAATCGTGTGGCCACCATCCACGATCTCGACGAGACGCGCACGAGGAAGTCCACGGGCGAGCCAGTACGCATGCCGTTCAGGCGGGCCCTGTTGTATATTAGTTATGTATTAGATGAATATTCCATCTCGTTGTCAAGCGGACTTGCGCTGCCCGAACTCGACAAGCGTGCGGGTAGCGTGCAATGCGCGCGGTGCGCGAGTTGGCAACGAAGGAGGGGAAGGCTGGAAGACGGAGACCGGATCGGGAGGATATTGAGTCGAGTCTGCCCGGAACGCCCGAAGAGCGCGTCTTCCAAATTGAAAAACCCACGCTCCGGGAAACGCGGGGTTGGTCATCGGCCTGAATCTGCCAGGAAAGGTCTGCGGAACTGATTCTCCTTCGTGCAGGCTTTATGTAACTCGTCGCGTCAGTTCCCGGAATCCGGCGGGACCATCAGCGTGCTCAGCCATTTGAGCACCCCCTGCTTCGACTTCTTTCGCGGAACTCGAAACCGCGAAGAGAGATCGTGCTTTTTCTTGTCCGTTAGTGCGTCCAGTGTGCCGCTGTGTTCCCGGAGCAGCCTACCCATGCCTCTACCCACGAATTCATGCAGAACCCCTATGTAGACAGCTGAAACGCGAATAGACGCCAGCGTCAGGAAACATGACGATCAATAACTTGCGGACGTTGGCTGCCGGCCATCCAAGGGGCGCATCGGAAGGTCCGGGCGGAAGGCAGCAGAGTCCATCTCCCGACCGCGAATGCCCGCCAGGTTTGACTCCCTTACGGATCGCCGCCTACCCCCAATCGTCCCCATACTGCGCGCGATATCACCGCATCGAAATAAAACCCTGATTCTCTGAGCCGCTATTTGGAATGTTAGTCTTCGACGCTTTTCGCGCCTTCGGCCGAAAGCCGAAGGCTATGAGCGGTACGCCCACATGTCCAGCAGCCGCCCCGGGAATTCGCCGCCGTTATCGGCAAACAGGAAACATGGCGCACGGCGCGTGACGGCGCTCAGAAAGGCCGAACCGGACACCGGTAGCGGAAACCGTTACCCTGTGTCCCGCTGGACGGAAAGGTTATTTCACGCAAGCGCGCAGGCAACTCGAACAGCGCGGCCTGGTCCACCTCGTGGAGAATCGACCAGCAATCCTGATAATGCCTGCGCGACTGGCACTCAAGATTCGCCCCAGCTCCTCGACCGGAACAGGTCGAGGAGCGCATGCACTTGCATGCTCAACGACACTTCGCGGCACCAGACCGCACCGACGTCCATTGTCGGCACGGCAACGCTCAGATCGCGCCGGCTGATGCGCTTGCCCTCCAGCGACCACGGGCGATAAACCAGATCGGAGAGAATCGTCACGCCCTCGCCGAGCGCAACGAGGCTACGCACCGCTTCGATCGACGTGCTCTGCATCCGCACGCGCGGCGCCAAACCGAACGGCCCCCAATAGCTCTCGACCGTGCGTACGTGCTCGTCCATGTCGAGCAGCAGGAAGTTTTCGCGAGCCACATCGTCCAGGGTAACGCGCTGCGCGTCGAGCAACGGATGATCGGGAGGCGTCCATAGCTTGCGCGGCGAACGAATCAGCGTTTCGCATTTCAGTGCGTCATGCAAGGCAGTATTCGACACGAGCAGCAGCGCAAGATCCAGTTCGCCGTCGATCAGCATGCGCTCGACCGTTTCGCGTTCGCGCTCGATCACGTCCACTTGCAGCTTCCCAAAACGCCGCGTAATGGCCGACAACATCGCGGGCAGCAAGTACGCGGAAATGGTTTCCGTCACGCCGATACGCACATGGCCCGCAATCTGCCCGGGCTCTTCCTGCGCCGCGATCACTGCGTGATCCACCGACTGCTGCGCCTGCTGGACGTGACGCAGAAAACGCACGCCCGCATCGGTGAGCCGCACGCCCTTCGCATGACGCGCGAGCAACGGAACGTTCACGGCGTCTTCGAGCTTTTGCAGCGCGATGGTCATCGACGACTGCGAGACGTTGCACAGATTCGACGACTGCGAAATCTGCCCGGTATCGGCCACCGATAAAAAGTACTCAATCTGACGCAAGGTGATGTGCTGCGGCATCGTCGAAGCCTGCCTGAGATATTGATGAATTGAATAATGCCGCATCAAAAATATGAAATTGGCATTTCTTTCAGACTCGTAGGATGGAGCCATGGAACCGGACACCGCCGTCGACGCACTGGAAAAGAAAGGCTACTGCACCCTCTGCCGATCGCGCTGCGGCACGATCAATGTCGTGCGCGGCGATCTGCTCACCGAAGTGCGCCCCGACCACGAACATCCCACCGGCCACGCGATGTGCCTGAAGGGCAAGTCCGCGCCGGAACTGGTACACAGCCCGCACCGCGTGCTCTATCCGATGCGCCGGACCGCGCCCAAGGGCGCCGCCGATCCCGGCTGGCAGCGCATAGGCTGGGACGAAGCGCTCGATGAGATCGCCGTGAAACTCGGCGCGCTGCAGCGCGAGCACGGCGCGGAATCCGTGGCGTTCGGCGTCACCACGCCCAGCGGCACCCCGATGAGCGACAGCATCGACTGGGTCGAGCGCTTCATCTGGTCGTACGGCAGCCCCAATATCTGCTACGCCACGGAAATCTGCAACTGGCACAAGGATGTGGCGCACACGTTTACGTTCGGTTGCGGCATGCCGACCGCCGACTATCGCCACAGCGAAGTCGTGCTGCTGTGGGGCACGAATCCGGCCAGCACCTGGCTCGCTCAGGCCGACGCCATCGCGGAAGGGCGGCGCAAAGGCGCGAAGCTGATCGTCGCCGATCCGCGCCCGACCGCGCTCGCCCGCGAAGCCGATGTGTGGCTGCGCGTGCGTCCGGGTACCGATGCGGCGCTGGCGATGGGCATCGCGCGGCGTATCGTCGAGACCGGCGGCTACGACGAAACCTTCGTGCGCGCATGGACCAACGCGCCACTGCTCGTGCGCCGCGACAACGGCCTCTTTCTTCGCGAGCGCGACGTGGATGGTCACGCGGCCAGCAATCGCTATATGGTGTGGAACGCGTCGCACAACCGCGTGGAAGCGCTCGGCAACGAAGCCGGCACCACGCCCGCCGACTTTGCGCTCGACGGTAGCTACACGATTGCGTCGATCGAGTGCGAGCCGGCGTTCGCCTGCTACACGCGCGCGCTCGACGCCTTCACGCCCGAGCGCGTGGAAACGATCACTGGCGTCGCGCCCGAAGCGCTCGAACACGCCGCCGGCCTGCTCGCGCCCGGCCGCCGCATCGCGTATCACGCCTGGTCGGGGGTCGGGCAGCACACCAACGCGACGCAAACGGAGCGCGCCATCGCCACGCTTTACGCGTTGACGGGCGCCTTCGACACGCGCGGCTCAAACCGCGAATTCGCGAGGCACCCGGTCAACGCCGTGAGCACGTATGCGCTGCTCGCGCCGCAGCAACGCGCGAAAGCGCTCGGCCTCGACGAGCGCCCGCTCGGGCCGCCCTCGCAAGGCTGGATCAGCGCGCGCGACATGTACCGAGCGATACTGGACGGCGAGCCGTACAAGGTTCGTGCGCTGTTCGCCTTCGGCACCAACCCGCTTGTCTCGCAACCCGACGCAGAAGCGGCACACGCCGCGCTGAGCGAGCTTGAATTCCACGTGCACTGCGACCTGTACGAAACGCCGTCCTCGCGCTATGCGGATATTTTTTTGCCGGTCAACACGCCGTGGGAACGCGAGGGCTTGCGCATCGGCTTCGAGATCGACGAGCGCGCGGTGGAACTCGTGCAGTTGCGTCAGCGCATGGTGACGCCGCGCGGCGAAAGCCGCGCCGATTACGACATCGTGTTCGCGCTCGCCACGCGCCTCGGCATGAGCGAAGCGTTTTTCGGCGGCAGCATCGAAGCGGGATGGAATCACATGCTCGCGCCGCTCTGCCTCGATGTCGAAATGCTGCGCGCGCATCCGCAAGGCATCGCGCGTCCGCTCGTGCAGCGCGAAAAGCAATACGCATTGCCCGTGCACGACGGCGCGCGCGGCTTTCGCACTGAAACGCTGCGCGTCGAACTGTATTCGGAAAAGCTGCTGCGCCACGGCTACCCGCCCGTGCCCGACTATGTGCCGCCCGCGGGCTTCGCGAGCGACGCGCGCGATCCGGCGTTTCCGTACACGCTTACCTCGACCAAGAACGGTTACTACTGCCATAGCCAGCATCGCGGCGTGACGCGACTGCGCAAACGCGCGCCCTGGCCCGTCGTCGAAATGGGCGCGGCGATCGCGGCGAAACACGGCTTCGAAACCGACGACTGGGTAATTCTGCGCACCGCACGCGGCGCAGCGCGCTTCGTCGCGCGTATCGAGCCCGCGCTCGCCGACGACGTGCTGATCGCCGAATACGGCTGGTGGCAAGCCTGCGACGAACTCGGGATGCCGGGCTTCCCGGCGCGCGGAGGACTCAACAGCAACTTCAGCAACCTCGTTTCGCGCAAGCACTGCGATCCGCTGAGCGGCTCCATGCCGATGCGCGCGCTCGCCTGCGACGTGCGGGCCGATCCGTCGTTCGAGCGCGCGCGCCGCGTGTGGCGCGACTGGCGCGCCTTCGTCGTCACGCATCTCGCGGACGAAGCCGAAGGCGTACGCACCGTCACCTTCCTCGCGAAAGACGGCGGCACGTTGCCCGACTATCTGCCGGGCCAGCACGTGAGCGTACATCTCGCCACGCTCGGCGAACGCGGCACGACGCGCGCGTATTCGCTCGTGGGCACGGCGCAGGAGCGCGCTCGTCGCAGCTATACGATCTGCGTGCGCCATCGGAAGGAAGGCGCAATGTCGGGCCATATTCATCGCAGACTGCGCGTGGGCGACGAAGTGGCGTTGCGCGCGCCCGGCGGCAATTTCGTGCTGCCGATGCGCTCGCGCCAGCCCGTCGTCATGATCGCGGGCGGCATAGGCATCACGCCGTTCATTTCGTATCTGGAGTCGCTCGCGCACGACACGTCGGCGAAAAACCGCCCTGAAATGTGGCTCTTTTACGCGAACCGCGACGGTGCGGCTCATGCGTTCAAGACGCGCCTCGCGCAGTTGCGTGAGCAGATGCCCCAGCTGCACGTATTCGATTGCTACGCGCAGCCGCGCCCGAATGTCGACATCGCGGGCGTCGATTACGACCGCGCCGGCTATCTCGATGCATCCGTCGTCAGCGATGCCCTCGTCACACGCCGCGCGCGCTTTTACCTGTGCGCCGCCGAATCGATGATGAACGCGATCGCCGATGCCTTGATCGCGCGCGGCGTGCCTGCCTTCGACATCTTCAGGGAAGCGTTCCGCTCGCCCGCCATGCCGCGCGCCGACGCTTCGCAGGCCTTCATGGTGACCTTCGCGCGCTCGCACAAGACCGCGCGCTGGACCGCGGCGCAAGGCAGCCTGCTGTCGTTCGCGGAACACCATGGCGTCGCCTTGCCGAGCGGTTGCCGCGTCGGCCAGTGCGAAAGCTGCGCGGTGCGCATCGCGCGAGGCGCCATCGATCATTTGTCGGGCCACGCGCCCGATGAACCCGACATGTGCTTCGCGTGCCAGGCGATTCCGCTGTCGGACGTCGTCGTCGACGCATGACCGCATCAGCTGTCGGTCCAGCAATTGTTCTATTACACCAACACACCGAGGGGAATTGAAGATGGAACAGGTCACACGGGCAAAACCGCTAACGCCGGAACACGCGGCGGGCAATACGCTGGAACGCATGGCCGGGTGCGTCACGCGCTGGGCGGAATCCTGGTTCCCCGACGCCTATATTTTCGCGGCCATCGCGGTCGTGGTCGTCGCCCTGGGTGCGCTGGCGATCGGTGCGCCGGTGCAGCGCGTGGGCATCGCATTCGGCGACGGCTTCTGGAGCCTGATTCCGTTCACCATGCAGATGGCCGTCGTGGCGATTTCCGGCTACGTCGTCGCGGTGTCGCCGCCCGCGTCGAAAGCGATCGCGCGGCTCGCGCGCCTGCCCAGAACCGCGCGCGGCGCGGTGATGTTCGTGGCGTTCGTGAGCATCGTCGCATCGCTGTTCAACTGGGCGATCAGCCTCGTGTTCAGCGGCCTGCTGGCACGCGCGCTCGCACGCCGCACCGACTTGCGCATGGACTATCGCGCGGCGGGCGCAGCGGCGTATCTCGGCATGGGCGCGACGTGGGCGCTGGGCCTGAGTTCCGCTGCCGCGCAGTTACAGGCCAACCCCGACAGTCTGCCCAAAACGCTGCTCGCGATCACGGGCGTGATTCCGTTCTCCGAGACCATCTTCCTGCCGCAGTCGCTGCTGATGGTCGCGGTGCTCACCGTCGTGTCGCTCGCTATCGCGGGTTTATCCGCGCCGGTCGGTGAGCGCGCGCGCACGGCAGAAGACCTCGGCGTCCCGCTCGACGGCATCGACATCAAGCTGGAAAAGCCCGCGCTTCCGGGCGAGTGGCTCGAATACAGCCCGCTCGTAACGAGCCTGATCGTGCTGCTCGGCCTCGTGTGGATCGGCCACGAGTTCTCGACGAAGAATCCGCTGCTCGCGATCTCGAACCTCAACACGTACAACTTCGTGTTCATCCTGCTCGGGATGCTGCTGAACTGGCGTCCGCGTCGCTTCCTCAACGCCGTGGCGAAGTCGGTGCCGTCCACGGCTGGCGTGCTGATCCAGTTTCCGCTCTACGGCGGCATCGCCTTCATGCTGACCAAGTCGGCCGCGCCCGGCGGCACGCCTCTGGCCGAGCATCTGGCGCACTTCTTCGTCGCCATTTCGACGCAAGGCGCGTTCCCCGCGGTGATGGGCGTGTATTCGGCCGTGCTCGGTTTCTTCGTGCCTTCGGGCGGCGGCAAGTGGATCATCGAGGCGCCCTATGTGATCGAAGCGGCGAAAGCGCTGCACGTACACCTCGGCTGGTCGGTGACGGTCTACAACGCCGCGGAGGCACTGCCGAACCTCATCAATCCGTTCTGGATGCTGCCGCTGCTCGGCGTGCTCGGCCTGCGCGCCAAAGACGTGGTCGGCTTCACGTTCACACAACTGATCGTGCACGTGCCGCTCGTCGTGTTCATGCTGTGGGCGCTCGCACCGACGCTGAGCTATCACCCGCCCGTCATGCCCTGAACGTCCAGTGACTTGAAGAAGGACACGCTGCTCATGAAGATTCTCGATTCCGCCACGACACGCGACGCGCTGCCATTCCCCGACCTGACCGCCGCACTGCGCGAGATGTTCGTCGTGGGTTGTCACGTGCCGCTACGGCATACTCACAAAATCGCGACGGAAAGCGCCGAGGGCACCGTGCTCATCATGCCGGCGTGGCAGGAAGACCGCTACCTCGGCATCAAGACCGTCAACATTTTTTCGGGCAATACCACGCACGGTTTGCCTGGCCTGCATTCCACCTACATGCTCTACGACGCGCGCACCGGTGTGCCGCTCGCGCAACTGGACGGCGACGAGATCACGTCCCGGCGCACGGCGGCGGCGTCCGCGCTCGCCGCGAGCTTTCTCGCCCGCAAGGACTCGACGCGCATGACGCTCGTGGGTACGGGGCGCGTGGGCAAACTGGTACCGCAGGCATATCGCGCCGTCCTGCCGATTCGCGAGGTCGAGGTCTGGAGCCGCAATCGCGCGTCGTCCGAGCGGCTTGTCGAGGAACTCGCCGAACAAAGCTTCGAGGCCCGCGTCGTCGACGATCTTGCCGCGAGCGTAGCGCGCGCCGATATCGTCACTTGTGCGACGCTCGCGACCGAACCGGTCGTGCGCGGCGAGTGGCTCGCGCCGGGCTCACATCTCGATCTGATCGGCAGTTTCACGCCCGCGATGCGGGAAGCCGACGATGCGTGTTTCAGGAGCGCGCGCATTTTCGTCGATACGGTCGAGGCATTCCAGAAGTCCGGCGATCTACTCGGACCGCTGCAGCGCGGCGTGCTCAGCCATCCCGAGCAATGGCCTACGCTGGAAACGCTGTGTCGCGAGCAAGCGCGAGGCCGCACGAACAACGACGAGCGCACTGTCTTCAAATCGGTGGGAACGGCGCTGGAGGATCTCGCCGCGGCGGTGCTGGTTTATGAAGCCGCGGCGAGAAAAGCACGCTGAGGCCTTACCCGGCAAAGCTGGCGATAATCCTTCGGGGACGATTCGCCGCCGTCTGCGTAATGACTTCGTGCGGAAATTGTGTGGAAGAGACCGGGACGGAGCAAGCACGGCGTTATCCACGAAGCCACCCGAAACAGTGGAGTTACAGGAAAATCCAGGAGAGTACGAAAATGGCCGGGAAGGCCAAAATGGCGGAAGGCAGCAGGAGTCGAACCTACCTGGGAGCGGCTGACGCCCCCAACTGGGTTTGAAGCCCAGCCGTACCACCCGATACGGATGCCTTCCTTCGTGTTCGCGCGAGACGAGAAGTGAAGCGATGAAGATGACCGTCGGCCGTCAAAGCAGTTCATGCAGCCGGCTGTCGGTGCGCAACAGGTGCCTGTCGCGCTGGAAGCGAGTATATCCAACGCGGTCGAAGAACTCCAGAATCTGGATCGCGCGCTTGCGGCCAAGACCCGTTGCATCGCGAAACGCCGCCGCGCCCACCGTGCCGCCCTCGTCCGCCGCAATCCGCTCGACCACGCGCGCCAGTTCGCGAACAATCTGCGGGTCGTAGAAGAGATCCCGCACCACCTGATACACACCGCCGAGGCGCGCGAGCTTGCGCAACAACGCCCGCACGCTATCCTCCGGCTGCCGCGTGTCGCGCGCGAGATCGCGAACCCACGGTGGGTCGAATCGCCCGGCGGCGATCAGCGGACGCAGTTGCGCAGCAAGCGTCTCCTCGCGCGTATCGAGCGCGACCGAATGCGACGGCAGATGCAGCCACGGACCGCTGCGAACGACACTGCCGTCCGCCACCAACGCGTCGATCGACGCGCGCCACACCGCGTCGCCCGCGAGCGGCGCCGCGATGCGCCGCAAACGCGCGGCGTCGGGCCCCTGCTCGTCCGGCGAGCGCACATGGAAATCGCGCAACGCATCGACGATCGCATCGCGCAGACGTTCCCAGTTGCTCCGCGCGATCACGACACCGTCTTCCGCGCGGCCTTGCGGCGCGATCTCGATTGCGTCGGGGGGCAACGCGAGCGCGTCGGGCGGCAAGCCGGTCAGCTGCATCAGCATCGTGCGCGCGATGCCGCGCGGCGCCTCTTCGATCAGCGGCGCAATGCGCGCGTCGTCGACCCACACGCGCAACGCATCGAGCCACGCGCGACGCTCCGGCGTGCGTCGGCGACGCGCCGGCCCGAACGGATCGAGCACGCGTCCGCCGCCGATCGTGCGGCTAGCCTGCGCATTGCGCACGATGAAGCGATCGCCGGGCAGCGTCGAAATCGGCGCGTCGAACACCAGTTGCACGCGTGCGCTGTGTCCGGGCGCGAGCGTGTCGCCGTCGAGCAGCGCGACGTTCGCGACGCGATGCGTGGTGCCGAGATGCACGTGCAGCGGCGACCAATGCTGCAGCGTGACGCCGCCGTCGTCGAACAGTTGCAGTTCGACGTCGATACGCGGCGACGTCTGCACAAGACGCGCGTCGACGATCCAGTCGCCGCGCGCAATCTGCTCCCGGTCGATGCCGGCGAGATTCAGCGCGCAACGCTGGCCGGCGTGCCCCTGTTCGGCGGCGCGATTCTGCGCGTGGATGCTGCGCACGCGCACCGGCACGCCCGCGGGCGACAGCATCACCGACTCGCCGACGCTCACGCGCCCCGCGAACACCGTGCCCGTAACGACAGTGCCCTGCCCGGTCAGCGTAAACACGCGATCCACCGCGAGGCGGAAGAGACCGTCATCGCGGCGCGCGTGCCACGCGATCGCCTGCCCGCGCACATACGCATCGAGTTGCGCGACGCCCGCGTCGCCGGTCTGCGTCGCGTTGGTCTCGAAGATCGGCGCATCGGCGAGCATCGTCGTCGAGAGCCACGCGCGGATCTCGTCGCACACCTGCGCGAGACGCGCGGCATCGACGCGATCGCATTTCGTCAGCGCGACCGCGCCATGCGCGACGCCGAGCAGTTGCAGGATCGCGAGATGTTCGCGCGTTTGCGGCATCACGCCGTCGTCGGCGGCGATCACCAGCAGCGCGAAATCGATTCCGCATGCGCCTGCCGCCATCGTATGCACGAGCCGTTCGTGGCCCGGCACGTCGATGTAGCCGAGCACGTCGCCGTTCGCAAGCGGCGTGTACGCATAGCCGAGTTCGATCGAAATGCCGCGCGCCTTCTCTTCCTTCAGACGATCGGTATCGACACCCGTCAGCGCGCGAACCAGCGTCGTCTTGCCATGATCGATATGGCCTGCCGTGCCGACGATCACAGCCGCAACTCCGTCAGCTGCGCGATGAATTCGGCCTCTTGCGCCGCTTCGATGCAACGCAGGTCGAGCCGCAACGCGTCGTCGGCGATGCGGCCGATCACCGGTCGCGGCAGCGCACGCAGCGCGCGTTCGAGCTTCATCAGCGCGCGGCCGCTGCCGCCCTTGCCGGCATGGCGCACGACGAGTCCGAAGCTCGGCAGCACGTCCACCGGCAATGCGCCGCTGCCGATCTGGCTGAACATCGGCTCGGCGCCGGCGACGTACGCATCGCCGAGCGCGCGTTGCAGCGCCGGCAGCGCGCGTTCGGCGGCAGCTTGCATGTCGGCCGCGGCGCGCGTGAGCAGACGCAGCGTGGTCAGCCGCTCGCGCAGAAATTCGGGCGCCTGATAAAGACGCAGCACCGGTTCGAGCGCCGCGAGCGTCAGCTTGCCGACGCGCAGCGCGCGTTTTAGCGGATGCTTCTTGATCTTGGCGATCAGGTCCCTGCGGCCGACGATCAGCCCGGCCTGCGGGCCGCCGAGCAGCTTGTCGCCGCTGAACGTGACGAGGTCCGCACCACCTTCGATGGTCGCGCGCACGGTTGGCTCGGCCGGCAGCCCCCATTGCGTGAGGTCCGTCAGCGTGCCGCTGCCGAGATCGACCGCCACCGGCAATCCATGCTGCCGTGCAAGCGGCGCGAGTTCGTCGAGTTCGACGCTGTTCGTGAACCCGCTGATCGCGTAGTTGCTGCAGTGGACTTTCATCAGCAGCGCGGTACGCGCGCCGATCGCCTGTTCGTAGTCGCGCAGATGCGTGCGGTTCGTCGTGCCGACTTCGCGCAGGCGCGCGCCGGCGCGGCTCATGATGTCGGGAATCCGAAACGCGCCGCCGATCTCGACGAGTTCGCCGCGCGACACGATCACTTCCTTGCGCGTCGCGAGCGCGGACAGCAACAGCAGCACGGCCGCCGCGTTGTTGTTCACGACGGTCGCGGCTTCCGCACCGGTCAACTCGCAGATGAGGTCGTCGATCAGATCGTCGCGGTCACCGCGCTTGCCCGTAGCGAGATCGAATTCGAGGTTGGCCGGCTGCGTGAGCGCCTGCACGACGGAACGCACCGCCTCGTCCGGCAGCAGCGCGCGGCCGAGATTCGTATGCAGCACGGTGCCGGTCAGGTTGAACACGGTCCGCAGACGGCTTTGCGAACGCGCGTCGAGCGCGCGAGCGGTAGCGGCAATCGCGTCGTCGAGCGCGAACGGTTCGTGATCCGGGGAGGCCGACGCCGACATCGACGCCGACTCGAAAGCGCCCGCCTGCACGTCGCGCCGCCACCCATCGAGCGTCGCGCGAATCGCGGTCAGCACCTGCGTGCGTCCATACTGCGCGATCAGCGGCTCCGCGCCGGCCGATGCGATCACGCGCTCGACCGACGGCATCCGTGCCAGCAACGCATTCAACGAGCGCGCGTCGACGCGGCCGGTCGCCGCGTCCGTAGTGGTTTCGCTCACGACGTCGTCCTCATCCGATGTCACTCGTCCGCGGGCGCTTCGGGCCACAGAAACGGATTCGGGCTCGCGCGCCGGTAGCCGGCCTCGCCCATCAGCAGGTCGAGCGTCAGGCTCGCGAGATCGTCCGCGAACGGTTCGTACTCCATGTCCTTTTCCATGTAGCCGATCTTGCGGTACGTGTGGCACTCGTCGCACGATTCGGCCTTCAGCGCGTCACTGCCGCCTTCGATGCCGTGGTACGCGATGCCCTTCGTCGAGTCGCAGTTCGTGCACTTCACGCGCACCACGTGCGACTCGGTCGAGCACAGTCCGCACTGCACGTAGCGATAGCCCTGCAACGCGCCGCCGATGCGCACCGTGCTCGCGACGGGCGCGCTGCCGCACACCGGGCACACGCCGGGCGTGTCGACGTACGGCACGTCGCGCACGTCGAGCCGGCTTGCCAGATCGGTCCATACGACCTGCAGCGCGGCCATGATGAACGGCGCGGTGGACGGCACGATCTCCGCATAACGCAGCGCGACGAGCGCGTCGGCCTGCGCGTCGAGCGCGGCGTCGTCCATCGCGCGCAGCGTGTCGAGCACCTTCGCGAGCGCGGGCGTCACCGCGCCGGCCGCCTCGACGCGATCCGCGAGACCGCGCAGCACCGCGCGCCATTGAGGATCGCGCTCGCCGGCGAGCGCCGGCAGGATCGGCATCGAATGCTGCTGCGCGGCCGCGATCGCGTCGCGCGACGGCATCTGCGCGCTCAAGTGATCGAGCGCGTGTTGCTGCGCATCGGCGAGCGCCGCCATCAGCCGCAGATAACCGCCGATCGGGTTGTTCCCTGCCGCGAGCGTGCGCAGCCGCGCGGCGCGCGTGCGGAAAATCTCCGCGCGTTCCGGCAAACGGATGCGGACGATGGCGGTCGGGTCGAGCGTCTGAATCTGCTCGGGGTCCAGGATGCGTTGAGTCACGACAGGTCTACTCCAAACAGAAAGGCCGCCGCCCGAAACGGGCGGCGGCCTGTCGAGCACGCGCCGGTAATGCTGGAAACGACAGGCGGCGCGTGCGTTGCGTTACTTGATGCTCTCGCGGAACCAGCGCGGATGATGCTTCTTCGCCCAGCCCCAGGTGACGGTGCCGCGCAGCATCGCGTCGACCGAACCCTTCACCCAGATTGCCGCGTAGATGTGAAAGATGATGGCAAGCATCAGTACGGTCGCCGTGACGGCGTGCACGACCGACGCGAGACGCACCACCCCGATCGGGAAGTACATCGCGAAGTATCGACGCCAGATCACGATGCCGGAGAGCAGCAACAGCACCAGACAGACCACCAGCACAAAGAATAGCAGCTTCTGTCCGGCGTTGTAGCGGCCGACTTCCGGCAGGCGGTCCTCACGGTTCGCGAGCACGTCGTCCATCTGTTTCAGCCATTGGATGTCGTCGCGATCCAGATAATTGTGATGCCAGAAACGCAGCGCAAGAATCAGGAACGAAACGAACATCACGACGCCGATGAACGGATGCAGGATCCGGGTCCACTGCCCGCCGCCGAGCACGGCGTACAGGAACGACATCGACGGGTGAAACATCGCGAGGCCGGACAGCGCGAGCAGCACGAAGCAGATCGCGGTGATCCAGTGGTTGGTGCGCTCGTTCGGCGTGTAGCGCTCGATCAGCTTCGGTTCATCGTAGTCCATCGTCGCGCTCCTCCGGTTCACCCTTGATGCGACGCGCTTCCACGCGCGCGGCTTCCTCGTCTTCCTGCGTCACGACGTTCGGACCGTTGCGCACGTAGTGGAAGAAACTGCCGAGCGCCGCGAGCGCGAGGCCCGCGAGCGCGATCGGCTTCGCGATGCCCTTCCACAGACCCACCATCGGGCTGATGCGCGGATTGTCCGGCAGCCCGTGATACAGCGACGGACGGTCCGCATGGTGCAGCACGTACATGACGTGCGTGCCGCCGACGCCCTGCGGGTCGTACAGCCCCGCGTTCTCGAAGCCGCGCTCCTTCAGGTCGACGATCCGCTCGGCCGCGTGCTGCTTCATGTCCTCCTTCGAGCCGAACACGATCGCGCCGGTCGGGCAGGTCTTCACGCAAGCGGGCTCCTGACCGACCGCGACGCGATCCGAACACAGCGTGCACTTGTACACCTTGTGCTCGGTCTTCGACAGACGCGGAATGTTGAACGGGCAGCCGGTAATGCAATAGCCGCAGCCGATGCAGTTTTCCTCGTGGAAGTCGACGATGCCGTTCGTGTACTGCACGATCGCGCCCGGCGCCGGACACGCCTTCAGGCAGCCCGGATCCGCGCAGTGCATGCAGCCGTCCTTGCGGATCAGCCACTCGAGATTGCCGTCCTGATTCTCGTACTCGGCGAACCGCATCACGGTCCACGAGTGCTCGGTCAGGTCGTGCGGATTGTCGTACACACCGGTGTTGTAGCCGACTTCGTCGCGCAGGTCGTTCCACTCCATGCAGGCGGTCTGACATGCCTTGCAGCCGATGCACTTGGAAACGTCGATCAGTTTCGCGACGTCGCCCTCCGCCGGCTCACGCACGCCCGGAGGCGGCGTGGTCGTGGCGGACTGGCGCAGAATATCCAGAGATTGCAGTGCCATTTGATATCTCGCGCCCCCTTATGCCTTCTCGACCTTCACGAGGAACGACTTGAACTCGGGCGTCTGCGAATTGCCGTCGCCGACCGGCGGCGTCAGCGTGTTCGTCAGATAGCCCGGCTGCGTCAGCCCCTTGAAGCCCCAATGCAGCGGAATGCCGACCGTCTGCACCTTCTTGCCCTCGATCGTCAGCGGCTTGATGCGCTTCGTGACCACCGCGACCGCGATCAGATAGCCGCGGTTGCTCGACACCTTCACCTTGTCGCCGGCGACGACACCGACTTCCTTCGCGAGGTCCTCCCCGATCTCGACGAACTGCTGCGGCTGGATGATCGCATTCAGCTTCGCGTGCTTGGTCCAGAAGTGGAAATGCTCGGTGAGCCGGTACGTCGTGCCGACGTGCGGGAACGCATCCGCGGTGCCGAACGTCTTGCGGTCGTCCGGGAACACGCGCGCGGCCGGGTTGTTGGTCGCGAGCGGGTTGTTCGGATGCAGCGGATTGTGGCCGACCGGCGTCTCGAACGGCTCGTAGTGCTCGGGGAACGGCCCTTCGTTCATGCCGTCCCGCGCGAAGAACCGCGCCACGCCTTCCGGATTCATGATGAACGGGCCCATGCCGTTTTCGGGCGGCTCGTCCACCTTGAAGTCCGGCACGTCGGGGCCGGTCCACGCACTGCCGTTCCAGCCGACGAGCTTGCGGGTCGGATCGAACGGCTTGCCGCTCATGTCGGCCGATGCGCGGTTGTACAGCACGCGCCGGTTCGCGGGCCATGCCCACGCCCAGTTCAGCGTCTGGCCGATGCCGGTCGGATCCGCGTTGTCGCGGCGGCCCATCTGGTTGCCGGCCTCGGTCCACGCGCCCGCGAAAATCCAGCACCCGCTCGCGGTCGTGCCGTCGTCCTTCAGCTGCGCGAAGCCGGCCAGCTGCGCGCCCTTCTTCAGCAGCACCTTTGTCGGATCCTTCGGATCGGTCTGGTCAGCGAGTGCGCGGCCGTTGTACTCCTTCGCGAGTTCCTCCGGCGTCGGGCTTTCCGGCTGCGCGTACGGCCACGTGAGCTTCACGATCGGGTCCGGCAGCTTGCCGCCGTCCTTCTGATACGCAGCGCGCATCCGCAGGAAAAGGCCCGACATGATCTCGAGGTCGCTGCGCGCCTCGCCCGGCGGCTGCACGCCCTGCCAGTGCCACTGCAGCACGCGGCTCGAACTGACGAGCGAGCCGTTTTCCTCCGCGAAGCAGGTGGTGGGCAGGCGGAACACCTCGGTCTGGATCTTCGACGGATCGACGTCGTTGTACTCGCCGTAGTTCTTCCAGAACTCGGAGGTTTCGGTCGCGAGCGGGTCCATGATCACGAGCCACTTCAGCTTGCTGAGCGCCTCGACCGTCTTGCGCTTGTCCGGCGCCGACGCCAGCACGTTGAAGCCCTGGCAGATGTAGCCGTTCATCTTCCCCTGGTGCATCAGCTCGATGCCCTGCATCAGGTCGTACGGCTTGTCGAGCTTCGGCAGCCAGTCGTAGCCCCAGTTGTTCTCCTGGGTGGCCGCGTCGCCCCACCACGACTTCATGAAGCTCACGAAGAACGCGCCGTAGTGCTGCCAGTAGCTCAACTGGTTCGGACGCAGCGGTTTTTGCGCACGCTTCGCGATATACGCGTTGTAGTCCTGCTCGCCTTCGGTCGGCAGCGTCATGTAGCCTGGCAGCAGATTCGACATCAGGCCGAGGTCGGTCAGCCCCTGGATGTTCGAGTGGCCGCGCAGCGCGTTCATGCCGCCGCCCGCGATGCCGATGTTGCCGAGCAGCAATTGCACCATCGCGCCGGTGCGGATCATCTGCGAGCCGACCGAGTGATGCGTCCAGCCGAGCGCGTACATGACCGTGGCCGCGCGACCCGGCACCGCCGTGCTCGCGAGCATCTCGCACACCTTCAGGAACTTGTCCTTCGGCGTGCCGCAGATGCGCTCGACCGTCTCGGGCGTGTAGCGCGAGTAGTGCTGCTTCATCAGGTTGTAGACGCAGCGCGGATCCTGCAGCGTCGGGTCCGTCTTCACGAAGCCGTCGTCGCCGATCTGGTAATTCCACGTCGACTTGTCGGGATAGCTGTGCTTTTCGGCGTTGTAGCCCGAGAAGATACCGTCGTTGAACGCGAAGTCTTCGCGCACGAGGAACGAGAAGTCCGTGTAGTTCTTAACGTATTCGTGCTGGATCTTGTCGTTCGTCAGCAGGTAATTAATGACCCCGCCGAGGAACGCGATGTCCGTGCCGCTGCGAATCGGCGCGTAGAAATCCGCGACCGACGCAGTGCGGTTAAAGCGCGGATCGACGACGATCAGACGCGCCTTGCGGTGCGCCTTCGCTTCGGTGACCCATTTGAAACCGCACGGGTGTGCCTCGGCGGCATTGCCGCCCATCACCAGAATAACGTCCGCATTGCGAATGTCGACCCAATGGTTCGTCATCGCACCACGGCCAAACGTCGGGGCAAGACCTGCCACCGTCGGGCCGTGTCAGACACGCGCCTGGTTGTCGAATACGAGCATCCCCTGACTGCGGACCACCTTGTGCGTCAGATAGCCGACTTCGTTGCTGCCCGCCGATGCGGCCAGCATGCCGGTCGTCAGCCAGCGGTTCACGGTCTTGCCGTCAGCGGTCTTCTCGACGAGATTCGCGTCGCGGTCTTCCTTCATCAGCTTCGCGATGCGGTCGAGCGCGTCGTCCCACGACATCCGCTTCCACTCGTTCGATCCCGCCGCGCGGTACTCCGGGTAATGGAGCCGGCTCGGGCTGTGGATGAAATCGACGAGGCTCGCGCCCTTCGGGCACAGCGTGCCGCGATTGACCGGGTGATCGGGGTCGCCTTCGATGTGGATGATGCTCGGGGTGACGTTTTTCGCACCGTCTCCGAGACCGTACATCAGGATCCCGCAGCCGACCGAGCAGTACGGACAGGTGTTGCGGGTTTCAGTTGCGCGCGCCAGTTTGTATTGCCGGACCTCGGCCAGCGCCGCATCGGGCGCGAAGCCCATTAGCGCGAGGCTGGATCCGGCGAGGGAGGTCGCAGTGACCTTCAGGAACTGACGCCGGGACATTTGCAGCATGGTCGTCCTCGGCTCTTTTCAAGGGTTGTGGGTGCCCGAAGTATACGTCCTCTAGCTGAAAAGGGGCGTCGAATCGCCCCAGAAAACGCGTGCCGGCCTGGGTTTCGCGCGCCGTCCCTGCCCGTTCATGGTGCGCCGTAGCATTGAAAGCGCCCGCCGCGGCACTGCAATTGCTATATTCGTTCGTCACCCGCAGTGATTCGCAGAACAGGCCGCGCGCGCCGTCCGGCTGCCCGCGCCCATCGTCTGGCTGGCATGAACGCCACACTCGATACGGACGGCCATCATGGCGACGCTATCTCCGCAACGACTGAATGCCACGGCGCGCAAAGAGGCCTCCTGGGTCGTCAGCGCGTGCCGGCAGTTCATCGACAATCGCTGTCCGTCGCTCGCCGCGAGCATCGCGTTCTATTCGGCGTTTTCGCTCGCGCCGACGCTCGTGATGGTGATCGCGGTCGCCGGCTGGTTCTTCGGCGACGAGGAGGCGCGCGGCGAACTCTTTCGCAGCGTGCACCGCTTTCTCGGCACCGACGCCGCCGCCGGCATCACGACGATCGTCGAGAACGCGCATCACGCCGGCAGCGCAAGCGGCGTCGCGGCGGTGATCTCGGCGTCGATGCTGGTGATCGGCGCGTCGGCGACGTTCTCGTCGCTGAACAACGCGCTGAATATCGTCTGGCCGCCGATCGGGCCGCGCGCGTCCACGGTGCTCGCGCTCGTGCGCGTGCGGCTGATTTCGTTCGGGCTCGTGCTCGGCGTCGCGTTTTTGCTGATCGTGTCGCTCGTGCTCGACACCGCGATCACGTTCGTCGGCCAGTGGCTGCTCGGCAATTCGCCCTACCTGTTCATCGGCAACCTGCTGCAGCTCGCGGTCGGGCTCGTGGTGCTCGCCGTCGCGTTCGCCGGCCTGCTGAAGTTCCTGCCCGACGGCGACGTGCGCTGGCGCGATGCGCTGGTCGGCGGCATCGTCGCGGCGGTGCTGTTTTCCGTCGGCAAGAAGCTGTTCGCGCTGTATCTCGCGCATGCGGGCCTCGCGAGTGCGTTCGGCGCGGCCGGATCGCTCGCGGTGCTGCTGATGTGGCTGTATTTCTCGGCGGCGGTGCTCCTGCTCGGCGCGGAATTCGCGGCGTCGCGCGGACGGATGCACGATCCGCGCGACGCATGGGGCTTCGGCCACGCCGTGCCGCCCGGGAGCCGCGCGAAGATGGCGTCGGTGCTGGCCGCGTCGACGATCACGGCGAACCTGTCGGACGCCTCGTTTGCGCGACGCCGCGACGAGCTGCTGCGCACGATGGGCAAGGACCGCGCGCAACGCGGCTCGCCCGGCGTGCATACCGACGGCGGCGCGAGCGCGGCAGCCGGTGACACCGGTCTCGCGCCGCCGGCCGCGTCGTACGGCGCGACTCACGAAACCGCGCCGCGCAGCGTGCGCGTGGGCCGGGCGATCGTGCGCTACGAAGACCGCGCCACTCACGCAGCGGCGACGACGCTCCTGCACGCCGGCCGCGCGGCCCAAGCGACCGATCGCTACGTGAAGCGGCATCCGTGGGGATCGGCGCTGCTCGCGGCGGCCGCCGCGCTGGCCACGACCGCCATCGCAGGCCGCCATCGCGGCACGACCGCGAGCACGGACGCGGCGCACGCGACTGCCGACCGGGCGTCCCGGCCGGCCCATTCGTCGTCAGCGGGACGACAGCAAACCTGGCGCCATTTTTATCGAAAGCGCCAATAATGCGGCGTCAACCCGCCAAAATTGCGCGACCCGGCGTTAGGCGCCGCAAGGCTCATTTGGCAAGAGCACCCGTCGGGTTGTGACGTTTTCGCGACACTTGTTTTTGTCCATTCTTGAAAACGAAGGGGCATCCGTTATTCTCCTTGCGCCAACAACCAAAAGACCCACCGCACGGAGAGAAACTAATGAAAAAGATCACCCTGTCCACGCTCTCGCTGGCACTGCTCGCGGCTGCAGGCACGGCAAGCGCGCAAAGCTCGGTTACGCTGTACGGCGCGATCGACGACGGCATCGAGTACTTGAGCAACAGCAACGGTCACAGCGTGACGGGTCTCGCAGACAGCACGACGATCGCATCGCGTTGGGGCCTCAAGGGTTCGGAAGATCTGGGCAACGGACTGAAGGCGATCTTCCAGTTGGAAAACGGCTTCAGCATCAATAACGGCTCGGCGTATCAGGGTGGTGCGCTGTTCGGCCGTCAAGCGTATGTCGGTCTCGCCGCGCAGCAGTACGGCACGCTGACGCTCGGCCGCCAGTACGACGCGGTGACCGACATGGTCCAGCCGCTGACGGGCGACGCATGGGCGTACGTGTTCGCGACGCCGGGCGACGTCGACAACAACGACAACTCGGCGCGCTTCAACAACTCGGTCAAGTACGTGTCGCCGGTGCTGAGCGGCCTGCAATTCGAAGGTACGTATTCGCTCGGCGGCGTCGCCGGCTCGACGGGTTCGGGTCAGAGCTGGTCCGCGGGTGCGACCTACGGCGTCGGCCAGCTGACGCTCGCCGGCGGCTACCTGAACATGCGCAACGGCAGCGCGACGCAGCGCTTCGACTCGAACGGCAACGCGATCTGGGGTTCGTCGACGACGGGCGGCATCTTCGACAGCAACATCAACCGCTTCGTCGAAAGCGCCGCGTCGGTCGGCATCGCGCAGGTCGCCGCGCAATACGTGTGGGGTCCGCTGACGGGCAGCGTCCGTTATAGCAACGCGCTGTATCGCCCGGACGGCCTCTCGTCGTTCTCGACCGTCCAGCGCTACAACGTCGGCTCGGCACTGCTGCAGTACCAGCTCACGCCGGCCGTCGCACTCGCGCTCGACTACGCGTTTGTGCACAGCAGCGGCAACGTGAATCCGGAAACCGGCAACTCGAGCCAGTCGTACAACCAGATCGGCGTCGGCGGGCAATACACGCTGTCGAAGCGCACGGCGGTGTACGCAATCGGCGTCTACCAGCGCGCGAACAGCGGCGGCCTCGCGTCGATCGCTTCGATGGGCGTCGACTCGGGCAACCAGAACCAGGCTCTCGCCGTCGTCGGCGTCAGCCACAGGTTCTGATCGCAACGAGCGACCACGGGCGCTCACGGGCGCTCAATGAAAAACCCCGCAGGCTTGACGGCCTGCGGGGTTTTTTTTCGACGGACCCCGGTTGCCGTGGCGACGGCTACCGGCGGTAGCCGGCAATAGGGAGAGCGTCAGCCTGCGGCTGCGTCCTTCAGCTTCTTCAGCGCACGCGCCTTCACGCGCACCGATGCGGGCTTCGCCGGGAACCAGCGCTCCTCGCCCGTGAACGGGTCCTTGCCGAAGCGCTTTTTCTTCGCCGGCACGGCCTGAACGACGATCTTCAGAAGACCCGACAGCGTGAATTCGCCGGCGCCCTTCTTGTGGACCGAACCGAGGATCGTGTCTTCCAGTGCGGCGAGCACTGCCTTCGCTGCCTTCGGCTCGACGCCCGCGCGCTCTGCGACGTGCGTTGCCAGCGAGGCCTTCGTGAAGGTGTCCTTGATCGGCGACGGTGCGCCGGACGCCTTCACGGCGACCTTCCTGGCCGATGCAGCCTGCTTGGCGGGTGCTTTCTTTGCGGCAACCTTCTTGGCCGGGGCGGCGGCCTTCTTGGCCACTTTCTTTGCGGAAGTCGGCATGTTTCTCCTACCAGTGTTGGTCAGTGAATCATGAAGCGCCTTGCGGGATGCATGGGCTTCAACGGCGGATTCTACAAGCGCAGACGCGTTTTGCGTGACTCTTTTGCGTACGCGATGCGATTTTGTTGCGCCATGCAGACTCGCGCAGCGTTTCAGAGCCTGTTTACAGGGGTAAACGTGACGATGCGCCTCGCTCGTCGCGCCTCGTTTCGGCTATCGCTTCCGGTGACGCGCTGCCCCCTGCGCGTCCGGATGCGCCGAAAAGCACTGTTTTAGCGCGTCGGACACCGCCGCCCGCTGCCTTGACTTTCGAGAAGCGGACATCTGAAATGGACGAATCGTTCGAAGTTGCTACTCTTCCAATCGATTCAGTCAGTCAATCCGCGCGCTTTCCCGAAGGGTCCGCCGCACTGCACTGTCCCGGGAGTCCAGGCATGAACGTTCCGCAACCGGATACACCTCGCAGTTCCGTCGCTTCCTCTCCGCCGAAGAAAAACACCATTCCCATAGGCCTCATCGCCGGCGTCGTCGTTCTCGTGATCGTGCTGTTTCTGCCGCTGCCCGCGACGCTGCCGGTCGCCGGGCAGAGAATGTTAGCTATCCTAGCTTTTGCGGTGGTCGTGTGGCTCACGGAGGCCGTGTCGTACGAAGCGAGCGCGATCATCATCACGTCGCTGATGGCGTTCCTGCTCGGCACCGCGCCGACGGTCAAGGACCCGGGCGTCCTCTACGGCACATCGGCCGGCATCAGCATGGCGCTCGCCGGGTTCTCGAATTCGGCGCTCGCCCTCGTCACCGGGGCGCTGTTCATCTCCGCCGCGATGACCGTCACCGCGCTCGACAAACGCATCGCGCTCGTCACGCTGTCGCTGATCGGCACGACCACGCGCCGCATCATGATCGGCGCGGTCGCGGTGACGATCGTGCTGTCGTTCGTCGTGCCGAGCGCGACCGCGCGCAGCGCGTGCGTGGTGCCGATCATGATGGGCGTGATCGCGGCGTTCGGCGTCGACAAACGGTCGAACATCGCGGCCGGCATCATGATCATCGTCGCGCAGGCGACGAGCATCTGGAACGTCGGCATTCAGACGGCCGCCGCGCAGAACCTGCTGACCGTCGGGTTCATGGACAAGATGCTCGGCGGACGCGTCACGTGGCTCGACTGGCTGATCGCGGGCGCGCCGTGGGCGATCGTGATGTCCGCGATCCTGATCTTTCTCGTGCTGAAGATGATGCCGCCGGAAACCGACGCGATCGCGGGAGGCAAGGAAGCGGTCGAACAGTCGCTGCGCGACCTCGGCCCGATGACGGGACCGCAAAAACGCCTGCTCGGCGTGTCGATCGGGCTGCTGTTTTTCTGGGCGACCGAAGGCAAGCTGCATCCGTTCGATACGACGTCGGTCACCTACGTGGGCCTCGTGCTGCTGTTGCTGCCGCGCTTCGGCGTGATGGACTGGAAGACCGTGCAAAGCCGCATTCCGTGGGGCACGGTCATCGTGTTCGGGGTCGGCATCAGCCTCGGCACCGCGTTGCTCACGACGCAGGCGGGCCAGTGGCTCGGCGACCTCGTCGCGCACCACACCGGACTCGGCAGCGCTTCGACGATCACCGCGTTCGCGATCCTGTCCGCATTCCTGATCCTGATCCACCTCGGCTTCGCGAGCGCGACCGCGCTCACGTCGGCGATGCTGCCGATCCTGATCTCCGTGCTGCAATCGATGCCCGGCGAGTTCAATCGCCTCGGCTTCACCATGCTGCTCGGCTTCGTCGTCAGCTTCGGCTTCATCCTGCCGATCAACGCGCCGCAAAACATGGTGTGCCTCGCGACCGACACGTTCCGTGCGAAACAGTTTACGAACATCGGGATCGTGCTGACGATCGTCGGCTACCTGCTGCTGATGCTGTTCGGCGTCACGTGGTGGCGCTGGCTCGGGTGGCTTTGAGCGGCATCCGTCTTCATGGCGGGACGGAAACGGGAGCATCCATGGAAGTCACCATCGACAACGCGCGCCAGTTCGCGGCAAGCGTCTTCACGACGCTCGGCGTCGCGAACGACATCGCCGACGACATCGCCGAGCACCTCGTCGAATCCGATCGCGTCGGTTACGCGAGTCACGGCATGTCGATCCTGCCGAACTACCGGCGCGTGCTCGCGGCGGGCCACGTCGCGGGCAATGCGCGGGCCGAGCGCTTCATCGACCGCGGCGCGCTGATCGCGTACGACGGCAACCTCGGCTTCGGGCAGCACATCGGCAAGGTCGTGATCGGCGAGGCGATCGAACGCACGGAGCAACGCGGGCAATGCATCGTCACGCTGCGGCGCAGCCATCACCTCGGGCGCATGGGCCACTACGGCGAGATGGTCGCGGCGCGCGGCTTCGTGCTGCTCGCGTTCACGAACGTGACGAACCGCGTGCCGACGGTTGCGCCGTTCGGCGGCGCGCAGGCGCGCCTCACGACCAACCCGCTGTGTTTCGCGGGCCCGCTGCCGGAAGGACGGCCGCCGTTCGTCGTCGATATCGCGACGAGCGCGATCGCCGTGAACAAGGCGCGCGTGCTCGCCGAAAACAATCTGCCCGCGCCGCCGGGTTCGCTGATCGATGCGAACGGCCAGCCGACTACCGACGCGAGCGCACTGTTCGCCGATCCGCCGGGCGCGCTGCTGCCGTTCGGCGCGCACAAGGGCTACGCGCTCGGGCTCGTCGCGGAACTGCTCGCGGGCATTCTTTCAGGCGGCGGCACGATCCAGCCGGACAATCCGCGGCAGGGCGTGGTCACGAACAACCTGTTCGCGATCGTGCTCGATCCGCAGGTGGACTTCAACCAGACGTGGCGCTCGAACGAGCTCGAATCGTTCCTTCGATATCTGCTCAGTTGTCCGCCGCAGGATCCGGCGCACCCGGTTCAGTATCCGGGCCAATACGAAGCGGCCAATCGAGCGCGCCATCAGACGACGATCGATCTGCCCGAGTCGGTCAGGAAGCCGTTCGCCGAACTGGCGACCGAACTCGGGATTGGCCCGCTGACGCCGGTTTGATTCGCGCTTGATTCACGTTCGATGCGACGCTCGCCTACGAAGCGTCGCATCGGCTGCCCCGCAAGGAACGGCACTTGCTGGGCCGACCCGGTTGATCATTTCGCCCACCGGGCCCCTGCTCCTGCCGATGATGCCGATCTTCCCGACTCCCCTGTCCGTCGCGCGAGCGAAACGGCGCGTGTCGCGCGCGCTGCTCGCGATCATCACCGCCGTCTGCGCGAGCGCGCTGCCGGTCGCCTCCACCGCACAAACCGCAGCACAAACCACCGCACAAACCGCCGATACGAACGCCGGTGCGACGCGCGCGCAGCCGCCCACTAACGCGCCCGTCGTTCAGCAGCCGTCGTCGACCGCGAGCACGCCGCGACCGCCGTCCGACCTGTACGGGCCGTTGTATCGCGACGTCGAACTCGCGCAGGTATTCGCGGACAGCAAGACGTTCGCCGACATGCTGCCGAACGAGCCGCCCGGGCAGATCGTCGCCGCGTACAACGATTTCCAGAAGCAGAACGCGAACGTGACCGACCCCGCCGCGCGCAAAGCGGCGCTCACGGCGTTCGTGAACCGCTATTTCTCGCCGCCGGCGCATGCGCAGGACAATTACGTTTCCGATCCGGATCAGGATGTCGTCGCGCACATCGACACGCTCTGGAATGTGCTGCTGCGCAAGCCCGATGCAACGGTGCACGCGAATTCGTCGCTGCTGCCGCTGCCGCGCCCGTACGTGGTGCCGGGCGGCCGCTTCGACGAGATCTATTACTGGGATACGTGGTTCATCATGCTCGGCCTCGAAACGAGCGGACGCCCGGAACTCGCGCGCGACGCGCTCGCGAACTTCGCGACGCTGATCGACCGCTACGGCCACATCCCGAACGGCAATCGCACGTACTACCTGAGCCGCTCGCAGCCGCCGTTTTTCGCGCAGATGGTGAACCTCGTCGCGCAGCACGACGGCGACGCCGTCTATCTGCAATACCTGCCGCAACTGGAAAAGGAATACGCGTACTGGATGGAGGGCAGCGACGGACTGAAGCCCGGCGACGCGGCGCGCCATGTCGTGCGGCTCGCCGACGGCACGCTGATGAACCGCTACTGGGACGAGCGCGGCACGCCGCGCGACGAGTCGTATCGCGAGGACGTGCTGACGTCGCAGGCGATGCCGCAGCGCGAGCCGGCCGACCTGTGGCGCAACCTGCGCGCGGGCGCGGAAACCGGCTGGGACTACAGCTCGCGCTGGTTCGCCGACAACAGGACGCTCGCGACGATCGACGTGACGTCGCTCGTTCCCGTCGATCTGAACAGCCTGATGGCGGGCCTCGAACGCACGCTCGCGAAAGCGTACGGACTGAAAGGCGACGCGCGCGCCGCCGCGCAGATGAACGCGCGCGCGCAACGGCGCGTCGCCGCGATCGACCGCGTGCTGTGGGATCCGCAACTGCACGCATTCGGCGATTACGACTTCGAGACGCACGCGCTCACGCACCGGCTGACCGCGGCGACGATGTATCCGCTGTTTCTCGGCGTCGCGACGCGCACCGAGGCGAAAGAAGTCGCCGCATCCGCGCGCAAGGGGCTGCTGCGTCCGGGCGGACTCGCGACGACGCAGACGTCGACCGGCCAGCAATGGGACGAACCGAACGGCTGGGCGCCGCTGCAATACATCGCGATCGTCGGGCTGCGCCGCTACGGCGAGCCGGTGCTCGCGCGCACGATCGCGACGCGCTGGATCGACACCAATCTCACGTACTACCAGCGCACGCACAAGCTCGTCGAAAAGTACGACGTGAGCGCGGCGGCGGCGAAGGCGTCGTCCGCGGGCGGCGGCGAGTATCCGCTGCAGGACGGCTTCGGCTGGACCAACGGCGTGCTGCGCGCGCTGCTCGCGATGTATCCGCAGACGGCGCCCGCGGTGCACGCGAAGCACTGACTCGCCGCCATCGACGAAGCCCCGCCGCGCCGCAGACAACCGTGCACGGCCCGCGTACACTTTTCGACGCGGGCCGTGCACGGTTGTGCGGGTTGTCTGCGGCACGCGCCATCCACCGGAGGAGAGCCAGCGATGCGCCATGAGACGACCTTTCTGTTCGACCTCGACGGCACGCTCGTCGACAGCGTGTATCAGCACGTGCTCGCGTGGAAGGAGGCGCTCGATGCGGACGGCCTCGCGCTGTCGGTGTGGCGCATCCACCGGCGCATCGGCATGAGCGGCGGCCTGTTCCTGAACCAGTTGCTGCGCGAGACGCAGACCGAATTCAGCGCCGAGCGCATCGAGCGCCTGCAGCAGATGCACGTCGACGCGTACCGGCGCCTGAGCCACCAGGTGTGTCCGCTGCCCGGCGCGCGCGAGCTGCTCGCCGCGCTCACGCAGACCGGCATCCGCTGGGCGATCGCGACGAGCGGCCGGCTCACGACCGCGTCGGTGAACCTGGCTGCGCTCGGCGTCGATCCGGCGGTCGCGACCGTCGTCACGCGCGACGAGGTCAAACACGCGAAGCCGGACCCCGACCTGTTCATCCGCGCGGCCGAGCGGCTCGGCGTGCCGGTCGAGGACACGGTCGTCGTCGGCGACAGCGTGTGGGACATGCTCGCCGCGCGGCGCTGTCGCGCGCTCGGCGTCGGGCTGCTGTCCGGCGGGTATGGCGCGGAGGAACTGGAACGCGCGGGCGCGCTGCGCGTGTACGAAGATCCGGCCGATCTGCTGTGGCATCTGGACGAAGTGGCCGCGCGGCCCTGATCTCGCGGCGAGTTGCCGGCTCGGGTACGGGCCTTGCTGACCACCCTCGCTTGGGCGCGCACCGGTCGCGGCCGCCCAAGGCCGGCGCCGCGCGGGTTGACGCCGTGGCGCCGCTTGCCGTCCGTGCATCCGTCTGACGGAACCGCGTAAGCACGGCGGCGTACGCACGGCGCGCGCCATCGGCGTATGCTGATCGTGACCGTTTAACCGAGATGGCTGGCCCGTGCCGCCGATCCGCGATGAACGCCTCCGCCCCCGCCCAGTCACCGCCGTCCGCACCGCGCATCACCGTGGTCGTGCTGTCGCGCAACCACGTCCGGCAGACCGTCGACACGGTGGCCCGCCTCACCGCGCTGCCGGAGGCGCCCGCCGTGATCGTCGCGGACAACGGCTCCAGCGACGCCACCGTCAGCCTGCTCGCGTCGCTCTTTCCGCGCGTGCGGATCGTTCAGGGTCTGCGCGACCTCGGCGCCGCCGGCTTCAACCGCGCGATCGCGCTCGTCACGACCGACTACGTCGCGTGCTGCGACGACTCCACCTGGTGGGCGCCCGGCTCGCTCGCGCGAGCGGTCCGTCTGCTCGACGCGAACCCGCGGGTCGCCGTGCTGAACGCGCGGATCGTCGGCGACGACGAACGCGAGATCCATCCCGGCTGCCTGATGCTGAACGCGACGTCGCCCGGCCTCGACGGCCTGGGCGACGTGCCGCTGCCCGGCCCGGCGCTCGCGTACTACATGGCGCGCGCGTCGATCCTGCGCACCCGCGTGTTCCGCTCGATCGGCGGTTACGACGAGCGTCTCGCGGGCGGCGCGGCCGAGGAACTGACCGCGCTCGACGTGCTGTCGGCCGGCCACGCGATCGTCTACTGCGAGGAAGCGCTCGCGCACCGCGAGCCGCTGTCGCAGTGGATGACGCGCGCGCAGCACTGCGAACACGCGCGCAATTCGGCGTGGGTCGCGTGGATGCGGCTGCCGGTGCGCGACGCGATCAGCGCGACCGGCCGCGCGCTCGCCGTGTTCGCGCGCCAGCACTCGCTCGGGCCGGCCGGCATTTCGCTCGTGCGCGGCGCGTTCTGGGCGCTGCCGCGCCGGCGCGTCGTGCCGCGCGACGTCGCGCTGCTGAACCGCGTCGTGCGCCGCGCGGAGCGTCACGTGCGTGCCGGCATTCCCGCGATGGCCGAAAAGCCGGACCGCTCCGGGCAACGCGCATGGTGACCGCCCGCCCCAGCACGCGCTCGCGGCAGCGCCAAGCGTCAGGTAACATGACTGACGACCCCATCGCAGCGCGGCGGCCCGCCCGCTGGAACCGACCGTAACGGCGTCCCGCGCCGGCCATGCCACCATGACGATGCCCGAATCCGCGTTTGAACCGCGCAGCGACGCGCAGCCGACCGGCGCGCCGGCCGGCCGCGCGCCGGAGCGCCGCTTCGAGGCGCTCGTGCAGCCGATCGAGGACTACGCAATTTTCCTGCTCGACGTGACCGGCCACATCCTCACGTGGAACGCGGGTGCGCAGCGCATCAAGGGCTATGCGCCGCACGAGATCATCGGCCAGCACTTCTCGAAGTTCTACACGCCGGACGCCGTGCAACGCGGCTGGCCCGACCACGAACTCGAACAGGCGGCGCTGCACGGCCGCTTCAAGGACGAAGGCTGGCGCGTGCGCAAGGACGGCGGCACGTTCTGGGCGAACGTCGTGATCACCGCGCTGCGCGAGCGCGACGGCACGCTGTCCGGCTTCGCGAAGATCACCCGCGACCTGACCGCCGAGCGCCGGCAGATGGAAGCGCTGCGGCTGTCCGAGGAGCGCTTCCGGCTGCTCGTCGAGAGCGTCGGCGACCACGCGATCTTCATGCTCGACCCGCACGGCTATGTGGTCAGCTGGAACAGCGGCGCGACCAATCTGAAAGGCTATCGGCCGGCCGAGATCGTCGGCCAGCATTTTTCGGTGTTCTATCTGCCCGAGGACGTCGCTGCGGGCAAACCCGAGCACGAACTGCGGATGGCGGCCGCGCAGGGCCGCTCGGTGACCGAAGGCTGGCGCGTGCGCAAGGACGGCTCGATGTTCTGGGCGAACGTCACGCTGACCGCGGTGCACGACGGCTACGGGCGTCTGAGCGGCTTCGCGAAGGTCACGCGCGACATGTCCGAGTCGCGCCGCAACGCGGAACTCGAACATTCGAGCGAGCAGATGAAGCAGTTCCTCGCGATGCTCGCGCACGAGCTGCGCAACCCGCTCGCGCCGGTTCGCAACGCGATCTCGCTGATGCATCTCGCCGGCGAGATGCCGCCCGAAATCGCGCAGGCGCGCGATCTGATCGACCGCCAGATCGGCCATCTGACGCGGCTCGTCGACGATCTGCTCGACGTCGGCCGCATCACGTCGGGCAAGATCGAACTGCGCGAGACGCGGCTCGATCTGCGCGACATCGTGATGCGCGCGCTGGAGGCCGCGCAGCCGTTCACCGCCGCGCGCCGCCAGCGCATCGACGTGCAGATGCCCGACCAGCCGATCCTGATCACCGGCGACGACACGCGTCTCGTGCAGGTGCTGCAGAACCTGCTGCACAACGCATCGAAGTTTTCGCCGGACGGCGCGCATATCGCGGTCGACGTGATGCTGGCCGCCCGCGCGGTGCAGATCCAGGTGCGCGACCACGGTCGCGGAATCCGCGCGGAAGCGCTCGAATCGATCTTCGGGCTCTTCAGTCAGGACAATGCCATTCCGGGCGTCAACGACGGCGGCCTCGGCATCGGGCTGATGCTGTGCCGCTCGCTCGTCGAACTGCACGGCGGCACGATCGACGCTGCGAGCGCCGGCTATGGCCAGGGCAGCGTATTCACGATCCGCCTGCCGGTGGTGCGCGAAAACCTGGCTGCGCCGCTGCCGGCGTTCCATCACGCGCTGCCGGCCACGCCGACCGACCTGCCGCCGCTGCGCGTGCTCGTCGTCGACGACAACTGCGACTCGGCGGACAGCCTCGCGATGGTGCTCGAAATGAAAGGGCACGACGTGCGCGTCGCATACAGCGCCGTGCAGGCGCTGGAACAGGTCGAGGCGTTCACGCCGGACGCCGCGCTGATCGACATCGCGATGCCGGAGGTCGACGGCTATACGGCGCTGCGCGAGTTGCGCGCGCGTCCGCACCTCGCCGACACGGTGTTCGCCGCGATGACCGGCTTCGGCCAGTCCGCCGACATCGAACTCACGCGCGCGGCGGGCTTCGACGTGCATCTGGTGAAGCCGGTCGATGTCGCGCTGTTCGACGACGTGCTCGCGCGGGCCGCGCAACGGCGCTACGCGCGCAGCGTCGCGAATCTCGGCTCCTAGTCCATCCTCGGCTCGAACGGCAGATAGTCGATCTGCGCGCCGCGTACGACGATCGCCGTCGATTCGGGCACCTCGGCCCACACCGCCGGCAATTCGACGAGCGGCTCCGACACGATCAGATACGCATCGTCGCCCACCGCCGCAATGCGCGGATCGTCCGGATACAGCTCGTGCAGATGCCTGAACGACGTGCTGTGAAAGAGCGACCGCGACTGCCGCTCGCTCGAATAGCGCACCGCGATCAACTGTTCGCCGTCGCTCGCGCAAAGCGTCATGTTCAGCGGATCGCGTATCCCGCGCGCGCGGGCCGTCGTCTCGACGAACCCGGCCATCCGTTCGAGTGCGAGGAGCGGCGCGTGTTCGAGGCCGAACGTCATCGCAAGGCAGAACATCGCTTCCGAATCGGTCGAGCCTTCGATCGTGTTGAAACGTCCCGGATCGATCGCGACGACGAGATCGCGCCGCACGAGCGGGAAATCGCGAATCAATCCGTTGTGCGCGAACAGCCAGCGCCGATGCCGGAACGGATGGCAATTCGTTTCCTGCACCGGCGTCTGCGTGGCCGCGCGCACGTGCGCGATCAGCGTCGGCGCGCTGACCGCGCGCGCGAGTTCGCGCAGGTTGCGGTCGTTCCACGCGGGATGCACGCTGCGATAGCGATACGGAAGGTCGTGCGGATGCTGATACCAGCCGATGCCGAAGCCGTCGCCGTTGGTCGTCGTCGCGCCGAGCGTCGAATGCAGGCTCTGGTCGATCAGCGAATGCCGCGATCGAAACAGCACCGTTTCGATCGGCACGGCATTACCGGTATAGGCGAGCCAGCGGCACATCGCGAGTCTCCATCTTCGGCCTCCAGCAAAGGTGCGCGCTCACGGCGCGGGGCGCACGGCGGCGATCGGCGTGAGAAAGCCCTGGAGGCCGGTCAGGATGATCTGCACGCCGATGCACAGTAGCAGGAACGACGACACGCGCATCGCAACGCGCGTGCCGTCCACGCCGAGGTATCGCGCAAGATGCGCGGAGCGCGCATACACGTAATACACGACCAGCACGACGAGCACCGAGATCAGGACCGACGCGACGCTCGACAGCAGGAACGCCGACGCGGTCGGCGTGCGGTTCGCGTTCAGCGCGATCGCGGTCGCGATCGTGCCGGGGCCGGTGGTGAACGGGATCGTCAGCGGGAAGAATGCCTTCGCGTTGGCCGCATCGGGGTCGAACTGGACGACGGTTTGCGGCGCGTCGGGCGAGCGGTCCGGCGCGTTCAGCATCTGCCAGCCGGCGACCGCGACCGCGAGGCCGCCGCCGATGCGGAGCGCCTCGATCGAGATGCCGAAGAAATGCAGGATCGGCGTGCCGATGAAGAACGCGACGAGCAGCACGCAAAACGAATTGATCGCGACGCGCTTCGCGAGCATGCGCCGCTCGTCGTCGGTGAACGCCGACGTGCGATCGAAGAACACGAACGCGCCGCTGACGGGATTGATGATGCTGATGAGCCCCATGAATCCGAAAAGGACATCCGATATGAGGCTCGAGAACATAGGGATCCGGGGCGAACGTCCGTGGTGCGAACGAAGCGTGAATGGGTGGTATGCCGGGGTAGCGGCAAGTCTAGCAGGTCCGGCGCGCGGGCGGCAATGCGGGGGCGGCCGCTGTCATCGGCGTGACAACAACGGCGCCTACCATCGGGGGTTTTTATCGGCGATCCGCCCGCCTGCCGCACATGTCGATCACGGTTGATTTCCCCGCGCCGGTGCGCGACTGGGTCCTGCATAACCTGACGCGCGGCGTCGACGCGCAGGCCGTCGTCAACGAACTCGTCACGCACAACACGGCGGCCGGCGTGGCCGCCGCGATGGTCGAAGCGGTCGCGGCCGCGCTGATGTACGGGACGCCGCTGCCGGGCGACAAGCTCGAAGTGGGCGGCGCGCGCATCACCTACGAACCGGCCGCGTTGCGCGTCCCCGCCGAATCGCTGATCCGCCTGCGCGAACGCGAAGTGCGCGTGCTCGCGCGCGTCGCGCGTCCGGCCGCCGTACTGCTCGGCGGTCTCCTGAGCGGCGACGAATGCGACGAGCTGATCGCGCTCGCGCGACCGCGTCTCGTGCGCTCGACGGTTGTCGATCCGGTCACCGGACGCAACATCGTCGCCGGGCACCGCAGCAGCGACGGCATGTTCTTCCGTCCGCGCGAAACACCGCTGATCGCGCGGATCGAAGAACGCATCGCCGAGCTGACCGGCCTGCCCGCCGAAAACGGCGAAGGCCTGCAGATGCTGCACTACGAAGCGGGCGCCGAATCGACGCCGCATGTCGACTACCTCGTGCCGGGCAACGAAGCGAATGTCGAATCGATCGCGCGCAGCGGTCAGCGCGTCGGCACGATGCTGATGTATCTGAACGACGTCGAACGCGGCGGCGAGACGCTGTTTCCGCAGGTCGGCTGCTCGGTCGTACCGCAGCGCGGCCACGCGTTCTACTTCGAGTACGGCAACGGCACCGGGCGTTCGGACCCGGCGTCGCTGCACGCGAGCGCGCCGGTTCTCGCCGGAGAGAAATGGGTGGCGACGAAGTGGATCCGCACGCAGCGGTTCGTCGCGCGCGGCGATGCGCAGGAACCGCGGATGACGTGAAGTGCGCGGGTGCCGTGCGCGCGACGTCGCAGTGCGGCGACCGTCGCAGTGCGGCGACCGTCGCGGCGCGGCGACCGTCGCAGTGCGGCGGCGTCGCGCGACAAGCGCGCGCCGCCGCGAAAAGCGCGTCAGCGGCGGAAGATCTCGTCAGCGACCCAGCCCTTCGACGTCAGATGCATGCCCTCGCGCAACTGCATCGTGCCCTGGCCCTCGATCACGCGCTGCACCATCGGAAACACCCGCAGGAAGTCCGGGTTCTTCGCCCACGGCGCCGGATCGATCTTGTACGTGTAGGTGACCGACGTCATCGTCTCGCCGTTGCGCTGCACCGGCTTTTCCCAGCCGACGACCTTATCGAGCGTCAGCGTCGCCACGCAGAAATCGGCCGGATGCGTGATCCGCTTCGTCGGCGTCGCAATGACTTCCGGGATGTGCAGGTAGTACTTCTCGCCTTCCTTCGTCAACTGGTACTGGCGCGCGTGCGAGACGACCTTTTTGCCGTGGTCGTTGCCCTGCACCATCATGTCCTTGCCGGTGACGATGCCGAGCTTTTCGAGCACCGGCATCTGCACGGAATCGTTCGTCTGGTCCGCCTTGTCCGCGTCGACCACGTACACCGGCCACTCGTATTTGCCGAGGCACAGATGCCCGCGCTGCGCGAGGAAGTCGTTCACGGCGACCGTGAAGTTGTCGCGATTGGGGTCCTGCAGGTTCGTCGCGGTCGTCGCGGTCGTCGCGTGGGTTGCGGTCGTGGCGTTGTTCGCGTGGCTCGCGGTGCACAGCGTCACGGCGAGCACGGCTACGGAAAGGCGTCGGATCATGAGATGAAGACCAGTCGAAATGAAAGAGTGCGATTCAAGGCTGCGATTCGCGCGGCCCGCCCGTCTTTCGACAGGCGGGTCAGGGGGGAGAAAGTCAGTTCACGCAGTTGCCGGTGGTCGGCGCCTGCGCCGGCGGCTGATAGCCGTCGCTCAACGTATTCAGGAAGCAGATCAGATCGGAGATGTTCTGCTGCGTGAGCTGCGGCGTTGAATGGACCGCACGCGGCTGCGCGCCGTCCGCCTGCGTCGTGCCGCCCGCGGCAGTCTGCCCCTGGCCCATCGGCAATTCCTCGTCGATGTTGCCCTGGTACGTCGCCGGCAGATCGTTGAACGTGTTGACGGTCGCGCCCGCCGTGTAGGTCGGCTGCAGCGCGTAGCTCGGGTTGTTCGTGACCGCGCCCGTGCCGCCCGTCGAC
>Ga0310811_10000248_pt1 | contig 77386 bp, 60 predicted proteins | sample YCmetagenome_FD_207642 | JGI IMG/M metagenome (GOLD analysis project Ga0310811, IMG submission 207642) | Soil microbial communities from experimental microcosm in Duke University, North Carolina, United States - YC | ecosystem: Engineered > Artificial ecosystem > Soil microcosm > Unclassified ... | reverse complement strand
GGAACGCGACGCACCCGGCCGCGACGAACAGCAGCGCGAGCGCGTTGCCGTAGCGAATCCGCGCGTCCGGATTGCGCAGCCGGACTTCGGCGATCCACACGCCGAGCATCCACGAGAACCAGAACGACGGGAACACGATCACGTCGTGGCGTTCCAGCGTGAGTGCGGACACGATATTGACGAGCGCGACGCCGACGAGCGTCGCGTTGAGGCCGATCCGGCGTCGCAGCGCGAACAGCAGCGGATAGATCGCATAGAACTGCACCTCGATCGACAGCGTCCACAATGCGCCGTTCGAGCCGTAGGTCTTGCCGGCGAGCCCTTGCAGCGACAACAGGTTCACGAGGAACGCGCGCGGGCCGATATCGAGAATCTTGTGGCTGACGGGCGGCAGCGACAGGCTGAACCAGTCGACGGCGGCCGTCAGCACGAGCGCCGCGAACAGCACCGGATAGATGCGCACGAAGCGGCGCAGCCAGAACTGCCGTGCGTCGAGCCGGTAATTCGGGTCCGCGAACAGACGCGCCGCGCCGCTGCGATGGATGCAATAGCCGCTGATCACGAAGAAGATCGGCACGCCGGCCGATCCCCAGGCGACGGGCAGCGTGAGCCACGCCGCGATCGTGCCGGGCGCGGCGAGATGCGTGCCGGCAGCGGAATGATGGAAGGCGCCCATGCCGATCCACGTGACCTGACGGCAATGAAAGTACGCGACCAGCAGCGCAGCGAAGCCGCGCATCGTGTCGAGCACCTGCTCGTTTGCCATCGCGCCGGCCGTGGGCCGCGTCGCTGCGGGGGCGAGCGGCGCGGCCGGCAGGGCCGCGTCGAGGGCGGGATCGCTCATTGAATGGTCTCCTCGGTATGCACGTCGCGATCTTAGGGGACCTCGCGCGCGGAAGTAATCCGAAATATTTTCAAAATGTATTCGGGAGAGAGTGAATTGCGCTAAATAAATCGAGCATAAAGGGCCGTGCATTTATTTATCAGATTTGTGGTGTTAACGTGATCAGGCTTCATATCAGCCTGACTGCAATCCCGGCTCGCGCCGGCTTGCATTGGCTCCTGGCCGTTGGGAGATTGCGATGAACATGCATTTGCTTGCCGGCGTTGCCGTGCTGCTGGTTCTGGTTGCGGTGTCCGCGTACCGGGAGGCGCTGCGCAACGAGCCGATCCGGCGTTTCAGGGCGCGCCGCGGCGACCTTCCACACCTTGACGACGCCGAGTAAGGATGAGATGGCCCGTTCGGGTGGCCTGGCGCATCCGAAATCGCGAAAAGCGACAGGAAATTCATGCCGGTCTCGTGAATCGAACGGCAACAATTTCCTTCTGCCCGATGCATCCCGGATAACGGAACGTTTCGCGTCAATTCGTAAATGGACTGGAAACGATGCGCGCTACCGACCGATAATTTTTTGTGCCTTTGAAACTCGGCGACGCCATCTTCAACCTCGATGTGGGGAACGACATCATGCTGAAAGTAACCAAAGCGGTATTTCCGGTAGCGGGCCTTGGTACGCGGTTTCTGCCCGCGACCAAGGCGAGCCCGAAGGAAATGCTCCCGATCGTCGACAAGCCGCTGATCCAGTACGCGGTCGAGGAAGCGATTGCGGCAGGCATTACCGAAATGATCTTCGTGACCGGCCGCAGCAAGCGCGCGATCGAGGACCACTTCGACAAGTCCTATGAGATCGAGGCGGAGCTCGAAGCCCGCAACAAGGACAAGCTGCTCGACCTCGTGCGCGGCATCAAGCCGAGCCACGTCGATTGCTTCTACGTGCGCCAGCCGGAGGCGCTCGGCCTCGGCCACGCGGTGCTGTGCGCGGAAAAGCTGGTCGGCGACGGCCCGTTCGCGGTGATTCTCGCGGACGACCTGCTGTACAGCCCGAATCCGGTGATGAAGCAGCTCGTCGACGTGTTCAACCACTATCACAGCTCGGTGGTCGGCGTCGAAACGATTGCGCGCGAGCACAGCGCGTCGTACGGCGTGATCGACGGCCGCGAGTGGGAAGAGGACGTGTTCAAGCTGTCGGGTCTCGTCGAGAAACCGAAGCCGGACGTTGCGCCGTCGAATCTCGGCGTGGTCGGCCGCTACGTGCTGATGCCGACCGTGTTCGAGCACATCCGCCGGCTGAAGCCCGGCGCGGGCGGCGAACTGCAATTGACCGACGCGCTGCAGTCGCTGCTCGGCGAGGAACAGGTGCTCGCGTATCGCTACGACGGCACGCGCTTCGACTGCGGCAGCAAGCTCGGCTATCTGAAGGCGACGGTCGAATTCGCGCTGCGCCATCCGGAAGTGAAGGCCGAGTTCGAGGAATATCTGCAGGAGTATTTGCCGGCGGCGATCCCGGCAGCCGCGTAGCGGCATCGATACGGCCCGGCCGTCGCGGCCGGGCGGCGGGCCGCCGCGGTGATCGCCGCCAGCCCGCGCGGGCACGCACGGCGAACAACGGCCTTCGGTGCCATGCCGTGCGCGTGGGGCAGGCGCCGCGTGCGCGCCGGAAGTAATCGATCAGCCAAATGCGGACTCAATAGCGAATCAGCGGCGAATCAAAAAAAACGCGCGCGCATCACACTGCGCGCGCGTTCCTCTCACCGGCCGGGTGCTGCCGGCCGTTCCAATCCCATCTTTCGCCGGCGGGCACGTGGCGTGCTAGCCTTGATTGCTTTTTGCGTGACGCGCGGCGTTCACGAGGCGTCGCCTATCCCCGACGTCTCGCGCCACTGCGCCCAACGGCGGCAGTCAGTCGGCGAATTCAGACAATAGCGCAGACAACAGCGCAGACAACAGCGAGCCGTTGCATTTCTGACAGGTAAAAACAGGCGAGTCGAACGTCGGATCCGGTCAGCGCCGTGCATGGTTCAACGAGGAGAAGTCGGAGATGAACAGACGTCCCGTCAGTGGCAGCAATCATCCGGCGCCCACGGGCGCTCAGTGTATCGGCGCGTGTGATCCCGCCGAGCGTTTCGATATCGTATTGGTGCTGCGCCGGCAGAATGCCGACGCATTTCACGATCTCGTCGATCGCATCGCGGCCGGCGATCCGCTCGCCGCGCCCGTTTCGCGCGACGAATACGAGCAGCGCTTCAGCGCCTCCGCCGACGATATCGCGCGTGTCACGCAGTTCGCGAACGCGCACGGGCTGACGGTCGTGCGACAGGAACCGGCCGAGCGTCGCGTCGTGCTGTCGGGCACCGTCGGGCAGTACAACGCGGCGTTCGGCGTCGATCTGCAACGTTTCGAACATCAGGTCGGTCCGGTCCGGCACCGGTTCCGGCAGCCGTCCGGGCCGGTGCATCTGCCCGACGACGTGCATGACGTCGTGATCGCCGTGCTCGGTTTCGACGACCGGGCGAAGGCGCGTCCGCACTTTCGCGTCGGCACGACGATCCGGCCGCCGATCCGCGCGGCGCGTGCGGCGAGCAACGCGTTCACGCCGCTGCAGCTCGCGTCGCTGTACGACTTCCCGCCCGGCGACGGCCACGGCGAGTGCATCGCGCTGATCGAAATGGGCGGCGGCTACAGCACCTCGGACCTCACGGCGTACTTCGGCGCGCTCGGCGTGTCGATGCCGACGGTCGACGCGGTGTCCGTCGACGGCGTGAACAACGCGCCGACCGGCGATCCGAACGGCCCGGACGGCGAAGTGACGCTCGATGTCGAGATCGCCGGCGCGCTCGCGCCGGCCGCGCGGATCGCCGTGTATTTCGCGCCGAACAGCGAAGCCGGCTTCGTCAATGCGGTCAGCGCGGCGCTGCACGACCGCACGCGCAATCCATCGGTCGTGTCGATCAGCTGGGGCGCGCCGGAGTCGGCGTGGACGCAGCAGACGCTGTCCGCGTTGAACGACGCGCTGCAATCCGCGGTCGCGCTCGGCGTGACGGTGTGCGTGGCGTCCGGCGACAGCGGCTCGGCGGACGGCGTCGGCGACGGCGCCGATCATGTCGACTTTCCCGCATCGAGCCCGTACGCGCTCGGCTGCGGCGGCACGCGGGTCAGCGCGAGCAACGGGCAGATCGTCCGCGAGACCGTGTGGGACGGCGGCGCGGAAGGCGGCGCGACCGGCGGCGGCGTCAGCGCGACGTTCGCGCTGCCCGCGTGGCAGAAGGGGCTCGCGATCGTGCGCGGCTCGAACGGTTCGGGCTCGCTCGTGCGGCGCGGCGTGCCGGACGTGGCGGCCGATGCCGATCCGGCGACCGGCTACATCGTGCACGTCGGCGGCGAGGACGCCGTGGTCGGCGGCACGAGCGCCGTCGCGCCGCTGTGGGCCGCGCTGATCGCGCGCGTGAATGCGGCGCGCGGCAAGCCGGCGGGCTTCGTGAACGCGGCGCTGTATCGCCAGCCGCTCGCGTTCAACGACATCACGAGCGGCAACAACGGCGACTATTCCGCGGCCCCCGGCTGGGACGCGTGCACGGGCCTCGGCACGCCGGTCGGCAACAAGGTGGCAGCGGTGCTCGGCACGGCGTAGTAGCATGTTTGTCACGCCGCGGCCCGGTGAGCTGCGGCGGCCCGCTGACGAACGGAGACGAAATGAACGATCAGACCGAATCGACGCCGATGGCCGGCAACGGCCGCCACCGCAGCCCGGACGACGTACCGTTCTTCGATCCGACCGCCTACGGCAACGGTCCCGACGACTGGGTCACCGACATGACCGAGAACGCGGCGATCACCCATCATGCGATCCAGATCGGCAGCGAGGTGATCACGTACACGGCGACGGTCGGCCATCTCGTCACCGTCGATCCGAGCAGTTCGCAGCCGAACGCGAAAATCTTCTACGTCGCGTTCACGAAAGACGGCGTCGCCGCGCAGGATCGCCCGGTCACGTTCTTCTACAACGGCGGGCCGGGGTCGTCGTCGGTGTTCGTGCTGCTCGGCTCGTTCGCGCCGAAACGCATCAAGACGTCGATGCCGGGCTTCACGCCGCCCGCGCCGTACACGCTCGAAGACAATCCCGACAGCCTGCTCGATCGCAGCGACCTCGTGTTCGTGAATCCGGTCGGCACCGGGTATTCGGCTGCGATTGCACCGCATCACAACCGCGACTTCTGGGGCGTCGATCAGGATGCCGATTCGTTGAAGCAGTTCATCAAGCGCTACCTGAGCGCGAACGACCGCTGGAATTCGCCGAAATTCCTGTACGGCGAGTCGTACGGCACCGCGCGCAGCTGCGTGCTCGCGTACCGGCTGCACGAGGACGGCGTGGACCTGAACGGCATCACGCTGCAGTCGTCGATTCTCGATTACACGCAAAGCGGCAATCCGGTCGGCGCGCTGCCGACCGCGGCGGCCGACGCGTGGTTTCATGGGCGCGTCGGCGTGACGCCCGCGCCGAAGGACTTGCAGGCATTCGTCGAACAGGTCGCGCAGTTCGCGCGCACCGACTATCGCGAGGCGCTCGCGAAGTTTCCCGATGCGAAAAATCCGGCGATCGCCGCCGCGCTCGACAAGCTGTCGAAATACACCGGCATCGATACGCAGACGCTGACGTCGTGGAATCTCGACATCGCCGCGTACGACAGCCGCGGCAACTCGCTTTTCCTGACCACGCTGCTGAAAGACAAGGGCGTCGCGCTCGGCTCGTACGACGGCCGCGTGACCGCGATCGACACCGGCATCGCCGGCAAGGTCGATCCGAATTCGGGCGGCAACGATCCGACGATGACCGCGGTGACCGGCGTCTACACGGCGATGTGGAACAGCTATCTGAACGAGACGCTGAAATTCCGCTCGAATTCGTCGTTCACCGACTTGAACGACCAGGCGTTCCAGCACTGGGACTTCGGCCACATCGATCCGACCGGCGCGCAGAAGGGCGTCGATGCGCAGGGCAATGTCGTGCTGTACACGGCCGGCGATCTGGCGGCGGTGATGGCGTTGAATCCCGACTTGCGCGTGCTGTCCGCGAACGGCTATTACGACTTCGTCACGCCGTTCTATCAGACGGTCGTCGATCTGCAGAAAATGCCGCTCGTCGACCAGAAGGTACGCAACAACCTGAGCGCGCGTTTCTATCCGTCGGGGCACATGGTGTATCTGGACGGCGGCTCGCGCACCGCGCTAAAGGCGGATCTCACGCGGCTCTATCAGAGCGCGGTCACGGACCGGCGCGCGGTCGCGCGCATCCGCGCGTTACAGCGGATGAGCACGATGAGCACGATGCATCACTGAATCGCGCGCGCCGCGGCGCTCGACACGACCGCGTGACGCCGCAGCGATGCATAGTGGCACTCGGCCATCGCGGCGAGGCACGCGCGCGCATCGCCGTGCACGATGCGCGCGGCACACGCGATCATCAGGTTCTTCGCGAGTCCGAAGTCCTCGACGACAAAACCCCGCGCGCACAGGCGCCCGCCCGGCGCGGACTCGGACGGCACGCGCTCGACGAGCGTGCCTTCGTCCGTGGTGTAGGCCCAGATCTCCTTGCCGAGCGCGGCCGCGAAGCCGATCTCGAAGGCGGTGCCCGAGTCGGGCTCGCCTGGGCCGCGAAAGTCGTCGACGTTGGCCATCACGATGTCCGCGCGGCGGATCGCGTGCACGTTCGTTCGATAGATCCATGCGGCCTTGCGCGGGCCTTCGAGGTCGTGCGGCGCCTCGGCGTCCAGCGGGTAGACGCCGTCGAAGCCGTAGTCGTCGCACCAGACGCGCAGTCGCGCGCCGTATTCGAGCGCGTCTTTGCGAAATACGTCGAAGCCGGCCAGGTAGACGCGCGGGCGGCGCGGCAGTCGGTTAGCGTTCATCGAATTCGTCCCGGATCGAGCGCGGCACGCGGTCGTTGCCGCGTGCGGCCCTCATTGTTGCAAAGTGCAATGCACCATTAGTCTGATTCTAGCGGCGCGGTGGCTGCCATGATGGATCGGCGCGCCCGCGTTGCCGGAAATACGGCCGCAAAGACCATGCCGTGCGTTCAGCGCGGCGCACGTCGATAGCTAACGTCCTGTAGCAGTCGCTCGATCGCTCGATCGTGCGCGTCACAGGATGGCGCCGTCGAATGTGCGGCATCACACGCAGTATCCGTCTTTCTTCTCGACCGGCGTTGTCGGTGCCCGCTATGATCGCCGTGGCGCGGCGTGTCCCGGCAGTCGCCGGACGATCGGCAGCGCAGGCGGCGACAGGAGGGACACGGCGTGCTCGGCTCATTGATCGACATGGCAAGACAGTTCCGGCGCAGCGAAGGCTTCAAGAATGCACTCAACACGCCGGCGCGCATCGCGTTGCATGCGCGACAGCGTTTGAACGGCGACTACTTCGTCATCGAAATCCGCGCGAATTCAGGCTTTTTCTCGGTGATGCAGATCGTGCTGTGCACACTGCTCTTCTGCGAAGACAAGCATCGGACGCCGGTCATTTCCGCGCGCGGCGGCAATTACGGCGACGCACAAGGCAAGATCGACTGGCTCGCCGAATGTTTCGAGAACATCGCCGCGCCGCCCGTGCCGCCCGCGGGCCGGGTGCTGCGCACGTCGTTCGTCCGCGATCTCGGCGATCTGGGCTTTCGCCGCTACGAACGGGATCTGTCGGTCGAGCGGGCGAGCGCGGTGTTTCTGTCGCACTATCGCCCGACCGCGTCGATCCGCGCGGAAGTCGACGACGTCTGTGCGCGGCTCGGCATCGGCGCATCGACGCTGGGCGTGCATTATCGCGGCACCGACAAGCATTTCGAAGCCCATACGATCGGCTTCGACGAACTCTGCCGCCAGGTCGAGCGCACGCTCGAACAGGCGCCTCATCTGACGAACCTGTTCGTGGCCAGCGACATGGCCGAATTCCTCGACTTCTTCGTGAACTGGGGCTTCGCCGTGCCCGTCAGCGTGGCACCCGCGACGCTGCTCGCGAGCGGCGAAAGGCCCGTGCACTACAGCGGCTATCCGGGGCTCGCGATCGGCCGCGAAGCGCTGGTGACGAGCCTGCTTCTGTCGAGATGCGGATATCTGCTGAAAACGCCGTCCTATCTGTCCGGGTGGTCGAAGGTGTTCAATCCGTCGCTGCCGGTGAGGCTCGCGGTGCCGCCGCTCGACAACGCGTCGTGGTTTCCGGACAACCGGATCTGGGAAGCGCAACAGAAACCGGGCGGCGATCCGGCCGATGCGGGCACACAGGCCGCGCAGCCCGACCCGCCGGTGTCCGAACGCGGCAAGGCGGCCTGAAACGCGACGGTTGCGTCAACCAATTTCTGGTCGGTGGTATCTTGCGCCTGAATGCACGTTCATTCTCGTCTGTTCAGGAGAACCAGGATGATCAGCAAGAACCGGATTTGCCTGTGGTACAACGGCACCGCGCTCGACGCCGCGACGTTCTACGCGAGCACGTTTCCCGACAGCGCGGTGCACGGGGTTCACCGCGCGCCGGGCGATTATCCCGACGGCCACGAAGGCAATGTGCTGGTGGTCGACTTCACGGTGATCGGCATTCCGTGCATCGGTCTGAACGGCGGCCCGGCGTTCTCGCATAGCGAAGCGTTCTCGTTCCAGGTGCTGACCGACGACCAGGCGGAGACGGACCGCTTGTGGAACGCGATCGTCGGCAACGGCGGTCAGGAAAGCGCGTGCGGCTGGTGCAAGGACCGGTGGGGACTGTCGTGGCAGATCACGCCGCGCGTGCTGATGGACGCGGTCTCCGACCCTGACCGCGCGGCCGCGAAGCGCGCGTTCGACGCGATGATGCAAATGAGAAAGATCGACATCGCGACGATCGAAGCGGCGAGACGCGGCTAGAGAAGATCGCCGGAGAAGGCTGGCGATGATCCGCCGGATCACATCGGCTGCCCGCGCGAGCCGGCACGAGCGATGAAGCGACTGACGCCGGCGCTGGTGGCGCGTGTCTGCGCAACGGCCGGCGTCGCGTATGCGTTGTCGTCGGCCGCGCAGGCGCCGCAGCCGACGCTCGACAAGATCAAGGCGGCGAATGCGATCGCGATCGGCTATCGGGAGACCTCGGTGCCGTTCTCGTACGTCGACGCGCATGGGCAGGTGATCGGTTTTTCGCAGGACATCTGCAACAAGGTGATCGATGCCGTGAAGGCGCGCACGAAGCATCCGGCGCTGAAAGTGCGCTTCGTCCCGGTCACGTCGCAGAACCGCATTCCGCTGATAGAGAACGGCGCGGTCGACCTCGAATGCGGCGTCACGACGAACGTGCGCGCGCGACGCGGCGACGTCGCGTTCTCGTACACGTTCTTCGTCGCGAGCACGCGGTTGTTGACGCACAGGCACTCCGGCATTCACGACTTCGCGGACCTCGCGGGCCGGACGGTGGTCACGAATCGCGGCACGACGTCCGAGCGCATCCTGCGCGCGATGAACGCTCACAAGCAGATGGGCATGCAGATCCTGAGCGCGAAGGATTACGCGCAGGGCCGCGCGCTGCTCGAAAGCGGTCGCGCCGCCGCGTACATGATCGACGACGTGCTGCTGCAGGGCGTGCGCTCGCTGACCCGGCATCCGGACGACTGGGTGCTCGTCGGCACGCCGCAGTCGGTGGAGCCTTACGCGCTGGTGATGCGCACCGGCGATCCGACGTTCCTGCAGCTCGTCGACGACACGCTCGGCGCGCTGATGAAGCACGGCGACCTCGCCGCGATGTACAGCAAGTGGTTCGAGCATTCGGTGCCGCCGAACGGCGTCAACCTCCACTTTCCGATGACGCCGCAATTGCGCGCGCTGTATGCGTCGCCGAGCGACAAGGCGTTCGATTGAGCGTTGTGTCGCCCGGTGACCGACCGGCGTCGGCATCCAGAAATGCCCCGTATTCCTAGGTCTTTTCCGCTCCGCCCCCGACGCCATGCGATCATGTCGCTCCGGTTCGCGGCCAGCCTCAGGCTTTAAGCGAACGCACAACAGAGGATGGGAGATGGAAAAGGGGGCGCATGACACGGTGGCGATCGTCGGCGGCGGGCACGCGGGCGGCAATGCGGCGGCGCTGTTGCGGCAGTACGGCTACGAAGGGCGAATCGTGCTGGTCACGAGCGAGCCGGTGCCGCCGTATCATCGGCCGCCGCTCAGCAAGGCGTATCTGAAGGGCGAGGCCGGGCTCGACCGGTTGTGGCTGAAGCCGCGTTCGTTCTACGACGACAGCCGCATCGAACTGAAGCTCGGCGTGAGCGCGCTGTCGATCGATCGGACGGGCAAGACGCTCGCGTTGTCCGACGGCTCGACGCTCGCGTACGACGCGCTGATTCTCGCGACCGGCTCGACGCCGCGCGTGCTGCCGATTGCCGGCCACGATCTGGACGGCGTGCTGACGCTGCGCTCGCTCGCCGACGCCGACTTGCTGCGCGCGCTCGCGCAGCCGGGCGCGAAGTTCGCGGTGATCGGCGCCGGTTATATCGGCCTCGAAGCGGCCGCCGCCGCGCGGCAGCTCGGCCACGACGTGACGGTATTCGAAGCGGCGTCGCGCGTGCTCGCGCGGGTGGCGGGCGAGACGGTGTCCGCGTTCTACGAGAACGAGCATCGCGCGCAGGGCGTCGATCTGCGCACCGGCGTGTCCGTCGACGCGTTCGTCGGTGACGGCGGACGGCTGACCGGCGTGAAGCTCGCCAGCGGCGAGATCGTGCCGGCGGATTTCGCGGTCGTCGGCGTCGGGATCGTGCCGGCGGTGTCGCTCGCGCAGCAGGCAGGGCTTGCGTGCGAGAACGGCATCGACGTGGACGACGACGCGCGCACGTCCGATCCGGCGATCTTCGCGATCGGCGACTGCGCGCACCGGCCGCTGCGCCACTACGGCCGCACGGGCCGGCTCGAAAGCGTGCACAACGCGCTGGAGCAGGCGAAGCTCGCGGCGAGTGCGATCACCGGCAAGCCGCGTCCCGCGTGCGACGTGCCGTGGTTCTGGTCCGATCAGTACGACCTGAAGCTGCAGACGGTGGGCCTTGGACAAGGCCACGACGAAACCGTCGTGCGCGGCGACCCGGCCGCGCGCCGCTTCGCCGTCTATTACCTGAAGGACGGCGCGCTGCTCGCCGTCGATGCGGTGAACGCGATGCCGGACTTCCTGTGCGGCAAGAAGCTCGCGGGCACCGGCGTGAAGCTCGACGTGGCCGCGCTGCGCGACCCCGCTACCGACATCGGCAAGTTCGCGGCGGCGGCGCTCGCCAGCGCGTAAAAAGCACAACGCGGGCGAAGGCGGTCCACGCCGTCGCCCGCGTTTTCGCCCGCCATGCGAGCCGCTATTCGAGCACGATCTGCACCTTCACATCGTTTGGATTGCCGCTTGAGGCTTCTTCGAATGCCTTGATGCCTTCCGCGAACGGGAACGTGCGCGAGATGAACGGCTTCACGTCGAGCCGTCCCGACGCGATCAGCTGGATCGCCCGCGGAAACATGTTCGCGTAGCGGAACACCGACTCGATCTTCGCTTCCTTGATCTGCAGCGCGACCACGTCGAGCGGCACGGACTTCTGCGGCATGCCGACGAGCACGAGGCGCCCGCCGGGGCAGAGGAGATCGAGGATGCCGTCGAACGCCTTCTCGTTGCCGCTCGCCTCGAACACGACGTTGGCGCCCCAGCCGTCGGTCAGTTGCGCGACGACGTCGCGCGGCGACTGCTCGCGGATGTTCACCGTGGTCACGCCTTGCACGCTGCCGATCAGTTCGAGCTTCTCCGTCACCAGATCGCAGACGATCGCGCGGCTGCAACCGCCTGCCAGCGCCGCGAGCGCGCACATCATCCCGATCGTGCCCGCGCCGAGCACGACCGCGACGTCGCCGGGGCGGATGCCGGCCTTCGTCGCCGCCTGCAGACCGATCGACAGCGGCTCGACGATCGCGCCTTCCGCGAAGCTCACGTTGTCGGGCAGCTTGAACGTGAACGCGGCCGGATGCACGACGAACGGCGTCAGGCAGCCGTGCACGGGCGGCGTCGCCCAGAAGCGCACTTTCGGATCGAGGTTGTACATCCCTTCGCGCGACGCGCGCGATTCCATGTCGGGGATGCCGGGCTCCATGCACACGCGGTCGCCGGGCTTCAGATGATGCACGTCGTCGCCGATCTCGACGACGGTGCCCGCCGCCTCGTGCCCGAGCACCATCGGCTCGTTGACGACGAACGGCCCGATGCGGCCGTGCTGGTAATAGTGGATGTCGCTGCCGCAGATGCCGACGGTATGAATGCGGATGCGCACGTCGCGCGGGCCGACGACCTGCGGCAGCGTAAACGGCCGCAGGCTGATGCGCCGCGCTTCTTCCAGTACGAGTGCTTCTTCCATGATGGTTTCTCCGGGGGATGGACGTTCGTTAGCGGGCGAGAAAGCCGCCGTCGACAGGCAGGCTCACGCCGTTGATCATGGCCGCGCGCTCGCCGAGCAGCCAGGCGATCGCATGCGCGACGTCGAGCGGATCGGCGAACCGTTGCAGCGGAATGCGCGCGAGCATCGGGCCGGACTTCGCCGGATCGCTCCACGCGAGTTCGGCCATCGGCGTCAGCGTGATCACCGGATCGACCGTGTTCACGCGGATGCCGTGCTCGCCGAGTTCGACGGCCATCACGCGCGTCATCGCGTCGAGCGCGCCTTTCGACGCGCAGTACGCGGCATGCAGCGGCGTGCCGACGTGCGCCGCGACGCTCGACACGTTGACGATCGCGCCGCGCACGCGGCGCTCGATCATGCCGCGCGCGCAGTGTTGCGCGACGAGCATCGGCGCGCGCAGGTTCACGGCCATCACGCGGTCGAGCGCTTCGGCCGACGTGTCGACGAACGGCGCCAGATACGCGATGCCCGCGCAGTTCACGAGCAAGTCGATCGGCGGCATCGCCGCGAGCGCGGCGCGCGTCGCGTCGACGTCGGCGAGATCGACGGCGAACGTTTCGTAGCGGCCGCCGCGGCTTTCATCGGCGGCGAGCGTCGCGAGATCGGAAGACGAGCGGCTCAGCGCGACGACGCGAGCGCCGCGCGCGGCCATCAGTTGCGCGGTCGCGCGGCCGATGCCCTTGCCGGCGCCGGTCACGAGCACGGTCTTGCCGGCGAATTCGCGGCCTGCGTGCGCGTCGTCGGCGGCGTCGGTGCGATCGCTAGCGTGCGCGTCGTTCATTCTTCGCTCCCGCGACGGCGGCCGTCGCATCCGGTTCGTTGCAGAGCCGCTCCGCGGTGTTCTCGTCGGTGACCAGCACCGACGGATAGCCGCCGCGCAGCGCCGCGCGCGTGGCCTCGTATTTCTGCTCGCCGCCCGACACGAGCACGACGCGCTGGATGCTGCGCAGATCCGCGAGACTCACCGCGACCGTGCGCCGGTTCAGCGGATGATCGATCGGCTCGCCGTGTTCGTCCATGAAGTGGCCGAGCAGGTCGCCGACCGCGCCGGCCGCCTTCAGCGCGCGGCGCTGCTCGCCGTTGCCGATCCCATACGTCATCACGAGCGACTCGGTGAGGTCGCCGCAGGTCAGCACCGCGACGTCCGCATGGCGTCCGCGCTCGTAGGTCTCGCGCACCGCGTCTTCCTGCAGGATGATGTCGCGCGCCTTCTGGCTGCTCACGTAGATCGGCGCAGCGAACAGGAACGCTTCGGCCTGGCACGCGTCCGCGAAGTCGGACACGAGATCGAACGTGTTGATGCTCGGGCAATGCGGCAGGCCGCCCTGCAGCGACACGACCGCGAGCGGCCCGTAGTTGCGATGCGGCATCGCACGCAGCGTCGCGCGGATCGTGCGGCCCCAGCCGAGGCCGACCGTCTGCCCGGCGCGCAGCTCCTTCGACAGAAACTGCGCGGCGCCGATGCCGAGCGCCGCCTGCGTCGTATCGCGATCGACGCCGGCCGGCACGACGACCGCGCGCGCGAGGCCATACCGCGTCGTCAACTTGTCTTCGAGCGCGACGCACGGCGCGATCCGGCTATTGATCGTCACCTGCACGAGTCCCGACTCGCGGCTTGCCGCGAGCAGCCGGTTCACGCGCGCGCGGTTGCTGCCGATGCGCTCGGCGATCTCCTGCTGCGTCAGGTTGCCGACGTAGTAATGCCAGGCGACGCGCGCCTGAAGTTCTTCCTCCAGGTCCGGCGGCGCGTCGGCGTCGGGCGTCATCGATACTGTCTTGCTCATGAACGGTCTTCCTTGCTTCCTTTTTTAATGGGCGGCCGCCGGCGGATGTGTGGTTTTCCCCGTATTTTTCCCGTCTTTTCCGCAACAGGCGCACCTATTTGACCGCGCCCATCGTCAGCCCCTGCACGAGCCGCCCGGACACGAGCAGCGCGAACACGACCATCGGCAGCACGATCAGCGTGCCGGTCGCCATGATCTCACCCCATGGCAATTCGTACCCGCTCATGTAGCTCGTCGCGGCGACCGGCGCAGTGACGGCTTCGCTGCGCGTGAGCACGAGCGCGTACAGCAGGTCGTTCCACGAAAAGATGAATGCGAAGATTGCGGACACGACGATGCCCGGCATCGCGAGCGGCAGGTTGATGCGCCAGAACACGCGCCACGGCGACGCGCCGTCGAGCCGCGCGGCCTCGTCGAGTTCGACCGGGATGTTGTGGAACTGGTCGGTGCAGATCCACACGACGATCGGCAGCGAGAACGTCAGGTACAGCAGGATCAGCACGATATGCGTGTCGATCAGGTCGAGCTTCGTCGCGATCAGGAAGAACGGCACCGCGAGCACGACCGGGCTCACCATCCGGTTCGAGATGAACCAGAACCACAGGTCGCGCTTGCCGCGAAACTCGAAGCGCGCGAGCGCATACGCGGCGGGCGTGCCGAGCAGGATCGCGAGCACCGTCGTGCTGCTCGCGATGATCAGCGAGTTCACGAGGCTCGACGCGACATCGTGCTGGAACAGCGCGTCGATGTAGTGCTGCAGCGTGGGCCGGAAGATCCACACGGGCGGATTCGCGAGCGCCTCGGCTTGATGCTTCAGGCTAGTGATCACCATCCAGTAGAACGGAAACACCGACGACAGGAACACGACCACGAGGCCGATGAATTGCCAGAACGTCGCGCGCTGGCGCGTGCGGCGTGCGCGGCGCGCGCGTTCCGGACGGGCGGCGGCCGCAGTGGCCGCCGGGGTGGCCGACGTGGCGCTGTTGTTAGTCGACGACGCGTGCATGATCAAGCCTCCCGATACACGTAACGGATGTACAGACGCGACAGCACGATCGTCAGCACGAGCAGCAGCACCGCCTGCGCGGACGCCATGCCCTGGTCGAAGATCCGAAAGCCGATGCGCTGGATGTAGATGCTGATGAACTCGGTCGCGGTGCCGGGGCCGCCGCGCGTCATCGTGAACACGGCGTCGAACATCTTCAGCATGTCGGCCGAGCGCAGGATCAGGATCGCGGTGATGCCGGGCAGCAGATACGGCCGTTGCTGATGCCAGAAGATCATCGTCCAGCGCGGCGTTTCGAGCCGCGCGGCTTCTTCCACTTCGCGCGGCACCATCGCGAGGCCGGCCAGCAGGATCAGCGCGCAAAACGGCGTCCACTGCCAGATGTCCATGATCATCACGGACACGAATGAGAGCGTCGGGTCGCCGAGCCAGTCGAGCGCCGGCACGCCGAAGAAGCCGAGCAGATAGTTAGCGATCCCGAACTGCCGGTTGAACACGAGCCGGCCGATCAGGCCGACGACCGCATACGTGGTCGCCATCGGAATTACGAGGCTCACGCGGGCCAGCGCGCGCATGCGCGGCAGCGCCTGCCGATGCAGCAGCAGCGCGGCGAAGAGGCCGAGGCCGAGTTCGATCGGCAGCGTCAGCACGAGAAACAGCAGCGTGCGGCCTAGCGCGTCCCAGAACGACGGGTCGGACAGCGTCGCGACGTAATTGTCGAAGCCGATGAACGGCGTGCCCGATTCGAGATCGGTCAGGTTGTAGCGATGAAACGAGTTGAAGAGCGCGACGAGCAACGGATAGATACCGATGACCGCGAGCGCGAACACGGCCGGCGCGAGGAACCAGAACGCCGGCGAGCGCGGCATCAGGCGGATGCGGCGCGACGGCAGGGAAGGGGCGGCGGGACTGGACATCGACATCTCCACGACGTTGAGTTCGGGCCGCGATGCGGATGCGCGGCGTGTGAATCGCGCATCCGCACGCGCGGCTTACTTCAGGAGCGGCTTCTTGCCGTCGTAGTAACCGGCCTTTTGCAAAATCGCTTCCATGCGCTTGCCGATCTCGACCGAGCCGTCATGCACGGACACCTGGCCCAGCATGATCTTCGTGCCCCACTCGCCGATGATCTCGGAGATCGCCGGCCATTCCGGGAAGCGCGGACGGAAGTCCGGCACGCCGCCTTGCCACGACGTGACCATCGGCTTCACGAACGCATATTTCTGCTGCACGGCCGGGTCCTGGTACACCGCGACGCGCGCGGGCACGCCGCCCGCTTCGAGATACGGCTTCGCCATCGCCTCGGACGTGATCCACTGGATGAAGAGCCACGCGGCTTCCTGCTTCTTCTTCGGCGACTTCGCGTTGACCGCGAGCGAGAAGCCGCCGAGCGCCGGCTTGAGTCCGGCGGGCCCGCTCGGCTCCGTGGCGACGCCGAGGCAATTGCCGAGCTTCGACTTCGACGGGTCGGTGAGCGTCGGATAGAACGCCGACCATTCGGTGATCATCGCGACCTGGCCTTGCGCGAGCGCGTTCACCGCTTCCGCGTGATCGAAGTCGACGATGCCGGGCGGCATGTATTTCATCAGCTTCTGCCGGAATTCGAGGCCCGCCTGCGATTGCGGCGCGAGCAGGTTCGAGCGGAACTTCGGATCGACCAGCGAGCCGCCGAACGGCCACAGCATGCGCATGAAGCTGTCGGCCGACTGCGTTTCGCCGCGCCGCGACTGCAGCGCGAACGCGTACTGGTTCTTCGATGCGTTCGTCAGCTTCGGCGCGTACACGTTCAGCAGTTCGTCCCAGGTCTTCGGCGGCCCGCTGAAGCCCGCGTCCTTCAACTTGCACTGGTTGTAGAACATCAGCCCCGAGTAGTTGTCGAACGGCAGCCCGTACACGGTGTTGTTCCAGGTGCCGAACGCATTCAGCAGGATCGGGAAAAAGCCCTTCAGATTCAGATTGGGATCGGCGATCTTCGGGTTGTCGGTGAAGGTCTTGATCGGCACGATCCACTTGTTGCTCGCGAATTCGCCGAGCCACACCACGTCGACGAGCGCGATGTCCTGGTCGCCGCCGCTGACGAAGTTCAGCACCTGGCGCTCGCGCGTGTTCTCGTACGGAATCACTTCCCACTTCACCTTGATGCCGGTTTCCTTCTCGAACTGCGGGATCAGCGCTTCCGCCGCCTTGTAGCCGGGGCGATCGAGAAAGATCGCGGAAACCGTCGTGCCCGAATACGGCGCGGCTGCCTCCTTCAACGTCCACGCCGACGCGTTCGACGCGGCGGCGAGCGAAACCGTGGCGCTGAACAACGCAACGGCGGCCTGCCTGTAGCGAGTCTTCATGCTTGTCTCCTGGGTTTTTCTTGGGGCTGCAGGCCGGGGCGAAAGCCAAGCCCTGACCTCGTTGAAGGCGGGCGTTGCGCCCGCGGCGATGCGGGTTTCTACCGGGTATGGGTTGGATGTGTCTCCGGTTTTCGGTGCTTCGTTTCACTTGTAATTCCGTAATTACAATTGTATATTGGCCTCGAAACGCGTTGTCAAGGACAAATTGACCGGCGCAATGCTACGGACTCCGTGCTGTCTTGCAGCATGCGAGCCGCTGGCGAGCGACCGCGCATCGAGACACAGGAGACACGCATGAGTGCCGTGGAGTTGAGCCAGATCCGCAAGTCGTATGCGGGAACGGAAGTGCTGCGAAACGTGGACATCTCGGTCCGCGATCGCGAGTTCATGGTGTTCGTCGGGCCGTCCGGCTGCGGGAAGTCCACGCTGCTGCGCACGGTCGCCGGGCTCGAAAGCAGCAATTCGGGCCGCGTGCTGATCGGCGGCGAAGATGTGACGGACATCGAACCATCGCAGCGCGGCGTCGCGATGGTGTTCCAGTCTTATGCGCTTTATCCGCACATGTCCGTGTACGAGAACATCGCGTTCGGGCTGCGGATGATGAAACTGCCCGACGCGCAAATCAAGGAACGCGTGCGCGCGGCCGCGCAAATCCTGCAGATCGAATCGCTGCTGGAGCGCCGTCCGCGTGCGCTGTCGGGCGGGCAGCGCCAGCGTGTCGCGATCGGCCGCTCGATCGTGCGCGAACCCAAGGTGTTTCTCTTCGACGAACCGCTGTCGAATCTCGATGCCGCGTTGCGCGTGCAGATGCGGCTCGAACTGATCAAGCTGCACCGGCAACTGAACGCGACGATGATCTACGTGACGCACGACCAGGTCGAGGCGATGACGATGGCCGATCGCATCGTCGTGCTGAACCACGGGCGCGTCGAGCAGATCGGGTCGCCGCTCGAACTGTATCGCGCGCCGCGCAACCGGTTTGTCGCGGGCTTCATCGGCTCGCCGAAGATGAACTTCATCGACGTGCCGCTGCAGCGCGCGGATGCCGACGGCGTGACCATCGGGCTGCCGGGCGGCGGGTCGCTGACGCTGCCGTTCGACGCGGGCAGCGTCGTGCCGGGCGACACGCTGACGCTCGGCGTGCGGCCCGAGCATCTGACCGAACCGGGGCAGGGCGCGGCCGATGCGAAGGTGTCGGCCGAGGTATCGGTGGTCGAGCATCTCGGCAGCGAGACGCTGCTGCATGCACGCATCAACGGCGACGTGACGGTGCAGGCGAAGGGCTCGGGCGAGTCGCCGGCCGAGATCGGCGACCGGATCGAACTCGGTCTGCACACGCGCCATCTGCATCTGTTCGACAAGGACGGCAACGCGCTCGTACGGCGCGCACAGATGGCAGGCGACCGCGTCGCGGCGTAACGCGGCGGCAACAGGAGACGCGTCGTGGGGACTTCCGCTAGCGCTGGCCTGCGCGCACTGTCCGACCGTGCGCTCGACGACATTCGCGCGGTACTGGACCGTCTCGCAGACGACGCGCTCGATCCCGCACTCGACGCACTGGCCGCCGCGCGGCGAATCGTGTGCTACGGCGTCGGCCGCGAAGGGCTGATGGTGCGCGCGCTCGCGATGCGCCTTTATCACCTCGGTCTCGATGCACACGTGGTCGGCGACATGGCCGCGCCGCCGGTCGCCAACGGCGATCTGCTCGTTGCGAGCGCGGGGCCGGGCGGCTTCTCGACGGTCGATGCATTGTTGCGCGTCGCGCGAGGCGCGGGCGCCCGCACGCTGTTGTTCACCGCGCAGCCGGGCGGCAGCGCGGCCTCGCTCGCGGACGTCGTCTGCGTGCTGCCCGCGCAGACGATGGCGGACGACCGGCGCGAGTGGGCTTCGTTGCTGCCGATGGGCAGCGTGTACGAGGGCGCGCAGTTTTTCGTGTACGAACTTCTGGTGCTGAAGCTGCGCGAGCGATTACGCGTGTCGCCGGCACAGATGCGCGCGCGGCATACGAATCTGGAGTGATGCGACTCGCGCGCGGCAGACCTCATCACGACCGACGGAGACGACGATGACGAACGACGATTCGACCCGCATGACGGCGGTGGTCTGCCACGCGCCGAAGGACTATCGCGTCGAGCAGGTGACGCGGCCGCGCGCCCGCGCGAACGAGATGATCATCCGCATCGCCGCGTGCGGGATCTGCGCGAGCGACTGCAAGTGCTACTCGGGCGCGAAGATGTTCTGGGGCGGCCCGAGCCCGTGGGTGAAGGCGCCGGTCATTCCGGGCCACGAATTCTTCGGCTACGTGGAGGAACTGGGCGAGGGCGCGGCCGGACACTTCGGTGTCCAGATCGGCGAGCGCGTGATCGCCGAGCAGATCGTGCCGTGCGAAAAGTGCCGCTATTGCCGCTCGGGCCAGTACTGGATGTGCGAGGTGCACAACATCTTCGGCTTCCAGCGCGAAGTCGCGGACGGGGGTATGGCCGAGTACATGCGGATTCCGCCGACGGCGATCGTGCACAAGATTCCGCTCGGCATTTCGCTGGAAGACGCAGCGATCATCGAACCGCTCGCGTGCGCGATCCACACGGTGAATCGCGGCGACATCCAGCTCGACGACGTCGCGGTGATCGCCGGAGCCGGTCCGCTCGGGCTGATGATGGCGCAGGTCGCGCATTTGAAGACGCCGCGCAAGCTCGTCGTGATCGACCTGATCGACGAGCGGCTCGAACTCGCGCGCGAATACGGCGCGGACGTGACGATCAACCCGAAGCGCGAGAACGCGCTCGAAGCGATCCGCGCGCTGACCAACGGCTATGGCTGCGACGTGTACATCGAGACGACCGGCGCGGCGGCGGGCGTCGGGCAGGGGCTGGAACTGATCCGCAAGCTCGGACGCTTCGTCGAATTCAGCGTGTTCGGCGAAGAGGCGACGGTGGACTGGTCGATCATCGGCGACCGCAAGGAACTCGACGTGCGCGGCGCGCATCTGGGACCGTACTGCTATCCGGTCGCAATCGATCTGCTCGCGCGCGGCCTCGTCACGTCGAAGGGGATCGTCACGCATGACTTCACGCTCGACGAATGGGACGAGGCGATCCGCATCGCGAACTCGCCCGCGTCGATCAAGGTGCTGATGAAGCCGCGCTGACGCCCCGTCTGCGCTCCGCACGAGCGTTTGTAATTTTTTGTAATTGAAAGCTGCCAGTCACGGCGCCGCCGTAATAAAACTGCAAAGTTCACCTCGCCTAGCAAACGATTTCCCCACGAGCAGAAGAGGTGAACGATGAGAGCAGCATGGAGGTGGTCGGCAGGTGTCGCGGCACTCGGAGCGGGCGCGCTGGCGCTCGGCGGTGCACTGTCGTCGGCGCAGGCAGCCGAGCTCAACGGCGTCAAACATGTATTGCTGATCAGTTTCGACGGCCTGCACCAGCAGGACGTCGCGCGCTGCATCGCGGGCAATACGTGTCCGAATCTGGCGGTGCTCGCGAAATCGGGCGTCACGTACACGAACGCGTATACGCCGGGGCTTTCCGATTCGTTCCCGGGACTCGCCGCGCTCGTCACCGGCGGATCGCCGAAAACCGCGGGCCTTTTCTACGACGTTTCATATGACCGCACGCTGTACGCTCCGCAGGATACGGGCTGCGTCGGCAAGCAAGGCTGGAACGTCGTGTTCGACGAGACGACCGGCATCGACGCGGAAAACGGCGGCGCGCTCGTGCACCTCGACGGCGGCGGTGCGTTCAATCCGCAAGCGATTCCGCGCGCGCGCCAGGGCGACAAATGCGTGCCGGTGTATCCGCACGATTACGTGAAGACGAACACGGTGTTCGAAGCCGTCAAGCAGCACCTGCCCGGCTCGCATACCGCGTGGGCCGACAAGCACGCGTGGGGCTACGACTGGCTGAACGGACCGTCGGGCCGAGGCGTCGACGATCTCGCGCGCACCGAGATCAATTCGATCGACCCGGCGACGGGGACGAACTACCTCGACACGTACACGCACACCGAGAAGTTCGACGACTATCACGTCGCTGCGATGATCAACGAGATCGACGGCAAGAACGACACGGGCACGCGCAACGAGCCGGTGCCGACCGTCTTCGGCGCGAACTTCCAGACGCTGAGCGTCGCGCAGAAAGCGACGGTCGCGACGGGCGGCGGCTATCTGGACGCGGACTTCACGCCGGGGCCGCAGGTGGCCGGCGCGATCGGCTATATCGACAATTCGCTCGGCCGCGTCGTGGCGGCGCTCAAGGAGCGCAACCTGTACAACTCGACGCTGATCATCGTGACGGCGAAGCACGGTCAGTCGCCGACCGATCACACGAAGCTCGTGAAGAACGGCGACACGCTGACGAAGCTGCTCGAAGCGAACAACTATCTCGATCCGAACGGCAACTTCGGGCAGTTCAACACGAAGACAGGCAACCTGAACGACGGCTCAGGTCTTGTCGGCACCGGCATGGCGCAGACCGACGACGTGGGCCTGATCTGGCTGCGCGATCAGTCGCAGCGCGACGCCGTGGTGGCGACGCTGTCGAAGAACCTGTCGTGCAACGCGCCCGGCATCTGCGCGGACGGTCCGCAAGCCTACATCCTGTACGGCCCGCCACTCGTGGCGCGCTTCGGCGACCCGGCGCTCGGCCGCACGCCGGATATCGTCGTGCAGCCGAATCCGGGCGTGATCTATACGTCGAGCACTGCCAAGGATGAGGAGCACGGCGGCAACGCACCGGACGACAGCCACCTCGGTCTCGTCGTGTCGTATGCGGGTCTGCACCAGGGCGGGCAGCGCGTCGATACGCGCGTGCTGACCACGCAGGTCGCGCCGACGATCCTGAGAGCGCTGAACCTCGATCCGCGTCTGTTGCACTCGGTGGCCGTCGAAGGTACGCACACGCTGCCGGGACTCGGTCTGAGCACTCAGGACTAACCCTTACGCGAAGCCGGCGTTTCGCGCGAAACGCCGGTTTTTCAAGGGGTTTTCGTCGTTGCGCGCTCGCTTGACAACCTTCTCGTCGCCCCCGTAAATTGGTGTCCACGATACGATGTGGATGTCCATCATGTGGACAAGGAGACGAGGGTGAGCGACAAGGACACGCTGTACCCGGCAACGATGCCGTATCAACTTCCGTTCCCCGCGGAAGCCCAAAAAGAAATCGTCGTGCCGTCGGCCGTTCCCGACGACGAGCGCGTGTGGGTCCCTCAAGCCGAAAACGTGTGGTTCCGTCCGTTGTGCCTGAATGCTTCGCAGGGCTACTGGACCAATCTGCTGCGCGTGCGCCGCGCGGGCGTGCTGAGCCGCCATCGCCATCCGCAGGCGGTGCACGGCATGGTGCTGAAGGGCCGCTGGCGCTATCTCGAACACGACTGGATCGCGAACGAGGGCAGCTACGTGTACGAGCCGCCCGGCGAAACGCACACGCTGTTCGTCCCCGAAGACGTCGAAGAGATGATCACGTACTTCCTCGTGAACGGCGTGATGTACTACTGCGATCCGTACGGCAATCACACCGGCTACGAAGACGTATTCACGAAAATCGACATGTGCCGCAGGCACTACGCATCGAATGGGCTCGGCGCCGGTTTCGTCGACCAGTTCATTCGATGAGCGGTGGTAGTCCAATCTCAAGCCGCACCGCATCAAGACAAAATAAAAACCCGTTCGGAGACGTCATGGCACAGAAAAGCACCCGGCTCAAACGCAGGCAGGTGACGGCGATCGCATTCCTGGTCGTCGCCGGCACGATCAATTATCTCGACCGCAGCACGCTGTCCATTGCCAATCATTCGGTCAGTCACGAACTCGGGCTGTCCGCGTCGCAAATGGGCGTGCTGCTGTCCGCATTCTCGCTCGCGTATGCGTTCTCGCAACTGCCGGTCGGCGCGCTGCTCGACCGTTTCGGTTCGCGCGTGATGCTCGGCCTCGGCATGTTCCTGTGGTCGGTCGCGCAACTGGCGGGCGGCTTCATTCAGACGCTGAACCACTTTCTCTATGCGCGCGTGCTGCTCGGCGTGTGCGAGGCACCGCTTTTTCCGGGCGGCGCGAAGGTCGTCAACGAATGGTTCGCGTTGAAGGATCGCGGCGGGCCAATCGGCCTCGTCACGACGTCGAGCACGATCGGCCCGATGATCGCGCCGCCGCTGCTGACGGTGCTGATGCTGTCGTTCGGCTGGCGGCAGATGTTCATCGTGATGGGCGTGCTCGGCATGGCGGTCGCGATCGGCTGGTATCTGCTGTACCGGAACCGCGCGGACATTTCGCTCACGCGCGACGAAGTCGCGTATCTCGACGAGGGCGACCAGAGCGCGCCGGGCGAGGGCAAGCCGTCGCTGCGCGAATGGGCGGGGCTGTTTCGTCAGCCGAACACGTGGGGCATGATCTTCGGGTTCATGGGCGTCATCTACATGATCTGGCTGTATCTGACGTGGCTGCCCGCGTATCTCGAACACGAACGGCATTTGAGCATTGCCCGCACCGGGTGGGTCGTCGCGATTCCGTATGTGTTCGGCACGCTCGGCATGGCCACGAGCGGCTACGTCGGCGACTATCTGCTGAGCCGCGGGATGGCGCCGGTTCGCGCGCGCAAGTGGCCGCTCTGCACCGGGCTCATCGGCGCGGCGGTGTTCACGGTGCCGGCCGCGTATACGCCGAGCACGACGCTCGCCGTCGTCTACATCTCGGCCGCGATGTTCTTCGTGAATCACGCGAGCGGCGGTGCGTGGGCGCTCGTCAGCGCGGCGGCGCCGCGGCGGCTCGTCGGGTCGCTCGGCAGCATGCAGAATTTCGGCGGCTATCTCGGCGGCTCGTTTGCGCCCGTCATCACCGGCATCGTGGTCGATCAGACACATTCGTTCGTCAATGCGCTGCTGATCAGTGCCGGCGTCGCGTTTGCCGCCGCGATGGTGTACCTGTTCGTCGTGCGCGAGGTCCACGTGCGCGAGCCGATTGCCGTGCCCGCATGAACGACAGACGGAGCGAATCGAGCATGACGTTTCAGAAAGACATCCTCGCGGGCAAGGTCGCGCTCGTCACCGGCGGGTTTTCCGGCATCGGCGCGAAGGTTGCGGCGCAGCTTCACGCGCTCGGCGCCGAGGTGACGGCGGCCGGTATCGTCCCTTCGTCCGGCGCCGATCGCGAGTTGCCGGCTTCGGTGCACCAGCGCGAGCTTGATGTGGCCTCGCAGCAGCAGATCGATGCGCTGGTGGAGTCGTTCGAACGCCTCGATATCGTCGTGAACTGCGCGGGCATGATTCGCCGCGTCGAGGAGTTCGACATCGACGTGTTCGAGCAGGTGCTGAACGTGAACCTGAGCGGCACGATGCGCGTGTGCTCGGCGGCGCGCACGCGGCTCGCCGACGCGAAGGGCTGCATCGTGAACACCGCGTCGATGCTGTCGTTCTTCGGCGGCGGCCTCGTGCCCGCGTACAGCGCGAGCAAGGGCGGCGTCGCGCAGTTGACGAAGTCGCTCGCGATTGCCTACGCGCCGGACGGGATCCGCGTGAATGCGGTCGCGCCAGGCTGGATCGCGACGCCGCTGACCGACGCGCTGCAACACGACGACGCGCGCTCGCAGGCGATTCTCGATCGCACGCCGCTGCGGCGCTGGGGGCGTCCGGAAGAGGTCGCGCAGGTCGTCGCGTTCCTGTGCACGCCGGCGGCGTCGTTCATGACCGCGACGGTCGTGCCCGTGGACGGCGGCTACCTGGCCGCGTGACGCGAAACGTGGGTGCCGCGATGTCGAAGCCCGCTCCGTCCATCGCCGACTCCAAAGTGGTAGCCGGCGCCGCCGCGTTCTCGAAGTTCATGACGGTGCTGCAACGGATCGCCGATGCCGACACGCCGCCCAACGTGGCCGCGCTCGCGGCCGCGTGCGGCTTTCCTCGCCCGACGGTCTACCGGATCGTCGCCGCGCTTGCCGCCGAAGGGCTGATCGCCGAGGGCGCCGAGGAAGGAACGTTCGCGCTCGGCCCACGGCTCATCAGTCTCGCGAGCCGCAGCTGGGAGCGTTCGAGCCTGCGTGTCGCGTCGGCGCAGGTGCTCGCGGACCTGCGCGACGCGACGCGCGAGACGGTGCACCTCGCCGTGCCGAGCGCGTCGGGCATGGTGTACATCGACAAGCTGGAAAGTCCGCAGACGGTGCGGATGGCGTCGCGCATCGGCACGCGCGTGTCGCTGTATTCGAGCGCGGTCGGGAAGGCGTATCTCGCCGCGCTGCCCGGCGACGCGTGCGACGCGCTGATCGACCAGATCGAATTCGCGCGCTTCACGCCGAACACGATCACGTCGTGCGCGAAGCTGAAGAAGGAGATCAGGGCGACGGCGGAACGCGGCTATTCGCTCGACAACGAAGAAAACGAGTTGCAGATCTTCTGCTGTGGCGCGGCGATCCGCGATGCGGACGGCGCGCCGGTCGGCTGCGTGAGCATCAGCATGCCGCTGTTTCGACGCAGCGAAGCGGCGACGCAGGCGAACGTGACCCGCCTGCTCGACGCGTGCCGCGCGATTTCGGCGAAGCTCGGGCGGCAGGCTTAGCGGATAACGACAATCAACGAGGATTTCGAAGATGGCGCTGATCAACTACATCACGCAGATTCAGTTCGGCTACGACGCGCTCGATCTGTTGCAGCAGGAATGCGAACGAATCGGCATCCGGCGTCCGCTCGTCGTGACGGACAAGGGCATTCGCGCGGCGGGCCTGGTTGAGCGCGTGCTGTCGAAGCTCGCGAACGGGTGCGATGCGGACGTGTACGACGACACGCCGCCGAACCCGAACGAGCGCGCGGTGCGCGCGGCGGTGGACCAGTATCGCGCGGGCGGACATGACGGCATCGTCGCGGTCGGCGGCGGGTCGTCGATCGACCTCGCGAAAGGCGTCGCCGTGTGCGCGACGCACGAGGGCCCGCTGAAGTTGTTCGCGGCGATCGAAGGCGGCGTCGCGCGGATCACGTCGGCCACCGCGCCGGTGATCGCGATTCCGACGACGGCGGGCACCGGCAGCGAAGTCGGGCGCGGCGCGATCCTGATCCTCGACGACGGGCGCAAGGTCGGCATCCTGTCGCCGCACGTGGTGCCGAAGGTGGCGATCTGCGATCCGGGCCTCACGCTCGACCTGCCCGCGACGCTGACCGCGGCCACCGGCATGGATGCGATCGCGCATTGCATCGAGACGTTCCTCGCGCCGGCGTTCAATCCGCCGGCGGACGGCATCGCGCTCGACGGGCTGCGTCGCGCGTGGGCGCACATCGAGCGCGCGACGCGCGAGCCGCACGACCGCGACGCGCGCCTGAACATGATGAGCGCGTCGATGCAGGGCGCGCTCGCGTTCCAGAAGGGACTCGGCTGCGTGCACAGCCTCAGTCATTCGCTCGGCGGGGTCAATCCGCGTCTGCATCACGGCACGCTGAACGCGATCTTTCTGCCGGCCGTGCTGCGCTTCAATGCGAGCGCGCCGGGTGTCGTCGCCGAGCGCAAGCTCGAACGGCTCGGGCAGAGCATGGGGCTCGCGGCGTCGGCCAGCGTCGCGGAGGCGATCGCGCAGATGAGCGCGCGTCTCGGGCTGCCGGACGGGCTCGCGGCGCTCGGCGTCGGCGAGGAGATGTTCCCGGCGATCATCAAGGGGGCGCTCGCGGACCATAGCCACAAGACGAATCCGCGCGAAGCGAGCGCGGACGACTACGCGGCCATGCTGCGTCAGTCGCTTTAACGCGTCGCAACGAAGGCCACGCCGCGTGGGGTCATTGCGGGCGGCGGGCCGTCGATGTCGTAGTATGTCGCTTCGGGCGGCGCGCGTCGAAACCGCCGCCCGCAGCGACATTTGCATTCGACACGACACGCCGACATGGCCGCCACCTTCCGCTACCCGCCCAGTCTTTCGCCGCGCCACGGCGCGCGCGCCGTCGCCGTCACGGAGGCCGCTTGATCGCACGCGACCTGCCGCCCGGCCTGATGCTCGTGCACGGCAATCAGCCCGAACGTCTGCGCGATTTGATCGTGCAGTGGATCACCCAGCATCCGCTTGCGCCGCTCGAAAAGGAAGTGATCCTCGTGCAGAGCAACGGGATCGCGCAGTGGCTGAAGCTCGCGCTCGCGGCCGATCCGTCCGAAGGCGGATGCTCGATTGCGGCGGCGCTCGACATGTCGCTGCCGTCGCGCTTTCTGTGGCAGGTGTATCGCGCGGTGCTGGGCACGGATGCAGTGCCCGAGGTGTCGCCATTCGACAAATCGCGGCTCGTGTGGCGGCTGATGCGGATGCTGCCGGAGCGTCTTGGCGAGCCGGGCTACGAGCCGCTCGCGCGCTTCATGGCGCACGACGACGACCAGCGCAAGCGCTTTCAGCTGGCGCAGCGCGTCGCGGACCTGTTCGACCAGTACCAGGTGTATCGCGCGGACTGGCTCGCGGCGTGGGCGAAGGGCGACGACGTGCGGATCGACGCGCGCAACAACCGCACGCCGCTGCCGGACGACGCGCGCTGGCAGGCGGCGCTGTGGCGCGCGCTGCTCGACGACGTGCGCGCGCACGCGCCGCTCGACGAAGACGCCGGTGCGGCGCAGAGCGGCCGTGCGGGCGTTCACGATGCGTTCATGCGCGTGGCGCGCGAGTGGGCGGAGCGCGACGGCCATGCCGATGCCGATGACAGACGGCGACCTGCGGGCCTGCCGCGCCGCGTCGTCGTGTTCGGTATTTCGAGCCTGCCGCGTCAGTCGCTCGAAGTGCTCGCCGCGCTCGCGCGCTGGACCCAGGTGCTGATGTGCGTGCACAACCCGTGCATGCACTACTGGGCCGACATCGTCGCGGACAAGGACCTGCTGCGCGCGGAGCACGCGCGTCAGCGACGTCGTGCGGGCGCGCCGGCCGTGCTCGACGATACGCAATTGCATCTGCACGCGCAGCCGCTGCTCGCCGCGTGGGGCAAGCAAGGGCGCGACTTCATCGGTCTGCTGGACGAATACGACAGCGACGATGCACGCGAGCGTTACGCGTCGGCGTTCACGCGTATCGGCCAGCGCATCGATCTGTTCGACGGCGCCGACGCCGATACGCTGCTGCGCCAGTTGCAGGACGACATTCGCGATCTGCGCCCGCTGCAGGAGACGCGCGAGCACTGGCCCGAAGTCGATCCGCACAGCGATGCGTCGATCCGCTTCCATGTCGCGCACAGTCCGCAGCGCGAAGTCGAGATCCTGCACGACCAGTTGCTGGCGGCGTTCGCCGAGGACCCGAGCCTGCGTCCGCGCGACGTGATCGTGATGGTGCCGGACATCGAGATCTACACGCCGCATATCCAGGCGGTGTTCGGCCTGCTCGACCGCGACGACCCGCGGCATATTCCGTTCAGCGTCGCGGACCGCGCGCAGCGCGCGTTCGATCCGCTGATCGGCGCGCTCGAGATGCTGCTCGCGCTGCCGCAATTGCGGATCACGGTCGGCGACGTGCTCGATCTGCTCGAAGTGCCCGCGTTGCGCGCGCGTTTCAGCATCGACGCGGACGACGTGCCGACGCTGCGTCGCTGGATCGACGGCGCGAACATCCGCTGGGGGCTGCACGCGGCGCAGCGCGCGAGCCTCGGCCTGCCCGCCGCCGACGACGTGCTCGCGCCGAACAGCTGGCTGTTCGGGCTCCGAAGGATGTTGCTCGGCTACGCGGTCGGCGACCGGTCGGACGCGTGGCAGGGCATCGAGCCGTATGGCGAGATCGGCGGGCTCGACGCGGCGCTGCTGGGGCCGCTGATGCGCGTCGTCGATGCGCTCGACGACGCATGGACGACGCTGCGCACGCCCGCGACCGTCGATGCGTGGTGCGAGCGGTTGCGCACGCTGAAAGCGACGTTCTTCTCGGCCGTCGACGGCGACGATGCGTACACGCTCGACCGCCTCGACGCGGCGCTGGAAACGTGGCGCGACGCGTGCGCGGAGGCGGCGCTCACCGGCGAGCTGCCGCTGTCGATCGTCGCGGAAAACTGGCTCGCGGAACTCGACGGCAGCGGCCTGTCGCAACGTTTCTTCGCAGGCGCGGTCACGTTCGCGACGCTGATGCCGATGCGCGCGATTCCGTTTCGCCGCGTGTGCCTGCTCGGGATGAACGACGGCGACTACCCGCGCAGCCGCACGCCGCTCGATTTCGATCTGATGAGAGGCGACTATCGTCCCGGCGACCGCTCGCGTCGCGAGGACGACCGCTATCTGTTTCTCGAAGCGTTGCTGTCCGCGCGCGATCATCTGCACGTGTCGTGGGTCGGGCGCAGCGTGACGGACAACACGCCGCGTCCGCCGTCGGTGCTGGTCGGGCAGTTGCGCGAGCATCTGCGCAACGGCTGGCGACTCGAAGGGCACGACGAAAACTCCGATGCGCTGGTCGATGCGCTCACCGTCGATCATCGTCTGCAGCCGTTCAGTGCCGACTATTTTCCGGCGCGGCCCGACGCATCGCCGCTGTTTACCTACGCAAGCGAATGGAACCGGCCGGCGCCCGCCGCGACGGCAGCGGCGCGGCTCGCGTTGCCGGCGGTCGCGCGCGACGAGCCGTTGTCGGTGCGCGAGCTCGCCGAATTTCTGCGCGACCCGGTGCGCGCGTTTTTCCGCCAGCGTCTGCGCGTCGGCTTCGACGAGCGCGACGAGGCGAGCGAGAACCACGAGCCGTTCTCCGTCGATGCGCTAAAGACGTGGCAGTTGCAGGACGAGTTGATCCGCGCGCAGACCGCGGCGCTCGCACGCGGCGACGACGACGTCGAGACGGCCGCACTCGCGCGGCTCGAACGGATGCATCGCAGCGGCGATCTGGCGTCGGGCGGCTTCGGCGAGGTGATCGCAAGCGAACTGATGGCGCCGATGGCCGATCTGTTCGAACGCTATCGCGCGGCGCTCGGGCGCTGGCCCGATCCGCTCGAAGGCCAATGGGAAATCACGCTCGACACGACGCTCGACGGTCGCGTCTTGTCGATCGACGACTGGATCGACGATCTGCGCGCGAGCCGCGAGGGCGAGCGGGGCCGCGTGATTCTCGACGCGGGCACGCTCGTGAAAGACCGGCAATATCGCGGCGAGCGGCTGATCGCGTACTGGGTCGCGCATCTCGCCGCGCAATGCGCGGCGGGCGACGTGACGACGGTCGTGGTCAGCAAGGTCGGCAGCGTCGAGTTCGCGCCGCTGCCGCAGCAGCACGCGCACGCGCATCTGCTCGCGCTGTTGCGCGCGTGGGACGAAGGGATGCGCAGGCCGTTGCCGCTCGCCGTGAAAACGGCGTTCGCGTGGCTGCGCAAGCTGCCGGACGGCATCGCCGATGCGGCGGGTGCGCCGCCCGACGCGTGGGAGGCGGCCCGCGCCGCGTACGTGGGCGGATCGCGCCAGCCCGGCGAGTGCGGCCGCAGCGCGTATTTGCAGCGCGCGTATCCGGACTTCGATGCGCTCGTCGCGAGCGGCGAATTCGCGGCGCTCGCGCTCGAACTGCTGCGCCCTCTGGCGCGCGCGATTCCGGCTGCGTCGTCGAAGTCGCGAAGCCCGGCCCGAAACGAAGGAGAAGCCGCATGAGCGCGCGCATCGAAACGGCCGGCGTCGATGTCGCCGAAGTGCTCGACCCGCTGCGCTTCCCGCTGCACGGCAGTCGTCTGATCGAGGCGAGCGCGGGCACCGGCAAGACGTTCACGATCGCGATGCTGTACGTGCGGCTGGTGCTCGGGCACGACGCGGGGCACGACGGCATTCGCGCACTGACGCCGCCGGAAATACTCGTCGTGACCTTCACCGACGCCGCGACGAAAGAACTGCGCGAGCGGATTCGCGCGCGGCTCGTCGAAGCGGCCGATTATTTTCGCGCCGGGCCCGACGACGTGCCGTTGCGTCTGGCCGGTGAAGACCTGCTGCACGATCTGCGCGACGCGTATGCGCCGGACGAATGGCCCGCATGCGCGCGGCGCCTGGAACTGGCCGCCGAATGGATGGACGAGGCGGCCGTCTCGACGATCCACGGCTGGTGCAACCGGATGCTGAGCGAGCACGCGTTCGACAGCGACAGCCTGTTCTCGCAGACGCTGGAGACCGATCAGAGCGAACTGCGCGCCGAGGTCGTGCGCGATTACTGGCGCACGTTTCTCGCGCCGCTCGACGCGGATTCGGCCGCCGACGTGCGCGCGTGGTTCGACAGTCCCGACGCGTTGCAAGCGGAGATCCGCGGGCTGCTCGCGCATGCGGACCTGCTGCCGGACGCACCCGAGCCGGGGCAAGCGCTGCGCGACGCGCGCGAGCGGCAACGCGCGCATTTCGGCGGACTGAAAGAACACTGGCCGGTGTGGATCGAAGAGGTGAAGGCGCTGCTCGACGACGCGCGCGCAGGCAAGCGCTTCGACGCGCGCAAGCTGAACGTGCGCAACTGCGAAGCGTGGATCGACAAGCTGCGTGCGTGGGCGAACGATCCCGATCTCGACTGCCCGGACTTCGACGACAAGGCCGCGGTGTGGACGCGCCTCACGCCTTCGGGCTTGAAGGAGATCTGGACCGACGGCGAGCCGCCCGGGCATCCGGCGTTCGTCGCGATGCAAACGCTGCGCGAGTCGCTCGCGGCGCGTCCGCATGCGCTTCACGATCTGCTGTGCCACGCGGCGCGCTGGGTCGCGCGGCGTTTCGACGAGGAAGAGGCGCGCCGCTCGCAGATGGGCTTCGACGATCTGCTGACGCGCCTGCTTGCCGCATTGCGCCGCCCGAACGGCGCGCGGCTTGCGCAGATCATCCGCGAGCAATATCCGGTCGCGCTGATCGACGAGTTCCAGGACACCGACCCGATCCAGTACGCGATCTTCGATGCGGTGTATCGGATCGCGGACAACGATCCGGCGACCGCGATCGTATTGATTGGCGATCCGAAACAGGCGATCTACGCGTTTCGCGGCGCGGACATCTACACGTACCTCGCCGCCCGTCGCGCGTGCGAGGGGCGGCTTTATACGCTGAAGAAGAACTTCCGCTCGACGCGCGCGATGGTCGCCGCGGTGAACCGCTGCTTCGACGCGGCCGAGGAACGCGCGGAAGGCAGCGGCGCGTTTCTGTTTCGCGACGAGGGCAGCGGCGACAATCCGCTGCCGTTCGTCGCCGCCGACGCGCACGGCCGCCGCGACGCGCTCTGCGCAAACGGCGACGCGCTGCCGGCGCTGACCGTCTGGTGGCTGCCGCCGACGCCGGACGGCAAGCCGCTCAGCAAGGAAGCGTACTTCACCGCGATGGCGGCGAGCTGCGCAACCGAGATGGTGCGGCTGCTGAATCTCGGGCAATCCGCGGACGCGGGTTTCGTCGGCGAGCACGGCGTCAGGCCGCTGCAGCCATCCGATGTCGCGGTGCTCGTGAACAACCGCGACGAGGCGCATGCGATCCGTCGCGCGCTCGGCGAGCGTGGCGTGCGCAGCGTGTATCTGTCCGATCGCGATTCGGTGTTTCGCACGCCGCAGGCGGACGAGCTGAAGTTCTGGCTCGCCGCGTGCGCGGAACCGGACGACGGCCGGCTCGTGCGCACCGCGCTCGCGACGCCGACGCTCGGCCTCGACTGGCGCGCGCTGGAGGCGCTCGGCCACGACGAGATCGCGTGGGAGGCGCGCGTGCTGCAGTTCCGCGGCTATCGCGACTGCTGGCGGCGTCAGGGCGTGCTGCCGATGCTGCGCCGGTTGCTGAACGACTTTCATGTGCCGCAGCGTCTGCTCGGCCTCGCGGCCGGCGCGGCGGTAGACGGCGAGCGCGCGCTGACGAACCTGCTGCATCTCGCAGAACTGCTGCAGCAGGCGAGCACGCAGTTAGACGGCGAACACGCGTTGATCCGCCATCTCGACGAAGCACGCAGCGACGCGGGCACGGCCGGCGGCGACGCCGCGCAATTGCGGCTCGAAAGCGACGCGGGACTCGTGCAGGTCGTGACGATCCACAAGTCGAAGGGGCTCGAATATCCGCTGGTGTTCCTGCCGTTCGCGTCGGCGTATCGCGCGGTGAAGCCGACCGACACGCCGCTCAAATGGCACGACGAGAACGGCCGGTTGCGCGTGACGCTCGGCGGCGACGAACACGCGCTGCGCGTGGCGGAGCGCGAGCGGCTCGGCGAAGACTTGCGCAAGCTGTACGTCGCGCTCACGCGCGCGCGCTACGCAACGTGGGTCGGCTTCGCGCCGATCGCGGGCGTCGAGCAGAGCGCGCTCGGCTATCTGGCGGGCGGCGGCGCGGATCTCGCGGGCGCGCAGGCGAGCGCGCGCCTCGAAGCGCTGCGTGGCGCGTGCGACGACATCCGCGTCAGCGAGGCGCCCGCGCCGCTTGCCGACGCGTTCGCGATGCAAGGCCCCGCGCGCGAGCGGGGCGCCGCGCGCGAGGTGCCGCGTCCGGTGCGCGAGCACTGGTGGATCGCGAGCTATTCGAGTCTCGCGAAGGCGGCCGGCACGATCGGCGGCGCGCTTGTGCCCACGGACACCGTGCGCGACGCTCCGGACACGCGCAGCGAGGACGTGTTTCTCGAACTGCTGGACGCCGACGCGCTGCGCGACGACGTCGACGCTACGGATGACGAAACGACCGCGTCGGCGCCGCCGGGCGCGGAAACGGTGCACGGATTCGAACGCGGCGCGGATGCGGGCAGCTTCCTGCACGAACTGATGGAATGGGCGGCGAACGAGGGCTTCGCGGCAATCGCGCAGCATCCGCAGCGTCTGCGCGACACGATCGCGCGACGCTGCAACGTGCGCGGCTGGGCGCGCTGGATCGAGCCGCTGACCGGGTGGCTGCTGCATCTGCTGCGCGAGCCGCTGCGTGTCGCACCGGTGGAGGGCGAGCCGGTGTCGCCGGTCGCGCTGGCCGCGCTCGAACTCGGCTCGTACATGGCGGAAATGGAGTTCTGGGTGTCGGCGCACGCGGTCGATACGCGCGAACTGGACGCGCTCGTGACCGGTTACACGCTCGACGGCGCCGAGCGCCCGGCGCTCGACGAGGCGCAGCTGAACGGCATGCTGAAGGGCTTCATCGACCTCGTGTTCGAACACGAGGGCCGCTATTACGTGGTGGATTACAAGTCGAACTGGCTCGGTCCCGACGACGCCGCTTACACGCGAGAGAAAATGCGCGCGCAGATCCTGCATTCGCGCTACGAACTGCAATACGTGCTGTACCTGTTCGCGCTGCATCGGCTGCTGAAGGTGCGGATGCCGGACTACGACTACGACCGGCATGTCGGCGGCGCGGTTTACGTGTTCCTGCGCGGCGCGCGGTCGGCCGGACAGGGACTGCATATCGAGCGCCCGCCGCGCGAGTTGATCGAACAACTCGACGCGCTGTTCGCGGGCGACGAAACTCACGCGATCGGGGGCGCGGCATGAAGAAACGTTCCGGCGATCGCATCGGCGAGACCGGCGATCTGTTCGAAAACCTGGGTGAAGGCGCGGGCGGTCCGGCGGATCGAGCGGATCAACCGGATCAAGCGGGCACCGAAACGCCGCGCGCGGCGAAACCCGCGCGTCGCATCGCGTCCGTGAAAGCGCTCGACGACGCGCCGCAGATGCTCGACGTCCTCGATCGCTGGGTCGAGCGCCACTGGCTGCGCACGCTCGACGCCGCGTTCGCGTGCTTCCTGTGGATCGAGGCGCCGCACGCGTCGCCGCTGCTGCTGCTCGCGGCGGCGCTCGCGAGCCATCAGCTCGGGCGCGGCCACGTGTGTCTCGATCTGCGCGCGACGCTCGACGATCCGGCGTTCGCGTTGTCGCTGCCGCCCGATGGTCCGCCGCTGGCGGCGGCATCCGCGCCGCCGCCAGCGCCGGCCGAAGTGCTGGCCGGCGTGACGCTCGCGCAATGGCACGCGGCGCTCGATGCGCCGTTGCTCGTCGGTGCGGAGGCCGGCAATACGCCGCTCGTGCTCGCGGGCACGCGGCTCTATCTGCGTCGCTACTGGCAGTACGAACAGGACGTGCGAAGCGGGATCGAACGACGGCTCGCGCGCCTGTCGCAACGCTCGCAACCTGAAACGGATCTGCCGCCCGCTGCGGTGCGCGACGCGCTCGACGTGCTGTTCCCGCCGCGCGAAACCGATGGCGCACGTCATGCGGACTGGCAGAAGCTCGCGTGCGCGCTCGCCGCGCGCAGCGCGTTCAGCATCGTCACGGGCGGCCCGGGCACCGGCAAGACGACGACGGTCGTGAGGCTGCTCGCGTTGCTGCAGACGCTCGCTTTGAACCGCGGCAAAGAGTCGGCGAGTGCGTCGGCGGCGCGGCCGTTGCGCATCCGACTTGCGGCGCCGACCGGCAAGGCCGCCGCGCGGCTGAACGAATCGATCGCGGGCGCCGTCGCGAATCTGCCGCTCGACCGGCTCGCGCACGGCGATGCGCTGCGCGGCGCGATTCCGACGGTCGTCGCCACGCTGCATCGCGTGCTCGGCACGCGGCCCGACAGCCGGCGCTTCCGTCACGACGCGGCGAACCCGTTGCCGGTCGACGTGCTCGTGATCGACGAAGCGTCGATGGTCGATCTGGAGATGATGGCGGCGGTGCTCGACGCGCTGCCCGCGTCGGCGCGCCTCGTGCTGCTCGGCGACAAGGACCAGCTCGCGTCGGTCGAAGCGGGCGCGGTGCTCGGCGAACTGTGCGACCGCGCGCGCGACGGGCACTACACCAGCGCGACCCGCGACTGGCTCGAAGCGGCGACCGGCGAGCGGATCGACGCGGCGATGCTCGACCGCGACGGCGCGCCGCTCGACCAGGCGATCGCGATGCTGCGGCACAGTCATCGCTTCGCGGCGGACAGCGGGATCGGCGCGCTCGCGGACCGGGTCAATGCGGGCGATGCGGCGGGCGTCGCGAAGGTGTGGTCGCGCGGCTTCGGCGACCTCGCGCGCGTCGTGTGCGCGGCGCACGACGACGCGGCGTTCGGCGCGCTCGTCGTCGACGGCGTCGCCGGCGATGTGCCGGCCGCCGCGAACGCGGTGCGGCGCGGGTATCGCCACTATCTGGACGTGATGCGCGACCAGCGGCCCGCCGCGAACGCCGACGCCGACGCGCTCGCGCGCTGGGCGGCCGCGGTGCTCGACGCGCACGACGCGTTCCAGTTGCTGTGCGCGCTGCGGCGCGGGCCGTGGGGCGTCGAAGGACTGAACCGGCGCATCGCGCGGCTGCTCGCGGCGCAGGGGCTGATCGAGCCGCGCGGCGAATGGTACGCGGGGCGGCCGGTGCTCGTCACGCACAACGACTACGAACTCGGGCTGATGAACGGCGACATCGGCATCGCGCTCGCGCTGCCGGGCGGGCGGCCGGACGCGCCGGTGCTGCGCGTCGCGTTTCCGGCGGGCGACGGCGAGCGCGGGATCAAGTGGGTGTCGCCGAGCCGGCTGCAGTCGGTCGAGACGGTGTTCGCGCTGACCGTCCACAAGTCGCAGGGCTCGGAGTTCGCGCACGCGGCGCTTGTGCTGCCGGACACGTTCAGCCCGATCCTCACGCGCGAGCTGGTCTATACGGGGATCACGCGCGCGCGTGCGTTCCTGACGCTCGTGGTGCCGGACGGCCGGTCGGTGCTCGACGACGCGGTGCAGGCGAAAGTGCAGCGCGCAAGCGGGCTGATGGCGGGGCTGCTGGAGGACGCCGGCGCGGCGTAGCTGGGGACGGCAGCGGCATGCCGTAGCGGTGGGCCGCAGCAGTGTGTCGTGGCGGTGGGCCGTAGCGGAGCATCGCGCCGGAGCGCCGCTCCCCGAGACCCTCACGGAGCCGCATCGCCGCCGCCGCGGCCAATCGCGCGAACAACGCCACTTATCGTCGTCATTTCCGCGCGTCGCGCGCCGGGGGCTTGCCCTAAGCTGCACGCTGACCGCTCGCACGTCCACTGCGAGTCCCGCGCGCGTCGCGCGCCAAGCAACCGGCTGGCCCCACGTGAGTACGACCCATCCCGATCCCGTCCCGCTGGCGGACGATACGTTGCGACGCGCGGTGTCGCTGTGCTCGGCGGCGCAGTTCGCCGACGCGCTCGCGCTCGTCGAGCCGCTCGTCGCATCCGATGTACACGCGCCGGATGTCGTCGCGCTCAACGTCGCGGCGACCGCGTCGCTCGCGCTAGGCCGGCTCGCCGATGCCGAAGCGCGGTGGCGTCGCTGCATCGCCGCGCAGCCGGATTTCCCGGACGCGTACAACGGCCTCGGCATCCTGCTGCAAACCCAGGGGCGACTCGCGGATGCGGAAGCCACGTACCGCCAGTGGCTGACGCTGCGTCCCGACGACGTGCACGCGCACAACAACCTCGGCACCGTGTTGCACGCGATGGGCCGCGGCGCGGGCGCGGAAGCCGCGTGGCGACGCGCGATCGAATTGCAGCCGGACCACGCGCAGGCACATGGCAATCTCGGCGTGCTGTTGCACGAAGCAGGGCGGTTCGACGAGGCCGAAGCGGCCTGGCGCGCGGCGATCGCGTTGCGTCCGGATCACGCGAAGTCGCACACGGGTCTCGGCAATGCGCTGTGCGCGCTCGGCCGCCACGACGACGCGGCGGCCGCGTATCAACGCGCGCTGTCGCTGAATCCGCGCGATGCGGACGCGCTGAACCAGCTCGGCAGTCTGCTGCATGCGGCGGGGCGCCTTCCGGAGGCGGAACTGGCGTTCCGTCTCGCGACCGGCGCGCGGGCCGACTACGCGGAAGCGCACCTGAATCTCGGCGCGGTGCTGATGGCGCTCAAACGCACGAGCGACGCCGAAGCGTCGTACCGCACGGCGCTCGCGCATCGCCCGAATTATGCGCAGGCGCATTACAACCTCGGCATTGCGCTGCATGCGCTGGAGCGACTGCCGGAAGCCGAAGTCGCGTATCGGCGCGCGATCGTCTGCCAGCCGGATCTCGTGCACGCGCACAACAATCTGGGCTGCGTGCTGCGCGCGCAGGATCGCATCGACGAAGCCATCGACGCGTTCCGCAGCACGCTCGCGGTGAACGAGGAGCTTCCCGAGGCGCACAACAACCTCGCCGGCGTGCTGAGGGAACTCGGCCGCGCCGACGAAGCGGAAGCCGAATATCGTCGCGCGATCGCACTGCGCGCCGACTATGCCGACGCGAAGTTCGGCCTCGCCGTGCTGCTGCTCGCGCACGGGCGCTTCGACGAAGGATGGGCGCTGTACGAGTCGCGCTACGAACAGCCGAACTTCGTGCATCACCGCACGCGCACGCTGCTGCAGTGTCCGCAATGGCAGGGCGAGCCGCTGGCGGGCAAGTCCGTGTTCGTGTGGCAGGAGGACGGGCTCGGCGACATGCTGCAGTTCGGGCGGTATTTCGCCGGACTGAAAGCGCTGGGCGCCGCGCATATCGCGTTCGCGTGCGTGCCCACCTTGCGGCCGCTGTTTGCACGCGTGGCCGGCGTGGATGCGGTGCTCGACCACCACGAAGCGGCTGCGCAGTCGTCGCGCTACGACTGCTGGACGAGCTTGATCAGCGTGCCGTTTCGTCTGCGCACGACGCTCGACACGATTCCGGCGCCGCTGCGTTTCGTGCCGGAGGCGGCGCGCGTCGAACGCTGGCGCGCACGGCTCGGTGCGGTCGGCGGGCGCAAGCGCGTCGGTCTCGTGTGGAAGGGCAATCCGCGGCATCACAACGACGCGAATCGCTCGGTGCCGTCGCTCGCGGCGCTCGCGCCGCTGTGGCGCGCGCCGTCCGTCGAATTCGTGAGCCTGCAGAAGGGGCGAGGCGAGGACGATGCGCGCAATCCATCGCCCGATCAACCGCTCGTCGCGCTCGGCCACGAGATCGCGGACTTCGCGGATACGGCGGCGATCGTCGAGCTGCTCGATCTGGTGATCTGCGTGGATACGTCGACCGCGCATCTCGCGGCGTCGATGGGCAAGCCGTGCTGGGTGATGCTGCCGGGTCACGACGTCGACTGGCGCTGGATGCGCGGACGCGACGACTCGCCGTGGTATCCGGATTCGATGCGGCTTTTCTGGCCGCGCGACGGCGAGCGATGGGACGCGCTCGTCGAGCGGGTGGCCGATGCGTGCGTGGCATGGGCGCACGCGCAAACGCAAACGGAATCGGCCAGCTGATTTAACGACGTCGCGGCGTTACGCGCTGCGCTTGCCCACGGCTCGCTTCGCCGTCACGGCCTGCTTCGTCGCGACCGGGCGCGCCGGGGTTTTCCGCTTCGTGCCGGCCGTCTTCGCCGCCGCACGCTCGCGCGCAAGCCGCTCGCGGCTCCAGTGTTCGAGCAGCACGCGGCTTTGCGCGCGCATGTTGTCCTTGAGCAGCGCCGCCTTGTCTTCGTCGAGTTCGCTCCAGCCGAGCATCGTCATCGCCGTGTCGTGCGCGATGCAGAAATACAGCAACTGCCCGTGCAGGCTGTACATCCGCACGATCGTCAGCGGATCGCCGGCCGGCACGCCGCTGATCCGTTCGAGCAACTGCGTGCTGACCTGATGCAGCGGCATGCGCACGCGTTCCATCAGCACCTGTTTGCCGATATCGGGTTCGCCGCCTGCCTGCTCGCGCGCGAAGAACAGACGCTGGTCGGTCGTCGCGCGGCGCTTCACGAACATCCGCTCCGCGACGGCCTCCTGAATCCCGATGAACGCGTCGATCAGCGCCGACGTGCCGGCGTCGCGCAAAAGCGCATCGCGCGCCAGCGTGACGGCCGGTTCGAGCGCTTGCCACGACTCCTCGGCGAACGTCTCTGCGCACGCGCGATACAGCCCTTCCTTGTTCTCGAAGTAATACTGCAGCGCCGGCGCGTTGACGCCCGCGCGCGCGGCGATGTCGCGCGTGGACGCGCCGTCGAAGCCGTGCTGCCCGAACAGTGCGATCGCCGCGTCGATGATCCTGCGCCGCGTTTCGTCGCCGCGTGCATAACCGCCTTCGGGGGAATGGCGAAGCCGCCGGGTCGCGTTCATCTTGCTTGCATCTCTCTTTCACGTTGAACGCAGAAATATAGCACTTGACAGAATTTTTCCGGATGGAATAATTGTTCCGGCTGGAATAAATTGAACCGGAAAACCACCATGTCTACAACCGCTGGCGCGCCTCCCCGCGATGTACCTCGCGAGCCGGGCAACACCGAAACGGGCGCGCGGCGCTCCACGAGGCGCAACGTCCTGATCGCAATCGGCATCGTCGCGCTGATCGTCGCGGCCGTGTGGTTCGCGCGCTGGTGGACCGTCGGGCGCTTCATCGAATCGACCGACGACGCGTATCTGCAGGCCGACAGCGTGACGATCGCGCCGAAGGTCAGCGGCTATGTGACGGACGTGTACGTCGCGGACAACCAGACGGTGAAGGTCGGCGACGCGCTCGTGAAGCTCGACACGCGCCAGTACCAGGTCGCGCTCGATCAGGCGCTCGCCACCGTCGATGCGCGCCGCGCCGACATTCAGCACGCGAACGCGCAGATCGACCAGCAGCGCGCGAACATCGCGCAAACCGAGGCGCAGCAGCAGGTCGCGCGCGTGAACCTGCGCCATGCGAACGACGAAGTCGCGCGCTATGCGCCGCTCGCGGCCACCGGCGCGGAGACGACCGAGCGGCTCGCGGAACTCACGAGCACGCGCGACCAGGCCGCGGCGACGCTGGCCGCGAACGCCGCGTCGGTCGAGGCCGCGCGCACGCAGATCGCGGCGCTGCAGGCGCAGCTCGCGCAGGCCAATGCGCAGCTCGAAGCGGCACGCGCGAATGCCGCGCAGGCGCAGCTCGATCTCGACAACACGGTCGTGAAGAGCGCGCTCGCGGGCCGTATCGGCGACCGTTCGGTGCGCGTCGGCCAGTACGTGCAGCCCGGCACGCGGATGATGACGGTCGTGCCCGTGCAAAGCACGTATCTCGAAGCGAATTTCAAGGAGACGCAGATTGGCCGGATGCGCATCGGCCAGCCGGTCGAACTGCATGTGGACGCGTTGCCGGGCCACGTGCTGCACGGCGTCGTCGACAGCTTCTCGCCGGGCACCGGCTCGCAGTTCGCGCTGCTGCCGCCGGAAAACGCGACCGGCAACTTCACGAAGATCGTGCAGCGCGTGCCGGTGCGCATTCGCATCGATACCGGTCCCGAGACGCGTTCGGTGTTGCTGCCGGGCATGTCGGTGACGGCCGACGTCGATACGCGTTCCGCGCGTGCGCAGGACGCGCGCATCGCCGCCGAGAATCACCGTGGCTGACGCGGCCAGCGCGAAGCCGGCCGGCTCGCCGAACGAAGCGCATGCGGAACGCGCGAGCGCGGCGGACTGGATCGCCGTTGCGGCGGGCTCGCTCGGCGCATTGATGGCGCTGCTCGACATCTCGATCACGAACTCCGCGCTGCCGCAGATCCAGGGCGAGATCGGCGCGACCGGCACCGAGGGCACGTGGATCTCGACCGGCTACCTGATGTCCGAGATCGTGATGATCCCGCTCGCCGCGTGGCTCACGCGGGTATTCGGACTGCGCAATTTCCTGCTCGCGAATTCGGCGCTGTTCATTGCCTTCTCGATGATGTGCGGCTGGTCGCACTCGCTGCCGGTGATGATCGCCGGCCGCATCGGCCAGGGCTTTACCGGCGGCGCGATGATCCCGACCGCGCAGACGATCATCCGCACGCGGCTTCCCGTGTCGCAGCTGCCGGTCGGCATGACCGTGTTCGGTCTGATCGTGCTGCTCGGGCCGCTGCTCGGCCCGGTGCTCGGCGGCTGGCTCGCGGAGAACATCAGCTGGACGTGGTGCTTTTTCATCAACCTGCCGGTGTGCATCGCGCTGATCACGCTGCTCGTCGTCGGGCTGAAGCCGGACCGGCCGCAGTGGCGCGAGTTCCTGCACGCGGACTGGGTCGGCATCGCGGGCCTCGCGATCGGCCTGAGTTCGCTCACCGTCGTGCTCGAAGAAGGGCAGCGCGAACAATGGTTCGAGTCGAGCCTGATCGTCGTGCTGACGTGGGTGACGCTAGCCGGCATGGCGCTGATCGCCATTTCGCAGCTGACCGCGAAAAAGCCGATCATGCGGCTTTCGCTGATGCGCAACCCGAGCTATGCGAGCGTGATCGTCATCGTGTTCGTGATCGGCGCGGCGTTTTACGGCGTGTCGTATCTGCTGCCGCAGTTCCTCGCGATCGTCGCCGGCTACAACGCGGAGCAGTCGGGCGCGATCATGTTGCTGTCCGGGCTGCCCGCGTTCCTGATGATGCCGGTCCTGCCGCGCCTGCTCGGCAAGGTCGATTTTCGCGTGCTGGTCGTGACCGGGCTGCTGATGTTCACGCTGAGCTGCATGCTCGACATCAGCCTGACCGCGCAGAGCGTCGGCCACGACTTCACGTGGTCGCAAGTGATTCGCGGCGCCGCGCAGGTGCTCGCGATGATGCCGCTGAACCAGGCGTCGATGGCGGCCGTGTCGCGCGCGGACTCCGCCGACGCGGCCGGGCTCTACAACATGGCGCGCAATCTCGGCGGCTCGGTCGGGCTCGCGGTCATCGGCACGGTGATCGACCGGCGCACGACGTTCCACGACGCGACGCTGCGCGAGTCGCTGTCCGCGAATTCGCTGATCGGTCAGGACCGCGTCGCGGCCGGCGCGGCGAACTGGATCGCGCAGACCGGCGACGCCGCGTATTCGCAGATGCGTTCGCTCGCGCAGATCGCGTCGCAGATTCACCAGCAGGCGATCGTGATGACGTATTCCGAAACGTTCTGGCTGCTGGGCATCGCGCTCGCCGCGTGCGTTCCGCTCGCGATGCTGCTGAAAAAGCCGACGCCGCGGACACCGTCCGCCGGCCACTGATGCCCCTTGACCGCTCGATGATGATCGCTCCTCGTTCCTTTTCTCTTCGCATCGGCCCGCGTGCCGGGCTGAGCGCCGGCGCGCTTGCCGCTGCGTGTGCGCTCGCGGCCTGCACGGTCGGCCCCGATTACCGCGGTGCGCCGTCCGTTGCGCCCGAGGCCGCCCATGCCGCGTCGTTCGTGCGCGCGCCGGCGGCCGGCATCGTGTCGACGCATGCGCCGGCCCAGTGGTGGCTCGCGCTGAACGACCCGCAACTGAACGCGCTGATCGACGCGGCGCTCGCGCATAACCCGGATCTGCGCGCGGCGCAGGCGCGGCTGCGCGAAGCGCGTTCGCAGTTGCAGCAGCAGCGGGCCAACCAGTTGCCGAAGGTGTCCGCGTACTCCGCCGCCGTGCGCTTTCGCCAGCCGGATTTGAGCGCGCTGTCCGGCGCGAACGGGAGCGGGCAGGCGCCGTCGTCCGGGGGCGGGCCGGTGCAGCTTTACACGGCCGGCTTCGACGCGTCGTGGGAAATCGATCTGTTCGGCGGCACGCGTCGCGCGGTCGAGGCGGCGAGCGCCGAAGCCGAAGCGGTCGACGCAGACCTTTCGGATGCCCAGGTCTCGCTGACCGCCGAGGTCGCACAGGCGTACATCGCGTTGCGCGACGAGCAGCAGCGGCTCGCGCTCGCGCGCCAGTCCGCGGACCTGCAGCAGCAGATGCTCGAACTCACGCAGCAGCGCCGCGCGGGCGGCACGGCGGCCGAGGTCGACGTCGAACGGCTGACGACCCAGGTCGAGAACACGCGCTCGACGTTCTCGCCGCTCGAGGCGCAGGTGGCCGCGTCGCTCGACCAGCTCGCGGTGCTGACCGGCAAGCCGCCGGGCGCGCTCGACGCGCAGTTGTCCACGCCGCAGCCGTTGCCGTCGCTGCCCGCGACGGTGCCGGTCGGCGACCCGGCGACGCTGCTCGCGCAGCGTCCGGACATCCGCGCGGCCGAGCGGCGGCTGGCGTCGAGCAACGCGCAGATCGGCGAGCACGTCGCCGACTTTCTGCCGAAGGTCACGCTGCTCGGCGATCTCGGCTTCACGGCCGGCGACCCGGGGCATCTGTTTCGCAAGACCAACTTCAGCTGGATCGGCGTGCCGTATCTGCAATGGAATCTGTTCGATTTCGGGCGCACGCTCGGCGCGGTGCACGGCGCCGAGGCATCGCGCGACGAGGCCGAAGCGCGTTACACGAAGGCGGTGCTCGCCGCGCTGCAGGACGCGAACGGCGCGCTGTCGCGCTACGGGTATCAGCGCGAGCATCTGGTGACGTTGCAGAAGGTCGAGACGTCGGCCGGGCGCTCGGCCGTGCTGATGCGTCAGCGTTATCGCGCGGGCGCGTCGAGTCTCGTCGATCTGCTCGACACGCAGCGTGCGGAGTTTTCCGCGCAGCAGGACGTCGTGGCCGGCCAGGCCGAGTTGCTGACGGACTTCGTGTCGCTGCAAAAGAGCCTCGGGCTCGGCTGGCAAAGTCCGTCGCAGGACTGATTCGACGCGCGTCTTTTGTCCTCTCCGTCGTTGTGCCTACATAGCGCCGGCACCGCGCCACCGACCGCGCTCACGCGCGCCGCTGACCGCGCGCCATGCTTGCGAACACGCCGTCGCGCCGTATCCACGCATGGAACAGCGCGGCGGCGACATGCAGCAGGACCGTCGCGTAAAGCGCAAACGCGACCCACGTATGCGCGCTGCGCAACACCGCGTAGAGCGTCACGTTGTGCGGCGCGATCGGCGGCAGCTGCACGCCTCGCGCGAGCACGACCGGATAGCCGCCGGCGGACAGCATCGACCAGCCGATCAGCGGCATCGCGAGCATCATCGCGTACAGCGCGTAGTGCGACGCCTTCGCGGCTACGCGCTGCAACGGCGGCATGTCCGCGGGCAGCGGCGGCGTGCGGTGCGTCACGCGGATCGCCGCGCGGATCACGACGAGCACAAGGAGCGTGACGCCGAGCGGACGATGCAGCGCGAGCAGCGCATCGTGAAGCCGCGACACGGTCGATACCATCCCGACGCCGACGAACAGCATCGTCAGGATCAGCACGGCCATCAGCCAGTGCAGGAGCCGGGCGGCCGCGTTGAAGTGGAGGGAGTCGCGGTTCATCGGTGGGTGTCCGTGCGAGGTTGAGCGAACGCTTCTTCGTGCGTGCGCCGGTTGAACGACACCGCGTACGCCGCCGAGCGCGCGGCGAGCAGCGGATCGTCGGACGGCGCGAGGCCGTTGGGCAGCACGGTCGGGTCGTAGTTCACGTCGCGGCACTGGCCGACGCGCTGCGGCGTCGCGTTCTGCAACACCAGCGTGCCGGCGTCGATTCGCTCACGCGTGTCCGGCCATTGGCGGGTGGCATCGTCGGTCGGATCGCCCGGTGCGGCGACGGTCAGCACCAGATGCCAGTGCAGCGGTCCCGCTGCGAGCCGCGTATCGAGGTCGCGCGACAGGAAATCGGGCTGCGCCTTTTGCGCGGCGGTCGCGGGTTCGTACGGCGCGTCCGGCACGACTTCCCAGCGCACCGCATGCGCGGCGCCGGCGGCATCCGTCGCGACGAACGCGTTCACGCTATAGAAGCTGCTGTTCGCGAAGCTCGTCGACGGCGGGTGCGCGGCTATCCACTGCCGGAACGGCTGCGTATTCGGATGCGCGCGATTGAACGCATCGAGCGTCGCGGGATCGGGCTTGCCGGTGGCGGGGTCGGGCTTCGACGCGACGAGCTGCTCATAGAACTCGCGCGGCGTGCTGACCGGGAATAGCGGCGCGGAGTTCATGCCGGTCCGCCATTGCTCGCCGTCCTGCAACTGAAACAGCAACGCGAGGCTGCGCACCGGCACGCTCGCATCGGGCGCGGACGGATTGCTGCCCGGAATCGCGAAGCGGCCGATCACCGGCGTGCGCTGCTGCGGCGCGAACACGGCGGCGCGCGACACGCGTTCGCCGTTGCCGTTGCTGTCGAACCAGCCTTCGACGCAGAGGCCCTTCGCGTGGTTGCGCCGGAAGCCGGGATGGATGCCGTAATTGGTTTCGAACGTGTCGATCACGTGCGGCGCGTTCAGCCGTTTCGGCGTGAGCCAGCCGGCGGTCCACGCGAACGCGGCGGCCGCGCAGCCGACTACCGCCGCGATCGCGGCAAGCCGGCACGGTACGCAGATCGACGGTCGGGATGGGTCGTGCATGTTCGCTCCAGTAGGCGCTGAAAAGCGGCCGATACTGTCGAAAACATCCGGTCGGGCGGATTTATTCCTTTTTTTTCGCGCGTCGCGTACCGGGCGGTCAGCGGATCGCCGGAGCGCCGAAAAACCGGTTGCCGGGCCGCGGCAGCCCGAGATGGTCGCGCAGCGTCGTGCCTTCGTACGCGCGGCGGAAAATGCCGCGTCGCTGCAGTTCGGGCACGACCTTCTGCACGAAGTCGTCGAGGCCGGCCGGGAGGTAAGGGAACATCACGTTGAACCCGTCGCTGCCTTCTTCGACGAGCCATTGCTCCATCTCGTCCGCGATCTCGACGGGCGTGCCCACCATCTGCAATCCCGAATATCCGCCGATGCGTTGCGCGAGCTGGCGGATCGTCAATTGCTCCGCGTGCGCCCAGTCGAGCACGCGCTGTCGCGCGCTTTGGCTCGCGTTCGTTTCCGGAATCTCGGGCAGCGGGCCGTCGGGATCGAACGACGACACGTCATGGCCGAGCGCGATCGACAGCGAAGCGATGCCGCTGTCGTAGTGAACGAACGTGTCGAGCAGCGCGCGTTTTTCGAGGGCCTCGTCGTGCGTGTCGCCGACCACGACGAAGGCGCCCGGCAGGATCTTCAGATGGTCGCGCGAACGGCCGAGCCGGTCGAGGCGGCTCTTCACGTCCGCATAAAAACGCTTGCCGGCCGCGAGCGTCGGCGGCGCGGTGAACACCGCATCGGCGGTTTCGGCGGCCACCTGCTTGCCCGCCTCCGACGACCCCGCCTGCACGACGACCGGCCAGCCCTGCACGGGCCGCGCGATGTTCAGCGGGCCGCGCACCGACAGGTACTCGCCCTGGTGATCGAGCACGTGCAGTTTCGCGGGATCGAAGAACAGCCCGCTTTCGACGTCGCGCACGAACGCGTCGTCGGCCCAGCTGTCCCACAGCCCGGTGACGACGTCATAGAACTCGCGTGCGCGCCGATAGCGCTCATCGTGCTCCATGTGCTCTTCGCGCCCGAAGTTGCGGGCTGCGTCGGGGTTGGACGTGGTCACGAGATTCCACCCGGCGCGTCCGTTGCTCAGGTGATCGAGCGATGCGAAGCGCCGCGCGATGTGATACGGCTCGTCGAACGTCGTCGACGCCGTGGCGACGAGGCCGATGCGCTCCGTCACCGCGGCGAGCGCGGAAAGCAGCGTGAACGGCTCGAACGACGTCGCGGTGTGACTGCGCTTGAGCGCATTCACCGGCATGTTCAGCACCGCGAGGTGATCGGCCATGAAGAACGCGTCGAAGCACGCGCTTTCGAGCGTCTGCACGAAGCGCTTCAGATGCGTGAAGTTGAAGTTCGCGTCCGGATACGCGCCGGGAAAGCGCCACGCGCCGGTATGCAGGCTGACCGGCCGCATGAACGCGCCGAGATGGAGTTGGCGGGAGCGGGTCATCGTCGAAGTCCGGCGCGAGTGAGCGGAAGCGCTACGTTACCTGAATCTTCGGGTTACGGTGCGGGTGCGATTGCGGCAGCGGGGCGGGGCGGGGCGTTCAGCGTTTCATTACGCGGCCCGGCGCGGCGTTCGTGCCGGACCGGGCCGCGCGGCATCGTCGGGATCAGCGATGCTCGGTCACGAGCTTCGTCACGAGATACGCTTCCATCGCTTCGCTGCCGCCTTCCGAGCCGTAGCCCGAATCTTTCACGCCGCCGAACGGCGTTTCCGCGAGGCCGAGGCCGTGGTGATTGATCGATACCATGCCGGTTTCGATGTCGTCGGACAGCGCGGCCGACGTCGCCGTCGAACGCGTGTACGCATACGACGCGAGACCGTACGGCAGACGGTTCGCTTCCGCGATCGCGTCTTCGTAGCGCGAGAAACGCGACACCGGCGCGACCGGGCCGAACGGCTCCGAATTCATGATGCCGGCGGACAGCGGCACGTCGGTCAGCACCGTCGGCGCGAAGAAGTAGCCTTCGCGGCCGACGCGCTCGCCGCCCGTGCGCACGTTCGCGCCGTGCTCGCGCGCGTCGGCGACGATGCGCTCCATCGCGGCGAGACGGCGGTCGTTCGCGAGCGGGCCCATCTGCACGCCTTCTTCGAGACCGTTGCCGACCTTGATCGCGCGCGCCGCCGCGACGAAGTGCTCGACGAACTCGTCATAGGCCGCGTCTTCGACCATAAAGCGCGTCGGCGAGATGCACACCTGGCCCGCGTTGCGGAACTTCGCGCCGGCGAGCAGCTTCGCTGCGCGCGGCACGTCCGCGTCGGCGAACACGAGCGCCGGCGCGTGGCCGCCGAGTTCCATCGTCACGCGCTTCATGTGCTCGCCGGCCTTCGCCGCGAGCAGCTTGCCGACCGGCGTCGAGCCGGTGAACGAGATCTTGCGGATCGCCGGATGCGCGATCAGATACGACGACACCTCGGCGGGCACGCCGAACACGAGGTTCAGCACGCCGGCCGGCAACCCCGCGTCGACGAACGCCTGCACGAGCGCCGCGCAGCTCGCGGGCGTTTCTTCCGGTCCCTTCAGCACGACGGTGCAGCCCGACGCGAGCGCGGCCGACACCTTGCGCACCGCCTGATTCAGCGGGAAATTCCACGGCGTGAACGCGGCGACCGGACCCACCGGCTCGCGCAGCACGACGTTGCGCACCGCGTCCGAGCGGGACGGAATCACGCGGCCATACGTGCGGCGCGCTTCTTCGGCGAACCAGTCGATCGTGTCCGCGCCGTTCAGCGTTTCGATGCGCGATTCGAAGAGTGGCTTGCCCTGTTCGCGCGTCATGATCGTCGCGACTTCCTCCGCGCGCCCGCGCAGCAGGTCCGCCGCGCGGCGCATCAGCTTGCTGCGCTCGAACGCCGGCACCTTGCGCCATTCGCGGAACGCACGCGCGGCAGCGTCGGCGGCGTCGGACAGGTCGCGCTCGCTTGCGAGCGAGAGGCGGCCGATCTCGGCCTCGGTGGCCGGGTCGATGACGGCGATGGTCTTCGCGCCGGCGCGCCACGCGCCGTCGACGTAAATCTGGGTATCCGGGTAGGGCTTCGCGCTCGAACTCATGGTGATGCGGTCCTCTTCTGCGATGGAAGGTGGAGGGGAACGGCAGACCGGACATTTTGCCATCGACGCGCGCGCCTTGCTGACGCCGCCGCAGCCGCGCGGTATGCGTGCATATGCACTGGAAAAGGCGCTGGAGGTGCCGCTTTTGGGTCGTTTCCGGCCGCTCTTCGGCCGCTTTTCAGCCCCTTGTGACCCGCGCCGCACGCGGGGTACGATGTCGCGATGCAACGCCGGTCCGCCGCGTCTTGCAGCGCATCGGCGCGGTTCGATGATCGACGGACTCCAGACATCAAATCGACGGAGACGACATGGAATACGTGATCGGCGTGGATATCGGCACCCAGAGCACGAAGGCGCTGCTGGTGGATCGGCATGGCGCGATCGTCGCGCAGCATGCGTCGGGGTATCAGCCCGACACGCCGCGTCCGTTGTGGGCCGAGCAGTGGCCGTCCGTGTGGTTCGATGCGGTCAGCGTGTGCATCGCCGAGGTCGTCGCGCGCGCGAAAGCGCAGCACATCGACACCGCGTCCATCAAGGCCGTCTGCATCAGCAGCCTGTACGGCGGGTCCGGGATCCCGGTCGACGACGCGATCGAGCCGCTCTATCCGTGTCTGATCTGGATGGATCGCCGCGCGACCGCCGAGGTGGACTGGGTGCGCTCGCACGTCGACATGGCGCGGCTCGCGACGATCACCGGCAACGGCGTCGACAGCTATTACGGCTACACGAAGATGCTGTGGCTGCGCGAGCATCAGCCGAAGGTGTGGGCGGCCACGCGCTACCTGCTGCCGCCGAATGCGTATGTGATCTACCGGCTCACCGGCGAGATCGCGGTCGATCACTGCTCGGCCGGCAATATCGGCGGCGTGTACGACATCGCGCGGCGCGACTGGTCCGACGAAATGCTCGACGCGCTCGGCATCGAGCGCTCGAAAATGCCGTCACGGCTCGTCGATTCGACCGACGTCGTCGGCACGCTGACGACGCACGCCGCCGCGCAACTCGGGCTCGACGCCGGTACGGCGGTGGTGGCGGGCGGCATCGACGCGGCGGTCGCGACGTTCGCGGCCGGCGTCACGCAGACCGGCCAGCACGTCGCGATGATCGGCACCAGCATGTGCTGGGGCTATGTGAACCAGCGCGTCGACGCGAGTCACGGCCTGGTTGCGATGCCGCACGTGTTCAACGGCCGCCACGACCTGTACGTGTTCGGCGGCGCGAGCACGGCGGGTGCATCGGTCGCGTGGTTTCGCGACCAGTTCTGCCACGCGGAAGTCGAAGCGGCGAAGGCCGCCTCGCACCACGACGCGCACCGTCTGCTCGAAGACGCAGCAGCGCGGGTGCCGGCCGGCTCGGACGGCGTGATGTTCCTGCCGTATCTGATGGGCGAGCGCAGCCCCGTGTGGGATGCGAAGGCGAGCGGCGCGTTCGTCGGCCTGAATCTGTTCGATACGCGCGCGCATCTTTATCGCGCGGTGCTCGAAGGCGTCGCGTTCGCGCTGCAGCACAACATCGACGCGGGCAGGAAGGGGGCCGAACGGCTCGACGAGCGGTTGATCGTCGTCGGCGGCGCCGCGCATTCGGACCTGTGGATGCAGATCATCGCGGACGTGACCGGCTATCCGGTCTACACGATCCAGGAAGACGTCGAGGCCGCGATGGGCGCCGCGTTGCTGGCCGCGCTCGGCGCCGGGCTCGTCACGCGCGAGGACGCGCAGCGCGGCTGGGTCACGCTGATCGAGCGCGCGAGGCCGGATGCGTCGCGCCGCGCGTTGTACGCGAAACGCTTCGCCGTGTACGCGGATCTGTATCCGGCGCTCAAGCCGTTGATGCACCGTCTGCAACCGGAGTGACACGCGGGGTCGATGCGGTGCCGGAGTAAAATGTCCGGCATCTCAGCCCTTTGCGTGACTGCCATGAATACGCCACCCGACAAGAAGCGCAAGCGCCCGCCGACCTGGGTGCTGAACCTGCTCACCGCGCTGGTCGGCATCCTGACGCTCGGCATCGGCGTCGGCTGGATCATCTACAGCTGGAAGGTCGATCTCGAGGTGCCGTACTTCGCGATTCCGCTGGTGTTGTGCGTGCCGGTGATCGTCGCGGTGGCGTTCCGGAACATCTGGGATTGACTCGCGACGCTCGTCGCTCGCTCGTGAGAGGCCGCCCGTGATGCACGCTCATCCGCTACGTCTTGCTCCAGGCGACGATCTGCGCGCTTCGGTCGAACACGTGCTGCGCGAGCGCGGATGGGAGGCGGCGTTCGTGATCCAGGGGATCGGCAGTCTCGGCGTCGCGCAACTGCGATTCGCGGGTATCGATGCGCCGAGCGAATTGCGCGGGGATCTGGAAATCCTGACGTTGGCCGGTTCGGTGTCGCCGGACGGCGCGCATCTGCACATGTCCGTCGCGGATGCGCAAGGGCGCGTGTGCGGTGGTCACGTCGCGCACGGATGCATCGTGCGCACGACAGCCGAGTTGTTGCTGGCGGTGCTGCCGGCGCATCGCTTCTCGCGCGAACCCGATGCGGACACCGGGTTCATGGAACTCAGGATCAGCGACGCGCCGCCGCCACGTTAGCGCCGTTTCAGCGCTCGATCCAGTAACGGATCGACGGCCCTTGCTGCTCGACCTTCAGCACGCGATAGCCGGCCCGTTGCGCATCGCCCGGAATGCTGTTGATCGACTGCGGGCAGTCGGCGAGCACTTCGAGCACCTGGCCGCCTTCGAGCGCCTGCATCGCTTCGAGCATCGCGACGACCGGGTACGGGCACGGCTCGCCGCTCATATCCAGCAGGAAATCGGGTTGCTTGTGTGCGTCGGTCATCGCAATGCCTCTTTCGATTCGGCGTACGCTGGTGCGCGCGAGCGGCGCGCGACGAACGCCTTTTCCCACCACAGCAACAGCGCGAACCCGAGCGCGAGGCCCGCATAGGTCAGCGCGAGCCCGCCGAGCGGCCCGAACGTCTCGAGCAGGTTGACCTTCGGCCACGAGGTCGCGAGCGGCGGTCCGATGCGATCCCACAGCGCGGCCAGCACCGTCGCGCCGGCGATGTTGCCGATGCCGACGAACCAGTAGTGCACCTGTCCTTCCATCGAGCGATACATCCAGCCCGTTTCGCAGCCGCCGGCCACGACGATGCCGAAACCGAACAGCACGCCGCCGATGATCGCATTCGGTCCCGCCCACAGGATCTTCGGCGCGACGCCGAGCTGGACGTAGCTGAAGATACCGATCGCGCTCGCCGCCATCCCGAGCACGATCGCTCGCGCCATCGTGGTACGGCCGGTGATCCACATGTCGCGGAACGCGGACGTGAAGCAGATCTGCGCGCGTTCGATCAGGATGCCGAACGCAAGGCCGAACAGCGCGGCGAGCCCGAGCTTCATCGCGCTCGATGCGAGACCGAGCGCCGCCGCCACCGCCACGCAAAAGACGAGCACGCCTACGCGGAACTGCCAGTGCGCCGGCGCGGCGCGAAGGGCGGCAGACGCACCGCTCGCCGGCGCGCGCACGAGCTTGACGTCGGCGCGCAGCGCCGGCAGCAGGGCGACGCGCGTGCCGAAGTAAGAGCCGACGAGCGTCGACAGGGCGAAGAACCAGGCGTGCAGCGAGAACTGCGGGATGCCGGTGAAGAACGCGGCAAGGTTGCAGCCCATCGCGAGACGGGCGCCGAATCCGGCGATCGCGCCGCCGACGAGCGCCTGCACGATGCGGCGCTTGCGTCGCGGCAGACGCAGCTTCACGTTGCTCGCCCAGAGCGCCGACGCGAGACTGCCCGCGAACATGCCGAGCACCATTACGCCGTCGACACGCGTCAACGGCGTGCCTTCGAGTCCGATGATCCTGAAGTAGCCCCACGTTTCGGGATGCAGGCCGAACACTTGCAGCAGTTCGCCGCCCCAGCGCGTGAACTCGCCCGTCACGGCCCAGAACGTCCCCGTGAGCCCGAAATACAGCGCCGAAAGGACGCCCGCCGCGATCACGGCGGGCAGCGGCGTCCAGAATCTGACCAGGCAGGCCTGGCGGAACTCGGCCCAACTCATCGCTATTCCTTGTTCTTGTGTTGCTGCGAGCCCGGCCGACGCCGCCGGCCGGGCGCTGTCACGCGTTATCGGCGTGTCACTTGCGCTTCAATTGCGACAGGTCGCGCACCGCGCCGCGATCGGCCGACGTCGCGAGCGCGGCATACGCCTGCAGCGCCTGCGACACGACGCGTTCGCGCTTGACCGGCGTCCACGCGTCGTGGCCGCGCGCTTCCATCGCCGCGCGACGGCGGGCCAGTTCGTCGTCGGACACCGCGAGGTGCATCTTGCGCGTCGGGATGTGGATCTCGATCACGTCGCCTTCCTCGACGAGGCCGATCGTGCCGCCTTCCGCCGCCTCGGGCGACGCATGGCCGATCACGAGACCCGACGAGCCGCCCGAGAAGCGGCCGTCGGTGAACAGCGCGCACGACTTGCCGAGGCCCTTCGACTTCAGATACGACGTCGGGTACAGCATCTCCTGCATGCCGGGGCCGCCCTTCGGACCTTCGTAGCGGATCACGACGACGTCGCCCGCGACGATCTTGTCGCCGAGAATCGCATCGACCGCGTCTTCCTGGCTTTCGAACACGCGCGCGCGGCCCGAGAACACCCACTGCGATTCGTCGACGCCCGCGGTCTTCACGATGCAGCCTTTCTCCGCGAGGTTGCCGTACAGCACCGCGAGGCCGCCGTCCTTCGTGTAAGCGTGCTGCTTGTCGCGGATACAGCCGGTTTCGCGGTTCGTGTCGAGCGACGTGAACGTCGCTTCCTGGCTGAACGCGACGGTCGTCGGAATGCCGCCGGGCGCCGCGCTGAAGAACTTCTTCGCTTCGTCGCCGGCGCCGCCCGCGATGTCCCACTTCGCGATCGCGTTGCCGAGCGTGCCGCTATGCACGTTGCCGCACGACAGGTCGAGCAGTTCCGCGCGGGCCAGCTCGCCGAGAATGCCGAGAATGCCGCCGGCGCGGTGCACGTCTTCGATGTGGTACTTGTCGGTCGCGGGCGCGGCCTTGCACAGGCACGGCACGTTGCGCGAGATGCGGTCGATGTCGGACATCGTGAAATCGACGCCCGCTTCCTGCGCGGCGGCCAGCAGGTGCAGCACGGTGTTGGTCGAGCCGCCCATCGCGACGTCGAGCGTCATCGCGTTCTCGAACGCCTTCTTCGTCGCGATGTTGCGCGGCAGGACCGATGCGTCCTCTTCCAGATAGTAGCGGCGGCACAGGTCGACGATCAGGCTGCCGGCCTGTTCGAACAGGCCGCGGCGCCACGCGTGCGTCGCGACGATCGTGCCGTTGCCGGGCAGCGCGAGGCCGATCGCCTCGGTCAGGCAGTTCATCGAGTTCGCGGTGAACATGCCCGAGCACGAGCCGCAAGTCGGGCACGCGCTGCGCTCGATTTCCGCGACTTCGGCGTCGGTGACCTTCGAGTCCGCGGCCTTGATCATCGCGTCGATCAGGTCGATCTTCGCGATCACCTGGCCGTCCGTCGGCGACTTGACCTTGCCGGCTTCCATCGGGCCGCCGGACACGAACACGACCGGGATGTTCAGGCGCATCGCGGCCATCAGCATGCCCGGGGTGATCTTGTCGCAATTGGAGATGCAGACCATCGCGTCGGCACAGTGCGCGTTGACCATGTATTCGACCGAGTCGGCGATCAGTTCGCGCGACGGCAGCGAATACAGCATGCCGCCGTGACCCATCGCGATGCCGTCGTCGACCGCGATCGTGTTGAATTCCTTCGCGACGCCGCCGGCCGCTTCGATCTCTTTCGCGACGATCGCGCCGAGATCGCGCAGATGGACGTGGCCCGGCACGAACTGGGTGAACGAGTTCACCACCGCGATGATCGGCTTGCCGAAGTCGCCGTCTTTCATGCCGGTGGCGCGCCACAGCGCGCGGGCGCCGGCCATGTTGCGGCCATGCGTCGAAGTTCGCGAACGATATTCAGGCATCGTGTTCCTATGTATGGGGTCGGATTTTGGCGTGATGTGCCCGAACATCTCGCGCGGCGGACGTCGGGATCGCCGAATGATGCAAGACAGCCGGTGAGACGTCCAATATATTTTTCCGCCGTCATCAGGTCGGAAAAAGTATCAGTCGACCGCTAGCGGTAGTTCACGAAATCGATGATGTCGTTGAGGAACCACGGCAGGATCAGTTGCGTGTCCGGGTAGCTCGTGCCGACGGTGAGCCTCGGCGGCCGCGACGACGCGTTGCCTGCCGTCGTCGCGGTGGGCGTGTGCAGGATGTAGGTGTGCGTGTCGTCCGGCGCCGGGCGGGCGGCCTGATCGTTCGCAGGCGGGGTCGACGCGCAGCCGGCGACCGACAACGCGAGGGCCGCTGCGAGGCAAAGGGGCTTCATGAACGTGTGAACTCCCGGCATCGTGATTTCCGCGACGAATGATCTGCGATTGTAGAGCCGGCGCATCGGGGCTCGCAGGCCGGCCGACTGTCACTCGCGCGCTGCGCATGCCGCGCACTTACGCGGCTGTAAGCGGATCGCGGCGCGCCCAGCCGGAGCGGCGGTAAAGCGCTATGCTTCGACGACCGTCACGACAAACACACGAAGGAGTTCTTCGATGCAATACCGCAAGTTCGGCAACACCGGTCTCACCGTATCGTGTCTCACCCTCGGCACGATGACGTTCGGCCTGCAGACCGAAGAGAGCGTGTCGCGCCAGATTCTCGACAAGGCCGCCGACGCCGGCGTGAATTTCATCGACACGGCAGACATGTATCCGCTCGGCGCCGACGTCGAAGTGACCGGCCGCACCGAGGAGATCGTCGGGCGCTGGCTGAAGGGCCGGCGCGAGCGCTTCATCGTCGCGACGAAGGCGTGCGGCAAGGTCGGTCCGTCGGCGTGGGACCAGGGCGCATCGCGCAAGCACCTGCTCGATGCAATCGACAACTCGCTGCGCCGTCTCGGCACCGATTACGTCGACCTGTACCAGTTGCACTTCGACGATCGCGACACGCCGATCGACGAGACGCTCGAAGCGCTCGACACGATCGTCCGCTCGGGCAAGGCGCGCTATATCGGCGTGTCGAACTATCTCGCGTACCGGCTCGCACGCGCGCTCGGCCGCGCGGACGTGCTGCGCACCGCTCGCTTCGTGTCGGTGCAGCCGCGCTACAACCTGCTGTTCCGCCAGATCGAGCGCGAATTGCTGCCGCTCGCGAGCGAAGAACAACTCGCGGTGATTCCGTACAACCCGCTCGCGGGCGGTCTTCTGACCGGCAAGTACCGGCGCGACGCGAGGCCGTCCGAAGGACGCTTCACGCAGAGCGTCGGCAAGGCCGGTTCGATGTATAGCGATCGCTACTGGCACGACCGCGAATTCGAGACGGTGGAAAAGCTGCGCGGCATCGTCGACGCGGCGGGCCAGTCGCTGATCACGACGTCGATCGCGTGGGTGCTCGCGAATCCCGCGATCACGTCGGTGCTGCTCGGCGCGAGCCGCCCGGACCAGCTCGACGCGTCGCTTGCCGCGGCCGACTTCGTGCTCGCCCCGGAACTGAAGGCGCAACTCGACGAAGCAACCGTCGAATACCGCTGGGGCGACGCGGCACGCTGAGCCCGAGCCTGTAGCGACACGGCGCGCGAGCTTGCCTGTCTGCGTGACGTCGCAGGCACGCCGGCTCGCGCGTTAGCGTCGCGTTGCATAACGATCTGCGGATTTCTTCGTGGCCGCGTGAGGCCGCGCACGGGACAATGTGCCGGTTCACGTCTGCCAGCCGGCATCGAAGGAAACCGCCCGATCATGAGTCAACGCACAGGACACCTGCGCCTCGGCGCCTTTCTGTATCCGACCGGACATCACGTCGCCGCGTGGCGTCATCCGCATGCGCTCGCCGATGCGGGCAGCAACTTCCGCCACTACGTGCAGCTCGCGAAGGCGGCCGAGGCCGCGAAGTTCGACCTCGTGTTTCTCGCGGACGGTTCCGGCACGCGCGGCGACAACGTCGATTTCCTGAGCCGCACCGCGCACAGCTATGTCGCGCAGTTCGAGCCGCTCACGCTGCTGTCGGCGCTCGCGGCGGTGACGGAGAACATCGGTCTCGTCGGCACCGCGTCCACCACGTTCAACGAGCCGTATCACATTGCGCGCAAGTTCGCGTCGCTCGATCACATCAGCGGCGGCCGCGCGGGATGGAATCTCGTCACGTCGTCGAGCGAGCACGAAGCGAAGAATTTCAATTTCGACGAACACCTCGCGCACGCGCAGCGCTACGAGCGCGCGACCGAATTCGCGGACGTCGTCAGCGGCCTGTGGGACAGCTGGGACGAAGACGCGTTCGTGCGCGACAAGGCGGCCGGACGCTTCTTCGATCCTGCGAAGCGCCACGTGCTGAACCATCGCGGCGAATTCTTCAAGGTGCGCGGGCCGCTGAACGTCGCACGCGCGCCGCAGGGGCATCCGGTGGTCGTGCAGGCGGGGTCGTCGGAGGCCGGCAAGGCGCTCGCGGCGCGCACGGCGGAAGTGATCTTCACCGCGCAGCAGACGACCGCCGACGCCGTCGCGTTCTACGCCGACGTGAAGGGGCGGCTCGCGCAGCACGGCCGCGAACCCGACGACCTGAAGATCATGCCGGGCGTGATGCCGATCGTCGGCCGCACAGAGAGCGAGGCGCGCGAGAAATTCGCGGAGCTGCAGGCGCTGATCGATCCGGCAGTCGGGCTTGCGATGGTGTCCACGCTGACGGGCGGTTTCGATCTGTCCGGCTATCCGCTCGACGGGCCGATTCCCGAGCTGCCGGAGACGAACGCGAGCAAGAGCCGCCAGTTGCTGACCCTCGACCTGGCGCGGCGCGAGAACCTGACGATCCGCGAGTTGTATCTGCGCATTGCGGGCGCGCGCGGACACTGGCAGGTCGTCGGCACGCCCGCGCAAATCGCGGACGCGCTCGAAGAGCGCTTCGTCAACTACGGCGCGGATGGCTACAACGTGATGCCGGCGTTGCTGCCCGATTCGCTGAACGATTTCATCGAACTGGTGCTGCCGGAGCTGCGACGGCGCGGACTGTTCCGCAGCGAATACGAGGGCACGACGCTGCGCGAGAACCTTGGGCTCAAGCGGCCGTTATCGCGGTACGTGCGCGAGGACGAGGCACAGGCGGCAGCAGCGGTGTAGGCGTCTTTCGCACGCGGAACGTGCGGCAAGCTTCCGCGTGCGCGACGGGACTGCGCGATCGGTCGAACGGTCAGGGCAGCAGCACCGTCCGCCCGACGACCTCGCCGTGCAGCAACGCCTGCAGCGCGTCGTTCGCCTGCGCGAGCGGACGGCTCGACACGGTCGGCGGCTTCAGCTTGCCTTCGCGCGTCAGCGCGACGAGCGCGCGCAGATCGTCGAGCGTGCCGGTATAACTGCCTTCGATTTTCAGCGGCTTCATCGGAATGACCGGCAGCGACAGCGTGATGTCGCCGCCCATCAGCCCGACGATCACCACGTGGCCGCCGCGCGCGCACGAATCGAGCGCGAGCGTGACGGTCGGCGTCGCGCCGACGAGGTCGAGCACCGCGCGCGCGCCGCCGCCGGTGGCGTCGATGATCTGCTTCGCGGCGTCCGGTGCACGCGCATCGATCGCGGCGAGCGCGCCGGCCGCGAGCGCCGCGTCGCGCTTGCCGGCGTCGATGTCGACGACGATCGCGCCTTTGCCTCCGAGCGCTTTCAGCACCTCGATCGCCATCAGCCCGAGTCCGCCCGCGCCGATCACGACGACCGTCCCTTCATGCACACGCGAGCCGAATTTCCGGAGCGCGCTATAGGTGGTCTCGCCCGCGCACGCGAGCGGCGCGACACGGGCCGGATCGAGGCCGCCGAGATCCACCAGATAGCGCGGATGCTGAACGATCACGTAGTCGGCGAAGCCGCCGTCGCGCAGCACGCCGAGCGACTGCGGCTTCGCACAGAGGTTTTCCTCGCCGCGCCCGCAGGCCGCGCACGCGCCGCAGCCGATCCACGGATGCACGGCCGCCGTCGCGCCGATGTCGACGAGGCCCGCGTCGGGGCCGGCTTCGACGATCTCGCCGACGATCTCGTGACTCGGTATCAGCGGCAGCCGGATGCCGCGGTCGGCGAGCGACAGCTTCTTGCCGCCGCCGAGGTCGTAATAGCCCTCCCAGATATGCAGATCCGAGTGGCACAGCCCCGCCGCCTTCACGCGCAGCAGCACTTCGGTGCCCTTCGGCTGCGGGACGGGCCGGGTGACGAGTTCCAGCGGCGCTCCGTGGTGGGTCACGCAAAAACAACGCATCTGCATTGGCATCCGTGTCTCCGTGTCTGATGCCGGTCGGCTTGCCGGCTTCGACCATCATAACGGAGCACGTTGCGGCGCGGTCAGCGCGCCGGGCGCGCGCGGTCGCCCGGGTTTCGCCGCTTGGCGCGTCAGCGCAGCGCGGCTTCGGCGACGCGCTGGCGCGCGCCGTCCGCTTTCAGCAGACCTTCGACCATGCGCGTCTCGGCCATCGCGATGTCGCTCAACGACGCGTCGGCCAGTTGCGCGTCGAGGATCGCGAGCGCGGTGCAAAGCGGCGCGTATTCGCCGTCTTCCACACGCCACGCGCCGCTGGCCGGCTCGCTCGCGTCGAGCGCGACCATCGCCGCATGAGCGCGTTTGACGTCGGCGAGCGTGTCGGCGTAGTGGCCGAGCCGCGCAAGCTCTTCGGCGATCAGCAGATAGCGCGCGAGCGTGCCGAACAGCTCGCGCGAGCCGTGCGCGCGACGGAAGGCGTCGAGCGCCGCGTACGCCTGCAGCAGCATCGCGTCGGTGACGGGACCGTGCGCGGTGCGGGTGTACGTCAGCGCGCGCAGCAGCGGGGACATCGACGGTTGCTTGGGATGACGCGTCTTGTTTTTCACGGGGATTCCAGCGTTCGGGAAGCTTGCGTTGAAGTGTTGCCGTGTTGGGCAGCAGGCGGCGGTTACTGCTGCGCCGGACGTGCGCCGTCGGCTGCCATCTGGCGTTGCGCGGCCGCTTCTTCGGCGTGCTTCTTCGCGAGATGGTGGCCGACGATGCAGCCGCCGAGCGCGCCGGCCACCGCGTGATGCCCGGCGTAATGACCGGCGACGCCGCCGACGACTGCGCCCTTCATGCAGCCGGCGGCATGGGCGGAGGCGGAGGCGCCGAAGGCGAAAGCGGCGGCGATCAGGGCGGTCTGGAGGGTGCGTTGTTTCATGGCAGGTTTTCTTGTGGCTTGTATCGAGTCAATGGAGGTCGCGACGTCGCGGCTGTCCGCCGCATGTGGGGACGCTCGCGCAGCGTTCAATGGCGAACTGGTGAACGTGGCGTGAGTAGCAGTCTAGGAGCGCACGCGACGCTCAGGTGAAACACAGGTGAAACCATCGGTGGACTTTCGTAACGGCGGCTTACATCGACTGCAGCCGGGCACCGCGCAGGCGCCAGACCGTTTGTCGATAAAATGGAGGTTTGCCTCGTTCGCCGCGCCTGACGCGCTTGCGACCGGGGGTTTTTCACCAGCAGGGGAGTCTTGTCATGCGGCGCATCGGCGCTTTCGTGGCCGCGTTGTGGGCGGCGGCGCTCATTCTTTATCTCGGGCGGCATTCGGTGCCGATGATCGCACTGAGCGGCGTCGTCGCGCTCGCCGGCTTCGATCTCGCGAAGCCGTAACGCGCGACGCCGCTACCGCTTCGCCACTCAGGCTTCTTCCGCCCAGGCCATCCCTTCGCGCGCGAGCAGCGCCGACGACGCCGCCGGCCCGTAGGTTCCCGCCGTGTAGATCCGCGGCCGGTCACCCAGCTGCTGCCAGCCTTCGAGGATCGGTTCGACCCAGGTCCAGGCCGCTTCCAGTTCGTCGCGACGCATGAAGTGCGTGAGCCGTCCGCGAATCACGTCGATCAACAGACGCTCGTACGCTTCCGCGCGGCGCTCCGGAATCTGCTGCTGCAGATCGAGGTTCAGGCTGACCGGCACCATGTTCATGCCGCTGCCGGGTTCCTTCGCGAGCATCTGCAGCTGGATCGACTCTTCCGGCTGCAGCTGGATCACGAGCCGGTTGCCGTAGTTGCGCGGGCCGCTCGGAATGATCGAGAACGGCAGGTCCGCGAACTCGATCACGATTTCCGACTGGCGCTTCTGCAGCCGCTTGCCGGTGCGCAGGAAGAACGGCACGTTCGCCCAGCGCCAGTTGTTGATCAGCGCGCGCAACGCGACGAACGTCTCTGCGCGGCTGTCCGCCGGCACGTTGTCTTCTTCCAGGTAGCCCTTCACCGGGCCGCCGTCGACCGCGCCGGCCGCGTACTGGCCCCGCACCGTGTCGCGGGCGATGTCGGCGAGCGTCATCGGACGCAGCGAGCGCAGCACCTTCAGCTTTTCGTCGCGCACAGCGTCCGGATCGAGCGACACAGGCGGCTCCATCGCGACGATGCACAGCAGCTGCAGCAGGTGGTTCTGCACCATGTCGCGCAGCGCCCCCGTGTGGTCGTAGAAGCCCGCGCGGCTGCCGACGCCAACTGTTTCCGCGACGGTGATCTGCACGCTGCGGATGTACGGCGCCTGCCACAGCGGCCCGAAGATCGGGTTGCCGAAGCGCAGCACCATCAGGTTCTGCACCGTTTCCTTGCCCAGATAGTGGTCGATCCGGTAGATCTGCGATTCCGCGAAGTGCCGTCCGACCGACTCGTTGATTTCCCGCGCGGACGCGAGATCGTGGCCGAGCGGCTTTTCCAGCACGACGCGCGAATCGCTCGCGACGAGGTCGGCGGCGGCGAGGTTGTCGCAGATCGCCGTGAACAGGTCCGGCGACGTCGACAGGTAGAACACGCGCACCGCATGCGGACGGGCGGTCTCGGCGAGCCGTTTGTAGTCGTCGGCGGCGTTCACGTCGATTCGCACGTACACGAACAGATCGAGAAAGCGGGCCCACGCGTCCTTGTCGAAAGCCTTGTTCTCGATGAAGGGGCGCGACTGCTCGTCGACGAACTGGCGGTACTCGTCGAGGCTCCAGTCGCGGCGGCCGACGCCGAGAATCCGCGAGTCAGGCGGCAGATTCCGGTGCAGATGCGCCATATACAGCGCCGGCAGCAGTTTGCGGGTGGCCAGATCGCCGGCACCGCCGAAGATGATCATGTCGAGGGGCGGCTGGTCGGAAGCGGCTTGAGCGGGCTGATTCGTCATGGCTGGTCGAGAAGAGTTCGTGGAGCGCGACGGGAAAGCACAAGATGTGCGGAAAAGATTCTAATGGTGCATGGTTTCTCGACTCTTTGCACGCGTCTGGCAGACAGAATCGAGCCGACGAAACGGCTGCCGGCGACTGCGCGCGGACGATCGTCAGACGAGACCGGGCATTGCCACGCCCAGTTCCTGCAACACCAGCACGACGTTCAGCGCGAACACGACGATCGCCCCGGTCGTCGCGAGCACGGCGGTGACCGGCCGGTTGCGGTGCGGCCCCATCAGATCGCGGCGGCTAGTGAACCAGACGAGCGCGGCCATCGGAAACGGCAGCGCGAGGCTCAGCACGACCTGGCTCATGATCAGCGCCCGGGTCGTGTCGGTGCCGAGGCCCACGACGACGAAGCTCGGCACCATCGTGATCGCGCGGCGCAGCCACAGCGGAATCTGGAAGCCGACGAAGCCCTGCATGATCAGCTGCCCGGCCATCGTCCCGACGACCGAACTCGATACGCCCGACGCGATCAGCGACAGCAGAAACACGCCGGCCGCCGCCGCGCCGAGCAGCGGGACGAGCGTGCGGTATGCGGTGGCGATCTCGGCGACATCCGGGTTGCCGCTGTGGAACGCGGCGGCGGCCATGATCACCATCGCCATGTTGACGAGGCCCGCGATCGTCAGCGCGATCACGACCTCGACGTTCGAAAAGCGCAGCAGCTTCGTGCGCTCGTCGTGGCTGTTCGCCGATCCGCGCGCCTGCGTGAGCCCAGAGTGCAGGAAGAGCGCGTGCGGCATCACCGTCGCGCCGATGATCCCGACCGCGATCGTCACCGCCTGCGGGTCCGGCAGCGCCGGCGTCACGACGTGGCGGAACACGTCGGGCCAGTGAATCGGCGCGATGAACATCTCGACGAGATAGCACAGCCCGATGATCCCGACGAGCGCGCCGATCGCGAGTTCGAGCGGCCGGAAGCCCGCGCGCTCGAACATCAACAGCCCGTACGTGACGGCCGCGGTGACGGCCATGCCCGCGAGGAGCGGCATGTGAAACAGCAGCGACAGGCCGATTGCGCCGCCGAGGAATTCCGCAAGATCGGTTGCCATCGCGGCGATTTCGCTCACGACCCACATCACCCAGACGAGCGTCGTCGGCAGCCGGTCGCGGCAGACTTCGGCGAGATTGCGTCCGGTGACGATGCCGAGCTTCGCGGACAGGCTCTGGAACAGCATCGCGACCGCGTTCGCGAGCAGCACGACCCACAGCAGCGCGTAGCCGTAGCGGGCGCCCGCCTGAATATTGGTCGCGAAGTTGCCCGGGTCCATGTACGCAACCGACACGACGACGGCCGGACCCGCGAACGGCAGCAGCAGCGCGGCGCCGCGCCGGCGGCCTTCGAGCGCTTCGCGGATCGCCGTGTTGGTGCGGGCGGTGAGGCCGGTGTCGACGTCTTGTTCGCGGGTCCGATGGTCCATGAATGTCTCGTCGGGATGGGGACGGAACGCGACCGTCGCAACTTGCGCGCCACGGGGCTTGCGTCGATGCGCGCAAAACGCGCTTAAATGCGTGCCGCACGTCATCGAAATCGCGCGCTCACGCGTTAAGCGGGGCATGCCGCCTCGCGGCGCTCGCCTGGTTGCTGGGTTGTCGCTATCACAGCACAAACCGGGGCGCCGCGCCTGACCGCCTTTTCTTCGCTTACGACATGCCTGACTTCCCGTTTATCCGCTTGACCCCATCCTCCGCCCGAGCCCGTGTCGCGGCCGCCCTGCTGGCCGGCGGACTCGCGTGCAGCGCGCTCGCCCACGCCGACGACAAGGTGATCGTGCTCGATTCCGGCGAAGCGCAACTGACGCTGATCGATCCGGCCACCCGTCAGGTCGTCGCGACCGAGCCCACCGGCAAGGAGCCTCACCACCTGATGATCACGCCGGACGGCCAGTCGCTGATCGTGGCCGATTCGGTGTCGAACGACCTGATGTTCGTCGATCCGCACACCGGCAAGGTGCAGCGCCGTCTCGAAGACATCGAGGACCCGTACCAGCTCGGTTTCTCACCGGATCACAAGTGGTTCGTGACGGCGGGGCTGCGGCTCGACCGGGTGGACATCTACCACTACGACGGCCACGATCTGACCCTGGCGAAGCGGATCCCGCTTGCGAAGACGCCGAGCCACATCACGTTCGCGTCGGACAACCGCACCGTGTTCGTCACGCTGCAGGACACCGGCGAAGTCGCCGCGATCGACCTGCCGACGCAGACGGTGCTGTGGAAGCTGCAGATCGGCAGCACGCCCGCCGGCTTGTGGATGACGCCGGGCGACAAGTATCTGCTCGTCGGCATGACCGGCGAGGACGACGTCGCCGTGGTCGACTGGCACGCACGCCGGCTCGTGAAGAAAATCCAGACCGGGCGCGGCGCGCACAACTTCCGCAATCTCGACGATGGGCGGCATGTGGCGGTGAGCAACCGGGTCGACAGCACGATCAGCCTCATCGACTACACGACGCTGACGAAGACCGCCGACATCACCGGCCTGCGTCCCGGCCCGGACGACATGGAACTTTCGGCGGACAAACGCTATCTGTGGGTGACGTTCCGCTTCGCGAAGCACATCGGCATCATCGACCTGACGACCCGTAAGCTGATCGACACGATCGCGGTCGGGCGCTCGCCGCACGGCATCTTCTTCGCGAACCGTGCGCCGGTGTATGCGCCGAATCCGGACTGAGTCTACGTGTATGCTTGCTAAAGCCAATGCTGTTCGCAACGAGGTAACCCGCCGATGATCGATACGCTGATTTCCCAACTCGACAATGGCGTGTCTGCGCTGCAGACGCTGCTGTATATCGACGTGGTTCAGCCGCTGTTCTATCGCTTCGGGCTGATGGGCTACGACGAGGACACGTACGACGCGCTCTACTGGGTGATCGTCGGCGTGCTGCAGATCGTGGCGATGTATGCGGTGCTGCGTCCGCTGGAGGCGCTGCGTCCGGCCGAGTCGTGGCGCGATCGCCGCGTGCTGCGCGCGGATGTCGTCTACACGTGGATTGCGAAGCTCGGCGTTATTAACCTCGGGTTCTTCTTCGTGCTGCAACCGGTGTTCAACCACTGGCAAAGCCTGATGGCGATCCACAACGTCCCGCAGATCGAAGTGGATGCGCTGTGGCCGGGCGTCACCGACCGGCCCGTCGTGACGTTCCTGATCTACCTCGTCGTGCTCGACTTCGCCGGCTACTGGTATCACCGCTGGCAGCACCGCTTCGGCGTCTGGTGGGAACTGCACGCGGTTCATCACAGCCAGCAGCAGATGTCGCTGTGGTGCGACGACCGCAACCATTTCGTCGACGTCGTGATCCAGGCGGCGTTCTTCGCGGCGATTTCGCTGTTTATCGGCGTGCCGCCCGCGCAGTTCGTCGTGCTGATTGCGGTCAGCAACTTCCTGCAGTCCGTGCAGCACGTGAACGCGAGGCTGCCGTTCGGGCCCGTGCTCGAGCGGATCTTCGTGAGCCCGACGTTCCATCGCCGGCACCATGCGATCGGTTACGGCCACGAAGGCACGCGCTACGGGTGTAATTTCGGCGTGCTGTTTCCGTGGTGGGACATGATGTTTCATAGCGCGTCGTGGAATCCCGCGCCGGAGCCGACCGGCATCCGCGACCAGTTGCCGGCCCCGCACGGGCGGGGGCTCGACTACGGCGACGGCGTGATCGCACAGCAGTGGTATGCGTTCGTGCGTATCGCGGAACGGCTGCGGGGTACGCGGCCGATCGCGTCGCCTGGCGACGCGGCGGGCTGAGCCGCTTTCAGGCCCTGCCGCCTCGCTTTGCGCCGACCTTCCGCTGTATCGTCGGCGCAGGCGATGCTCCGCGCCGGATGCGATAATCACGTGTTTATTGCACCGGACGCGAAGCAGGAGAATCCCTTGAGCCGTATCGACAATCCCCAGCACGATCAGGAAGTCGGCAGCGCCGACGCCACCCAGGACACCACCCGCATCGACGACACCCGCATCGGCGCGGTGCGGCCGCTGATCTCGCCGGCGCTGCTGCTCGACGAGCTGCCGGTGCCGGCGGCCACGCAGGCGCTCGTCGAGACGAGCCGCGCGCAGATCGCCGACGTGCTGAAAGGGCGCGATGACCGCCTCGTGGTCGTCGTCGGCCCGTGTTCGATTCACGATCACGACGAGGCGATCGAATACGCAGGGCGCCTGAGACGCACGGCCGACGCGCTGAAGGACGACCTCTTGATCGTCATGCGCGTGTACTTCGAAAAGCCGCGCACGACCGTTGGCTGGAAGGGCTACATCAACGACCCGCGGCTCGACGGCAGCTTCCGCATCAACGAGGGCCTGCGTGCCGCGCGGCAACTGCTGCTCGACATCAACGCACTCGGCCTGCCGACCGCCACTGAATTTCTCGACCTGCTGAGCCCGCAGTACATTGCGGATCTCGTCGCATGGGGCGCGATCGGTGCGCGCACGACGGAGAGTCAGAGTCACCGTCAGCTCGCATCGGGCCTCAGCTGCCCGATCGGGTTCAAGAACGGCACCGATGGCGGCGTGCAGGTCGCGGCGGACGCGATCGTCGCCGCGCGCGCGAGCCACGCATTCATGGGCATGACGAAGATGGGGATGGCGGCCATCTTCGAGACCCGCGGCAACGACGATGCCCACGTGATCCTGCGCGGCGGCAAAGCGGGACCGAATTACGACCGCGCGTCCGTCGACGCGTGCTGCGCGGTGCTCGCGAAGGCGGAATTGCCGCAGCAGGTGATGATCGACTGCTCGCATGCGAACTCGAGCAAGCAGCATCAGCGGCAGATCGACGTCGGGCACGACATCGCGTTGCAACTGGCGGCCGGCGATCGCCGGATCATCGGCGTGATGATCGAGAGCCATCTGGACGAAGGGCGTCAGGACCTGAAGCCGGGGGTGCCGCTCAAGCGTGGCGTGTCGATCACCGACGCGTGCATCGGCTGGACGCAGACCGAGCCGGTTCTCGAAGAACTCGCGGCTGCTGTGCGCGCGCGGCGAATGGGGTAATGCGCGGCGGGCTTGAGCGCCCGCGTTTCTGAAATCTGGTTGGTCAAGTGCAGCGGCCCGCGTTCTCAACGCGGGCCGCTTTTTTTTGTCTGTTCGCGCGGTTTATCTCATCCGTTTGACCTGTTGTCACAATCATACAAGGCATGGAATCCGACGTGATTTAAATCAGAAGGGTGAATATTCGCCTGCATTTAAATCGAGATGGCGGTTTTTGAATGGAAAATTAGCGGCGCTATCCATTCTGGATTTTGAGAGTTATCTAAATCGTTCGAAAGGTGTCTGATTCTAAAGCGGATTATCGATCCGACTTAAGAATCGTCTGCATTTATCGAGAATAATCTCAAAGTCGGATTTGTATTTTAAATATAGTGAAGGGATCTCCATGTCTGCGAAAAAAATAACTCTCGTGACGAGTGATAACGGTGTGAATACCACCACATCCCTCGCCACTGATGGCCGGTCGCCTGTGAAGGTCAAGGTGCAACCGGGCGCGAAATACTTGCTCGTCGATGAAAACGGCACCGTGGCGCCAGAGAACGTGACGGTGAGTCGGGTGGGAGACGATCTGGAGGTCATCGCAGAAGGTGATTCGAGTCCGTCGCTGGTGCTCGAAGGGTACTTCACGCATCCCGATGAAACGGGACTCTACGGCGTCGCCGAAGACGGCCAGCTTTACGAGTACACCCCGACGAACGCGACGGGCAGCATCTACGCGCTTTCCGACGGCGGTACGGTGGCTGCGGCGCTCGGCGGTAGTCCGCTAGGTTCCGGCGCGCCTTACCTCGAGAATGCACACGACGACAACGGCTTTGCCGCGTTGCCGCTTTTTCTGCTCGGGGGAGCGGCTGCAGCGATCGGTGGCATCGCGGCCGCGCTGAGCGGCGGTGACGACAACCCGCCACAGCCGGCGGCGGTCAAGCTTGTCGCCGAACGGGTTTCGGAAATCGAGGTGATCGACAACGTCGGCTCGACGCAGCGCTCCCTTAAGTCGGGCGACTCGACGGACGATCCGACGCCCGAGTTCATCGGTCGCGGCGTGGCGGGCCATACGGTCACGATCTACGACGGCAATACGGTGCTCGGCACGACAACAGTCGACGCCGAAGGGGTCTGGCGATTCACGCCCCCGGAACTGGCGGACGGCGTCCATAACCTGTCCATCACGCAGGTGGGGCCCGACACGCTGGAAAGCGAAGCGACCTCGATCGCGATCATCATCGACACGGTGGCGCCGGATGCGCCGCAGATCAGTTCGGTAGTGGACGACGTCGAGCCGGGACTGGGTCAACTGACGAGCGGTCAGCCGACGAACGACTCGAGCCCGACGTTCAACGGAACCGGCGAGCCGGGCGCGACCATCAACGTGTACGCCAACGGCACGCTGATTGGTTCGACGACGGTGATCGGCACCGCAACGGCGGACGCATCGGGCAACTGGAGCTACACGCCGTCGACGGCGCTGGCGGACGGCACGCATGTGCTGACCACGCAGGTGACGGACGTCGCGGGCAACCGCAGCGCGATGAGCGATGCGCTGACGGTAAAGCTGGACACGTCGACGGTGGCGGTCCGGATCGGCGCGCTGACGGACGACGTGGGCAGCGTGACGGGCCCGATCGCGCAGGACGGCGTGACGGACGACACGCGTCCGACGCTCCATGTCTATGTGAACGGCGAACTCGAAGCGGCGCTGATGCCCGGCGGCCATACGCGTTTCTGCGTCGCCAAGGGCACGTACTCGCTCGAGGCCTATGCCGGCGACGCGCCGCTGTACGCCGGCAAGGCTAATCCGAGGACGGAGATCGATCTCGAAGCAGGGCGAACTTACTTCATCGCGGTATCGGAAAACGGCACCGGCGAACCCATGCCGTATCGCCGTGCGCAAGCAGAGCGCGTGCTGCAGTCGAGCCGCGAGCAGATCGACATCCTCAATCGCGCGAGTGCCGTCGTTCCGTGCGGCAACCCGGAGCCCAATGCGGAACCGCCGGTTACGCTGCTCAAGTTCGAACTGGACGCCGCCGTGCTGTTCGAGTTTGCGAAGGGCGACTCTTCGGCAATCACGCCCGAAGGTCGCGGCGAACTGCAGAAGATCGCCGCGAAGGTTCGCGCGTTGCCGCCCAGGAGCGTGACGCGCGTCGAGGTGCGCGGCCATGCGGACCCGATCGGCTCCGACACGTTCAACGTCAAGCTGTCGAAGGCGCGCGCGCGGACCATCAGCCAGGTGCTGAGCGAGGCGGGCATTGCGCCGGAGCTGATCTTTGCAGAAGGGTTGGGCAGCCGTTCGATCGCGGTGCGCTGTTCGCCGAACGGAGATCGGGAGAAACGGATTCGTTGCAATGCGCCGAACCGTCGGGTGGAAATCAGCGTCAAAGGGGCCAGGCCGGAAGGCGTTGCGTCGAACTGACGTCGCGCGGCGACTCGTCGAGGAGGCGCGGGCCGCGTCTTCTCGACGAGCCGGATGTGAATCAACGCTTTATTATCGCGGCGGTCGTTCGATAACCGGCGCTGAGAGTTTCGTCTGCGGTATTCCTCGTATTCCTTATTTTCTCGTTCTCCGGTCCCGGTCGCGATCCGATTGTTCGGCTAATCCTGCCAGTCAATTCGTGTCCAGCCGCTTTATCGCCGTCGCGTGCGCTCCTACCTTTACACCACTGCCGGCGCCTGTTGCGAGTCAGTCGCGACGCCGGTCCCAATCGAAGGTACGACATCAAACGAGGAAGGGATCATGAGCAAACTCGCAGGAAAGGTGGCGGTCGTCACGGGTGCGTCGAAGGGCATCGGCGCTGGCATCGCGAAGGCGCTCGCGGCTGAAGGCGCGTCGGTCGTCGTCAACTATGCAAGCAGCCGCGCGGGCGCGGATGCGGTGGTCGCCGCGATCACGTCGGCCGGCGGCAAGGCGATCGCGGTAGGCGGCGACGTGTCGAAGGCAGCGGACGCGAAGGGCATCATCGACGCAGCGATCGAGACGTATGGCCGTCTCGACGTGCTCGTCAACAACTCCGGCGTGTATGAATTCGCGCCGATCGAAGAGATCTCCGAAGAACACTATCGCCGGCAATTCGACGTGAACGTGCTCGGACTGCTGCTCACCACGCAAGCGGCCGTCAAGCATCTGGGCGAGGGCGGCAGCATCATCAACATCAGCTCGGTCGTGACGACCGTGACGCCGCCGACGACCGTCGTCTACAGCGGCACGAAAGGCGCGGTGGACGCGATCACCGGCGTGCTCGCACTCGAGCTCGGTCCGAAGAAGATCCGCGTGAACGCGATCAACCCCGGCGTGGTCGTGACCGAGGGCGCGCAAAGCGCGGGCGTCCTTGGTTCGGATTTCGAAACAGCGGCGATCAGCCAGACGCCGCTCGGCCGGATCGGTACGCCGGACGATATCGCGTCGATTGCAGCGTTCCTCGCGTCGGACGACGCGAAGTGGCTGACCGGCGAGCACATCGTCGCGAGCGGCGGGATGCGCTAGGACCGTCAGCGGGCGCGCAGCGTCAATGCGCGCCCGCTGCGCCGCCGCCTCCGCCTTTCGTCGATCGCGTGATCCAGATAAGCGGAATGATCACGAGAAAGATGATCGACGACGCATAGAAGATGTCGTTCAACCCCATCATCGCGGCCTGAGCGTTCACCGAAAAGTCGAACATCGCATGCGCCGAGGCTTCGCTCAGGTGCAGCGTGCTCTGCAGGGTTTCCATCTGCTGACGAAAGACTGGATTGTCGACGGACGCCTGCTCGGTCAGCCGCGCATGGTGCAGGATCGTGCGATTGTTCCAGGCGGTCGTCGCGAGCGACGTGCCGATCGCGCCGCAAAACACGCGCACGAAGTTCGACAGGCCCGCCGCGGCCGGTACGCGGCTCGACGGCTGGCCCGCGAGAATGATCGCGGTCAGCGGCACGAAGAAGAGCGCCATCGGAATGCCTTGCAGCAGCGTCGGCAGCACGAGGTGCCACGTGTCGATTTCGAGCACGTAGTCCGTGCGCATGTAAAACACGAGCGCGAACAAGATGAACGCGGACGTCGCCAGCACGCGCGCGTCGGAGCGCGGCAGAAGCTTGCCGATCACCGGCGCGAGGATCACCGCGAAGATGCCTAGCGGCGCGGTCACGAGACCCGCGTCGACCGACCGATAGTTCAGATACTCCTGCATCCATTGCGGCAGCAACACCAGATTGCCGAAGAACACGCCGTACGCGACCGAGATCGCAATCGTGCCGCCGAAGAAATTGCGCTGCTTGAAGAGCCGCAGATCGACGATCGGATGCGCGTCGGTCAGCTCCCAGATCAGGAAGAACGCAAAGCAGATCAGCGCGGTGAGGCCGAGCCCGACGATAAACGACGAATTGAACCAGTCGAGGTCCTTGCCCTTGTCGAGCATGATCTGCAACGACGCGACCCACGCGATCAGCAGCCCGAGACCGACGACGTCGATCGGCGGCTTGCGCGTCGGCGATTCGCGGTGGCGATAGATCGACCACGTGACGCCAGCCGCGAACAGCCCGACCGGGATGTTGATGAAGAAGATCCACGACCAGCTATAGCTGTCGGTGATCCAGCCGCCGAGCGCGGGGCCGGCGATCGGGCCGACGGTCGTCGTCATCGCCCAGAACGCGAGCGCGGTTGCTGCTTTTTCCCTCGGCCACGAACTCAGCAGCACCGCCTGCGACAGCGGAATCAGCGGTCCCGCGACCGCGCCCTGAAAGATCCGCGCGATGAGCAGCACCGGCAGGTTCGGTGCGATCCCGCACAACCACGACGCGACGACGAACGACAGGATCGACGCGACCAGCAGCCGGACCTGGCCGAAGCGTTGCGTGAGCCAGCCGGTGAGCGGAATCGCGACCGCGTTGGCGGCGGCGAACACGGTGATGACCCACGTGCCTTCGTCGACCGATACGCCGAGGTTGCCCGAGATCGTCGGGATCGCGACGTTCGCAATCGACGTGTCCAGCACGTTCATGAAGGTCGCGAGCGCCACGGCGATGGTCGCGAGAATCAGTCGCCCGCCTTCGAGCGGCGGCAGGTCGGCAGGCCTCGACGACGGCTGGTTCACAGGCTTCTCCGCGAAATGAAAGGTGGCAAAAAGACGATCGGGCAAGCATAACCGCATTCGGCAGATGGTGCGGGAGGCCTCCGTTGCGCGCCATTTTTTATCGATTTCAGTGCAGGCGATGCGGCTTTGCTTGCGGTTTGCCTTCGTTCTGCCTGCGCAAAGCAGGACGCGGGCACCGCCTGCTGCAAGCGATTACGAAGCCTCGGCAGCGCAAAGGCGGAAACCGCATCGATCGATTCGCCGTTGCAATCATTCCTTCATCGAGCGCCCCTAACGTGTTCAAGGTTTTACCTGTGGTTCCTGCTGCATAAAAACTCGACGAATCGCCTCAAAACGACACGGAGCCTCCCTTATGCAAACCATCTTCCTGCGGCCGACGATCGGCCGTCCGCTTACGACCGGACGCCAACGCCTGTTCGCGCTGACGCTGATTGCCGCCAGCCTCGCCGCGCACGCCGCGCCGCCGCCTCACACGACCCCGTTCCGACCGGGCAACCTCGTGGTGAGCCGCAGCGTCTACGACAACCTGTCGAGCAACGTCCAGCCGGGCGCGGTGTTGCCGCCGAATTGCGCAAGCACGCAAGGCGGCTGCTCGGCGGCGACGGGCGCGACGAACGACGGCACGTATCCGTATGTGTGGAACAACGTCCTGTACGACCCGAGTTTCGGCATCACGTCGCGGATTTTTCTCGACCAGATGACGCCGGGCGGCGATCTGGTCAGCACGCTCGAAGTGCCGAACAGCCTGCATCCGGGACAGGGCGGCGATCAACTGGTGACGAGTTTCAGCTCGAAGTCGGAGATCGCGCTGAACCTGTCGACGGACGGTAAAGAACTGACGTTCATGGGCTACGTCGCGCCGGTCAACACGATCGACGTATCCAATTCGAGCACGCCGGGCGCGGTCGATCCGACGGACCCGGTGGGCGAGCGCTTCTATCGCGCGGCCGCGCGTGTCGATGCGAAAGGCCAGTTCAAATTCACCGAGACCAACGCCTATAGCGGCAACAACGGCCGCGCAGCGATCCTCGACGACAGCAACGGCCAGCACGTGTTCTACACGGTCGGCAACGCGGGCAACGGCTCGAACCCGCAACCGGACGGCGTGGTGCTCGGCGCCGGCGCGCAACTGATCGACGCATCGAGCCAGCACGAGGCACAGCAGACGCCGGGCACGCCGACGCCGCTCGCGAGTTTTTCCGTCACGGAGCTTGGCGCGAAGGCCGACAAGATCGGCAAGGACGACAACTTCCGCGGCCTGACGGTCTTCAACGACGTCGTGTACTTCACGAAGGGAAGCGGCAGCAACGGCGTGAATACCGTGTACTTCGTCGATACGACGGGCACCGCGTGCCCGTCGGGCGTCGGCGTGCCGGCCGCTCATGCGAAGCTGCCGACCACGCCGCTCGCGTACAGCGCGGCGACGTTGCAGACTACCGGTCTGCCGGGCAACGTCTGCGTGCTCGCCGGCTTTCCGGCGACGCCGAATAAATCGGCGACGACGCTCGCTTACCCGTTCGGTCTGTGGTTCGCGGATGCCAACACGCTCTACGTGGCGGACGAGGGCGACGGCTACACCGGCGGCACCGACCTGTACACGCACGCGGCCGCGCAGACGAGTGCCGGCCTGCAGAAGTGGGTGTACAACGCCGGGACGAAAAGCTGGACGCTCGCTTACACGCTGCAAGCCGGGTTGAATCTCGGCGAGCCGTACACGGTACGAGGCTGGCCGACCGGCTCCAACGCGGCGACCAACCTGCCGTGGGCGCCGGCGACCGACGGTCTGCGCAACCTGACGGGACGCGTCGGCAACGACGGCACCGTGACGCTGTGGGCGATCACCTCCACGGTCAGCGGCGACGGCGACACCGGTGCGGACCCGAACAAGCTCGTGGCGATCCGCGACGTCGTGCGCAACAAGACCGCGGCGGGCGCGGCGCAGGAAAGGTTCGTGCCGGTGCGCAACGCGGCGTTCGGGGAAGTGCTGCGAGGCGTGTCGTTCACGCCGGGCACGGACCTGGCGCAGCACTGAGCGCGTGATCGTTCCGGCTCGACCGGGAGCGGTCGCCGATGAAGGCGACCGCTCTCCGCGAACCTCAGACTCTCATTCACGCCGCCCGGGTTCGCGCCCGTCAGAAGAACGGTCCTACCCGCTCATCGCTGGAATCGACTTGCCGCCGCCCGCACGCGCTCATGTGACGTATGTCAGGTCATGTGACAATGGCGGCTTGCATGGCGCGTCGCGCACCGTCTCCGTCCCCGTCGTTTCCAGATCCCTGTTTCGTGAATCAATCCGTCTTGCCTTCCGTTCTTCCGGCGTCCGTACCGTTCGTCGAGCTGCCCAGCGGCGTGCCGATGCCTTATTGCGAGCGCGGAGCGGGCGAGTTGCTGCTGTTCGTGCACGGCTCGCTGTGCGATTACCGCTACTGGCAGCCGCAGCTCGCGGGCTTGTCGAAGCAGTATCGATGCGTGGCCGTGAGCCTCACGCATTACTGGCCGGCGGCAGACGCGGCGCGCGGTCTGCCGTTCAGCTGGAGCCGCCATGCCGACGAACTCGCGGCGTTCGTCGAGCGGTTCGGCGCGGGGCCCGCGCACGTGATCGGCCATTCGCGCGGCGGAGCGGTGTCGTTCCAGTTCGCGCGGCGTTATCCGGAGCGGGTCCGGTCGCTCACGCTCGCCGATCCGGGCGGCCCGGCGCAGACGGGTGCCGCTGCGGCCGCGCCGCCATTGTCCGAGGCCACGAACGCGTTGCGCACCCGCGCGGTGCAATTGGTCGAGTCGGGCGACGTGGAAGCCGGGCTCGAACTGTTCGTCGATTCGGTCAGCCGTCCCGGTTCGTGGAAGCGCAGCACCCAGGCGTTCCAGACGATGGCGATCGCGAACGCACACACGCTCGGCCCGCAGATTCGCGATCCGCTGCCCGCGTACACGCCCGACGATGCCGCCGCGATTCGCTGCCCGGTGCTGCTGATCGACGGCGAGCTGAGTCCGCAGGTATTTCATCGGACGGTCGCGGCGCTGTCGCAGTGGCTGCCCGACGCGCGACGCAGCACGGTCGCGGGCGCGTCGCACGGAATGAATCTGGCGAAGCCGTCAGCGTTCAACCAGATGGTCGACGAGTTCGTGCGCGCCGTGCGCGCGTAATCGGCTCGACGCGCGGCTCGATGCGCGGCTCGACGCGCGTCGGCGGAATCGGCTTCGGTACGACGAAGCCGAACCCGCCGCCGCGCGCGTGCAGGGTGGCCGGCGCGTCAGTCGCGGCCGTGCGCGTGCGCGTCGAGCGCCTGTTCGGCCGTCTCGCCGACGAGCCCGTTGTAGTACAGATGAACGCCGATCGCGAGCGAGTCGTTGCGGATTTCGTGGAACACCTTCCACGCCTTCGCCGGATCCTTGAACACGAGGTAGTGCGCTTCCTGCGCGATCAGCCGCGCGACGTCGTGCAGCCCGTGACCATGCAGGATGTGGACGAGCGTATCGAGGCTGCGATGCGTGCGCGCGTCGGTGCGCGGATAGAGCATGTGCAGCACGGCGACCCGTTTCGATCCGAGCGCCGCGGAGAGCGCAACGACGATGTCCTGATGGTTCAGCGCGGCGACGCCCGAGCCTTCTTCGGTGGCCGAGGCGGCTTCGAACAGCGTATCGAGTGGCAGATTCATCTGTGATCCTTACGTTTTGCTGTTATGGCCGCGTGCGGAGAAAAAAGGCCCGCCGGCTTACGGCGGGCCAACACTGCGGCATGCAGGGCAAACCACTGCATGCGGCGTAGTATCGCAGGGTGTGCGATTTTTTGCTGCGCTGCGCAAGCAATACATTGTTGCGGCAAAAGCGTAAGCCCGAGCCCGGACTATGCGGAATGTTGCGTGACGTAACAGGGATTGTTGTTCAACGTGCGGTCAATGGACGCGGTACCGCACCGTAGAATGCTGCGAGCGCTTCGGCGCGCCCGGCCGACGCCGGCGCGACCAGGCATCCGGACCGGAACTGACAGCCACCAAGGACAAGTAGATGAACGCTTCGACCACCCACGCCACCCTGACTTTTTCCGACCGCGCCGAAACCATCGAACTGCCGATCTACAAGGGCACGATGGGCCCCGACGTCATCGACATCCGCAAGCTGTACGGCCAGACGGGGACGTTCACGTACGACCCGGGCTTCATGTCGACGGCGTCGTGCAACTCCGCGATCACGTACATCGACGGCGACAAGGGCGAGCTGCTGTATCGCGGCTACCCGATCGACAATCTCGCGCAGAACGCCGATTTCCTCGAAACCTGCCATCTGCTGCTGAACGGCGACCTGCCGAACCGCGCGCAGAAAGACGAATTCGTGAAGACCGTCACGCACCACACGATGGTTCACGACCAGATGCAGTTCTTCTTCCGTGGCTTCCGTCGCGACGCGCATCCGATGGCGATCCTCGTCGCCGCGGTCGGCGCGTTGTCGGCGTTCTATCACGATTCGCTCGATATCAACGATCCGAACCACCGTGAGGTGTCGGCGATCCGGATGATCGCGAAGCTGCCGACGCTCGTTGCGATGGCATACAAGTACAGCATCGGCCAGCCGTTCGTGTATCCGCGCAACGATCTGTCGTATAGCGCGAATTTCATGCGGATGATGTTCTCCACGCCGGCCGAAGAGTACCCGGTCAACGACGTGCTCGTGCGCGCGCTCGACCGCATCCTGATCCTGCACGCGGACCACGAGCAGAACGCGTCGACGTCGACCGTGCGTCTCGCGGGCTCGTCGGGGGCGAACCCGTTCGCGTGTATCGCGGCCGGCATCGCGTGTCTGTGGGGCCCGG
>Ga0310811_10000247_pt1 | contig 77870 bp, 75 predicted proteins | sample YCmetagenome_FD_207642 | JGI IMG/M metagenome (GOLD analysis project Ga0310811, IMG submission 207642) | Soil microbial communities from experimental microcosm in Duke University, North Carolina, United States - YC | ecosystem: Engineered > Artificial ecosystem > Soil microcosm > Unclassified ... | reverse complement strand
TGCCGTCCTTGCGCAGGATGCGGCGGCATTCGCCGAGCCACTCGCGGGTGAAGGCGTCGTAGGTGGCGAAATCGGCGAACCGGTCCCAGTCCTCGTCGACGCCGTCGACCAGGCTGTCATCGGGACGCCGCAGCTCCCCGCGCAATTGCAGGTTATAAGGCGGGTCTGCGAAGACGCAGTTCACCGACGCGTCCGGCAACATGCGGAGCATGTTGCCGGCATCGCCGAGCAGGATCTGGTCAAGCGGCAGTTCGCGCAGGACTTCCACGGGCAAGGCAAACCCTCAAATTTGGTATTCCCCGCCTAACTGGCGGGGCCGCCGTAGTCACGTCAACTCCGCAACGAGGCTTTCCGCCGTCGGGTCGGGCGCCTGCAGCAGGGCGCCGAACCCGGCGCGGTGATGGCAGGTCGGGCCGTGCCGGCGGAGCGCGTCGCGGTGCTGGGCGACGGCATAGCCGGCATTCTGCGCCCAGCCATAGAGCGGGTAGCGGGCATGGAGCCGGCGCATCAGCGCGTCGCGCAGCTCCTTGGCGGCGATCGAGGCGGCGGCGATCGAGAGGCTGAGCCCGTCACCGCCGACCAGAGCGGTGCAGGGCAGGGCGATGCCGGGCACGCGGTTGCCGTCGACCAGCACATGGTCGGGGGCGACCGGCAGCGCGGCGATGGCCCGGCGCATCGCCAGCAGCGAGGCGTGCAGGATGTTGAGCCGGGCGATCTCCGGCACCGAGGCCGCGCCGAAGGCGATAAAGGCGCCGGACTCCTGCAGCGCGGCCAAGGCGGCGGCGCGGGCCGGGGCGGAGAGTTTCTTGGAATCGTCGATCCGCGCGGCGAGGCCGCGCGGCAGGCGGGCGGGCAGGATCACCGCGGCGGCCAGCACCGGGCCGGCGAGCGGGCCGCGCCCGACTTCGTCCACCCCGGCGACGCGGCCGCCGATCCGTTTTTCGTGCTTCAGGTCAGGCATCACGCAATCCGGCGAAGAATTGCGTCAGTAAAGCAGAACAATCCGAGTCGCGTACCCCGCCGATGATTTCCGGCTTGTGGTGGGTGGTGGTGTGGGCGAACACGCGCGGCCCGTGCTCGACGCCGCCGGATTTCGGGTCGTAGGCGCCGAACACCAGCTTTTTGATGCGAAAGGCGCTGATCGCGCCGGCGCACATGGCGCAGGGCTCCAGCGTCACCGTGAGCGTGCAATCGGCGAGGAATTTGCCGCCGCGGGCGGCGGCGGCGTCCTGCAACGCAACGATTTCCGCATGGCAAACCGGGTTGCGCGCCGCCTCGGTGCGGTTGCCCGCGGCCGCCAGCACCACACCGGCTTCATCGGTCACCACCGCGCCCACCGGGATTTCTCCCCGCGCGGCGGCGTGTCTGGCTTGGTCAAGGGCGAGGTCCATCGGCGTCATCGGATAAAGTTTGCCTTGGGGCGGTGGGCCGGTCTAGTTGCACGCCATGATAACTCGCCCTTTGATCGGACTCACGCTGGATGCCGAACCGGCCGGCGGTTGGTCCAAATATCCCTGGTACGCGCTGCGGCAGAATTACACGGCGGCGGTGGCGGCGGCGGGCGGGCTGGCGGTGGCGTTGCCGCATGATGCGGGCCTCGCGGACGCCTATCTCGGCCGGCTGGACGGGCTGATCGTGACCGGCGGCGCGTTCGACGTCGATCCGGCTCTGTATGGCGCGGGCGAGCGGCATGAGACGGTGGCGCTGAAAGCCGACCGCACCCAGGCGGAGCTGGCCTTGCTGACCGGCGCGCTGGCGCGCCATTTGCCGGTGCTGGGGATTTGCGGCGGCCAGCAGCTTTTGGCCGTGGCGCTCGGCGGCACGCTGATCCAGCATATCCCCGACGCGATCCCGCACGCGCTCGGCCATGAGCAGAAGACCCCCCATTTCGAGCCGAGCCATGAGGTGGCGATCAGCCCCGGCACGTTGCTGCACCAGTTGGTCGGGCCGCTTATGCGGGTGAACAGTTCGCACCATCAGGCGGTGCAGGATCCCGGGCGCAGCGTGGTCAACGCCGTGGCGCCGGACGGGGTGATCGAAGGCATCGAAGACCCGACGCAGCGTTTTTGCCTGGGCGTGCAATGGCATCCGGAATTTTTTGCCGACCCCGGCGATCAGGCGCTGTTCGCCGCCTTCGTGGCCGCCTGCAATGGTTGAGGGGGACAACCGCGGCGAGCGGATCGCCAAATTCCTTTCCCGCGCCGGCATCGCCAGCCGCCGGGACGCCGAGGCGATGATCGAAGCCGGGCGCATCCGGCTGAACCAGGAGGCGGTGACGCATCCGGCGGTGTTCGTCAAAGACGGCGATGTCGTGCTGCTGGACGGCAAGCCGGTCAGCGCGCCGGAACGCACCCGGCTGTGGCGCTACCACAAGCCGGAAGGGCTGGTGACCACGCATAAGGACCCGGAAGGGCGGCCGACCGTGTTCGCGCATCTGCCGCCCGACCTGCCGCGGGTGATCAGCATCGGCCGGCTCGACCTCACCTCCGAGGGGCTGCTGCTGCTGACCAATGACGGCGCGTTGTCGCGCCGGCTCGAACTGCCGGAAACCGGCTGGCTGCGGCGCTACCGGGTGCGCGTGCATGGCGGCGTCGCCCCGGAGAAGCTCAAGCGCCTGGCCGACGGCATGGTGGTGGACGGCACCCGCTTCGGCCCGATCGAGGCGGCCATCGATTCCGTGCAGCGCGCCAATAGCTGGCTCAGCATCTCGCTGCGCGAAGGCAAGAACCGGGAAATCCGCCGCGTCATGGAGGCGTTGGGCCTGCCGGTCACGCGCCTGATCCGCGTCGCTTACGGGCCGTTCCAGCTCGGCAACCTCACGCGCGGCGCCGTCGAAGAGGTCAACGGCAAAATCCTCCGCGAACAGGTGCCGGGCCTTGGTAAGTGACGTGGTCCTAAGGAAGGCCAGGGGGATTCTGTCCCGTCGCGCCCATGGCGCGCCGTTGCTTGCCGGCGTTGGAAACACTCGGGCCCCCGCCTCGATAACCCTCCTTACGGGTTCTAAGGGCTCAGCCCTTAGCGGGGATCCAAGGGGCAGAGCCCTTGGCCTTGCTTGACTGCCCCATGACCCAAGGCCCGAAGATCATCGCCGGGGCGTGGCGCGGGCGCCGGCTGGTGGCCCCGGCGGGGCTGGAGACCCGGCCGACGAATGTGCGCGCCCGCCAGGCGGCGTTCGACATGTTGCTGCACGCGCCCTGGGGCGGGAACGCGTTTCTGCGCCAGGCGCAGGTGCTGGACGTGTTCGCCGGCACCGGGGCCTATGGGCTGGAAGCGCTCTCGCGCGGCGCGTTAAGCGCGGTGTTTTTCGAGCGCGCGCCGGCGGCGTTGGCGGCGTTGCGCCAGAACATCGCCGCCTGCCGCGCGGAGGCGAGCGCCCAGGTGATCGCAGGGGACGCGCTGGCGCCCCCGCCGGGGCGGCCGCATCAACTGGTGTTTCTCGACCCGCCTTACGGGCAGGATTATGTGCCGCGTGCGCTTGGCGCCCTGGCGGCGCGCGGCTGGCTCGCCCCCGGCGCGGTGGTGCTGGCGGAGCTCGGCCCCGGCGATGAATGGGCGCCGGCGATGTTGCTGGCGGAACGCCGCCACGGTCCGGCGCGGCTGGTGTTCGCCACGCTTTAACTTAAGGCCATCGAGCTCTAGCCCTGCCGGGGCCGGGTTGTGTTAGAACGGGTTTATGTTGAGTCCGACCATCCGCCGCCTCTCGGCTTTGACCGTCAACCGCATCGCCGCCGGCGAAGTGATCGAGCGGCCGGCGGCGGCGGTGAAGGAGCTGGTCGAAAACGCGCTGGATGCCGGGGCGCGGCGCGTCGAGGTGATCCTGGCGGGCGGCGGGATCGCGCGCATCGAGGTGATCGATGACGGGTGCGGCATCGCCGAGGACCAGCTGGCGCTGGCGATCGAACGTCATGCCACCTCCAAGCTCGTCGACGAAACCTTGGTGCAGATCGCCACGTTGGGGTTCCGCGGCGAGGCGCTGCCCTCGATCGGCGCGGCCGCGCGGCTCACGCTGATCAGCCGCCCGGCGGGGCAGGATTCGGCCTACCGCCTGAGCGTCGTCGGCGGGGCGGTCAGCGGGGTGATGCCGGCGGCGGGGCCGGTCGGCACGCGGGCGATCGTCGAGGATCTGTTCTTCGCCACCCCGGCGCGGCGGAAATTTCTGCGCAGCCCGCGCGCCGAGGCGGAGGCGGCGGAGCGCGCGGTGTGGCGGCTGGCGCTGGCCGCGCCTGCGGTGGCGTTCCGCCTGGTCTCGGACGAGCGGGTGCTGTTCGACGTGCCGGCCCAGGAGGAGGCGGCACGGGTGGCCGCCTTGTTCGGGCGCGAGGCCGCCGGGGTGATGCTGGCGCTGGACGCGACCCGCGAGGGGGTGCGGCTCACCGGTCTGGCCGGCCCGGCCAGCCTGTCGCGCGCCACCACCGCGTTGCAGAGTTTCGTGGTCAATGGCCGGCCGGTGCTCGACCCGGTGCTGCGCATGGCGCTGCGCCTGGCCTATCGCGACGTGATCGCCGCCGGGCGGCATCCGGTGGCGGCCTTGCGGCTGGAGGTCCCGGCCGAGGCGCTGGATGTGAACGTGCACCCGGCCAAGACCGAATTGCGCTTTGCCGACGCCAATGGCGTGCGCAGCCTAGTGATGGGCGCGATATCGCGGCTGCTGGACCGGCCGGTGAGTCTGGGTTCCGCCCCCACCGCGCCCTTGGCGCCGTTTACCCCGGCCGCGCCATTGTCGTCATTGTCGCGCCCGAGCGGCGCCCCGGGCCTGGCGCTGCGGCCGCCCTCCTATATGCCGGCGACGGCGGCGGCGCGCGGCTTCGCCGAGGCCGAGCTGGCGCTCGTCGCGCCGCCGTCCGCGCGGCAGATCGCCGCCCCGGCGCCGGACCCGGCGCATCCTTTGGGCGCCCCGGTGGCGCAGATTTTCGACACCTACCTGCTCGCGGTGGCGGCCGACGGGTCGCTGGTGCTGGTCGACCAGCACGCCGCCCATGAGCGCCTCACCGAAGAGCGGCTGCGCGCGGAATTTCTCGCCGGCAAGGTGGCCGCGCAGCCTTTGCTGTTGCCGGTGGTGGTGGATTTCGCGCCGCTCGAGGCGCTGCGGCTGCTGGCCCAGGCGGAGACCCTGGCGCGGCTGGGGCTGGAGATCGAGGCGTTCGGGCCGGGGGCGGTGCTGGTGCGCGCGGTGCCGGCGGCGCTGAAACACGCCGACGCCGCCGATCTGCTGCGCGACCTCGCCGAGGAATTCGCCGAAAGCGACGTGCCGGTGGCGCTCGAGGCGCGGCTCGACGCGGCCCTGGCGCGGCTCGCCTGCCACCGCTCGATCCGCGCCGGGCGGCGGCTCACGGTGGAGGAAATGAGCGCGCTGCTGCGCGAGATGGAAGCCACGCCGCGCGCCGCCACCTGCAGCCATGGCCGCCCGACTTTTTTGAAACTCTCGCAGGCGGAGCTGGAGAAAATGTTCGGCCGGCGGGGGCTGTAAGCAAGGCAGGAAGCGCTACTTTTTGTGAACAAAAAGTAGCAAAAAAACTTTGTTATGCCGGGTCATGGGCGTTGTCAGCGACACAGCCCCCGGCCCAGCGTAACAAAAGTTTTTGGCGCCGCTTTTTTCAAAAAGCGGCTTCTTACTTCGCTTGCTTTGCGATTGCCCGGGCGGCGGCGAGATCGGCCGGCGTGTTGATGTTGAGGAACGGGTCGAACGGGCCGGGGAAATCCACCGGCCGGGCGGCGCAGAGATCGAGCGCGTCGCGCACCCGGTAGGGGCTGGGGACGCTGAGGAATTGTTCCAAGGCCGGGCGGAAGGCGACCGGCCAGTGCGCGACGAGATGATGCTGGCGGCCGCCGTGACAGGCGACGGCGGGGGCCGGGCTCAGCGCGGCGCGCAGGTTCAGCGGCGCGAAGGGGGTGTCGACGGGGATTGTGAGCAGCGTCGCCGCGCCGCTTTGGTCCGCCCAGGCGAGGCCGGCGGCGAGGCCGGCGAGCGGGCCCTTGCGGGCATGTTCCGGGGGATCGGGCAGGACCGGGAGGGGCCAAGCGGCGAAGCGGGCGGCATCGCCGTTGGCGCTGATGGCGATGGTGTCAACCTGCGGCGCCAGCCGTTCGAGCAGCAGCGCGATCAGCGGGCGGTCATTCAGGGTCAGGAAGGCCTTGTCGACATAGCCGAGCCGGCTGCCCTGGCCGCCGGCGAGAATCAGAGCGGCGATGGTCATTTGGGGGGAAAGACCTTGGGGCGAACGACGGGGATCGAACCCGCGACAACCGGTACCACAAACCGGCGCTCTACCAACTGAGCTACGTCCGCCATCAAGGGTGCGCTGCCTCGTACCGCTGTCAGGCGGTCGTCGTCAATGTCTGAGACGCCCGCCAGCGTTCCAGGCGGGCGATGGCTTCCTCGAGCAGCGCCGGGCGTTTGCAGAAGGCGAACCGGGCGTAATGGCTGGGCGCGGCGCCGACATAAAAGGCCGACACGGGAATCGCCGCCACGCCGGCTTGCGTGGTGATGGTGCGGCAGAAGGCGACATCGTCGCCGTCAAAGCCGAGGCCGGAGAAATCGGCGGTGATGAAATAGCTGCCGTCGGTGGCGAGCGTCTTGAAGCCGAGGCGGCGCAGCCCGGAATCCAGGATGTCCCGGCGTTCCTGCAGCTCGTCGGCGAGGGCGGCGAAATAGGCGTCGGACTTGCTTAAGCCGACGGCGACCGCGCGTTGCAGATTGGGGGCGGAGGCGAAGGTGAGATTCTGGTGCGCCTTGGCGACCAGGCTCATGAGGGCGGGGGCACCGGACACGTAGCCGATCTTCCAGCCGGTGAGCGAGAAGGTTTTGCCGGCGCTGCCGATGCGCAAGGTGCGGGCCGCCATGCCGGGCAGCGTCATCAGCGGAATGTGCCGGGCGCCGCGGAACACCAGGTGTTCATAGACCTCGTCGCACACCGCATAGGCATCGTGGGCGCGCAACAGCTCGGCGATGAATGACAGTTCCTCGTGCGAGAACACTTTGCCGGTCGGGTTCATCGGCGAGTTGAGCAGCAGCAGCTTGGTGCGGGGGGAGAAGGCGGCGGCCAGAGCTTCGCGCGGCAAGGCCCACTCGGGCGGGGTGAGGCGGACCAGCTTCGCGGTGGCGCCGAGCATGGTCACCACCGGCAGATATGTGTCGTAGAGCGGCTCGATCAGCACCACCTCGTCGCCGGGGTTGAGCAGCGCCATCAGGCAGGCGGTGATCGCCTCGGTGGCGCCGGAGGTGACCACCACGCCGGCGGTGGGGTCGATGTCGAGCCCGTAAAAACGCTGGTTGGCGGCGGCGACCGCGGTGCGCAGCTCCGGCAGGCCGGTGAGCGGCGCATATTGGTTGCGCTGGTCGAGCAGCGCAACGGCGGCGGCCTGCACCACATCCGCCGGGCCGTCCGTGTCGGGAAAGCCCTGGCCGAGATTGATGGCGCCATGCTGCTGCGCCAAGGCCGACATGATGGTGAAGATGGTCGTGCCGGTCTGTTCAAGCAACGCGTTCGCGGGTTTCAACGGAGCATCCTTAACCAAGAGGGTGATAAATTAAGGGGCAGCCGCGCAACGGGCAAGTGTGCCGAAAATATAGGCAGATGGCGCCGTGGCTTGCGCGATGTTAACCATTGCCGGAGCGCATTATTTGGTCAGTTCGGCCTCTGGAGGAAATTCCTTTCTGGCACGACATATGCAAAGCTAACAGGGCCAGCCCTTTGGCTGGCGCGCCAACTCAATAAAGTGCGCAGGCCGCAGGACACAGAGGAGGCGCCCGGTTCGTTCGGGCGTGAACCAGATGAAAAAGATCGAAGCGATCATCAAGCCGTTCAAGCTGGACGAAGTGAAGGAGGCGCTGCACGAGGTGGGCCTGCAAGGCATCACGGTCGTGGAAGCCAAGGGATTCGGCCGCCAGAAGGGACACACGGAACTCTATCGCGGGGCCGAGTACGTGGTGGATTTTCTACCTAAGGTTAAGATCGAAGTGGTCTGCGCGGATGACGTGGTGGAGCGCGCGGTCGAGGCGATCATGAACGCGGCGCGCACCGGGCGCATCGGCGACGGCAAGATCTTCATTTCCACGGTCGAGGAAGTGATCCGCATCCGCACCGGCGAGAAGGGCGACGCGGCGATCTGACCGGCCGGCCCGGCGCGATTGTTGTTCGGCCCGGCCATTGTGGCGGGGGGCGGGCATGGTTAACATGCCGGGCAATCGCTTCAAGATTCGGCGTCGCGTGGTGCGGCGCCGTTGTGTTGAGATTAACTGTTTGGGGATAAAGCATGGCGAAAAAGCCCGCTGAAGGCGCCGATGGCATCAGCAAGGTATTGGATCTGATCAAGGAGAACGGGGTCGAATATGTCGACCTGCGCTTCACGGATCCTAAGGGCAAGTGGCAGCACACGGCGCAGCACGTGTCCACGGTCGACGAGGATTCGCTGCGCGACGGCTTCATGTTCGACGGCTCCTCGATCGCCGGCTGGAAGGCGATCAACGAGTCCGACATGATCCTGCAGCCGGATCTGGAGACCGCGGTGATGGACCCGTTCGCGGCCAAGCCGAGCCTGATCCTGTTCTGCGACATCATCGAGCCCTCCACCGGCCAGAGCTATGCGCGCGACCCGCGCTCCACCGCGAAGAAGGTGGAAGCCTATCTGAAGGCGACCGGCATCGGCGACTCCATCGTCGTCGGCGCGGAAGCCGAATTCTTCATTTTCGACTCCGTGAAGTTCGGCACCGGCGGCAATTTCGGCACCTACCAGCTCGACAGCATCGAGGGCCCCGGCTCCTCGCTCAAGGATTATCCGGAAGGCAACATGGGCCATCGCCCGTCCGTCAAGGGCGGCTATTTCCCGGTCCCGCCGGTGGACGGCGAGTCCGACCTGCGCGCGGAAATGCTCTCGGCGATGGGCGAGATGGGCCTGCCGATCGAGAAGCATCACCATGAGGTGGCGCAGAGCCAGCACGAGCTGGGAACCCGGTTCGGCACGCTGACCAAGATGGCCGACCAGATGCAGATCTATAAGTACTGCGTGCACAATGTCGCGCATTCTTATGGCAAGACCGCGACCTTCATGCCGAAGCCGATCTATGGCGACAACGGCTCGGGCATGCACACCCACCAGTCGATCTGGAAGGCCGGCAAGCCGCTCTTCGCCGGCAACGGCTATGCGGACCTGTCCGAGATGTGCCTGTACTTCATCGGCGGCGTGATCAAGCATGCCAAGGCGATCAACGCCTTCACCAACCCCTCGACCAACAGCTACAAGCGCTTGATCCCCGGGTTCGAGGCGCCGGTGCTGCTCGCTTATTCGGCGCGCAACCGCTCGGCCTCCTGCCGCATCCCCTACACCACCAGCCCGAAGGCCAAGCGCGTGGAAGTGCGCTTCCCCGACCCGACCGCCAACCCCTATCTGGGCTTCGCGGCGATCGCCATGGCCGGCATCGACGGCATCAAGAACAAGATCCACCCGGGCGACCCGATGGACAAGGATCTGTACGACCTGCCGCCGGAAGAGCTGAAGGGCATCCCGACGGTGTGCGGCAGCCTGCGCGAGGCGCTGCAGTCCCTGGAAGCCGACCACGAGTTCCTGCTCGCCGGCGACGTGTTCTCCAAGGAGCAGATCGAGAGCTATATCGAACTCAAGTGGAAGGACGTGTATCGTTTCGAGCACACGCCGCACCCGGTCGAGTTCGAAATGTACTATTCCGCGTAAGTCGCGGGACACGAAACGGGGGCGCAAGCCCCCGTTTTTTTTAGAAAGCAAGCGCTACTTTTTGTGAACAAAAAGTAGCAAAAAAACTTTGATGACTCTGGGTTATGGGCGTTGTCGCCGACACAGCCCAGGACCCAGCAGAAAAAAAGTTTTTGGCGCCGCTTTTTTCAAAAAGCGGCTGCTTTCTTTCCCTTTGCTTGCCTTGCTTGAAAAAACAGCGTATGTTCACTGTAAATAGAACCCCGATTTTTCCAGGGTGGCCCTCAAACGGCCGCCTTTTTTGTTGGATTTTGCGCACCCGTGACGGATAATCGCCCGCATCATACTGGCCTGGAAGGCCGCATCGCCGAGATCATCGCCGGGCCGCTGGAAGCCCAGGGCTATGAGCTGGTGCGCGTGCAGGTGATGGGCACGGAGTCGCCGACCGTGCAGATCATGGCCGACCGCGCCGACCAGGCGCCGTTCACGCTCGATGACTGCACCGCGGTCAGCCATCTGCTCTCGGCGGTGCTCGACGTCGAGGACCCGATCTCCAGCGCCTGGACGCTGGAGGTGAGTTCGGCGGGGATCGACCGGCCGCTGACGCGCACCAAGGATTATGTGCGTTATGCCGGGTTCGACGCGCGGGTCGAATTGCTGTTTCCCGGCCCCGGCGGGCGCAAGCGTTTCACCGGCAAGCTGGTCGGCGCTGACGAGGAGACAGCCCGCCTGAAGCTGGAAAATGGCGAGGAGGTGGCGCTCAAGCGCGCCGATATCCGCAAGGCCAAGCTGGTGCTCACCGATGAGCTGATTGCGTTTTCGACCCAACCGACTGTGACCAACTAGACCAGAGGACCCAACCATGGATACCGCCGTCAATCGTCCGGAATTGCTGCTGGTTGCCGATGCCGTGGCGCGCGAGAAACAGATCGAGCGTGACGATGTGCTGGAAGCGATGGAGCAGGCGATCCAGAAGGCCGGGCGCGCCAAATACGGGCACGAGAAGGACATCCGCGCCACCATCGACCGCAAGACCGGCGATGTGCGGCTGTCGCGCTGGACCGAGATTGTCGAGACCGTGGAGAACGAGGCGACGCAGATTCCGGTGAGCATTTCCAAGCGCTTTGCGCCGGACAAGGAGGTTGGCGATTTCATCGTCGATCCGCTGCCGCCGATCGATTTCGGCCGCATCGCCGCGCAGACTGCCAAGCAGGTGATCGTGCAGCGCGTGCGCGAATATGAGCGCAGCAAGCAATATAACGAGTTCAAGGACCGCGTCGGCGAGATCATCAACGGCGTGGTGAAGCGCACCGAATACGGCAACCTGATGGTCGATCTCGGCCGCGCCGAGGCGCTGCTGCGCCGCGACGAGACGATCCCGCGCGAGAATCTGCGCAACGGAGACCGCGTGCGCGCCTTCATTTACGACGTGCGCGAAGAGCAGCGCGGCCCGCAGATCTTCCTGTCGCGCACGCATCCTGGCTTTCTCGCGAAATTGTTCGCCCAGGAAGTGCCGGAAATCTACGACGGGATCATCGAGATCAAGGCGGTGTCCCGCGATCCGGGCTCGCGCGCGAAAATGGCGGTGATTTCACGCGACCAGTCGATCGACCCGGTCGGCGCCTGCGTCGGCATGCGCGGTTCGCGCGTGCAGGCGGTGGTGGCCGAGCTGCAAGGCGAGAAGATCGACATCATCCCCTGGTCGCCCAACGTCGCGACCTTCGTGGTGAACGCGCTGGCGCCGGCCGAAGTGTCCAAGGTGGTGATGGATGAGGAAGCCGGGCGCGTCGAGGTCGTGGTGCCCGATAGCCAGCTTTCGCTCGCCATCGGCCGGCGCGGCCAGAATGTGCGCCTGGCTTCGCAGCTCACGCGTTGGGATATCGACATTCTCACCGAGGCCGAGGAAAGCGAACGCCGCCAGGAAGAGTTCCGCCGCAAGACCGGGCTGTTCGTCGAAGCGCTCGACGTGGATGACATGATCGCCGGCCTGCTGGTGCAGGAAGGGTTCGAGACCATCGAGGATTTGGCAATGACGCCCGAAGAGGAGCTGGCCGAGATCGAGGGGTTCGACGAGAATGTCGCGACCGAGCTGAAGCGCCGCGCCGAGACGTCTCTCGCCCGTCAGGCGAGCGAACAGGAGGAGCGCCGCATCGCGCTCGGCGTGACCGACGAGGTCGCGGAGATTGAGGCGTTGAGCGCCAAGGATCTGATCGCGCTGGGCGAAAAGGGCGTGAAGACGCTGGACGATCTCGCGGATCTGGCCGGTGACGAGCTGGTGGAGATTCTCGGCGCCGATGTGATGAGCGAGGACGCGGCGAACGAGATCATCATGGCGGCGCGCGCGCACTGGTTCGAGGGTGACGGCAACGCTGCCTGAGCCCGACATCGCAGATCCCATCGAGGTGGAACCGGAGCGCGGGCCGCTCCGGCTGTGCCTGGTGCGGCGCGAACGCGGGGCGCGTGAGACGATGCTGCGCTTTGTCGTCGCGCCGGACCGGACGCTGGTTTTCGATGTCGGCGCAACCCTGCCCGGCCGAGGCTTATGGTTGAGTGCGTCCGGCGATGTGGTAGAGATGGCGCTGAAGCGGGGCGTGTTTCCCCGGGCCGCAAAACAGCCGGTGACCGTGCCGAAGGATTTACGCGGTCAGGTTGAGGCGATGCTGAGGCAGCGGATTTTCGAACTGGCGGGGCTGGCACGGCGGAGCGGTGGCGCGATTTCAGGTTTTGAAAAAGCGCGTGAATGGCTGGTTTCCGGCAAAGCCGGGCTGGTGCTGCAGGCTTTGGATGGTAGTGTGGAGGAGCGGGCGCGGTTTATCGGCGGCCGCGATATTCCGGTGGTGACGGTGCTCACCGCCGCCCGGCTGGGACAGGTTTTCGGCCGGGAGCATGCCGTACATGCCGTGATCGCGGCGGGACGGCTGGCGGAAACGATACAAATCGAGGCTTTGCGGCTCGCAGGTGTTGCGGCCGCGAGCCCAAGCGGGCAGTAACGCCCAATGCGGCCGGGTCTCCCCGGCCAGACGAGTGGATGGACCGGATTAAGCATGAGTGACGGCAACGACCAGACTGAAACCAAAGGCAGGCTTTCCCTGCGCCCGGCCGCGCGTGGCGATGCGGGTCATACTGTCGATGCCGGATCCGTGCGGCAAAGCTTTTCGCATGGGCGCTCGAAAGTGGTGCAGGTCGAGGTGCGCAAGAAGCGTGGTCTGGCTCCGGCCGCGGCGCCCGGCACGCCGGCGCCTGCCGCGCCCACGCCGACCCTGACGCTGAAGACGCCGGCCGAGCGGCCGGCCGCGCCGGCGCAGCCCAATGCCCCGTCACGACCGCGCTCGGCCCCGGGTGGCCGGGCTTTGACCGCTGCGGAAATCGCCACGCGCCAGCGCGTGCTGGCGGAGCAGCGTGTGGCCGCGCAACGCGAAGCCCAGCGCGAGGCGGAGCGCCGTGAGCAGGAAAAGATTTCCATCCTTTCCGCCGCCGAAGAGGCGCGCCGCCGTGAGGAAGAAGCCGCCGTGCAACGCGCCGCCGAAGAGGCGGCGGCTGCCGAGGCTGAGGCCGTGGCCGCGTCTGAAGCTGAAACCAACCAGGCGGGACCGGCGCCGCAGGCCGAGGTGAAGAGTGCTGCGCCGGCCGCGTCCGCCGCCAGCCCGCGCGGCGCCAAGCCGCCGGTTGCCGGCGCCAAGACAGCGGCCGCGCCGGCCGCCGCACGGGAAACCCTGCAGCTCAAGCCGGCCCGCCCCGGCGTGCGTACCGAAGAGGAAGACGAGGCGCCGCGTGGCGTGCGCCGCCCGAGCGTCGGCCCGGCGCCGAAACGCGGCGTGCCGGTGACGCCGCCGAAGAAGATCGGCGACGATCGCCGCCGCGCCGGCCGCATCGACGTGCAGGCCGCGATCGAGGGCGAGGACGAGAAGGTGCGCTCGCTCGCTTCGGTGCGCCGCCAGCGCGAGCGTGAACGCCGCCAGGCCGAATTGGAACTGCTGCGCGCCGACGGCGTGAAGGTGGTGCGCGAGGTGATTCTGCCGGAGACCATCACCGTGCAGGAGCTGGCCAGCCGCATGGCGGCGCGCGGCACCGAAGTGGTGAAGGCGCTCATGAAACTGGGGGTGATGGCGACCATCACCCAGGCGATCGATGCCGACACCGCCGAGCTGGTGATTGCCGAATTTGGCCATCGCGCCCGTCGTGTCGCGGATTCCGATGTCGAGCTCGGCCTGGAAGGCACGACCGACGTTGCGTCCGATTTGCAGCCGCGGCCGCCGGTGGTGACGATCATGGGCCATGTCGACCATGGCAAGACCAGCCTGCTGGACGCGCTGCGCCACACTGACGTGGCGGCCGGCGAGGCGGGCGGAATCACCCAGCATATCGGCGCCTATCAGGTGAAGCTGCCGTCGGGCGCGCAGATCACGTTCCTCGACACGCCGGGCCACGAAGCCTTCACCGCCATGCGCGCCCGTGGCGCCGGGGTGACGGATATCGTCGTGCTGGTGGTGGCCGCCGATGACGGCGTGATGCCGCAGACCATCGAGGCGATCAAACACGCCAAGGCGGCGAATGCGCCGCTGATCGTGGCGATCAACAAGATCGACCGGCCGGGCGCCAACCCCAACCGCGTGCGCCAGGAGCTGCTGCAGCACGAGGTGGTGGTGGAAGCGATGGGCGGCGAGACCCAGGATGTGGAAGTCTCGGCGCTGAAGCGGACCGGCCTGGACAAGCTGGAAGAAGCGATTCTGCTGCAGGCGGAAGTGCTGGAGCTGCGCGCCAATCCGAACCGCACGGCCGAAGGTGCGGTGATCGAAAGCCGGCTGGATCGCGGCCGTGGCCCGGTGGCGACCGTGCTGGTGCAGAAAGGCACGCTGCACGCCGGCGACATCGTTGTGGCCGGCGCCCAATGGGGCCGCGTGCGCGCCATGCAGGACGACAAGGGCAAGGCCGTGAAGCTGGCGTTGCCGGCGACCCCGGTGGAGATTCTCGGCCTGTCGGCGGCGCCGACTGCGGGCGAGCCGTTCGTCGTGGTCGAAAGCGATGTGCGGGCGCGCGAAATCGTCGAATATCGCCAGCAGAAGCTGCGCGAGCGCCAGGCCGCGGCACAGACCGCCGGGCGCGGCACGATGGAAGAGATGCTGGCGCGCATCCAGGCCGGCGCGCAGAAGGAAGTGGCGGTCGTCGTCAAGGCCGACGTGCAGGGTTCGGCCGAGGCGATCGGCGTGACCGTGACCAAGCTCGGCAACGAGGAGGTGCGGGTGCGCGTGCTGTATTCGGGGGTCGGCCAGATCACCGAGAGCGACGTGCAGCTGGCGAAGGCGTCCGACGCCTTGGTCATCGGCTTCAATGTGCGCGCCAATGCGCAGGCCCGCGAACTCGCGCATCGTGACGGCGTGGATATCCGCTACTACTCGATCATTTACGAAGTCGCGGACGACATCGAGAAGCTTGTCAAAGGCAAGCTGGCGCCGGTGCATCGCGAGAAGTTCCTGGGTTACGCGGAAATCCGCCAGGTGTTCAACATCACCAAGACCGGCAAGGTCGCGGGTTGCTATGTCACCGAGGGGCTGGTCAAGCGCGGCGCGGGCGTGCGCCTGTTGCGCGACAATGTGGTGATCCATCAGGGCGAGCTGTCGCAGCTGAAACGGTTCAAGGACGATGTGCGCGAAGTGGCGCGCGGCTATGAATGCGGCCTGTCCTTCGCCGGGTTCCAGGATCTGCAGGTCGGCGACGTGGTGGAATGCTATGAAACCGAAATCGTCGCGCCCTGAGGCCAAAGGGCCGAGCCAGCGCCAGCTTCGGGTCGGTGAGGAAATTCGTCATGCGCTTGCGGAGGTCCTGCTGCGCACGGAGTTCCGCGACCCGGCGTTGGCGCGGGCGCATCTGACGATTTCCGAGGTGCGCATGTCGCCGGATCTGCGGCATGCGCTGGTTTTCATCACGCGGCTCGGCAACCAGGATGTGCGGCCGCTGCTGCCGGCGCTCTCACGGGTGGCCCCGTTCCTGCGCGCGCAGCTGGCGCCGAAGCTTGGCCTGCGCATCACGCCGGACCTCAAATTCTCCGCCGACGACGCGCTGGACGAGGCGACCAGGATCAACAAACTGTTGCACCGGCCGGAAGTGGCGCGGGATCTGGGGCCGGAGACGGGCGACAAGACGACCGGGGAGTGAAACGGTCGTGACGGAACTGTTCGCGGGCACGGACCGCGAGATCGAAGCGGCGGCGCGGCTTCTCGCGGCCGGGGAATTGGTCGCCTTCGGTACAGAGACCGTGTACGGGCTCGGTGCGGACGCCACCAACGCCGCGGCGGTGGCCGCCATCTTCGCCGCCAAGGGGCGGCCGCATTTCAACCCTCTGATCTGCCATTATGCCAGCGCCGAGGCGGCCTTCGCCGACGTCGCGGCGAATGAGGCGGCGCGCAAAGCGGCGGCCGCATTCTGGCCGGGGCCGTTGACCCTGGTGCTGCCACGCCGGGCGAACTGCAAGGTGGCGCTGCTGGCCGGGGCGGGGCTGGAGACGCTGGCGGTGCGGGTGCCGGCGCATCCTCTGGCGGCGAAATTGCTGCGCGCGCTCGGCCGGCCGGTGGCGGCGCCCTCGGCGAACCGCTCCGGCCAGATCAGCCCGACCCGTGCCGCGCATGTGTTGGCCGGGTTGGGCGGGCGGATTGCCGCGGTGGTCGATTCCGGCCCGTGCCAAGTGGGCGTGGAATCGACGGTGCTCGATCTCTCCGGTGAGACACCGCGCCTGCTCCGGCCCGGTGGGGTGGCGGTGGAGGCGCTGGAGGCGGTGATCGGGCCGGTGCAGGCCGGCGTGCCGATCGAGCAGGACGTCGCGGGGCGCCAGTTGCGCTCGCCGGGCATGCTGGTTTCGCATTATGCGCCAAGACTGCCGGTGCGGCTGCGGGCCGAAAAGGTGGCGGCGGATGAAGCGCTGCTGGCGTTCGGCCCGCCTTTGTCGGGCGCCGGGCTGGTGTTTCAGCTTTCCGAAAGCGGCAATCCGGCCGAGGCGGCGGCGAAATTATTCGAAGGCCTGCACTGGCTGGACGCGCAGGCGCCCGCTCTGGGGCTGCGCCGGATCGCCGCCATGGCGGTGCCGGAAACCGGACTCGGGCGCGCTATCAATGACAGGCTGAAACGCGCGGCCGCGCCGCGCGGGGAGTAAGGAAGGAAGCGCTACTTTTTGTGAACAAAAAGTAGCAAAAAAACTTTGTTTTGCTGGGCTATGGGCGTTGTCGGCGACGCAGCCCATGGCCCAGCATCGTAAAAGTTTTTTGCGCCGCTTTTTTCAAAAAAGCGGCTTCTTGCTTTTTATTCCGCCGGATGCGGGGCCGTCGCCAGGCGCACCGCGGGGACGCCGAGCGGCAGCAGCGTGCGGCCGTGCGATTCGTTGATGATTTCCGCGGCCGCCGTGTAGAAGGCGATCAGCGCGGTGATCAGCCCCGTATAGCCGCCGAGCGTGAAGAGGGCGCGGATGCCGAGCAGCGGGGACAGGCCGAGCAGGAAGAAGGTGATCCACAGCGCCAGGAAGATCAGGAACACCGCGCGGTTGAGCGCGAAGCTCGCGAGCCACATGGCGAAGGTGAACGCTCCCCAGACCAGCAGATACCAGCCGACGGCGGCGGTGGGGACGCCGGTTGCGAAGAATTTCTCGAAGAGAGCGAAACTCCACCAGAAGGCGCCGAAGCTGCAGAAGGCGATGAAGCCGAAACTATTGCCTTTCGCCATTTCCATCAGGCCGGCGGCGAATTGCGCGGTGCCGCCATAAGCGAAAGCCATGGCGAGGACGATGGGGACAGTGGTGGCGGGCAGCCAGCCGGCATTGACCATGCTGAGCAGCCACGTCGTCGTGGCGAAGCCGAAGAGCCCAAGCGGGGCTGGGTTGGCGAGTTTCATTGATTTCCTCCTTCGGGCGATCATCTGAGTCGTGATCGTGACGGGTTGGTCCCGTACCGGCGGAATTATCGCAGATTTCTAATATTGCGTAAATGAAATATAAGCCCTCGCCCGTGAGCGGCGCTCCTCCGGACGTGCCGATGTGCCGCGCGTCTGATGGCCCGCGCGGCGCCTCATTCTCTTTCTATTGTATGGTTTTACAGGACGATAGGGCTTTGCGCGCCGTCCATGCTCACTGTGACGCCGGTGATGTAACCGGCCTTTTCGGAGGCCAGGAACAGGGTGGCGTTGGCCAGATCCTCGGGCGAGGCCATGCGGCCCATCGGGATGCGGCTGACGGCTTCGGCGCGGGCCTGTTCGAGGCTGATCTGCTCAAGCCGCGCGACGGAGGCGAATCCCTCCGCGACGCGGTCGGTTTCGGTGAGGCCGGGATTGAGCCCGACCACGCGCACGCCGCGCGCCGCATAAGCATGGCCGAGCCCGGCGGTGGCCAGCATGAGCGCGGCGTTGGCCGCGCCGCCGGCAATATGCACGGCGGAGGCGATCTTGCCGCCATTGCCGATGATGTTGACGATCACGCCGCGGCCGCGTGCGGCCATCAGCTTGATCACCGGGTCGATGACATGAATGTAGCTGAAATATTTGGCGTCCATGGCGGCATGCCAGGCAGCCGGCGACAGCTCATCGGGCGGGGTGCGGCGGGCCGCGCCGGCGCTGTTGACGAGGATGTCGAGCGGGCCGATGGCCTCTTCCGCCCGGGCCACCAAAGCGGCGGCTTCAGCCGCGTCGACCAGGTCGGCCGTGAAACCGACCGCGCCCGGCAGCTCGGCCAGGGCCTTGTCGATATTCTGCTGATTGCGTGAGCAGATCGCCACGCGCACGCCCTCGGCGCGCAACGCTTTGGCGCAAGCCAGACCGATCCCCTTGGAGCCGCCGGTGACGAGAGCGGCTTTTTGTGCGAGCCCGAGATCCATGTGAACCTATGCTGATGCGGTGGTGGGGGTGGGAACGCCGAGCAGGATGGTCCGCAGCGCGGCAACCAGATCGTCCATCATCGCGTCGGTATGCTTCGGGCCCGGGGTGAAGCGCAGGCGCTCGGTGCCGCGCGGCACGGTCGGGTAGTTGATCGGCGTGGCATACATGCCGAATTCGCGGATCAGGCGCATCGACACTTCGGTGGCTTTGGCGGCGTCGCCGATCATCAGCGGGATGATATGGCTGGTGCTCTCCATCACCGGCAGCCCCGCCGCCTTGAATTTCTGCTTCAGCGTTTCGGCGCGGTCGAACAATCTGGCGCGGCGGGCATTGTCGGCCTTCAGGATGCGAATGGAGGCAAGGGCCGCGGCCACGGTCGGCGGCGGCAGGGCCGTGGTGAAAATGAACCCGGCGGCGAACGAGCGAATATAGTCGCAGACCTTGAAATCGGCGGCGATATAGCCGCCATGGCAGCCAAAGGCCTTGGCCAGCGTGCCCTCGATGATGGTGATGCGGTGCGCCACGCCATCGCGTTCCGAGACGCCGCCGCCATGCGCGCCATACATGCCGACTGCGTGCACCTCATCGAGATAGGTGATGGCGTTGTATTTTTCGGCGAGGTCGCAAATGGCGTGCATCGGGGCGATGTCGCCATCCATGGAATACACGCTCTCGAAGGCGATCATTTTCGGCGCGTCGGGCGGGGCGGCGGCGAGCAGGCGTTCCAGATCCGCCATGTCGTTATGCTTGAACACGTGCACCGTCGGGTTCTTCGCGCCCTTGATGCCGACGATCATGGAATTGTGGTTCTGCGCGTCGGAGAACACATGCCAGTCCGGCAGGGAGTTGAGGATCGCGGTGAGCGAGGCCTGGTTCGAGACATAGCCGGAGGTGAAGAGCAGCGCGGCGTCTTTGCCGTGCAGATCGGCCAGTTCCTCCTCGAGCGCCACATGCACCGGCGAGGAGCCGGCGATGTTGCGGGTGCCGCCGGCGCCGGCGCCCATGCGGCGGGCGGCGTCGATGGCGGCCTCGATGACCGCGGGATCGGTGCCCATGGCGAGATAGTCGTTGGCAGACCACACCAGGATATCCCGGGTCTTGCCTTCCATGGTGACGGAATAATAGGGGAAGCGGTCGGCGAGCTTCTCAAGCGCCACGAAGCGGCGGTAACGCCCTTGTGCGGAGATTTCGGCGAGGGCTTCGTCACATTTGGCGAGAAACTGGTGCATGTCCGACGATACCCAGCTGGTCAGGCCCGGCGGTCTGCGGCGTGCCGCCCGACGAGGCGGCGGCAGGAGCAGGGGCGCCTTGCGCTAACTTGTTGATCCAATTTCGGGTCCTGGGGAAAAATGCCGCAAAGCGACATTGTTTCACAGGATCCGCCTATAGGAAAACGCCCAGCGGCGGCGCAAGTCAATGAGCCAGATCAATGGCTGGCATGAGGGAAGCACGGGTGGCGGGATGCTGCGCTGCACCTAGGCGAGGAAGGAAGACTACTTTTTGTGAACAAAAAGGTGCAAAAAAACTTTGTTATGCTGGGCTCTGGGCTTTGTCGGCGACAGCGCCCAGGGCCCAGCATAGAAGAAGTTTTTGCGCCGCTTTTTTCAAAAAGCGGCTACTTACTTACTGACTTAAACCTTGCCCGCAACATACGTGCGCAGGCTTTCGACCTCGTGCTCGCTCTGGTCGATGCGGGCCTTCACGACATCGCCGATGCTCACCACCCCGATCAGGCGGCCGTCTTCGACGACCGGCAGATGGCGGAAATGCCCGTCGGTCATGATTTCCATCGCCTGGGCGACGGTGGTGGACGGCGCGGCGGTGGTCGGGTGCGGGGTCATCAGCTCCGACGCCGCCATGGCGAAGGTGTCCGCGGCGCGGCTGGCGAGATAACGGACGATGTCACGCTCGCTGAGAATGCCGACCAGTTCTCCCGCATTGGTGACGACCAGCACGGCGCCGATGCGTTTCTCCGCCAGCCGGTTGATCACGCCGCTGATTTTCATTTCAGGGGGGACTGCCACGAAACCGGGGGCTTTGTTGGCCAGGATGGCTTTCAAGGTCATCTCGGTATCCTCCAGAGTTTTTTGTCGTTGTGGTTAGTATGGGAGGAATGCCGGGCGCGAGGCAAACCATTTTTCGCCCGGAAGCATTAACAATTGCGTATGTTTGAGAAGGAGGCGGGGGGTTTGGAGATGAGGCAAGCAAGGAGAAGGCTACTTTTTGTGAACAAAAAGTAGCAAAAAAACTTTGTTAATTTGGACCCGTGCGGTTTCAACGCCTCAGGCCCAGCGTGAACAAAAGTTTTTGCGCCGCTTTTTTCAAAAAGCGGCTGCTTCCTTTCTAAGGCTTGGCCAAGGGCGCGTATAAGTCCGGCCGGCGGTCGGCGAGCAGCGTGTCGGCGCGGCGGATGGCGGCGTGATGCGCGGCGTCGGTGCTGGCGAACAGCAATTCCTCGCCCTGCCCGGCCATCGCCAGGACCGCGCCGTCCGGCCCGCAAATGCTGGACTGGCCGATATAGTCAAGCCCATGCTCGGCGCCGGTACGGTTGGCGTAAGCGACATAGACCTGGTTTTCGTAGGCGCGGGCGGGAATCACGTGGCGGGCCACCGGGTCGTAAGGCGGCGTTTGCGCGGCCGGCACCAGGATGAGGTCGGCGCCGGCCAGGGCCAGGCGGCGGGCTGGTTCGGGGAATTCAATGTCTTTGCAGATCAGCAGGCCGAGTTTTGCGCCGCCGACGGTGGCGAGGGGAAATTCCCGGCCGGTGACGTCAAACATCGCGCGGTCGTACTCGCGGCACGGATGGGACTTGCGATAATTGAGCAGGACGGTGCCGGTGGCGTCGATCAGCACGGCGGCATTGGCCACCTGGTCGCCGACCCGTTCAGGATAGCCGAAGGCCAGACCCATGCCGAGGCTCTGGGCGATTTTCTGCGCCGGGGCGAGATCCGCCGGGGCGAGGGCATGCCGGCGCGCGGCCTCGGCACCGATATTATAGCCGGAGACGTACATTTCCGGGAACAGCAGCAGCCGTGCGCCATTGGCCCGGGCCTCGGTGGCTTTCGTCTCCATCAGAGCGAACGCGGCGTCGGGACTGTTGATGACGCCAGGACCTTGGTAGAGGGCGAGCTTCATACGCTCAGGTTAGGCGAAGATTCCGTGTGTTGAATAGTGTCATTTTGGATACAAAAAGAAATAATGGTGACGAAGCCTGCGCCTGTGATTTCCGTGCCATGGGCTAACGCAGCGAAACTATCATATGGACTTTAATTTCTAACGGGGCTGCTTGCCCGGGCGGTCGCCTTTTTCGATCAAACGCGGCGCAAGTATTTTTGTTTGTCTGGGCCCGCGGCTGCGCAGCGCGGCGTTCGCTAGAGCCGGATGATTTTAGATCGAATCGCGTGGCGATCCGCTCTAAAATCTGAATCCGTCTCTAGATAAATAAGTTAGAGGGCGATTCAGACTTTAAGTCTGAACCATGAAATGGTTCGACTGAAAGTCATCGCGCTCAGACGTTGAAGCGGAACAACAGCACGTCGCCGTCCTTGACCACGTAGTCACGGCCTTCGATGCGCAGCTTGCCGGCCTCGCGGGCGCCGGCCTCGCCCTTGTAAGCGACATAATCGTCATAGCCGGTGGTCTCGCAGGCGATGAAGCCGCGTTCGAAATCGCCATGAATGACGCCGGCGGCGCCCGGGGCCTTGGTGCCGTCGATGATGGTCCAGGCGCGGGTTTCCTTCGGCCCGACGGTGAAATAGGTGATCAGGCCGAGCAGCCCATAGCCGGCGCGGATGACGCGATCCAGGCCGCTATCCTCAAGGCCGAGATCGGCGAGGAAGCCGGCGCGGTCGGCTTCGGGGAGCTGGCTCACCTCGGCCTCGATCGCCGCCGAGACGATGACATGGGCGGCCCCCTGCGCGGCGGCCATGGCGGCGACGCGCGCGGATTGCGCGTTGCCGGTGGCAGCCGCTGCTTCCTCGACATTGCACACATACAGCACCGGCTTGGCGGTGAGCAGGTTGAGGCGCCGGGCGGCCTCGGCATCGGCGGCGGAGATCGCCGTGCGCGCCGGCTTGCCGGCCTCCAGCGCGGCCAGGATCGGCTCGATCAAAGCGACATCGGCGGCGGCGTTGCGATCGTTGCTCTTGGCCTTTTTCTGCAAGGCGGGGAGGCGCTTCTGCAGGCTTTCAAGGTCGGCCAGCATCAGCTCGGTCTCCACCGTCTCGGCGTCGCGCACCGGGTCGATGCTGCCTTCGACATGGGTGATGTCGTTATCTTCGAAGCAGCGCACGACATGGACGATGGCATCGACCTCGCGGATGTTCGCGAGAAACTGGTTGCCGAGCCCCTCGCCCTTGGAGGCGCCGCGCACCAGGCCGGCGATATCGACGAATTCCAGGCTGGTGGGCACGGTTTTCACCGATTTGCCGATCACCGCCAGCGTGTCCAACCGCTTGTCGGGCACCGCGACGCGGCCGACATTCGGCTCGATTGTACAAAAAGGATAATTCGCGGCCTGTGCGGCCACGGTGGCGGTGAGCGCGTTGAACAGGGTGGATTTGCCGACATTCGGCAGGCCGACGATACCGCAGTTAAAGCCCATTTTTCTGGTCCCCTGTACGCAGAGCGATTTTGGTCATGAAATCTTCCGGCTTGCCGCCGGCGAGCAGGCCGGCCTCGTCGGCCACCGCATCCAGGCAGGGCAGCAGCCACTCCAGGTCGGCCTTGGAGAAGTCACCCAGCACGTGGCCGGTGACGCGGTCTTTGTGGCCGGGATGGCCGATGCCCAGGCGCACCCGCCAGTAATCGGGTGTGCCGAGGCGCTGATCGGTGCTGCGCAGCCCGTTATGGCCAGCCGCCCCGCCGCCGCGCTTTACCCGGATCTTGCCCGGGGCGAGGTCGAGCTCGTCATGGAACAACGTGATGGCGGCGGGCGGAATTTTATAGAACGCCGAAGCCGCTTGCACCGCCTCTCCGGAGACGTTCATGTAGGTCATCGGTTTCAGCAGAAGAATTCTGTGGCCGGCGATCTGGCCTTCGGCGGCGACACCTTTAAAGCGCTGCCGCCACGGCGAGAAGCCATGGCGGCGCGCGATCACATCAACGGCCATGAAGCCGATATTGTGGCGCTGCCGCGCCATGCCTGGCTCCGGGTTACCAAGCCCGACCCATAACAACATGGCGCGGCGACGGGGTTATTTCTTCTTCGGCGCGGCCTTGCCCTTGGCGGGGGCGGCAGCAGCAGCCGCGGCCGCGGCAGCATCTTCGGCCTGCGCCTCAGCCGAGACGGTCGGCGGGGCGACGGTGGCGATGACGAAGTCGCGGTCGAGAATGGTGGGACGGGCGTCGCCGGTGCCTTTGAGGTCGGTCCAACGGATGTTGTCGTTGATGTCCAGGGCGCCGAGATCGGCCTCGAACTTCTCCGGAATGTTGTCCGGGTCGCAGGCGACTTCAACGGTGTGGCGCACGACGTTCAGCACGCCGCCGCGCTTGATGCCGGGCGAGGTTGTGTCGTTGAGGAACACCACGGCGACGGACACGCGCACGCGTTCACCGGCGGCGAGGCGCTGGAAGTCGACATGCTCCGGCTGGTCGGTGACCGGGTGAAACTGCACGTCGCGCATCAGAGCGCGGGTCTTCTGACCGTCAACCTGAATTTCATAAAGACGCGAACGCCAGCCGCCGCGCTTCAGCTCGCGCATGACAATGCGCGGGTCGAGGGCGATCAAAGAAGGTTCCTGCTTGGCGCCATAGACTACCGCAGGCACTTTGCCCGCACGCCTCGTCGCCCGCGCCACCCCCTTGCCGGCACGCGAACGCGACTCAGCTTCGATGAGTTCGAAATTGGCCATGTTTACGCTCCTATAAATGACAAAAGCCGGCCTCCAGGGGTGCCGGCGCGGGCGGTGTAGCGGATATCAGGAAAAATTCCAAGGGGCAGGAAGGTAAGCAAGGAAAGCGCTACTTTTTGTGAACAAAAAGTAGCAAAAAAACTTTATTTACTCTCTGGGCCATGGGCGTTGTCGCTGACACCGCCCATGGCCCAGAGAGTAAAAGTTTTTGCGCCGCTTTTTTCAAAAAGCGGCTGCTTCCTTAAAGCAGCACCAGATCGTCGCGGTGAATCACCTCGTCCCGCCCGCGGAAGCCGAGCAGGGTTTCGATATCTTCCGAGCGATGGCCGGCCAGGATGGCGGCATCGGTGCTGGAATAGGCGGCGAGGCCGCGCGCCAGGCGGGTGCCGGCGGGGGAGAGCACGTCGACCGCGTCGCCGCGCTCGAAATGGCCGGAGACGGCGATGATGCCGGCGGGGAGCAGGGACGAGCCGCGGGCCAGGGCGCGGGCGGCGCCGTCATCGATGGTCAGGGCGCCTTGCGGGGCAAGGTGGCCGGCGATCCAGTTTTTCCGCGCGCTGCGGCCTTCCGGGGCAGGCAGGAACCAGGTGCAGGGGGCGCCCGCCTCGATGGCGGCCAGCGGGTTGGGGCGGTGGCCGAGCGCGATGGCCATGGCGACGCCGGATTGGGTGGCGATGCGCGCGGCCACCAGCTTGGTGCGCATGCCGCCGGAGGAATAGCCGGGCGGGGGCTCGCCACCCATGGCGTCGATCTCCGGGGTGATGGCGGCGACCACGGGAATATGTTCGGCGGCGGGATTGGTGCGGGGGTCGGCGGTGTAGAGGCCGTCAATGTCAGACAACAGAATGAGACTATCGGCCTGGAGCATTTCCGCGACGCGGGCGGCCAGGCGGTCATTGTCGCCGAAGCGGATTTCCGCGGTGGCGACGGAATCGTTCTCGTTGATCACCGGGATGCAGCCGAGGCTGAGCAAGGTGGAGAGGGTGGCGCGGGCGTTGAGGTAGCGGCGGCGGTCCTCGGTGTCTTCCAGCGTGATCAGCAATTGCGCGGCGGTGAGGTTCTTGGCCGAGAGCGCGTCCGACCAGGCCTGGGCGAGGCGGATCTGGCCGACGGCGGCGGCGGCCTGCTTTTCCTCGAGGCGGAGCTTCGGTGCGGTGAGCTGCAGCTTCTGGCGCGCCAGTGAAATGGCACCCGAGGACACCACGATGACCTGCACGCCGCGCGCGGCCAAGGCGGCGATGTCCGCGGCGATGCCGGCCAACCAGGCCTCGCGCGGCGCGGCGGTGGCGGGATCGACGATCAGCGCGCTGCCGATCTTCACCACCACCCGGCGCGCGTTGGCCAGAGAGGGGGTCATGCCTTGCGGGACGCGGTGATGATGTTCTGCACGGCGCGCAACACTTCGGGCACGCCCTGGCCGGTCACGCCGGAGGCGACCATCACGGTGGCGCCGGACGCCTTGGCGAGGGCGGCGCGGCGGGCGGAGCATTCGCGTTGGGTCATGGCATCGACCTTGTTGAGCACGATGATCTCCGGCTTGTCCACCAGCCCGCCGCCATATTCGGCGAGTTCGTGGCGGATCGTGCGCCAGGCATCGACCACGTTGCCGGCGGCGCCGTCGACGAGGTGCAGCAGCACGGCGCAACGCTCGACATGGCCGAGGAACCGGTCGCCCAGGCCGGTGCCTTCATGCGCGCCCTCGATCAGGCCGGGAATGTCGGCAAGGATGAATTCCTCCGACATCGACAGGCGCACGACGCCGAGCTGCGGGTGCAGGGTGGTGAAGGGATAGTCGGCGATTTTCGGGTTGGCGCCGGAGACCGCCTTCAGGAAGGTGGATTTGCCGGCATTGGGCAGGCCGACCAGCCCGGCATCGGCGATGAGCTTCAGGCGCAGCCAGACCCAGCGCTCCTCGCCGGGCCAGCCTTTGTCGGAGCGGCGCGGCGCGCGGTTGGTGGAGGTTTTGTAGCGGGCATTGCCGAACCCGCCATCGCCGCCGCGCAGCAGCACGATGCGGCGGCCGGGCGTGTCGAGGTCAGCGAGCATGGTTTCCCGGTCGTCGTCGAAAATCTGCGTGCCCACGGGCACCTTGATGAGCAAGGTGGGCGCGGCGGCGCCGGTGCGGTCCGAACCTGAGCCGTTGCCGCCTTTTTTGGCGCGGAAATGCTGGGTGTAGCGGAAATCGATGAGAGTGTTGAGATTCTCGACCGCCTCGAACACGATATCGCCGCCGCGGCCGCCATCGCCGCCATCAGGCCCGCCATAGGCGATGAATTTTTCGCGCCGGAAGGCGGTGACGCCGTCGCCGCCGTCGCCGGATCTGAGGTAGATTTTCGCCTGGTCGAGGAATTTCATGGTCTGTTTTCAGCCAATAAAAAAGGCCGGCTTGTGCCGGCCTTTTTGTATGTGGTGCGAGGCCGGCTTACTCGGCGGCAAGCTTGACCGGGGTCACGGAAACGTGAACCCGGTTGTCGGCTTTGCGCTCGAACAGCACCGTGCCGTCGGTCAGGGCGAAGATGGTGTGGTCGCGGCCGAGGCCGACATTCACGCCGGGCTTCACCTTGGTGCCGCGCTGACGGATGATGATGTTGCCGGCGACGACGTCCTGGCCGCCGGACTTCTTCACGCCGAGGCGGCGGCCTGCGGTATCGCGGCCGTTACGGGATGAGCCGCCTGCTTTCTTATGTGCCATGTGAGGGTGCTCCTAAACTTCAGGCCGCGTTGATGGCGGAGACGCGCAGCACGGTGACATGCTGGCGGTGGCCGTTCTTGCGGCGGCTGTTCTGCCGGCGGCGCTTCTTGAAGATGATGACTTTGTCCAGACGGTCCTGCGCGATCACGGTGGCGGTGACCGAGGCGCCGGCCACGACCGGGGCGCCGAGCTTCAGGCTGCCCTCGCCGCCGACGGCGAGCACATCCGTGAAGGTGACGGTGCTGCCGGCTTCCGCCTCCAGCTTCTCAACCTTCAGCACCGCGTCGGGCGTGACGCGGTATTGTTTGCCGCCGGTGCGGATGACTGCGAACATGGGTTTCAATCCAATCTGGTATCGTCAAAAAGAATGGACGCGGCAAGGCAGGGCCTCGCCGCGAGCGAGCGGGTTATAACGGGACGGCGATGAGTGTCAATGGATTTTGCGCGGTTCCTTGCGGCCCAGGCAGTTGCGGGGCGCGCGGCAGCCCCGTATAAGCCGCCGGCGAGATGAGACGGATGGCCCGGTGGGGCGGCAGGCAATGCCGCACGCGGGGCAGTCCGGCTCCTGGAGAGGTGCCAGAGTGGCCGATTGGGGCAGTCTCGAAAACTGTTGTGGGTGCAAGCCTACCGTGGGTTCGAATCCCACCCTCTCCGCCAGTCGCTCCCAGCAGAGTGGCAGAAAGCCCAGAGAAAAAATCGTTTCGGTTTGCTCGGCCTACACTTAGGCACGCACCTACAATGCGCATTGGGGCGAATTGTCGCGGACGTAAGCTTGCGCGTTCCCTTCCAGGGGGCGCATGACGACGAGCCTCAGCAGTGTTGGGTTCCAACCGGGGGGCAGGCCCATTCATGCAGAGGATGAATAGCTCCAGGCGGCGGGATCACAATAAGGTTACCTTTTAAAAGGTAACCTTATAACTCCGTCCAATGTAAGACGACCCCTGTCGCCGTGGACGCGGGGGCCCTGCGCGACGTGCCTGATCGCAAACCTCGATTAGGTCGCGGCCGTCGAAATGACGCTTGGGCACGGGAATCCCTGAGAGCGGGAACTGACCGGGGCGTCCGTTGGCAGGCTGATTGAGTCCGAACCGTAGCTACAGGCGAGGGGCTGCCCACAAACGCTGTCGCTCGGTTTGAGAAAGGCGAGGCTGAAGCTGTCCACGGTTGAAGTCATCCGCTTCGCCCTTGACGCTGCCGACGTCGAATTCATCCCGGAGAATGGCGGCGGCGCCGGCGGTGAGGTTGAAGAAGAACGGGCTGAATACTCAGGATGTTGCGCCGACCTCGTCGACTCTTCGCAAATTATCTCGTACCTCCATCCTGGCGTCTCTTACAATACGTTCAAGATTCCGTTCTACGTTTCGCATAACCAAGAAACGAAAGACTAGCTTTAGGAGGGAAAACATCAATGGAACATATAGTACAAGACAGAAGATCTCATAAGCCTTCCCAATTGCTTCGCTTACGATGATCATTTCATGATAATGAGCCGGCCCCACGGATATCTGGTGGGATGGATTTTGAACCGCAATGAATAACAATATAACAGAGAATATGCTTGCAATGACTTGCTTATATAAGCCGCTGTAGTCGTCGGACAGCCAATCCTCCTTTCGTCTCGCGTGACGTCTTGACAGATCTGAAATATCCTCTTTTGCGATTTGTAACGTGGCCTTAGCAACGTTTAGTTGCTCGGGCGATGAATGCTGATCTTGGGCTATCGAAACCATGTCTGAGTGTAACTCTTCTAAATCCTCTTGTGCCCACGCGACTTGCCGACGGATCATGTTTTGCGCGGGCTTGCGCATGGTGGCTGTAATTGGAAATGCAAGATTTACTCCCGCTGCCAGCTGAATAATCGATTGGTAGTCAGATAGGCCTGGCATCATAACAATGGGCACGTCGTGATTCCTTTGTTCGTTTGACGAGTACAGTTTAACATGACCTTAGTTCGCCTTTATCAAGAGGGATGAGGTCGCATCACCCCCCCTAAAACAGCTACACGGCTGCTCGGCACTCGTTATTGCAACTGATGGGCAGAAGCGTCCCTTCGCCGCAGGCGCGCAGGTAGGTGACGAACCGGCCATCAGCCACGGTATAGAACTTCACGGCGAAACGTCATCAGATCGTATAGATTAGTTGCCCATCAAGCCGGAGTCATGCACGCCGCATCGAGCACGTTGAACGCAGCGGCATGTCTGGGCCGCACCTTGGCGCACCAAGGCGGTGTGTTAGTTTCTCCGTGGTATGCGTCATGCGGAGAGGTGCGTATTCTACCGAATCGGTAACGGTGACGGGTTGGATAATGCGGGCAAGACCGAAGACAAGCCCTGAAGACTATTGCAGTCCACGGGGAGGTCGCTTTCTTGGTCGGCAACCAGCCCGGCAAAGCGAAGGTCGATTTCGCAGTACATATATCTATTTTGCGGCATAGAATTGAGCGCTGTTCGAGCGATTGATAGATCCTGCGAGCCCAATCGGCCTGTGACTGTTCGAAGGTCCTTGGACTTAAAGGTCCGAAAATCTGATTCGTTGTCAGATTTTAGAAAATTGACCCTAAATCGGTGGCTTTTGTTTTGGTCGTCATTTGACCCTATAAGTATAAGTAATGTCGCCGATTCGAGAACGCTTGGAGCTCGACCATCATTTAGGATCGACAGCTCAAGAGAGCCGTCGGGTTGTGCGTCTAAGAATGCCACTCGTGGGTCAGCGACATCCGGAAGGAGCCATTTTTCTAGAATTGGAGCGGCGTTGATTGATACGGATATAATCGCAACAATCAAGCTCAGTATCGTTGGCGCTGATGACGACCAAAATCTAAAGCGTTGATATCCGCACTTTGAGCACTTCTTTGCGATGTCTGGCATTTCGAGAGCGCAGTCCGGACATCTCTTCATAGGAGGAAGCTTTCCGTCTGAGCCGCGAAACTGTTCCTGCCATTGGTCGGCTTTTGGGTTCGTGGATGCCACGAAATCCGATTGGTCTGGTGCCATCATCAGCCCCTGTTCAAGCGTTGCGTCTTTTTGTGCCGCAAGCACGTACCCAGCATGAGGGCTTGCGACAACGGGTTGTTATCGTTGATGACGGATGTGCCGCTACGTTAATGGTGTGGCAGCCCGTCCGGCGGCCGGGGCGCGCGTGCTCATTCGTGGAATCGGGCGGCATAAGCTGAGTGGCCTAAATTTTTTGGGGCATGAGAAATCGACCGGCACCATCTCCGTCGGTCTGCCCACTTAACTTATTGAAATATTTGTGGAATAGCAATTTCGGTTCGTTCGGTCTACACGTGGGCACTTGCAATGCGGATCGCGGCGCACGTGGACGAAGCCAGATTCGATAGGGTGGGGATTTAGGGAGGCGAAGGCATTGCCGATAGAAGTTGCTCGCGGAGTAGTTGCTCGATTAGAGCCGAAAGCTGGCTGACGTCGATGGTTTTATTCTGCGCGAAGACACCGTCGGCGTGGCTAAGTGCGGCTTCATAGGCATCTCGGTGGGACTGATTTGTCATAATTAGATCGATCACCGTCTTGCTGCCCGGCAGGGAGCCGCCAAATTGTAAGCATAGGCAAGCATATGCGAATGCCCGTGCCGTCCGTCCATTTCCATTCTTAAATGGATGAATCCAATTGATTTTCCACAGGGCGAAGGCGGAGACCTCAGTTTGCGTCCACGTCAACCAATTTGCCTGTAAGGTCACGCAAAACTCATCTACCAGGGCCGGAACGTCGGCAAATGGCGGTGCTTGGTAGCGGACTTCACCCAGACCGTTAACTACGCGGACGTCCTCCATGCGAAATTCACCGGGGCTATGTAGCAGAAAGATGGTCGCGGTTCGATGCAACTCCTTGAGTGCATTAACATTTGGTGCGTACGCTGACCTTGTTCCCACCAGTCCAACCTGGGTGATAACGACCTTTATAAGGGCTTCGATTACGTTGACTTGATTTGAGTAATTAAGTGCCTCGATCTCATGTGCGACGGGGCCGTTGAGGGAATCCCAATTTGAATCAAGCATTAAAAATTGCCCAAAAATAAAGCCCGGTTATTACCGGGCTTTAACAAAGAACTTTTTTGAAGATTTTACAAGCGACTAAGCGTAATTCTCGTCATCCACGTGGCCTTCGGTATCATCTAAAACCTCTTTTGCCTTCTCACGGGTTAGAGTCGAATGCGCTCCTCGCAGACCCATTATGAGGCTCAGCCGCTGCTCTCGGCGCTCCTTAGGAGTCATCCGGTGAGCGCGAGCCTGCTCAACAAGTTCAATAAGCTGCATTCTGTCTCTCCTTGCTCCATGATGAAAATCGGAGACGGTTAGTGCCTGAATCAGTCACGCCGGCGTAAAGCCGGCAAAAGCCCCAAATTTTCCGCTATGGTTAGTGTATATTGCCTCTTTTGATTCGCTTGCAAGCTGAATTTTGATGTACTACATATGCGCAGTGCTGGTCTGATACCACCACAATATGTGGTGTACATGGGAAAGTCCATGCCGGTCTTTCCTCCCCATCCGTGCTGTCTGTGACCATCCGTGTGGCTGTAGGGGGCTGGGTCCCTCCCGGCGGGGTAGTATCGCGGGCATTGCGCCCGCCCGATGATTGTCCAGCCACAAGGGGTTTTTAAGGTTACCAGGTTACCAATACGCTGCCCCGGTTGCAGCGGCCAAGAGGCTGTGGTTGGCGGCCCGAAGCCGGCGTCTCGGCGGCCTTCCCCCCCAATGCGTCATATGCGCACGGCGCGCCGAGCGCATAACCGCTATGGTGATGCGAGACCAGCCGCCATCTCGTCACGGGTTGACCATGACACAGCAGACATAGCGGACACAAACATCAGAACGCCGCGTTAGGGGCAATACCCAATCAAATCGGCAGCTATGGACCCAAACCAGCCCCCAGAGGGTCGGTCGGCATTGTCTAAGGGCGCAGTTCCGACGGCTTCGCACCCAAGTGGGCCATGCTACAGAATCGGCCGATGCCGCCGAAGCGGACGTTCTCGCATATGCGCGGCTTTACAAAATGGCGGGGGGTACAATTTGGAGGGGGGCGCGGCAAGTTTTGCCTGTGATACGAGGCAAAGGCTATCCTAAATGGAACTGAGTTGCATCCCGCAGCTCAAAATATGTGAGAATGATCGTGAACATCGCCGACGTCTTTCCGCCGCCAAACCATGTTCAAAGCCTCAATTGCAGCGAATTGCGGCGGGGGGGCTTGATCTCGCTTACACCGATTTCGATGATGAGATGTCCGGGATAAACGTCGCCATCGTGGGCCTGCCGGTGCTTCGCTGCTCTATCTGTGGCCGAGATCACTTACCGGACCGCTCGCGCGGTTTTATTGTTTATACGCACGAACAGGCAACCAAGAAGGGCATGTCGGCTATTAGCGTAACCAGGCGTAAGCTGACAGAGGAGTATCGATTTACAAACGTTTCGTTTATCTATGATCCAGATGACTACCGCTATATTTCCGGTCTTGAACGCGAGTTCGATGTGGGTTTCCTGACGCCCGTCTTTTTCAATAGGACCGTCTTACTGAACCGTTACCATTTTCTTCTTCCCCTATACCCCTGCGTGCCCCCGCAACCAATACATATCAATTAAAATAAGGCGTTAGACGAAGGCGGATATCCGCCGAGGTTTCCGCTTAAGCCTGGCTCATTTCGCCGCGAACAGCCGCCGCGCCGTGTCCTCCGCCAGCGCCGCATAAGCGCCGTTCAGTGCCGGTGTGTGGGAATGGTAATCGCCGATCGCCGGCAGCAGCGAGTCGTGTGTTTCGTCCAGATATCCACGCAAAATCAGCGCCGCGGCGGCGATGTTGAAGCAAGGGTCCTCGATCAGCCGCGTTCTTGTCTCCGCCTCGTTGAAGCCTGAGCGCGCCGCCAAGACGGGCACCCAGATCGTGTTCACCTGCATCACGCCGAGATCCTGCGTGCCATTCTCGTTCTGGTGCACGACGCCCACGGCACCGCCTTCGATTTTCTGAAGCACCGGCAGTACCCTTGGCGGCAGCGCCGTGGCGGCGGCCACCACCAACATACAGTGCAGATATGGAATCATTTGCCTGCCTTGTCCTGGTTTCGCGGCTTGCTTGTCGTTATGACGATGCTATATCCGGGCGGGACACGCAGCAGAAGAGGCGGCCTTGGCTGACATAAAAAGTTCATATTATAACAGCAGATTTTTAAAACATGAGGAGCGTGAACGGGGTTTCACGTTGCTCGAATTGTTGGTCGTCATCGTCATTCTCGGTCTGCTCATCGGCCTGGTTGCCCCGGCTGTGCTGAGCCAGCTCGGTCACGCGAAAAATTCGATTTCAAAACAATCCATCGAGCGCATCGGTTCCGTGCTTGATCTCTATAAGCTCGATGTCGGCTCCTATCCCAGCACGGAGGATGGTCTTCAGGCGCTGATCACCAAGCCGGACGATGCCAATGCCTGGGCCGGCCCGTACCTTAAGGGCGGTGGTCTGCCGCGCGATCCTTGGGGCCATCCCTATCTCTACCAGTCGCCTTCCAACCGCCCGGGGCTGGATTACGATCTCTGCTCGCTGGGGCCGTCTGGCAAGCCCGGCCAGCCGGGCGATCCGGGGCTGGTCTGCAACCAATAAAACAAGAGAAGGAAGGCCGCTTTCTGCAAAAAGCGGCCACTTTCTTGCTTTTCTTCCCGTTCTAACCGCCGCCGAGCTGCATCACGCTGTAAGGATGTGGGCTGTCCGTGCCGGCCAGGCTGAACACGCCATGCCGGTGGACCATCGCCCGCCCGGGCCCCGCCTCCGCCTCGATCTCCACGGTGGGAAAGCTGCCCCGGTAGCCGTCATGCAGCGCGCCGGGGTCATTCGCCAGTTCCAGCGCCCGCCGCACCAGCGGGCTGGAGAGGGCAGGGTCCGGGTCATCGGTCTGGTACAGGCTCATATAAGGCAGCATGGCCTGCAGCAGCGCGGGCGTCATGCCCAGCACGTCCTTGAGCTCAGCGAGATCGGAAAACGCCGTCCCCGGCGGCGAAAATTTCAGCCGGGCGCGGCGATAGGTCTGCGCGCGCGCCGTCTCCGCCGCCTCGGAGAGCGGTGGGCTGCGCCAATCGATGATGGCCGCGGCCAGCCGCTTGGCCTGCGCCTCGTCCGCTCCGCAGGCTTGCAGCACCCCGGCGAGCAGGTTGGTGGAGGCGAGGTTGGGGTTGATCAGCCCGCCCAGCGTGGTCACGCGTACGCGCACGCCCTCCGGCAGATCATGCCAGCTTCCATCCGGTGCCCAATGCTGGGCGCCAGTGGCCAGCGCGTGGAACAGCGCCTCGTTGATGGCGCCGTCAGCGCGGGCGCCGGCGGACGCCGCGTCGCGCACATTGCCGGCCAACGTGATGGCGGTGCGGCCATTGGCAAGCAGGGTGGTGATCATCAGCGCCAGCAGCACCATGCTCCACAACACGATGAGCAGAGCAAAGCCACGCTCCCGGCTTGGTTTCACTGGTTCATCCGAGCCCGAAGCGTCTGGGTCGGATCGTCGGAGCCCTGGAATGGTTCGCGCTGCAGCGCGACCGGTACCAGGGCCGCATTGGGCAGTTGCTGCCGCAGGTCCCGGGTCAGGTCCAGCGCTTGGCTCTGGTCGCGGATCACATGCGGGGTGATCAGCACCAGCAGCTCTTCGCGCGTGCGGTTGTTGGTCTGGGTGCTGAGTAATGCACTGAGCAGCGGCACGTTTTTCAACCAGGGAAACCCTGAATTCTCACGTGAATCATTGTCGGAGATCAACCCGGCCAGGCCAATCGTCTGCCCGTCCTGGATGGCCACACGCGAAGTCACGTTGCGCTCGGTAAAGGTCGGCGAAGCGATGGTCGAGGAGGTCGTCGGGGTTACGCCGCTGACTTCCTGACTGATATCCATAGTCACCAGCCCGTCGCTGCCGACATGTGGCGTGACGCGCATGATCACGCCGATATCGCGGTAATTGATGGACTGGATCACTTGCGAGGTGGAGGTGAGCGTACTCTGCGATGTCTCCGAGAGATAGGGCACGCTGTCGCCCACCGTCAGGCTTGCCGCCTGTCCGTCCAGCACCATCAGTTCCGGCGAGGACAGCACCCGCACCTTGGTCACCGCCTCCAGCGCCGAGATCGCCAGCGGGGCGGCATCGTTGCCATGGCCGGAGAGCACGAAGCCGGGGAAGTTAGTCGCCAGCGCCGAACTCGCGGCATTGCTGAGCACAGCGTTGATGCCGCCCATCTTGAAGAAATATTGCGTGCCGTATTCCAGCTGCCCGGTGAGATCGACCTCGGCGATCGTCGCATCGATCCGCACTTCCAGGGGCTGGATGTCGATCTTGCTCAACATCGCCTCCACCTGGTCGTCCTCCACGGCGGTGGCATAGATCATCACTGCATTGTTCGACGTATCGGCAATGATCCGCATTTCGTCGTTGCTGTCGCTGCTGGTGTTGGCGGTCAGGGGGCCGAGCAACGCGCTGGCGCTACCGGTATTGCCGCCGCCGCTGCTGCTGGTGGCGCCGTTCCCGCTTGCCGTGTTGGCGGGCCCGCCGGCATTGGTACTGCTGTTGCCGCCGCTGTTGCTGGTACCCGTGCTGGTGGTCATGCCGGTGGTCGTGTTGCCGGCGCCGGTGTTGTTGTCGCTGTTCATCGGGCTGGTATCGGTCTGCGTCGCCGGCGGGGTTGGCTGGGCGGTGACATTGTCCGGCGTGAAGGCTTCCTGCAGCAGATAGGCCGCGTCATTGGCCTGGGTGTTGCGCAGATAAAAAACATGCCAGCTGCGGACCGTCTCTCTCTGCACGCGGTTGATCACCGCATAAATGCGCCCCGCATTGGTCAGATCTCTCTGTGCGCGGGCAATCACCAGGACGGCGCTGATCCGCTCCAGCGGCACCACCGTCACCGCCGCCGTGCCCTTGGTGCTGGCCGGCTCGCCCAGCGCGGCGGTGAAGGCGGTGGCGAAATCCTTGGCATCGCCGCTGGTCACCGGGAACAGCTCATAGGATTGCCCGGCCAGCGTATCCACATCGAAGGCCTGCACCAGTCCGGCCAAGGCCACGCGCGCCGCCGGGTCGCCCTGGATGACGATGCTGTTGCTTCCCGCATCTGCCGTCAGCGCGCCGCCCTTGGCGACATAAGGTTGCAGCACCGAAGCGAGTTGCGTGGCGTTGGCGTACTGCAGCGGTATCACCTGCGTATCCGCCGCAGCACCTGCGCCCTCGCCGGCCGGCATCACCCGGTACAGCCCGTCCGTCTGCACCAGCACGGCGCCGTTTTGCGCCAGCAGCGTCTGCAGGGTGGGCAGCACCTGGTTCAGGGTCAAAGGCACGATGGTCCGCAGTGTTGCCGTACCCTTGACGTCCGGATCGATCGTGTAGTTCGCGTGCAGAATATTGCCGAGAATCTGGGCGGCAACGGTACGAATATCGGTATCGGCGAAGTTGAAGCTGATAGCGCCCTCGCCCTCCACCGCCGTGCCGGTGCCGCCGACAGGGGAGGGGGCCGGCGTGCCGTAAGAGGCGCTGGGGCGGGGCAGGGCGCCTTGGCGGGTCACGGCGCCGCTGATCCGGGCGGCGGGCGGCATGAGTTCCCCCTGTGTCGCGGCCACAGGTGTCACCGGGGAGCCGATCAGCGAGGCCGGCGGCACCCGCTCATGGCAGGAGGCGAGGACGAGCAGGCCTAACAAGGCGGGAAGCGGGGTCTTACGCATGATCACTCGTTATCGTAGGGGCCGGCGGTAAAGCTGGAATCGAGCGGTTGCCCGGTGATTGGTGACACTGGGACAGGCGGGGGTGGCGCGGCGGCCGATGTCGCGCCTTTGGCGAATCGTGGGCGCAACGTCACCGGTCCGGCCGGCGTGAGCAGCACCACCTTATCGGCGCTGATGCTCTGCACCCTGTCGCCATCCACCAGCCCGCCAGGCTGCACCACCAGCGGCTTGTGGCCGTCAGCGGCGAAGATGGCGCTGGCCATGCTTTGCCCGATCAGGATGGCGGAGAGGCGCGGCAGCCCGTCGCCGCTGGCGGCGGCACCGGACGGGCGGCGGTCCTGATTGAACAAGGGCCGGGCCAGGATCGTCTGGATCCAGCCCCGCACATCCGGGTCAGCTGTGGCGGCGCCGCCGCGCGGGAGGGGGACGGCGGGCCGGGGGCCGCCATCGTTGCCGCCGGGCTGCAGCTCGGCCAGCAGGACCAGCCCGAGCAGCGCCGCCAGAACGGGGCGGACCCCGAGCCTGGCGGCCCAACCGGGCAGGCGCGGCCCGGTTTCGCGGCGGCGCAAGGTCGCCAAGCGCCTACCCAATCCTGTATGTCCCCTCATGACCCCCCTGCCGCGCGGAAGGCGCTGACGGTGAAGCTGGCCTGCACGGGGGGCGCACCGCCGGCATCCGGAGGGCCGGCGTTGCTCAGGCTCAACCCACCGACAATCATGCGCGGGCTGGCGGTTTCGATGGAAGCAAGGAAGCTGATCAGGGCCGGCCAGCTTGCCGTCAGGCTCACCTGCAGCCCGAGCTTGCGCAGCGGCCCCTGCGCTTGCACCGGCGCCAGGGCGGCGCTGTCCAGGCTGGTGCCGGATCGCGTGGCGAGATCCTGCAGCGCCGATTGCAGATTGGCACCGGCAATGGCGTCACTGTCGCCTTGCAGCAGCAGCGCCGGGCCGCCCTGGTCCGGACCTTGCGCGGCGACGGCGGCGCGCAAGGTCGGAATCTCACGCGCCAGGGCTTGCATGCGCACCGCCAGGACGCGCTGCTGCGCCAGCTCGTCGGCCCGTTCCTGGTACCATCCAAAAAGCGGGGCCAGCAGTGCCACCCAAAGCAACAGCAGCGCCGCTAGCCCTATGCCCAGCGCCAGAATCTGGCCGCGCCGCCCGTCCGGCAGCCTGAGGTGCAAGGGATTCATTCCTTTACCCCGACGCGCAGCGAGAACAGATCCGCCTTGCCGTCATTGGTGCGTGTGACCGGGGCCGTGAAGCTGGGATCCTGCAGCCCCGGCACGGCGGCGAGCCGCGCGATCAGCTTGGCGGCATCGGTGGATTGCCCGTCCATGGTCAGGCTGCCGGATTTCAGCGAGAGATCGGCCAGCCAGGTATCGTCCGGCAGCGCTTGGGTAAGGGCAGCGAGGATCTGCAGCGCATCGCCCTGGTGGCGCGCGGCCGCGATGGCGGCGCGCCCGGAGGCGGCTTCTTCCAGCTGCGCGCGCAGCAACTGGGCAACATGCGCCGCTGGGGCACGCTCTGCTACCAGCGCTGCCGCCTGGTTCAAGGCAATCTGCTGGCGAATGAAGGGTACGGCCAGGCAGGCCAGGGCCAGCGCCGCGCACAAGGCGGCAAGCGCGGACTGGCGGCGCGGGCGCGGCGCGCCGGCATCGAGCGGAATGCGCCCCTGGGCATGCTCGATCCAGCCCGGCGCCAGCTTCTGCCCCGCCAGCCAGTCCAGCAGCGCCGTCACCGGGGCACGCGGCGCGATGGCCAGGCGCAGGCGCAGCCGGTCCTGGGTGCGGTCCTCGCTCTGGGCGGAAACGCCCCAGAACAGCTCATCCGCGTCGAAAGGGGTCAGCCGGTCCATCTCGAAGCGCAGCACGGAACGCAAATCCCGCGCCGCGGCCAAAGGCAGGGTTAGTTCGCGCACGAGCAGGCAGCCGGGGGGCAGGCGCAGCAGCATCGGCAGCCCTGGCGGCACGGCACTCCGCTCCGGCTCGTCGAGCGTGCGCAGACATTGCTCTTGCCCGCTGCGTCGCAGCAGCAGCGCGCCGCCGGGCGCGCCGGCATGGCCCAGCCGGTCAATGGCGATGATCAGCGCATCCGACGCCTGGCCCGGTCCGATCAGGCCTTGCACCAGGGCACGCATCTGGCTGACCCACCACGCGAAAAATTCCGCGAGCATCAGCACGCGCCCGGCAGATGCCACCCCAATTTCATGTCGGCTGGTTAAACTTTTGGGTGGCGGTCGTACCGGGCTGGTCAAAATTCATGCCGGACGGTTAACCGGTCTGTTTTGCAATAAAAAATGAAGCTTTCGTGTCATCCGCTGCCTCAATTGCCTTGCGCGGTGGGGGCGGCGATCAGGTCCGGCCACGGGCGGCCGCGGCGTTCCAGATGCATGCGGACCAGCAACGGCAGGCCCTTGCCGGACCATTGGCTGCCCCAAACCGGTCCGGCACCGGGCGCGTTTTGCAGATAGCTGAAGCTCACCTCTCTCAGCCCGGTGGTCAGAATGTCGATTTGCGGCGTCGGGGCGGGGCCGAGCGGCAGGCCCGGCGGATGCGGGGTCGAGCGCAGCACCAACACGCCGTCAGGGCCGAGCTGCAAGGCCACATCCTGCAGTCCACCCACGACGCCGGCCCCCTGCGGCAGACGGGTGGTGAAGGCAAGGGAATAAGGTCCGCCTGTCATGCTGTCCGGCTGCGCCTGCTCGATCATCCTGCGCAGCGCCATATCCATGGCGGCCAGATCCTCCGGCGCCTGGATGGCGCGGCTGCCCGCGGAAATGGCTGAGACGCCATAGCGGAAGGCCTGGGCGACGCCCGCCATCACCAGCCCGAACACGACGAGCGCCACCAGCATTTCCAGCAGCGTGAGGCCCGCCTCGCCGTCTCTCATGTGCTGGGACCCAGACGTTTCGTGGTCAGCGTCACCACGCGGGTGCCGAAGCGCTCCGTCACCTGCACATCGTACAAAGTCAGCGTGCCGGTGCTGGGGCCGGCGGCGATGTGGATCTGCCAATGGAAGCCGCCGCCGTCATCGCCGCTAAGCTGCTCGGTCTGCAGCTTCACCAGGGGGCCGACCGCGGCGAGACGCGATTGCGCGCGCACCAACGCCTCCTGATAGCGCGCGGCGGTGACCGCCTCGGTCATGCCCGAAACCCCGGCCTTGTAGAGCACGATGCAGGCCAGGGCAGCGATGATGAAGGCCACCATCACCTCGAGCAGCGTGAATCCCGCCTCGTGAGCATGACGCGGCATCATTTCGTCCGGATGCTGATCTGGCCGGTCAGCCAATTGGCGCTGATCAGGCTGCGCATGCCCGGCGCCGCCAGCAGGACGGTCCCGCCGCTGGAACTGCCGTCCGGCGCGAAGATCAGCCCCTCTTTGGGAAACTGGGCGATCACGCTGAGCCAGCCGGGCAAAGCCGGCAGGGTGACACGCACCGGCCGGCCGGTGGCAATGGCCAGGCCCCGGTCCTGCCTCATCACGGCGGCAACGCGCTGCGCGGCGCGCTCGACCTCCAGCCGATGGCTGTGGGGCTGCGCGTAGCCGGTGATGAGCAGCATCATCAGGCCCATCACCACAATGGTGATCAGCATCTCCAGTAAAGTGAAGCCGCGCTCGGTGTGACTACTGGGCGACATTGTTGAGGCTGAGCATGGCCAGCATCAGCGAAGAGACGATGCCCGCCACCACAGTGCCCATGAAGATGGTGATGGCCGGCACCAGCAGCGCCACCAGGCGCTGCAAGGCGAGGCGGGTGCGCTCCTCGAACAGGTCCGCGGCGCGCAGCGAAAGCGGGCCGAGTTGTGCCGTCTCCTCGCCCAGGCGCAGCAGATGGACGAGGCGTGTGGGAAAAACCCCCGCCGCCCCGAGCGCGCGGGACATGCCCTGCCCCGTCTTCGCGCTTTCGGCGGCCGCATGCACCGCAATCTGCGCGGCCTTGTTTCCCAACAACTCCTCCACGATGCCAAGTGCGGGCAGCAGGGCGACGCCATTGATCAGCAGCATGCCCAGGGTGCGGGCGAAGCGCGTGGCAAGAATTTCCCGCGCAATGCCGCCGGTGAGCGGCAGGCGCAGCATTAGCCTGTCCCAGACCAGGCGGATGCCAGGCCGCTGAAGGGCCTGGTGCAGCCCCAGCCCGGCAGCCGCCATGGCCAGCAGCGCATAAAGCCCATAGGCTGAGACGGCATGGCCCAGTTCCAGCAGGAAGGCGGTGGAGGCGGGCAGGGCCAGCCCGTTCTCGGCAAAAAGCGGCACGAATTGCGGCAGCACCTGGGTGAGCAGCAGCACGATGGAGCCGATGGCGGCGAGCAACAAAATGGCGGGGTAGACCATGGCCGACTGCACGGTGGCGGTAAGCCTGCGGCTTCGTTCCAGCTGCTCGGCCAGCCGTTCCAGTGTCCCGGCCAGATCACCCCCCGCCTCACCCGCGCGAACCAGGCCGATAAAGAGGCGCGGAAAGCTTTTCGGCTCGCGTTGCAGGGCGGCGGCAAGAGCCACACCGTCGCGCACCGAATCACGCACCCGCCCCAGCACGGCGCCCACGCGCTTGTTAGGCGCCTCCTCGGTCATGAGCCGCAAAGCGCGGTCCATGTCCTGACCGGCGGCGAGCAGGCTGGCCAGCTCGCGCGTCGCCTCGGTCAGTTCGCCCCGGCGCAGCGCCGTCCCGCCCAGCTCCAGAGCGAGCAGCCCAACGCCGCGCCCGGCCGGGGTGATGCCGAGCACCATGGCGCCGCGCTTCTGCAACTGCGCGGCCAGCTCGGCGGCGCTGGCCGCCTCCTGCGTGCCTTTCTGCAACGTGCCGTCGGGCCCGAGAACGCGGTAAGTGAAGTCTGCCATCACTCCTCGGCCCGCACCGCGCGCAAGATTTCCTCAACCGTCGTCTCGCCGCGCGCGACCGCCTCCATGCCGGTGACAAGCATGGTCTTCATTCCAGCGGCGATGGCGGCGCGTTCGATGGCGCTCTGGTCGGCCTTGGCAAAGAGCAGGCGCTCGATTTCGGCGTCGGGCGTCAGGAATTCCGCGATGGCCTGGCGGCCGCGATAGCCGGTGTTGCGGCAGGCGGGGCAGCCATGGGGCCGGAAAATGGTCTCCGCCTGGATGTTGTAGCGGGTGCGGAATTCCGCCGGCGTTTCCAAGGGCGTTTTGCAGTCGTCGCACAAGCGGCGGACCAGCCGCTGGGCCAGCACGCCGCGCAGCACGGCGGCGATGAGGTAATCCTCCATCCCCATGTCGCGCAGCCTGGTGATGGCGGCGGCGGCGGAGTTGGTGTGCAGGGTGGAGAGCACGAGATGGCCGGTGAGCGCCGCGCGCGCGGCGATTTCCGCCGTTTCCAGATCACGGATCTCGCCGACCATGATGATGTTGGGATCCAGCCGCACGATGGAGCGCAGCAGCGTCGCGAAATCCAGCCCGATCTGCGGCTTTACCTGGATCTGGTTGATCCCCGGAAGCTGATATTCGATCGGGTCCTCGACGGTGATGATCTTCGTCTCTTCGGCGTTGAGCGAGAGCAACGCCGTATAGAGCGTGGTGGTCTTGCCCGAGCCGGTCGGGCCGGTGACGAGCAGGATGCCGTTGGGCGCGGCCAGCGCCGCCCGCAGCCGCGTGATGACCTGTTGATCGTGGCCCTGCGCCGCAAAATCGAAGGAGACGGAGGAACGGTCGAGAATGCGCATCACCACGATCTCGCCATGCAGGCTGGGCGCGGTGGCGATACGGAACACCACCTCCTGGCCGCGCACCGCGATGCGGATGCGCCCGTCCTGCGGCAGACGGCGCTCGGCAATGTCCAACTTGGCGAGGATTTTGAGGCGCGAGACGATAGCGGGCGCGAAGCGTGCCGCTTGCGTTTCGGCCTCCTGCAAATCGCCGTCATAGCGGTAACGAATCCTCACCCGGTCCTCGAAGGGCTCGATGTGAATATCGGAGGCCAGGCTCTCCACCGCGCGGCCAATGATCTGGTTGACCAGACGGATGACCGGCGCCTCGCTCGCCATGTCCTTCAGCCGCTCGGCATCATCCTCCACCACGTCTTCCTGGCCGTGTGCCGCTTGTGTTTGCTCTTCCTCGGGGTAGAGCCGGGCGAGTGCCGCCTCCAGTTCGATGGGGAGGGCGACCTCCCGCCGCAGGGGGAGCCCGGTGGCCAAGGCAACGGCGCCGGCGGTGAATTCATCTAGCGGGTCGGCCATGGCGAGGGTGAGGGTTGCGGGTGCGTCCGCCGCGTTTTCAAGTGCCAATGGCAGGCAGCGCGCAGCGCGCAGAAAACGCGGGCGCAGCCGTTCCGGCAGCACCGGTGACTCAGGGTAGCGTTCCGGCCCGGCCAAAGGCAGGTCAAGCAGCCCGGCCAAGCACTCGGCTAAAGTGCGCTCGGAGACCAGGCCGAGCCTGACCAGCGCCTGTGCAGGGCTTAAGCCCGTTTCACGTGCGACGGCACGGGCGCGCTCCAGCGCGATGGAATCGCAGACGCCCTGGAGGGCGAGATGCGCGAGCACGGTTTCCGCCAGGGCCGGGGATTCGATGGACGGGAGTTCCACGCGAAGTTCTTTCGATATCGTGATGATGACAAAATCATGTCACGTCAATTCTAGCAGTCTAATGCACTGACATTATTATAGACGATGTTAAATGTTTGCGAAGAAAAGATAAGTCATAATTGATTAACACGCAGTCCTGTTGTGATCGCCTATGAGGCAGCGCTGTCCTAACAAACACATAACATACAACGGGTGAAGAGTTATGAATTTACGTACATCTCTTATGTGCGCAACGTTCTGCGTCTCCACGCTGGCGTCCGCGTTGGCCCCCCTTGCCTCCGAGGCCGCCACCACCACCACCGGCGCCAAGGCGCCGCTGACGCCGGCGAATGTCGCGCGCTATACTGACGATCTTAAGACCGCGACGCCGATCAAGCATCTCGTCATCATCTATGGTGAGAACGTTTCGTTCGACCATTACTTCGCCACCTATCCGCACGCCACCAACCCGGAAGGCGAGCCCGGCTTCACCGCGTCCTTCCGTCCGATCGTCCTGGGCGGTGACATGCGCGAAACCGCGGTGGACAATCTGTCCAACAACCACCTGCTGACCAACAACCCGAACGACACCAACGCCGCCAACGGTGCGGGTGCTTCCAACCCGTTCCGTCTGGACCGCTCCCAGGCGGCCACCTCCGACCAGAACCACGCCTATCAGAACGAGCAGGAAGCCTATGACGCCGGCAAGATGGACCTGTTTCCCAAATACACCGGTACCGCTTCCGCCGGTGGCGTGGGCGCTTTCGGCACCACCGGCCAGGTGATGGGCTATTATGACGGCAACACCGTCACCGCGATGTGGAACTACGCCCAGAATTACGCGATGGACGACAACGCCTGGACGGACACTTACGGCCCCTCCACCCCGGGCGCGCTGGCGGTTGTCTCCGGTCAGACCAACGGCGCGGTCCCGGTGCTGGGAACCTCGTCCTCCGAGGTGCCTGACGGTCAGGGTGGCTACACGCAGGATGGCGACGTCGACCCGGCCTATGATTCCTGCTCCAGCACCAGCACCACCGTGAAAATGAGCGGCCAGAATATCGGCGATCTGCTGAATGCCGCGGATATCACCTGGGGCGGCTTCATGGGCGGCTTCGATCTGGGCCTGACCAATGCAAACGGCACCACCGGTTGCGGGCGTTCCACCGTGTCCACCACCGTGAACCAGACGGTTGCGGACTATATCCCGCACCATAACTGGTTCCAGTACTACGCCTCCACCGCCAATTACACGCATGCCCGCCCGGCGAGCATCAGCGATATCGGCTTCTCCTTCGAGGCCCGCGGCGCGGTCGACCCGGCGAACCATCAGTACGACCTGATCGATTTCGAAAACGCGCTGAGCCAAGGCAACGTCCCGGCCGTCTCCTACATCAAGATGCCGGCCTACCAGGATGCCCATGCCGGTTACTCCGACCCGCTGGACGAGCAGGTTGGCGTTGTCGGGCTGATCAACCAGATCATGAAGTCGCCCGACTGGAAGTCCACCGCCATCATCGTCACCTACGATGACTCCGACGGCTGGTACGACCATGCGTTTGTGAAGCCCACCACGTCTTCCTACGGCGCGCTGGATGCGCTGGACGGCGCCAATGTCTGCGGCTCAGGCAAAGAGCCGGATGGCCTGGACGGCAAGCCGGTGCATGGCCTCTGCGGTCCGGGCACGCGCATTCCCTTCATGGTGATCTCGCCGTTCGCCCGTCGGGACTATGTCTCTCACACCCTGATCAACCAGGCTTCTGTGGTGCGGTTCATCGAGGATAACTGGCTGCACGGCAAGCGCCTCGGCGGCGGCTCCTTCGACGCCACGTCCGGCTCGATCATGGACATGTTCAACTTCATCCACGCCGACGCTCCGGGCATGATCCTGAATCCCACCACCGGTGGGGTCAACCAGGCGGATCCACATCATTTCTTCTAAATTCTAATCCGGATTGAAGGATAGCTGCAGACGCCATGCGTATTCTGGCGAGCCTTGTTCTTATCGTGACGCTTGGCGTCTGTGCCGCCTTGGGGTGGGTTCTGCAAGGCCCCATTCCCCTGGCGGACTGGTTCTCTAACCCCGTGGCGAGTTTCCAGCTCGCCCGGGGCGAAAATCCGTCTCCTGTTCAGCTTGTCCGCCCGGTGCCGCCGGCGCAGTTTTCCATCGTTGCTGAGGTCGGCAGACAGATTTTCTTCGACACCAGCCTGTCTGGCTCCGGCAAGCTGTCTTGTGCCTCCTGCCATGACCCAGCCAACCATTACGGTCCGCCGACCGGCAGTTCCATCGTTTATGGTGGTCCCGACATGCATAGCCCCGGCGTGCGCGCGGTGCCGACCCTGACCTATTTGAGTTTCCAGAAGAATTTCTATATCGGCCCGGATCCGGCCGGGGACAGCGACGTGATGCCGGCATTGCCGCAACTGGCCAAGGCCGCCCAGAGTGCGGCCCGCACCGTGAAAACGGCGCAAAGCACGGCGCAGAGTGCCGCCAATATAGTGCCCGCCGGCGGGTTGTTCTGGGATGGCCGCGCCGACACGTTGCAGCAGCAGGCCATGGGCCCGCTGACCAGCCCCTACGAGATGGATGGCGGCAGCGCGCAGACCATCGCCGCCAAGCTGCAGGCCGCCCCCTATGCCAGCACTTTGAAGCAGCTTTTCGGCGATGGCATTTTCAGCGACCCGTCCATTGCCGTGTCCGAGGCGTTGTTCGCCGTGGCGCGCTATCAGATCGAGGATCGGGACTTCCACGCATACACCAGCAAGTATGATTACTGGCTGGAGGGCAAGGCACGCCTGAACCCGGCGGAGATGCGCGGTTATATCCTGTTCAACGATCCCGCCAAAGGTGATTGCGGCGCCTGCCATCTTGACCAGCCAACGCCTGATCACCGCCCGCCGCAATTGACCGACACCCAGTACGAGGCGCTGGGCGTGCCCCGTAATCCGGATATTCCGGCCAACCAGGATCCGCATTATTACGATCTCGGCCTATGCGGGCCGTACCGCACGGATTTGCAGACTCAAACGCAATATTGCGGCATGTTCCTGACCCCCACGCTGCGCAACACGGCCACGCGAAAGGTGTTCTTCCACAACGGCGCGTACCATACTCTGCGCGATGTGGTGGAGTTCTATAATCTGCGCGATGTCGATCCGGGCAAGATCTATCCCACCGGGCCGGATGGCAAGGTAAAAAAATTTAACGATCTGCCGAAGAAATATTGGGCCAATATCGACAATACCGATCCGCCGCTGAACCGCCGCCTGGGTGACAAACCCGCCCTCACCGATGCGGAGGTGAGTGATCTCGTTGCTTTCCTGAAAACGCTGACCGACGGGTATAAGCCTGGAGCATGATAGGGAAGGCTTTTTTTTGTGAACAAAAAGAAGCAAAAAAACTTTGATTTATGCTGGGCCATGGGCGTTGGCGCTGACACAGCCTCAGGCCCAGCATAACAAAAAGTTTTTGCGCCGCTTTTTTCAAAAAGCGGCCTCTTTCTTCTCTTCCTGAATCGACCTGAAGCCATCACATTCTAAGGGCGGCTGAGTTGGAAGGATAACGGGATGTTGGCTCCACCGGGCTGGATGGTGCTGCCGGCGGCGCTGGTCATTGGCAGTTTTTTAGGCGTAGTCGTGCGCCGTCTCCCGGCGGGGCGGGCGCTCGCACTGGCACGTTCCCAATGTGAGTCTTGCGGCCATGTGCTGAGCCCGCGTGAACTGGTTCCGTTATTTAGCTTTGTGCTTCAGCGCGGGCGGTGCCTGCATTGCGAGGTACGCATCGGTTGGTTTCATCCGGCCATCGAGCTGGCGTCACTGGCGGTTGCTTTGGCGGCCTTCACACTGGCGCCGGGCGGGTGGGTGTTGTGGGCGGATGCCGCGCTCGGCTGGGCGCTGCTGACCGCTGCATGGATTGATATCGAGCGTTACCGGCTGCCAGATGTGATCACTTTGCCATTGCTGCTGGCCGGACTGGTGGTGACCTGGATGCGCGCGCCGTGGATGATCTATGACCATGCGCTGGCGGCCGCCCTTGGCTATGCCGTGTTTCGGCTGCTGGATACGCTGTATTGGCGTTTGCGCGGCCGCCATGGGCTGGGGCAGGGGGACGCCAAGCTGCTGGCTGCCGCCGGGGCCTGGACGGGATTGGCGGCCGTCCCAACGATCGTGCTGGCGGCTGGGCTGCTGGGGCTGGGGATGGCGCTGCCCCTGGCGGCGCGGCGCGGCCAGGGCGGGCAGACCATGATCCCCTTCGGCCCAGCTTTGGCGCTGGCCTGTTTCGGCATGGTGCTGCTGGGTAGCTGAGACTTAATGCCGCCCGCCGCAGTCCTCGTGTCCATGCTCGTTGCGCCTTCCAGGGGCTGCGGAGGCGCCTGGATCGATCGACGTTCCGCTCTCGCCCCGCGTCGGGAAGCAAAATCGATTCAGGCTCCGCTCATCACGCTCTAAAGGCCGCCCATGCCGCATAAGCAGGGGCGAGGCCGCGCCCTGCGGCGATTTTTGGTTCGCTGACGGGTTGTCGAACGGTCGCGGAAAGGCGATGAAGAGCCCGTCAACCTACCCAAGCTGAGTTCTCTTGTGTGAAGCCTGCCTTATTCGCCTATCATCGGCCGCAGACGGTCGCCGCCGCGCTCGCTTTGCTGGCTGAGTTCGACGACGCGAAACTCCTGGCGGGCGGGCAGAGCCTGGGCCCGATGCTCAATTTGCGCGTGGCGCGGCCGGCGCATGTGATCGATCTTAACGATTTGCTGGAACTCGACTTTGTACGGCGCCAGCCGGGCCTGCTCGAGATCGGCAGCCTGACGCGGCATCATCGCCTGGCGACGGATGCGGAGGTGGCGGCCGCTTGTCCGATCCTCGCAGCGGCGGCCGCCAGCATCGGCCATTACGCGATTCGCCAGCGCGGCACGCTCGGCGGCAGTCTCGCCCATGCCGACCCGGCGGCGCAGCTGCCGCTGATCGCGACGCTCCTGAATGCGGAGATTGTGGTGGCTGGCCGCACCGGCACGCGCATGGTCCGGGCGCGGGAATTTTTTGTCTCCAGCCTGGTCACTTCGGTCCAACCGGAGGAGATGATCGTTGCCGTCCGTTTTCCCGCTTTCCGTCCCTCCCAGGGCTGGGGGCTGGAAATTTTCAGCCAGCGGCATGGCGATTTCGCCATTGTCTCCGTCGCCGCGACCGTCACCTGTGCCCCGACCGGAAAGGTCGCGGAGCTGGACGTGGCGCTGGGCGGCATCGGCGCCACGCCGCTCTCGCTGCATGCGCGGCTGGCCCCGTTCCGCGGCCGCGTGCCGGATGCGGACTGGAGTGCCGAGCTGGGCTCGGTCGCCGCGTCGGCCGTCGCGCTGGAGGATGACGCGCGCATCCCGGCCGCCTATCGCCGTGAACTGGCCATGACGCTGACACAGCGCGCCCTTATGGCGGCGGTCGAGCGGGGGGAGGAGCGGAACAATGGTTGAACGGATGCTGATCACCCTTTCCGTGAACGGTGTGGCGCACGAACTCGCCGTGCCGCCGCGCCGCCTGCTGTCCGACGTGCTGCGCGAGGATCTTGGCCTCACCGGCACTCATGTCGGTTGCGAGCACGGCGTGTGCGGCGCCTGTACCGTGCTGATCGACGACCGGCCGGCGCGGGCCTGCCTGACCTTCGCGGTGCAGATGGAAGGGCACGAGGTCACCACCATCGAAGCGGTGGCGCGCGACGGTGCCCTGACCCCGCTGCAGCAGGCGCTGCATGAGGAGCACGGGCTGCAATGCGGCTTCTGTACGCCGGGCATCGTCATGACGTTCGAAGCCTTCCTGCGGGACAATCCGAACCCGAGCGAGGCGGAAATCCGCGACGTGCTCTCCGGCAATATCTGCCGCTGTACCGGCTACCAGAATATTGTGGCCGCGGTGGGCAAGGCCGCCGCCGTGATGCGCGGGGAGGGGACGTGATGCCGGATACACCCTTCACGCAGATCGGCCGGGCCCTGCCGCGCCGTGAGGACCGGAAATTTTTGACCGGAGCCGGCCGCTACCTCGACGACATCGCGATCCCGCAGGCTTTGCACGCCACCTTCCTGCGCTCGCCGCACGCCCATGCGCGCATTCTCAACATCGACAGTGCCGCCGCCGCCGCCATGAAGGGGGTGGCCGCCATCGTCACCGGGCGCGACATCGCGCAATGGGCGAGCGTGCTGCAGATGGCACCGCCCATCGAGGGGCTGCAGCCGACAATGATGGAACCGTTCCCGACGGGGAAGGTGCGGTTCCAGGGGGATCTGGTCGCCTGCGTCCTCGCCACCGACCGCTATCTCGCCGAGGATGCCGCCGAGGCGATCGAGGTCGAGTATGAGGTGCTGCCCGCCGTGGTGGATATGGATGCGGCCCTCGCGCCGGACGCGCCACGCGTGGACGAAACCCTGCCCGGCAATCTCCTCTCCGAGCAGCATTTTGCCAGCGGCGATGTCGCGGCGCGCTTCAGGGGCGCGCATGCCGTCGTCACCGCCTGCTTCTCGCAAGCTCGGCAAGCGCAATTGCCGCTGGAGACGCGCGGCTGCGCGGCGGTGTGGGATGAGGGGTGCCAGCATCTGACCTTTCACACCGGCAACCAGGTGCCGCATCCGCTGCGCACGGCGCTGGCGCGGCGGCTTGGCCTGTCGGAATCGCAGATCACCGTGATCTGCCCGGATATCGGCGGCGGGTTCGGCCAGAAAATCGCATTGTACCGTGAGGAGCTGGCGGTCGCGGCTTTGGCCCGCCAGCTCAAGCGCCCGGTGCGCTGGCGCGAGGACCGGCTGGAAAATCTGCAGGCCGCCTGCCATGCCCGAGAGCAGCGCTGCGAGACCCGCGCCGCCGTGGCCGCCGATGGCCGCATCCTTGCCCTGGAACTGTCCATGACGGAGGATTTCGGCGCGTACTGCTTCTTTCCCGGCAATTATATCGCCCGGGTGGTCGCGCTCATTCTCACCGGCCCGTACCGCATCGCCGATTACGCATATCGGGTGCGCGTGGCGCTCACCAATAAATGCGGCGCCGGACCGATGCGCGCGCCGATGGCGATGGCGAGCTGGGTGATGGATGGCACGATGGACGAGATCGCCCGGCAGCTCGGCCTGGACCCGCTTTCGGTGCGCCGCGTGAACATGCTCACACCGGCCGAGCTACCTTATACGATGCCGACCGGCGAGCTACTGGAGGATGTTACCCCGGCCGAGACGCTGGAGGCCGTGGTTGCTTCCGTCGGCTATGAGGATTTCCGCCGCCGCCAGGCTGAGGCGCGGAAGCAGAACCGTTATCTCGGGTTTGGCCTGTGCACCGTGGTCGAGCCGACCACTTACGGTTCGCGCTTCTATAAGGCTGCCGGGATTCAGGGGTCTGGGCACGAAGCTGCCTGGATACGGATTGAGCCGACCGGCACGGTGCGCGCCTCGGTCGGGCTGATGGCGACAGGGCAGGGCTATGAGAGTTCGTTGCCGATGGCCGTGGCGGAAGGGCTGGGTGTGGACGTTGCGGGCGTGCGCCTGGATCTCGGCAATACTGATGTCGCACCCTACGGCATGGGCAGCCGCGGCGCGCGCGGCGCCACGGCGGGCGGCGGCGCGCTTTATCTCTGTGCGCGCAAGGCGCAGGAGAAGGTGCTGGCCATCGCCGCTCATATGCTGCAGCTGAACAGCGCCGGCGATTTGCGGCTGCACGAAGGAACGGTCGAGCGGCTGATCGGCGGCGCCTGGATGGGCACCGGCATCGCGCTGACCGATATCGCCAGGGTCGCCTATCTCGACCCGCTGGCACTGCCGCCGGGGATGGAGCCGGGGCTCGACGTCTCGCACGCTTACGACCCGCCGCCGATGACCTATTCCAATTCCAGCCATGCCTGCGAGGTCGAGCTCGACGTGCAGACCGGCTGCGTCAGAATCTTGCGCTATGTGGTCGCTGAGGATTGCGGCACCGTGTTGAACCCCGTGGTGGTGCGCGGCCAGCAGCAGGGCGCGGTGGCCATGGGGCTGAGCGGCGCGCTGTTCGAGCATGTGTTTTACGACGAAACCGGGCAGAATCTCAGCAGCACGCTTGCCGATTATCGGGTGGCCTCCGCCTGCGAGATACCCAATTTCGAGATCCTGCCGATGCACACGCCGAACAAGCGCACGCCGGCCGGGATCAAAGGCATGGCCGAAGGCGGCGTGATGGGCGCGATCGGCGCGGTGACCAATGCCGTGAACGACGCGCTCGCGCCGTTCGGCGTTACGGCCACGCATCAGCCTTTGACCCCTCCCACCCTTCGCGGCCTGCTGCGCGACCGGATCTGACACAAGGACATCGAGAACATGAAGGATTTTCCCGCAATCAAGACGGTCGGCTTCATCGGGCTTGGGATCATGGGCCGGAGCATGGCCGGGCATATTCAGGCCGGTGGCTACCAGCTGCATGTGCATAACCGCAGCCGCGCCAAGGCCGACGATCTGGTCGCAAAGGGCGCCGTCTGGCACGACAAACCAGGCGAGATCGCTTCCGTGTGCGATGTCGTGATCACCATTGTCGGCTTCCCGCAGGATGTGGAAAACATCTATCTGGCGCCGGATGGACTCGTCGCCCAGGCCAAGCCCGGCACGGTGCTGATCGACATGACCACCTCCAGCCCTTCGCTCGCGCAGCGCATTGCCGCCGCCGGTGCCGCGAAGGGCGTTGCCGTGCTCGATGCGCCGGTTTCCGGCGGTGATGTCGGCGCGCGCAACGCCAAGCTCTCGATCATGGTGGGTGGTGACGCGGCGGCGGTCGAGCATGTTCGCCCGGTGCTGACGCGGATGGGCGAGAACGTGGTGCGCCAGGGCGAGGCGGGAGCCGGGCAACACACCAAGATGGCGAACCAGATCACCATCGCCTCGAACATGATGGCCGTGTGCGAGAGCCTGGCCTATGCCAAGCAGGCCGGGCTGGACCCGCGCCAGGTGTTGAAATCGATCGGCGCCGGGGCGGCTGCCAGCTTCGCGCTGAACAATCTCGGACCGCGCATGCTCGACGGCGATTTTGCTCCGGGCTTCTATGTCCGCCATTTCATCAAGGATATGGGCATCGCTTTGGCCGAGGCAGAGCGCATGAAGTTGGCGCTGCCGGGCCTCACCCAGGCCAAGGCGCTCTACGACAAGCTCGCGGCGGCCGGCCATGAGGATGAAGGCACGCAGGCGCTGTTCCGCCTTTACGCCGCATGAACATCGACGGGGAATATCGGATTCCGGCCCCGCCGCAGCGCGTCTGGGACGGGTTGAACGACCCTGCCGTGCTGCAAGCGAGCCTGCCGGGCTGCCGGGCGCTGGAACAGACCGGCGCCAATGAGTTCACCGCCACGGTGATCGCGAAAATCGGCCCGGTTGCGGCGACGTTCAAAGGCAAGGTCGAGCTCTCCGATCTCGACCCGCCGTATGGCTATACCTTGTCCGGGCGCGGGCAGGGTGGCCCGGCGGGTTTTGCCAAAGGCAGCGCGCAGGTGCGGCTGACGCCGGACGGCGACGGTACGATTCTCCGCTACAGCGCCACGGTGGAAATCGGCGGCAAGCTTGCCAGCGTCGGCAGCCGCTTGATCGGCGGCGTCGCCACCAAGCTCGCCGGCGAATTCTTCGAGAGTTTCGGCCGCACGATCACGGGCGGCGCGGCGCCGGCGGAAGTGGCACCAATCGCACCGCCCGCCGTGGCGAAGCCGGCGTCAGTGGCGCCGGTGCCTGTGTCAGTGCCGGTATCGGCGGCCGGGTATCTGCCGCTGCTGGATCGCTGTGCCTGGCTGGTGGCAGGCATCGGCATCGGCATCGTCGCCACTTTGGCGGCGCTTGGGCAACTTTGAAGTGGGCCGTGCTTGCTTCGGCGCCACAGGCCCAGCTTTAAAGAAGTTTTTGCGCCGCTTTTGATCGAAAAAGCGGCTGCTTTCTTTCCTTCACCTGCCGGAAACAATAAATCCCAACACGCCATAAAATAGAAAGAAGAGGCTGCTTTTTCTGCGGGTGTGGGGTGAGCCGAACGAGAGAACCCGGTGAGATAAAGAAAACGCTCCTTTTGCCTGCAGATGCACATGTGGCGCTGCAGCGCGCGGCGGTGCTGGAGAGGGGCTTCTTCACTCCTGCTTTGTTCATTCAAAGTTGCCCAAAGCGGCCGCCACCGGCCGACCCATAAAATACCTCGGTATAGTACCCTCTCCGCCAGATGCCGTGCGCCACTCGATTTAGGATCACTGTTGTCGTGGGACGCACTCAGCTCCCGGCCTTGCCGGCAGGCGCGGAAGCTACCGACGGTTCGCCTCGCAACGCGATCGAGCGCCATTGGGTAACGAGCACGCCAGCGACGCAGATGGCTGCGCCGGCGATGAGGGCCGGGGTCAGGCGCTCGCGCAGAAGGGCAACCGCCGCAGCGACAGCAAAGGCCGTTTGCAGCAGGGCGAACGGTGCCACACGCGCCACGGAGCACTTGGCGATCAACCAGAACCATAAGCCGAAGCCGGCGATCCCACCAAGAAGGACTGTGTAGGCGAACGCCAACCAGGCTTCAAAACCGGCGGTCCCGAGCGAGGCCATTTGTCCTCGTTCAAATATGGCGGATGCAGCGAGAACCTGTGGCACGGTAAAAAACGACATCCACGCCATGAGCTTCATGGGCTCGAATGGACCGTAACGCTTGGTGAGCACGTTTCCGGTTGCCAGCGCAAGTCCCGATCCGACAACAAGAAGTGTCGGCACGACCGGCACCGAGACATCGGGGTCGGCGACCGTCAGAACCACGCCGCACAGCGCCATGACGACGCCGATGATCGCCCGCATCGATGGTCGCTCACCGAGCAAGGGCCATGCGAGCAGCAGCGTGAAGGGCGTCCAGAGCTGATTGGCGACGCCGGTGACGCTCGCTCGTCCATGCGCGAGACCGACGAAGACCAGACCGAAATTCAGACCGCCGATGAAGATCGAAATGAGCATGAAGGGACCGAGTTCGCGTTTTGTCGGCAATCCCACGAATGGAATGAGAATCATCGAAACAACGATGAAGCGGAGGCCGACAAAGAACAGTGGCGGGAACGCCGCCAGTCCGGTTTTGATGACAACATATTGAACACCCCACAGCAGGGGGACTAACACCGCGCAAGCGATCTGAATCGGTGACATAAAGTTTCCTTCGCGACCAATCGATCCATAAATAGTCATGCTTTTGTCAGCAGCAGCGCCGTCAGTTCCGCCGGTCGGTCGAGCATGATCCCGTGGCCGCACGGCACCGTATGGACGTCCCACTGCGGATGATTCTTCAGCCGGGCATGTGTTGAGACGAACCAATCCCCACCGTTCGCGGTCGCGAACAGGTAGGTGCGATTGGCGACGGGCGCAGAATTCACGCCCGCCCGGACCCCCTGGACGAAAGTCGCCAGCGGCTGCGGAACCGACATTGAATCGACCCAGGCGGCATCCGCTTCATTTACGTTGAACACGGCGGCCGGAATGGGTGGAATCATACCACCGTGCCGGTTCGCCTGGTCGAGGAAAGCGAGGGCGGTTTCGGCGCCCGTGATGTCGATGAGAGATTGACCGTCATCAGGGGCATAAGCATCGATGTAAACGAGCGAGCGGATACGCTCGCCGATTTCATGAGCGACGCCGGTGATGACCATCCCCCCATAGGAGTGGCCGCACAGGATCGCATCGGTGATGTCTTCATATTTGAAGACGTTGACGATGTCTTGAATGTGCGTGTCCAGGTTGATCGCACGATCGGCCAGGTGGGAGCGTTCTCCGAGCCCGGTCAATGTCGGCGTATAGATCTCATGCCCGGCCTTACGAAGCATGCGGGCAACTCGTGCGTAAACCCAGCCACCCTGGAAAGCGCCATGGACCAGAACGAATTTCGCCATTTCTATTTTGCCTTTTTGAGAAGAAGAACGGAGCAGGAGCCGTGAGCGGGCGGCTTGGGTCGGAGGCAGGCGCCTATTTTCACGACCATTTGGTCTATAAATCGACGTGCATGAGCAATGGTCTCCTCATGCGATGATCTACCTCGCGAAGCTGTCGAGCAGCGTATCGGCGGCGGCCTGTGATGCAGCCCGGTTCGGACCTGTCTTGCCGACGACACGCAATCCCTCGAGCAGGCAGAGCAGCATATGGGCCACGTTCGCGGGCTCAACGCCGGCGGCCAGTTCGCCCGCTCTCTGTGCACGCACAAGAGCCGCGGTGAGCCGCGTCTCCATTCCCTTGAAGAATCGCCTGATACGTCGCTCGACCTCGGCGTCATGGGCGGCCAGTTCCATCGCGGTCGCCACGACCAGACATCCGCGTTTGCCGTTGGCGCCACTCGTGCGCTCGACATACCCCGCCACGCAGGTCCGCAGACCCGCCAGCGCAGATTCGCGCCGATCGAGTTCGGCGTCGAGACGCGCTAACGCCTCGTCGATATAACGGTCGAGGGCGCGCAGAAACAGCCCGTGCTTGTCTCCAAACGCAGCGTAGAGGCTGCCGCGCGAGAGCCTGGTTGCCTGAAGCAGGTCTGGAAGCGAAGTGCCGTGATAACCAGACGTCCAGAAAACCTCCATGGCGCGCTCGACGGCGACATCCGTGTCGAATTCCCTCGGACGGCCACGCGGCGCCGGGAGCGGTGGTTGCGGTGTCATTGCGCATATATAGACTGATTGGTTGTCATATGCAATCGGCCGATCGGCATTCGCCGTCAGATCAAAATATCTGAAATTTCTGCGATGGTCTCGCGCAGCCGCGAAGAGTCCGCCTTGGCATTACATCGCGCCGGGCAAGCCGCAGCAGAACGGCTTCGTCGAAAGCCTCCGAAACACGGCGTGCTTCATCCTTGCCGGTTGGAGCGCAAGGCCGTTACGGTGAAACCGGTCGTCCGTTCATTTTTGCCGCCCCGCGGGTTGATTGCCTCCTTTAGGGCACATCCGCGCGTAGCGAGCTGGTGGCGCGCCCGCATGGCGCGCGAAGGCGACACTGAAGGTGCTGGCCGAACTGTAGCCCACGCGTTTGGCAACCTGATCTATGCCAAGGTCGTGCTCGCACAGCAATCGCTTCGCCAGCGCCATCCGCCAAGCCAGCAGATATTCCATCGGCGACAGGCCCACAGTGCGGCCGAAACGTACAAAGAAGGCCGAGCGCGACAGAGCTGCTTCGGCAGCCAGTTCTGCTACGGTCCAGGGATATTCGGGCCGCGCATGGAGGGCGCCCAGCGCGGCCGCCAAGCGATCGTCGGCAAGGCCACGGGCCAAGCCCGGCACAGACGTGGTCTCCGCGCCTCCGCACCGCAACGCTTCAATCAGCAGCACCTCCAGCAGCCGCTCGAGCACGAGTTCACGCGCCGGACGCCGCGCGCGGGTTTCGTCGCCGACCAGCTGCATGAGGATCGCGAGCCGGGGTTCGCGCGCGAGAACCACCTGCGGCAGGAGCGGTACGAGCAGTGCCGCATCGGGCGAACCAAAGCTGCAGTGACCGATCCACATCCGGAGTTCGGCGAGCCCGTCTTCGCTGCCGACACGAAAGCAGCCCTCACGGACCTCGATCGGTCTCGTCGTCACGCCGGCTGGTGGCGCGTTCAGGCTTTCGTTGATGAGGTCGTGCATGGCTGGCACCAGCACGAAATCGCCGGCCTGCAGCGTCATGGATGGTTGCCCGTTGACCGAAACCCGGCAGCGCCCCTCCAGCACCGCACAGTAGAATGGCTCGGCGGTCGTTTCGCGATGGATCCTCCAGGAGCCGGCGCACTCCACCAGCTTGGAGAAACGCGCGGTTGGCTCGAGCAGCATTACAATCTCGGCGAGCGGATCAACGGTCATTGCAGGACTTCCGCCAAAGAATTACGTATTCTGAGCGATACCAAGTCCTGCGCATGCAATCTACCTTCGGGGCAGCCCAACGCTTCTAGGAGTTGCCCATGCCCACGATCCTCATCACCGGCTGCTCGTCTGGCTTCGGCCTGGAGACCGCGCAACTATTTCTCGATCGCGGTTGGGATGTCGTGGCGACCATGCGGGCGCCTCGTTCCGGGCTGCTGCCCGATTCAGCTCGACTGCGCATCCTGCCGCTCGACGTCACCAATCCCGAGAGCATCGCCAAGGCCATCGCGGAGGCCGGTACAATCGACGTTCTGGTCAACAATGCCGGCTTCGGCGCGCCGGCGCCACTCGAGCTGACCGCGCCCGAGACGGCGCGTTCTTTGTTCGAGACCAACACGCTGGGCACGCTGGCGATGGTCCAGGCGGTGCTTCCCGCGGTCCGCAAGCGCCGGGCAGGCGTGATCATCAACGTCAGCTCGAGTGTGACACTCAAGCCGCTGCCTCTCGTCGGCGTGTACCGGGCGAGCAAGGCGGCGGTTAACGCCTTCACTGAATCACTCGCGGTGGAAATGGAGCCATTCGGCGTGCGCGTTCACATCGTCCTGCCGGGTCGTTCGCCCGAGACGCGATTCGGCGAGAATGCGCGGCCGCATCTGCGCGGCCTTGATAATCCCGACTATGCACCGATGATTGAGCGCTTCGTGGCGAGAGTCCAGGATAGCTCCGCCCCGGTGACCCATGCACCGGACGTGGCAGAAGCGATCTGGCGGGCCGCAACCGATCCATCCGCACCGCTACGCATTCCCGCCGGTGCCGATGCGGGAGCATGGATGGCGGAGGCAGGCTGATCGCCCGCCGACGGTCCTGCACCGCGCGACGAAGGGACCAGGTTGGTCGCTCGTCGGCTCGCGCCCCAGCGGCGTGGTGGTGTGACCGTCATGGCGAAGGCATGCATGTTGACAGGATTGGTGCTGCCGCAAAGCTTGTCTGTGACCTCGTGGATCGGTGGCGCCTCCCTATCCGCGGGCAGGCCGAGTTTATTGCGGTATTGCGGGAAATTCTCATGCATGTTCCAGGGCGCCGAGCATGGTGCGAGCATGCCAGATCGAGCGGAACCATGCTTCATTGGAAAGGTCGAGACTCGCCAAGAGGTAAGGGGCAAGCGATTTCATGATTGTTTTTTGAAGCGCTTCATGAGGCTTCAGCCCGAATAGTGTGCGACTAATGACTGCATCTTAGGCGTTGTGCATAAAATATTTCTATTCAGCGATCGTTAGCTGTGTTTTTCTAACCTTTTCTGGCTCGTCAAGCATTGCCGCTTTTCGCAACCTCACCTACCGTGACAACACGCACTGAATTGATGGAGGACTTCATCAAGACCCCGACAGTTGCCTGTTTCTGCACGGGAAGAAACGATCACGACTCTCATTCGAACGGGTGACATAATTCACTAACTAACATTTCTTCGATCTGAGGTTTTCATGCTTGCACTGACACGCCGTACCCTTCTCAAAGGCGCTGCAACCTTGCCGGCGATGGCGCTTGCCGCCCCGCGTATCGCCCGTGCTGCCACCACCGAAGTCAACTTCGTAGAGGCCGTGCACAACCTTGGTTATATCGACCTCTATGTCGGCCAAGCCGCCGGCTATTTTGAACAAGAAGGCATTCACCTCAACGTCTCCGCGGCCGGTGGTGATACCCAGGCCTTTGCAGCCGTGCTGAGCCGGTCAGCGATGTTCGGCATCGGCGATCCCACCATGGCGGTGATTTCCGCAGAGGCCGGAGGTCCAGGCAAGGTTGTCGGCAGCGTGGTGCAGCGCGCGCAATATTTCGGCGTTTCCAAAACCATTGGCCGCATCACGAACCCGAAGCAGTTCAAGGGGCTCACCCTCGTTACCTCTCCCGATCCCAACACCAATTACAGCGTGACCAAACGACTGCTGAATCAGAATGGACTCGTCATCGGTCGGGACGTGAAAATCCTCCAGGTCAATCCGGGCACGGAAATCGCCGCGATGCTGGCCGGACAGGCCGATGTGGCGATCGCCTACCAGCCCGGCGTCGCCGAGGCGCAGGCACAGGGTGCGAAAATCGTTTTCGATTTCGCCAACGCCATTGGCCCGTTCTGCAATACCGGCATCATGGTCCTTCCGGAGACCATCAGCCACTCACCCCGCACCATACAGGCGCTGTGTAACGGTTTCCAACGCGCCATGCGGCGTGTCTATGCGGACCCCGCCTATGCCAAATCCATAGCCCGCAAGGAATTTCCCGAACTTCCCGGCGGCGTTGTAGACCGGGCGATCGATGCTGAACTGCAATACAGGATTCCCTCGCAATCCGTCGTCGTCGACCGCACCCAGTGGGAAAATCTGCTGCAGATGCAGATCTATCTGAAAAACATCAAGGGAACGACGACCTTCGCGCAAATCGTCGACAACAGCTTCGCGGAAAAGGCGGTGGCCTGATTTGCCGGCCGCGCACGCAGACGCGTTTCGCGACCTGGAACAGGACGTTCTGATCCAGGTCAATGGTCTCGGCAAAGCCTTCGATGTCGATGACGGCACAACCATGGAGATCATTCGCTCCATATCCTTCAGCCTGGGCCGCGGTGAAATCGTCAGCATCGTCGGCCCGTCCGGCTGCGGAAAAACCACCTTGCTCAACCTGCTCTGCGGCCTCCTGCCTCCGAGTCGCGGATCGGTGCTTTGGCACGGGCAGCCGCTGGACGGCGCGCCTTCACGCGTTGGCTATATGCTGCAGAAAGACCTGTTGCTGCCATGGCGGACGGCGATTCAAAATGTGATGCTCGGCCTGCAGGTCAAAGGCATTCCAAAAGCAGAGCGTCGGGATCGTGCTTTCGCGTTGCTCGAGCAACTGGGGCTTGGCAAATTTGCCGACCATTATCCTTCGACCCTGTCGGGCGGCATGCGCCAACGCGTGGCGCTCGCCCGCACGATGGCGCCGGATCCCGAGGTTCTGCTGTTGGACGAGCCTTTTTCGGCCCTCGACTTTCAGACAAAACTCCTGATCGAGCGTGATACCAGCCGGTTGGTTCGCGGGCAGGGCCGCTCGTTGCTGCTCATCACCCATGACGTCGAGGAGGCCGTCGGTATCTCCGACCGTGTCATCGTTCTATCGCAGCGTCCCTGCACCGTCATCACCGAGCACCGGATCACCCTGGCGGGTGACCGCAGCGACATGGTGCTCATGAGGGAGGCTGACGGGTTCGGCCGCTATGTGCGACAGATCTGGGCAGAACTCGATATCCATTAGGAGTTTCATCAATGGCCAACCCGCAAATAGCGATCGGCGGCCCACCGCCAACCGCTGATAGGACGCTGCGCAAGCCGGCGCGAAGCGGCAGGCGCCGCCGGTCGCGCCTGGTCGTGCTTGGCTGCCAGATCGCATTGATCCTCGTACTGCTGGGGCTGTGGCAACTTGCCGTCGACCATGGCCTGGTCAGCGCCTTTCTCTATGGCTCGCCGGCCACGATATTCGCCGGGCTGATGACCACGGTGAACGATGGCACGATCTGGAACGACACATGGCTTACCGGGTCGGAGACGCTCGCGGGGTTCGTTCTCGGCAACGTCATTGGCACCGCCATTGGGCTTTCCCTTTGGTATTCCCGCTTTGTTTCGCGCTTGGTGCAACCCTTCATCATGGCGCTGGGCTCGATCCCCATTGTCGCGCTCGCGCCGATCGCGATCATCTGGTTCGGCACCGGTTTTGCCTCGAAAGTAGCGATGGCGACACTCTCCGTCGTGGTGGTGTCGCTGATGATTTCCTATAAGGGGGCAACGGGCGTGGAGCCCGACCAGATCAACCTGATGCGCTCGCTCGGCGCCAGCAAGCACCAGATTTTTGCGCTGCTGGTTGTACCTTCGTCGTTCACCGATATTTTTGCCGGCCTGAAACTCACGGTCGGCCTGGCTCTGATTGGTGCGATCATCGGCGAGTTCATGTCCTCCACCGCCGGGCTTGGTCACCAGATTTTCAAGGCAGGTAGTCTGTACGCGATCGGCCAGGTCTTTGCCGAATTGGTCATCACGGTCGCCTTGGCGCTTGCTTTGTCAGGCGCGGTGATGCGGTTGGAAAAATGGCTGCTGCCCTGGCGGCATGATTTACGCTAGAAAGGAAGAGTTTCGTGACACGACTGATCAAGAAACATGGCAATCTAAAATACGCGCTCGCGCAGGGCGACGCGACGATCGAAGAGATTGCCCCGGGCGAACGAATCGAGATCGAATGCGAGATCAATTGCAATGCCGGAGTCATCACTTCGCTCGATTCAAAAGTTTCACCCGACAACGTGACACCGCCCTTCGTCAATCCGGCGACCGGCCCGCTTTATGTGAAAGGCGCGCGCAAGGGCCAGATCATCGACGTGACGATTCATGATATGACGCATGACGAGCTCGGCTACACGGCGCTTTGGCCCGGCATGGGTATTTTTCCGGACTGGGTACGCCAGAAGGAATTCGGCATTCAGACGCGCGTGATGCGGGTCAGCGAGGGGTTTGTCCATTGGAATGACGCCATCAAGCTGCCGATCCGGCCGATGGTCGGCGTCATGGGCGTTGCGCCGGTGCTCGGTGCGGTTCCGACCGTCGATAACGGTCCGCATGGCGGCAACCTCGATGTCCAAGAAATGACCATCGGCAGCACCACGAGCTTTGTTGTGAACGAGGACGGTGCGGCGCTCTATATCGGCGATTGCCATGCACTGCAGGGTGACGGCGAGTGCGCCGGCATGGGGGCATTGGAAATCGCCACCAATGTCACGTTCAGTGTCGCGCTGCGCGACAAGCCGGCCCGCATGACCTGGCCGCGCATCGAGACCGACAGCTACATCGCCACACTCGGCTGCGCCCGTCCGCTTGAGGATGCAATGCGCACCGCTTTCGAGCAGATGGTCTATTGGCTGGCCGATAGCTACGGTTTTTCGGAGGCCGATGCTTACATCTTTCTGGCACAGATCGCCGAGGCGCGCTGCACGCAGATGGTCAATCCGAAATACACTTATATCTGCAAAGTGCCGAAGGCGTTCCTGCCAGCCCCCTCCAAATCTTCGTAAGCTAAAAAGGCGTGACGCGTTCCTGATGTGAGTCGGTTGCGGCTTCTTCCTCGGCTGTCTGTCTGACCTGCCCGGCGGGGCCCGTGGCGTTCCAACGCCACGGGCCCAAACTCAAAAAGTTTTTGGTGCCGCTTTTTGCAAAAAGCGGCCATTTTTCTTGTCTTTCTTAAGATCAAGCCCGCTGGGCGTGGAGCCGGTCCAGGCGCAGCCGGTCGCGGTGGTCGGTGAGTTTGAAGATCACCAGGTAGACCGCGGCGAAGGCGCCCAGGCAGTTGCCGCCGACGATCAGGAACATCAGCAGGATCTGGTATTTCGCCGCGCTTAAGGGATCCATGCCGGCGAGCAGCTGGCCGGTCATGATGCCGGGCATGGTGATCAGCCCGGCAGCGGTCATCACGTTGATCGTCGGGATCAGCCCGGTGCGGATCGCCTGCGCGGCAAGGCCGTGCAGCGCCATGTAGCGGGGCTCGCCGAGTGCTAAGCGCGCTTCGATGGCGTTGCGCTCGCGCTTGACGCTGTTGAAGAAGGAATTCAACGCCAGGCTGACGGAGTTCATCACGTTGCCGAGGATGATGCCGGTGAGCGGCAAGGCCTCGCGCGGATTGTACCAGGGCGTGGGCTGCAAGGTGGTGACCAGCGCGAGGATTGTGATGACCAGCGTGGCGAACACGGTGGCGCCGCCGCCGGTGGCGTAATGGCTGATCAATCCCAGCCGCTGCTGCTGGCGCGCGCCGACCTCATAGCTCGCGGCGCCGGCCATCACCGCCGCCACCAGCACCGTGAGCCAGGGGTTCATGGTGACGAAGACGAAGCGCAGCACGTAGCCGACCAGCATCAGCTGCACGACCATGCGCACCGCCGCCCAGATCAGCGAGCGGTGGATGCGCAGGGACAGAACCAGCGACAGAGCGGCGCTGAGCAGCACCAGGCCGGAACTGATTGCCAGGTCAAAGGGGGTGAGATCGATGGGGTTCATGCGTGGCGTTCCAGGTCGGTCAGGGTGCCGTGGGTCATTTGCACGCGCCGCGTGGCGATGCGCTCGGCCTGTTGTTCGTTATGGGAAACCACCACCAGCCCGGTGCCGGCGGCAGCGAGTTCGGTGAGCAGGGTTTCCACGGCGAGCGTGGAAGCCTGGTCGAGCGCCGAGGTGGGCTCGTCGAGCAGCAGCACGGCGGGCTTGCGGATGATGGCGCGGAGCAGGGCCATGCGCTGCCGCTCGCCGGTGGAAAGCTGGGCGACCGGAGCGTCGAGCAGCTCCGCGCGCAGGCCAAGGCGCGGCGCCAGGGCGGCGGCCTCGGCGGCCGGCTGCATATGCTCGCGCACCTTGTCCGCCCACCAGCCGGATTCCGCGGCGACATACATCACCTGCCGCCGCCAGTGCGGGGCCGGCATGGTGTCACGCGCCGCGCCGTTGAGGAGGATCGTGCCGGTATTGTCGTCGAGGTCGGCGATCATGCGCAGCAGCAGGCTCTTGCCGATGCCCGAGGGCCCGGAAATGACCAGGCAGTCGCCGGCGGCGAGGGTGAAACTGAACGGCCCGCCGGGCGCCCCGGTCAGGTCGCGGATGTCAAGCAACATAACGGTCCGATCCCTTGTCGTGCGGATAAAGAAAAATTTTGTCCTCCGGTATGGTCAGTCTGGCGTCGCTGCCGGGTTTTTGCGCTTCCCGGCTGCAAATGAGGGCGGTGAGGCCGGCGACGCGCCAGTAGGCGAGCCAGGCGCCGGCCTCGAAGACACAATGCGCCAGAGCGGCCGGCAGGCCCGGGCCGGCCGGCCGGGAGATGATATCCTCGGGGCGGAAATAGGCGGTCAGTTCCGGCGCGCCAGGGTGGTCCGGCCGGGCCGGAAGAAAAATGCCGCCGAGGCGGATGCCGGAGGCGCCGTTCTCGGCCGCGGGAACCGCCGGAAACCCGCCCTGGGCGCCGCTGAAGCGCGCCACATGGGGCGTGGCGGGGCGGGTGAAAAGAATTTCCGGAGTGGCGAGCTGGGTGATGCGCCCGGCTTCCAGCACGGCGACGCGGTCGGCCAGGCGCCAGACATCGGTGGGGTCGTGGCTGACGAGCAGCGAGGCCGTCCCGGTTTCGCGCGCCAGGCCGCGGATATCGTTGCGCAGCTGGTCGCGGATATGCGGGTCGAGGCTGGAGAAGGGCTCGTCGAGTAGCAGCAGGTCCGGCTGCGCGACCAAAGCGCGGGCGATGCCGACGCGCTGCTGCTGGCCGCCCGAGAGGTGCTGGGGGCGGCGCTGCGCGAGCGCGCCGATCTGCATCCGCTCCAGCATCTCCTGAGCCCGCTTCAGGCGGTTCGGGGTACGCGGGGGCAGGGCGGCGGCGACATTGTCCAGGCAGGAGAGATGCGGCCAGAGCGCGTAATCCTGGAACACCATGCCGAGGCGGCGCTGCGCGGGCGGCACGAACAAAGAAGCGCGCGGGTCGTCGACAATGTCGCCGCGCAGGCCAATCCGGCCGCCGGTGACGCGCTCCAGCCCCGCCGCCGCGCGCAAGATTGTCGTCTTGCCAGAGCCGGAGCCGCCGATCAGGACCAAAAATTCGCCGGTTGCGAGCTGCAGCCCGATATCGTGCAGGACCTGGATCTGGTCGTAGCGTTTCTGCACATTTTCGAGATGGAGAAGGGTCATGGACGCTCCTGTGGGGCCGGGCCAGAATCATCGGCGGCGAGCCATGCCGCCACGCCGATGGCGGCGAGGCAGACGAGAATCCCGCAAATGGCCAGGCGCGCCTCGGTGACGTAATTGAGATTCTGGTCCAGGCCCAGCAGCTGAACGCCGAGGGGCGTGCGGCCGGCGGGGTAAAGCAGTTCCGAGACCGGCAGCTCGAACAGGATCTGGCTGAAGGCCAGGCACCAGCCCCAGAGCAAAGGCTTGGTCAGCAGCGGAATGTGAATGCGCCGCAGCCGGCGGGGAAAGCCGAGCCCATGCACCCTGCCGGCATCGGCCAGATTGATGTGCAGCTGGCCGAGAGCGGGCTGCAGGAAGCGCACCAGCATCGGCGTGTGGGTGGCGACATAGCCGACCACCAGCAGCAGCGGCGTGCCGTAAAGCGGCGCCCACTCATTGTTGAAGGCGATCACATAGGCGGCGCCGAGCACCAGGCCGGGCACGGCCATGTTGCCCAGCGTGATGACGTCGAGCGCGTGGCGCAGACGGCCGGAGCGCCCCGCCCGGGCGGTGAGGCCGGCCGCCAGCCCGACGGCGAGCGTGGCGGCGATTCCGGCATAGGCGGCGGAGTTGCCCAGGCTGGTGAGGACCCCGTGCGGCAGAAAGGCGCCTTTGAGGGGCAGCGCCGCCTCGGCCAGCAGGGTGAGAACGGGCACGGCGAGGCCCAGCACGACCAGGGCGGCCAAGCCAAGGGTCGCGGCGAGAGCCTCGGCCCCGTGGCAGGCCGGGCGCGCGACCTCACGCTGGCGGCCATGGATCGAGGCGCTGGTATAGCGCAGCAAAATCATCAGATGCAGCGCCACGGCGAGCCCGGCGAGCAGCACCAGCCACCAGCTGAGCCGCGCCGCCGCGGTGAAATCGATCGGCATGGACGTGAGCTGCTTGTAGATGGCGTAGATGATCAGCGGCAGATGGATCTGCGCGCCGAGCGTCGCGGCGATGCCGAAATCCTGCAGCACTTCGACAAAGACGATGACGAAACCGGCGCCGGCGGTGGGCAGCAGCAGGCGCAGCAGCAGCATGCGGCGGCGCCAGGCATCATGGATATGGATGCGCGCGGCGTCGCCGATTTCCCCGCCGATCGCGCGCCAGCCGGTGCGCGCCGCCAGCACGCAGAACGGCAGGCCCTTGAGGGCGAGCAGCAGCACGATGCCCGGCGCGCTGAAAAACAGATGCTGGATCAGGCTGCCGCGCGGGAATGCCCCGAGCAGGATCTGGAACCCGGTGGCGATGAGATAGCTCGGCAGCACGAAAATCAGCCATAGCGTCGCCGTGAGCACGCGGTTGCCGGACCAAGTGCGGCACTCCAGCAGGAACGCGAAGAGAATGCCGGCCGGCACGCTGACGGCGGCGGTGATCAAAGCGAGCTGCAGCGTGTTGAGAATCGCCTGCGCCGACAGGCTGCTTTGCTGGGCGGCGACGCCGACCGCGCCGAGCGGCCCCAATGAAGGGAACAGCGGCAGGGCCAGGAAGCGCAGCAGCGGATAGACGAACAGCAGGCCGAACAGCAGCAGGATTGGCGCGCCGGATAATGTGCGCAGGCGCGCGGCGCGGGCGAGGACATTCATGATTGCGCGGTCAGACGGTCGAACCAGGCGCCGACGGTCGCCTCCCGCGCGCCCCAGCTCGCGGGGTTGAGGATCGTCACGGGCAAATTGTCGAGCGAAGGCAGGTTCGGCGGCGCGGCGACGCCGATGGTGACGGGCCAGTACATGGCGTCCGTGGCGTGGCTGGCCAAACGCAGCGCCTGGATTTTCGGGGTCATCACGAAGCGGACGAAGGCCTCGGCGGCAGCGCGCTGGCGGGGGGAAAGGTTGGCGGCGACGGCGATCACGCTGGGCAGGACCGCCGGGCGGGGCGGCAGCACCACTGCAAATGCGGGGTTGTGCTTGGCCAGCGCGTAGGCGGCGGAACTCTGCGCCACCGCGAGGTCGATCTGGCCGGTCTGCAAGGCAAGCTCGCTGTTCCCGTTGACGGGATAAAGCCGCATGCCGTTGCGCTGCAGCGCGCGCACATAATCCTGGCCCTGCGGCCAGCCGCCATGCAGCGCCAGCAGGTTGGCGAGGAGGATGTAAGCGGGGCCGGAAAGCTGCGGATTGGCCAGGCCGACTTTGCCCTCCTCCGCCGGCGTGAGCAGCGTGCTCCAGTCGAGCTTCTGCGCCGCGCGGCCCTTGGCGACGGAGAACACGCCGGCGAGGGTGATTCCGGTGGGGGTATAGGCGCCGTCGGCGGGCAGCAGGGCCTGGCCGAGCTTGGTCCAGGGCAAGGCGGGGACGGTGTGCGGCGCCAGCAGGCCGCTCTGGTCGAGCGCGGTGGCCGCGGCGTCGCCGTCGAACCAGACCAGCGACCAGTCGGCGTGGTGGCCTTCGGCCGAGACGCGGGCCAGCAGCGGGCCCGTCGACATGTTGATGAGGGTGACAGGAATTCCGGTCTGCTTCATAAACGCCTCGACCACTTCCGGCGCATAGCCGACCGCGCCGTACAGCACGAGCGTGGAACCGGACGAGACCGGGCGGAAGGTCCAGACCGTGGCGACGCCGAGCAGCGACAGGCACAAGGCGAATACCGTGCGGCGGCAGATCTGCATGAGACGGCGGGCGGACGGCGCGCTGTGGGGATGGCGTGTGGGATGAGGCATCGTGTATGTAGTGCCTATTACAGATACTTCCGAACCATCTGCAACGCTACAGGGTTGACAGTTTCATGACGCGTTCACCATCCAGTCCGAAGCCGAAACTGCCCGCGCGCGCCGCCAAGGTGCCGGCCCCGGCGGCCCCTGCCGAGCCTGATGACCGCTTGTCGGCGCAATTGCACGCGCTGGAAGCCGAGCTGTCGCCGACCGTGCTGCGCGTGGCGCGCTATCTGAACCGCAACCGCGTGCTGGTGCTGAGGGATTCGGCGGCGGAGCTGGCGGCGAGCATCGGAACCTCCGATGCGACCGTGGTGCGCACGGTGCAGATGCTGGGCTTCCAGGGCCTGGGCGAGCTGCGCCAGGCCATCGCCGCCTCGATCAACCGATCCACGGCGCCCTTGGAGAATATGCGCCGGACCTTGCAGAATTTGCACGGGCCGGCGGAAATGGAGGCGATGAAGGCCGCCGATCTGGTGCTCGACACGCACGGCGAATCGGTGCGCCAGATGCAGACGGCGGCGGGGCGCGGCCTGATTCATCAGGCCATCGCGGCGCTGCATCCGGCCGAACGCATCGTTATTTATGGTACCGGCCCGTCAGGCGCGATCGGCGCCTATCTGCAAGTGATGCTGAACCGCCACGGGCGGCGGGCCAAGGTGATCGGGCAGGGCGGGCAAGGGCTGGCCGACCAGTTGCTCGATCTGTCGCCACAGGACGGATTGCTGATGCTCTCCTATGGCGAGCCCTATCACGAGGTGCTGCTGACGGCGGCGGAAGCCGCGGCGCATAACATCCCGATTGTGCTGGTCACCGACAACCCGGCAAGCAAGCTCGCCGAGAAGGCCGCCGTGGTGCTGCCGGCGCGGCGCGGCCGCGCCGAGCAGGTGGCGCTGCACGGCGCCACGCTGATCACGCTGGAAGCCCTGCTGATGGGCCTGGCCGTGGCCAACCGCGCGAACACCATCGAAACGCTGGAACGGCTGGCGGGGCTGCGCGCGGCGTTGAGCAAGCCGAAGTAAGAAAAAGATAAGAAGAAAGTGGCCGCTTTTAAAAAAGCGGCGCAAAAATTTTTGTTATGCCGGGTCATGGGCGTTGTCGCGGACATTGCCCGTGGCCCAGCATAACAAAGTTTTTTTGCTACTTTTTGTTCACAAAAAGTAGTGCTTTCTTTTGCTTGTCTTACGCTGCGTTAACAACCTGCCGCAGTTCGCCCTTGGCGTAACGTTGCGCCATCGTGTCGAGGTCGAGCGCGCGGATGCGGCTGGCCTGGCCGGCGGTGCCGAACGCTTCGAAGCGAGCACGGCAGACCGCGCGTGCTTCGTCCAAGGCGGCCTGGAGAAATTTGCGCGGGTCGAATTCGCTCTTGTTCTTGCCCATGACGCGGCGGATGCCGGCGGTCATCGCCAGGCGCAGGTCGGTGTCGATATTCACCTTGCGCACGCCGTGGCGGATGCCTTCCTGGATTTCCTCCACCGGCACGCCGTAGGTTTCCTTGATGTCGCCGCCATGGTTACGGATTTCTTCGAGCAAGGCCTGCGGCACGGAGGAGGAGCCGTGCATGACCAGATGCGTGTTCGGCAGGCGCGCGTGGATGGCCTTGATGCGGTCGATGGCGAGGATCTCGCCGGTCGGCCGGCGCGAGAATTTATAGGCGCCGTGCGAGGTGCCGATGGCGATGGCGAGCGCGTCCACCTGGGTTTCGTTGACGAAGCGCGCGGCTTCGTCCGGGTCGGTCAGCAGCATCTCGCGCGAGAGTTTGCCTTCCGCGCCGTGGCCGTCCTCCTTGTCGCCCTGCATCGTCTCGAGCGAGCCGAGGCAGCCCAGTTCGCCTTCCACCGAGACGCCGGCAGCGTGCGCGATCTCCACCACTTTGGCGGTGACGGCGGCGTTATAGGCGTAATCGGCGGGGGTTTTGCCGTCTTCGCGGAGCGAGCCGTCCATCATCACCGAGGTGAAGCCGTGGCGGATGGCGCTGATGCACACGGACGGGGTGGCACCGTGGTCCTGGTGCACGGCGATGGGGATGTTCGGCCAGGTTTCGGCCGCGGCTTCGACGAGATGGCGGAGGAAGATATCGCCGGCATATTTGCGGGCGCCGACCGAGCCTTGCAGGATCACCGGGCTGTCGGTGGCGGCCGCGGCCTCCATGATGGCGCGGATCTGCTCCATGTTGTTCACATTGAAGGCAGGCAGGCCGTAGCCGTGCTCGGCGGCATGGTCCAGCAGCTGGCGCATGGAGATCAGGGGCATCGGGTCAACTCCTCTCGTTGAGATGGCGGCCCAGTAGCATGCGAATGCGCGCCGCGACACCGGCCGGGGTGAAGCCGAACGCTTCGAGCACCGCCGCCTCCGGGCCGGATTCGCCGAAACGGTCGAGGCCGATGGTGGCGCCGTCGCGCCCGGCATAGGCGCGCCAGGCCGCAGTGGCCCCGGCTTCGAGCGTGATCACCGGCAGGTCCGGCGGCAAGACGTCGGCGCGGTAGGCCTCGTCCTGCGCTTCGAAGCGGCTGACGCAGGGCATCGAGACCACGCGCAGAAAAATATCCTCGTTCACCAGGATTTGTGCCGCCGCCATGGCCAGCGCGACCTCGGAACCGGTGGCGAGCAGCACGGCCTGCGGTGGGCCGGATTGCGCCAGCACATAGCCGCCGCGGCGGATGGCGTCGCGTTCGCTCGGGCTCCGCGGCTGCGCGGGCAAAGCCTGGCGGGACAAAGCGAGCAGGGTCGGGCCGTCATGCCGGCGCAGCGCCTCGGCCCAGGCGCAGATGGTCTCGGCGGTGTCGCAAGGGCGCCAGACTTCAAGATGGGGGATCAGCCGCAGCGAGGCGAGCTGTTCGACCGGCTGATGGGTCGGGCCGTCTTCGCCGAGCGCGATGGAATCGTGGGTCATCACATAGATCACCCGCAGGCGCATCAGCGCGCTCATGCGGATGGCATTGCGGGCGTAATCGCTGAACACCAGGAAGGTGGCGACGAAGGGGATGAAACCGCCATGCAGAGCGATGCCATTGGCGATCGCCGCCATGCCGAATTCGCGCACGCCGAAGGAAATCTGGTTGCCGGCCGGGTTGTCGGTGATCGGGATGGAGCCGGGATGGAAGGTGAGGTTGGAATGGGTGAGGTCGGCCGAGCCGCCCAACAATTCGGGCACCGCCGGCGCGAAGGCGGTGAGCGCGATCTGGCCGGATTTGCGCGTCGCGGTTTTCTGATCCGTGATGGCGGCGTAGGCCGCCTCGGCGGCGGGCCCAAGCTCCGGGCGCAGCCGGCCGGCAATGCGGCGGGAATATTCGGCCGCAAGCTCCGGGTAGGCCGCCCGGTAGCGGGCGAAGCGCTCTTGCCATTCCGCTTCCGTCGCCGCCCCTTCCGCTCGATGGTCCCAGGCGGCGGCGACATCGAAGGGGATCTCGAAAGCCGGGTAGGGCCAGTGCATAGCCTCGCGGGCGCGCAAAATTTCCTCTGGCCCGAGCGGGGCGCCGTGCGTGTCCTGGTGCCCTTCCTTGGTCGGCGCGCCGCGGCCGATGATGGTGCGGCAGCAGAGCAAGGAAGGGCGTTCCGTTTGTGCCAGAGCGGCTTGGACGGCGGCCTCGATCTGCGTGGGATCGTGGCCGTCGATGTCACGCAGCACCTGCCAGCCATAGGCTTCGAAGCGGCGCGGCGTGTCGTCGGTGAACCAGCCGCTCACCTTGCCGTCGATGGAAATCGCGTTGTCGTCATAGCAGGCGACGAGCTTGCCGAGGCCGAGGCGGCCGGCGAGGGAGGCGGCCTCGTGGCTGATGCCTTCCATCATGCAGCCATCGCCGAGAAAGACGAAGCTGCGATGGTCGACGATGTCGTGGCCGGGGCGGTTGAACTGCGCCGCCAGCGTGCGTTCGGCGATGGCCATGCCGACGGCGTTGGCGAAGCCCTGGCCGAGCGGGCCGGTGGTGGTTTCCACGCCCGGCGTCACGCCATATTCGGGGTGGCCGGGCGTGCGCGAATGCAATTGGCGGAAGCGGCGTAGCTCGGCCAAGGGCAGATCATAGCCGGTAAGATGCAGCAGCGCGTAGAGCAACGCCGAGGCATGGCCGTTGGAAAGCACGAAGCGGTCGCGATCCGGCCAAAGCGGGTTGGCGGGATTATGGCGCAGATGGCGGCGCCACAGGATTGCGGCGATTTCCGCCATGCCCATCGGCGCGCCGGGATGGCCGGCTTTGGCCTGTTCCACCATGTCCATCGCCAAAGCGCGGAGCGCGGCGGTGACGGGCCAGTCAAGATCGCCCGGGCGGGCTTCGGTGCGCTTGATGATGTGCTCGATGGTGTTCATGGGCACTCCTTACTGGGACCGTTGCTGGCGTTCGATCAGGCGCAGGATCAGCGGGGTGAGGATCAGTTGCATGGCGAGATCGAGCTTGTTGCCGGGGATGACGATGCTGTTGGCGCGCGACATGAAGCTGCCGGCGATCATCGACAGCAGATAGGGAAAATCGATGCCGCGCGGATTGCGAAAGCGGATCACCACCATGGATTCGTCGGGCGTGGGAATCCAGCGGGCGATGAACGGGTTGGAGGTGTCGACCGTGGGGATGCGCTGAAAATTGATGTCGGTATGGGTGAATTGCGGGCAGATATACTGCGCGTAGTCGGGCATGCGGCGCAGGATCGTCGCCATCACGTCTTCGGTGGAATAGCCGCGCGTGTTGCGGTCGCGGTGGATTTTCTGGATCCATTCGAGGTTGATGACCGGGACCACGCCGATTTTCAGGTCGGTATGGCGCGCGAGGTCGAGCCCGTCCGCCACCACCGCGCCATGCAGGCCCTCATAGAACAGCAGATCGGTGGGGGTTTCGAGATCGTGCCATGCGGTGAAATGGCCGGGCGGGGCGCCGTAGCGCTCGGCCTCGGCGGAATCATGCACGTAATGGCGGGTGCGGCCGGTACCAGACTCGCCGTAATCGCGGAACAAGCTCTCCAGCTCTTCCAGCAAATTGGCGTCGAGGCCGAAATGGCTGAAATGATGATTGCCGCAGGCTTCTTCCTCGGCGGTTTTCTGCCGCATGGCGGCGCGGTCGTAACGGTGGAAGGCGTCGCCTTCGATATAGGCGGCCTGGACTTTCTCGCGCCGGAAAATCTGCTGGAACGTGTTGCGGACCGACGTGGTGCCAGCGCCGGATGAGCCGGTGACGACAATGACAGGATGGCGGACCGACATTTTCGCTTCCTCCGTTGAAACTTAAGAAAGCGCTACTTTTTGTGAACAAAAAGTAGCAAAAAAACTTTGTTATGCTGGGTCATGGGCTATGTCGGCGACAACGCCTCAGGCCCAGCATAACCAAAAGTTTTTGCGCCGCTTTTTTCAAAAAGCGGCCGCTTACTGTTTTCTTTCAAGCGCAGAACAAAGTTCGCCGGCGAAAGAGTGGCGCGCGTTCGCCATCGCCGCCGGGGCCGTTCAAGTACGTCGCGAGGCGCTCCATTTTTTCGCGCGCACCAAACATCAAAGGCGTGCGCTGGTGCAGCTTGGCGGGAACTTTCTCCAGAATCGGCATCGAACCGTCGGTGGCGAGGCCGCCCGCCTGGTGCACCAGCATGGCGATGGGGTTGGCCTCATAGATCAGCCGCAGCCGGCCGCTGCCGTAACCTTTGCGCGCGTCGGCGGGGTAGAGATAGATGCCGCCGCGGCTGAAGATGCGGTGCGCCTCGGCGACCAGGCAGGCGAGCCAACGCATGTTGAAATCGGTTTGCTGCGGGCCGTCCCGACCGCTCAGGCAATCGTTGATATAGGCGCGCACATTTTCCTCCCAATGCCGGTAGTTCGACATATTGATGGCGAATTCGGCTTTGTCCCGAGGGATCTCGAGCTTGGCCTGCGCGAGGTGAAACATGCCGCTGTCCGGATCCAGCACGTAGAGATCCGTGCCGTCGCCGACGCTCAGCACCAGGGAGGTATGCGGGCCGTAGAGCACATAACCCGCGGCCAGTTGCGTCGTGCCGGGGCGTAGAAATTCGTGTTCGAAGGTGACCGCCTTGCCGCGCGGCAGGATCGAGAAAATCGAGCCGACCGTGAGCCCGGTGTCGATGTTGGAGGAACCGTCGAGCGGGTCGAGCGCGACCAGCAGCGGCGCGTCGGGCGTGAGAGGGATGGCCTCCGGTGCTTCTTCCGAGGCGATGGCGGCGACCCGGGCGGCGCGCAGACAGGCGATGAAAATCGCCTGGGCCTGCACATCCAGGGCCTTTTGCTCCTCGCCGGCTTCACCGTCGAACAGCACCGCGCCGAGATTGCCGGCGAGCGGGCCGCTGGCGAGCAAACGGGAGAGTTTCGCCGCCCCGTCCGCGAGGCACAAGATCGTCGCGGCGACGGCGTCACGCAGCGGATCGGAATCCGCCCAGGCGATCAGAGTTTCATCAAGCCGCTTCCTCGGTGTCATGGTTTCCTCCGTCGTCTTCTTGTTGGCTGCCATCGAGGCCGGTGAGCACCCGGCTTGCGCGCAGATCGGCGGCTTCGATGGTGGTCAAGGCGGCGCGGTCCATCAGGCCCGGCGTTTCGAACAGGCGCAGCGACTGGCGCAGGCGCATGCGGTCGAAGGCGTTGCGCATCGAGCGCGCGTTGGCGAAGTTCGGCTGTTGCCGCCGCGCGGCGACGTAGCGGCGCAGCAGCTCGAGCGCCGGTGGGCTGAATCGATATTGGGCTTCGTCCAGCATTTTGCAGGTGATCGCCACCAGCTCATCATCCGAGAAGTCCGGAAAATCGATATGATGCGCGATGCGCGAGCGAAATCCCGGATTGGATTTGAAAAACTGGTCGATGCGGTCTTTGTAGCCGGCGAGAATGACGACCAAATCGTCGCGCTGGTTCTCCATGACCTGGAGCAGGATTTCGATGGATTCCTGGCCGTAGTCGCGTTCGTTCTCCGGCCGGTGCAGATAATAGGCCTCGTCGATGAAGAGCACGCCGCCCATGGCCTTTTTCAGCACCTCCTTGGTCTTGGGCGCGGTGTGGCCGATATATTGGCCGACCAGGTCGTCGCGGGTTACGGAAATCACGTGGTTGCGGCGGATGAAGCCCAGCCCGTGCAGGATGGCCGCCATGCGCAAGGCCAAAGTGGTCTTGCCGGTGCCGGGATTGCCGGTGAAGGCCATGTGCAGGGTCGGCGTGCCGGTGGCGAGGCCCATCATCTGCCGTGCCCTTGTGACGAAGAGATAGGCGGTGATTTCCCGGATGCGGCGTTTCACAGGGATAAGCCCGACCAACTCGCTGTCGAGCGCGGCGAGCATCTGGCCGACCTCGCTGTCCGCATAGAGGGCGGAAAGGTCGAGCCGGTCCGGGCCGCCGAATTCCATCGCTGGCTCAGGCGCCATATCGAGACCCTTCGGGCCGGTCGGTGGCGTAAGCGCGCGTGGTGTAGGCGATGCGCCGGCCGCTTTGTTCCGCGCGGTCAAGCCGGAAGCCCGGCTCTTCGGCGGGGCGGTTGACGATGAAGGAGAGGCGCACCGACTCCCAGCCGGCTGTGCTGTCGAAGGCGGAGAGGCGGATATAAAGGTCGCCGTGGAGTTTCCGGCAGGCGGCGAGTTCGGCCATCACCCCGGCGGCGTCGGCCAGGTCGAACATCGGCAGGCCCCACATCTCCCAATAAGTGTTGCGCGGGTGCGGGTCGTCGGTGAATTCCAGGTTCACCGCCCAGCCATGGTCGAGGCAATATTGCACCTGGGCGGTGATCTGCTGGTCGGTGAGGTCGGGCAGGAAGGAAAAGGCGCCTTGGGTCACGCGCATGGCTATGTTCCTTTCGGTCAGACGGACACGCTCTCGCTCGGCACGAAATCCGGCGTGTCGGTGGAGGCATAGTTGAAGGTGACGTCGCGCCAGGTTTCCAGCGCCTGGGCGAGCGGCAGGCAGTGGGAAGCGGCCGCGCTGAGAATGGCCGGGCCCTCGGTGAGAATGTCTCTGCCTTCGTTGCGGGCGAGCACCATGGCTTCCAGCGCGACGCGATTGGCGATGGCCCCGGCCTCGATGCCGAGCGGGTGGCCGATCGTGCCGCCGCCGAATTGCAACACCACATCCTCGCCCAGCAGATGCAAAAGCTGGTGCATCTGCCCGGCATGGATGCCGCCGGAGGCGACCGGCATGATTTTGCGCAGGCTCGCCCAGTTCTGGTCGAAGAAAATGCCGTGCTCGAGCTGCATCGGGTTAAAGCCTTCGCGGCAGATATCGTAATAGCCGCGCGTGGTGGCGGGGTCGCCTTCCAGCTTGCCGACCACGGTGCCGGCATGGATGTGATCGACGCCGGCGAGGCGCATCCATTTGGCGATGACGCGGAAGGACACGCCATGGGTCTTCTGCCGCGTATAGGTGGAGTGGCCGGCGCGGTGCAGATGTAGGACCATGTCGTTGCGGCGGGCCCATTTCGACATCGACTGGATCGCGGTGTAGCCGATCACCAGGTCGATCATGACGATCATGGAACCGAGCTGCTTGGCGAATTCCGCGCGCTCATACATCTGCTCCATGGTGCCGGCGGTGACGTTGAGATAGGTGCCTTTGACCTCGCCGGTGGCCGCCTGGGCGCGGTTCACCGCCTCCATGCAGTACAAAAAGCGGTCGCGCCAATGCATGAAAGGCTGCGAATTGATGTTCTCGTCGTCCTTGGTGAAATCCAGCCCGCCTTTCAGCGCCTCATAGACCACGCGGCCGTAATTGCGCCCGGAAAGGCCGAGCTTGGGCTTGACCGTGGCGCCGAGCAGAGGGCGGCCGAACTTGTCCAGCCGCTCGCGCTCGACGACGATGCCGGTCGGCGGGCCGTCGAAGGTTTTCACATAGGCGGTGGGAAAGCGCATATCCTCCAGCCGCAGCGCCTTCAGCGGCTTGAAGCCGAACACGTTGCCGATGACCGAGGCGGCGACATTGGTGATGGAGCCGGGCTCGAACAGATCGAGATCATAGGCGATATAGGCGAAAAAGGAGCCTGGCATGCCAGGCACCGGGTCCACCCGGTAGCATTTGGCGCGGTAGGTCTCGCAGGCGGTGAGCCGGTCGGTCCAGACCACGGTCCAGGTGGCGGTGGAGGATTCACCGGCGACGGCGGCCGAGGCCTCCACCGGGTCCACGCCGTCCTGCGGGGTGACGCGGAACAGGCAGATGATGTCGGTATCCTTGGGAACATAGTCGGGCTCCCAATAGCCCATGTTCCGGTACTCCATGACACCGGCGGAGTAGCGGCTTTTCCGGGCCGGCGCGGCCGTTACCGGGCGGCTATGGGTCATCGGAATCCCTCCTCGAAAATTGTTCTGGAGGGCAGCATGGGCGCGGGAGGCCGGTTTGAGAATTTGAATGTTCTGAAGGAGATTTTCAGATAAATTGAAGGCATGCGCCGGGTCACGCTCAAACAGTTGCGGATCGCCGCCGCCGCGGGACGGCTGGGCAGTTTCACCGCGGCCGGCGACGCGGTGGGGCTCACGCCCTCGGCGGTGAGCATGCAGATGAAGGCGCTGGCCGAGGAGGTCGGGCTGCCGCTGTTCGAATTCGCCGAGGGCAGGCTGCTGCTCACCAAGGCGGGCGAAGAGGTTCTGGCGGCGGCGGCGCGCATCGAGGCGGTGCTCAGTGATTGCGACCAGGCGGTGGCCGGGCTGCGCGACCCACGGCGGGGCCGGGTGGTGGTGGGCGTGGTGTCCACCGCCAAATATTTCGCCCCCCAGGCGCTGGGCGCGTTCCACAAGGCTTACCCGCTGGTCGAACTGAAGCTGGTGATCGGCAACCGCACCGACATTATCTCCGGATTGCGGCAACGCGAGATCGACATCGCGATCATGGGGCGGCCGCCGGAAGGGATGGAGGTGGAGCTGGTGAAGCTCGCCGATCATCCGCATGTGATTATCGCCGCCCCGGACCATCCGCTCCGGCAGCGGCGCCGGCTCGAGCCGGCGGATCTCGGCGAAGAGATCTTCCTGGTGCGAGAGCGGGGGTCGGGCACGCGGATGCTGATGGAGCAGATCTTCGCCAAAGCCGGGGTGACGCCGCGCCTGGGCATGGAGATCAGCAGTAATGAGACGATCAAGCAGGCGGTGATGGCGGGGTTGGGGATCGCCTTCATTTCCGGCCACACGGTGGGGCCTGAGCTTGCGGATGGAAGGTTGGTGACGCTGGATGTGGTGGGGCTGCCGGTGGTGCGGCAATGGTACGCGGTGCATTTGACGGATCGGACGCTGCTGCCCGCGGCGCAGGCGCTGCAGGCGCTGTTGCGGGAGCATATGGCGGGCCTGTTCCCGCCCGGGCGGTCATAAAAATGCTGCGGGCGCAAAAATTTTTCGGCCCCGGCCGGGCGGGTTGAGGGCAAGGTGAGGCAAACCCTGGGTTTTTACGTGTATGACGTTGTGTTGACAGTGGAGGTGGGTGGCGAGTAGAAGGCGCTCCACGCGATTGGCGTTTGGCTGGTTGGCACCGGAGACGGTGCCGTTTTAATTGGCTGGTGCTGGTTGTTTTGATGTTTGAC